>Ga0116204_1000855_pt1 | contig 17260 bp, 15 predicted proteins | sample LakKivwa52mmetaG_FD_94481 | JGI IMG/M metagenome (GOLD analysis project Ga0116204, IMG submission 94481) | Anoxic lake water microbial communities from Lake Kivu, Rwanda to study Microbial Dark Matter (Phase II) - Lake Kivu water 52m metaG | ecosystem: Environmental > Aquatic > Freshwater > Lake...
ATAACACGCGGTTTAATGGCCCTATACGGACGCTCGCGAAACCTGAAATAAAACTTGGTGGCAAGCCAACCATCAAGCTTTGCTTTTTCTTGTGACCAGTTAAAGTTTTTTTTGTCAAAGCATCGCACCACCCATCCCGAACCATGGGTCGGCTTCATAACAAACGAATTGGGTAGTGCAGTAATATCTATTTCAGAAGTGGTATTAAAACACCCATATAAAGGCACTAAGTAGACTGCACCAATGACTTTTTTACATAATCACGCACGAGATATTTATCGATATAGATGTAGTATTCATCATACTGTGGACTTGTCTTGACGATCTGAATTTTCTCCGAAAAACGGGTAGGATGATCCCAGTTTATGGGGCGCTTGTACCTATTCATATAGTGGCCATTTACAATGCGCCGGTCACGCCACTGCCGAAACCACTCAGGGAGTACTGCATCAAATCTGTCAAAATAAAAGCGGGGCATATATTGAGTATACAGAAGAAAAAGAACGCATGAATTCTGTATAATAGAAAGCAATGAATACTGCCCAAAAGGTATTAGATAATACAAAACTGCTCTGGCAGTATCGGGAGCTTTTGTGGGAACTTGCCAACCGCGAAATAACCCAGCGCTATAAGCAGTCTATACTGGGGTATGCATGGGTAATACTTAACCCCCTCTTTCAACTACTTGTCATGAGCTTTGTGTTTGATATTGTACTTCGTATCCCCTCGCTTGGTGTTCCATTTATCTTATTTTTATCGGTTGCACTATTGCCGTGGAATTTGTTTACCCAAAGCCTTACCTCTGCCACCAATGTACTCGTTACCAATAAAAACCTGATCACAAAAATATACTTCCCTCGAGAGATACTGGTGTACAGCACGATTGTATCGAAGCTGGTAGACTTTGCGTACTCATGTGTAGTGCTTATCTTTTTCCTTATCCTGTTTAAGGTGTCGATAACGGCCACAATACTGTGGATACCACTCATATTTATAATCCAGCTCTTTTTAATGTCGGGAATTGCCCTTATAGTTGCGGCACTTAACCTGTTTTACCGCGATATACAGTATTTACTCAATTTACTGTTAGTCTTGTGGATGTATATGACCCCTATTATGTATCCGGTTGAGATGATACCGGCACAGTTTAGGTTTGTAATGTCGCTTAACCCGATGGCGGTTATTGTAAATGCATATAGGCAGGTGCTCCTTAGCGGTAAAGATCCAAACCTTATGAGTCTCACAATTGCGGCGGTGGTATCACTTTGCATATTTGGAATCGGATTTACTCTGTTTAAAAAAATGGAAGGAGAGTTTGCCGACTATGTATAGTCGTTGGTCGATAGTCGTTGGTGGAAGGCAAAGTCATATTGGTCGATAGTCGGATAGTCGTTAGTGGAAGGCAAAGTTATGATAAAGAAATTTACCGATTTACGAGTCTGGAAATTAGCACATGAATTAACACTTGAAGTTTATAAATTAACAAAACAGTTTCCAAGGGAAGAGATATATGGAATTGAAAGTCAGTTAAGGCGATCGTCAGCATCTGTTGGAGCAAACATCGCTGAAGGATTTTCAAGAAATACAAAGAAAGAATATGTTCAGTTTTTATATACCGCAAGAGGATCGCTGACTGAGACTATTAACCATCTTATATTAGCAAGAGATTTGAAATATATTTCACCTGAAACCTTTGAAAATCTAGACACACAGTACGAAGCATTAGGAAAACAAATAACATCGTTGATTTACGTAATTAAAAAAACAATATGAATACCAAGCCACTAACGACTAACGACTCACGACAAATAGCGATTAAGTCAGAAAACATAACAAAACGCTATAGTTTACAAAAACAGCGGACATTTAAGGAGTTTCTCCCTGCCCTGTTTGCTGGACACGACACCCGTGTAAAATTTAATGCACTCGCACATGTAGAGTTTGAGCTACACAAAGGAGAGTCGCTTGCAATACTGGGAAAAAATGGCTCCGGTAAGTCGACACTGCTTAAGGTAATTGCGGGCGTTACTAAACCATCCGATGGACGCATTACTGTGCATGGCAGTGTAGCACCGCTCATTGAACTGGGTGCAGGGTTTCACCCCGAACTAACCGGGCGCGAAAATGTGTATCTCAACGGATCTATACTTGGAATACGCCATAAAGAAATGGAAAAGCTGTATCCCGACATTGTTGTATTTGCTGAACTTGAGGAGTTTATGGATCAGCCAATTAAATATTATTCTTCGGGTATGTATATGCGCCTTGCATTTTCTGTTGCAGTAGCCGAGACGCCAGACATACTCCTCGTTGACGAAATACTGGCAGTGGGCGATCAAAAGTTTCAAAAAAAATGCCTTGACAGAATGGAGCAGTTTAAAAAGGACGGGAGCACTATGGTAATGGTAAGTCATAACCCTGAACAGCTCAAAAAATACTGCACTAAAGGCCTTGTACTTAGCGCTGGCAAGCAGTTGTACTACGGAGACATTGATCAGGCTATAGCTATCTACGAAGAAATGATGGCACGGTAAAATATGCTATCCTTACAGTAGCTAATGAATATAAAACAGAGTGTGTGTATTTCAAAACGGGTTGGGTATGTGGCACTAGTTCTTACGTTGCTTCTATCTGTTATTTTCTTTCTCTCCTATCAAGCTAACACACAAAAAAAGGTTAGTAGCAAGGCGGCACCAAACAGCATACTCGGTGGAACCGATATGCGGTACGGTGAGTTTCCGTACACTGCATATGTAACATGGCATGTGGCGGATAATCTATTCTGTACTGGTGTTGCTATTGCTCCTCGATGGGTACTCACTGCAGCACACTGTATAAAACAGCATGGGAAAAATAGCATAGGAGTTTCGGTTAACATTGTGAATCGTAAAGACAAATGTAGTACTTATGTGCCGGTGCGAACGGTGTTTATGCATCCGCTCTATGATAAACCAAACACCAATGATAATGATCTCGCATTATTACAACTCGAACGGCCACTTTCCTTAGGTACATTTCCGCTTCTACCAAAAGTAAACGAAGATGAAAATCTGTATACGATTCGTACCAAACAGACAATGGTAGGATGGGGGTGTGATGCTTTTAAACCAACACCTTCACCAACAGAGGATGAAATGTGGAAGATATGCCCACAGTACAAGACAATGACGGAGTGTGACGCATATGGTAAACAATACGGGTGTGGTTATCACCTGGGTTGTGAACTGTGTATGCCCTGGAAAACTGTGGGAGATAAAAAACCCAGTTGCATTGATTTAAAAGTAAAAGCACTCTTATCGCGACCATATACAACGCCAGTTCCCTATGATGCAAAACAATATGCACTGTACCCCGAGGCACTTAAACGACTGGAAACAGAAGTAATAACAAGTAAGGATGGTAATACAAACGATGAGTATAACGTAGCTGAGTATAAACAGTTTTTAGGCTCATGTTATGGCGATTCGGGTGGACCGATATATGGATATAAAGATGGAAAAGTTGTGCTAACTGGGATTATGAGCAATTCACAGTCGCATATGAAAGTACTCCCCTATGTATCCTGGATACAGGACACTATGAATGCCAATGTGCCCCCAACCCCACGTGCGCCATCACCACTGCCCTCACCCATGGATAAAGAAAAACTCAAAAAATGTAACGCATTCACAACTCGTCAAGCATGTGAGTCGTCGGGTAATGGAAACGAATGCGCGTTTAACTCCCTTTGCTTAACTTGTGTGTCAAAAGACGCCGACCCACTGTATACCTATTTTCGGTGTGATATATGTAATTATATTAAGGAACAAGTGAGGAAACTATAACTACCTTTTTAATTTGAAATTTGAATCTCCCCCATCTGTCATCCTGAATTTATTTCAGGATCTATTGGTCCCCACTTCGCCAGGGCTTCGAGGGGCGAGGCAAGTTCGGGATGACAAACGATCGGTTCGAAATGACAGTATGAAAATTTGAAAGCGATGTATGGTACAATGGACTGTCTTCTATGAATATCTATATTTCAGGATCTATTGGTCCCCACTTCGCCAGGGCTTCGAGGGGCAAGTATGAACGTCCTTCGCATAACGCTTCGGAACGTCGAGAGTTGCAGATTATCAACTTTGGGTTACTGGTATGATTCGCGATATATATATAAGTGGTTCTATTGGTTATGACGAAATAATGGACTTCCCCGGGCATTTTAAAGATTACTTTCACCCCGAAAAACTTCATCAAATAAATGTGTCGTTTGCCGTTGCCCGACTGAACAAACACGTGGGAGGGATTGCGACGAATATAGCGTACGCGATAGCGCAGCTAAATGACAAATCACAAATAACAAATAACAAATCAATTTCAAATTTCAAATTTCAAATTTCAAATTCGAAGATACATATTTATCCCGTGGGGGCGGTTGGGAAAGATGGGCAGGATGTCTTAGATTTTTTTAAGAAAAACAAAATATCGACAGACCATATCCAAACCATACCCGAACTGTATACCACAACAGGTAAGGTAATAACTGACATGAATGATAATCAGATATGGGGATACTACTACGGGGCATCATCTAAGTTTGCCCCGAAATTCAAATCTCAAATTTCAAATTTCAATTCAAATAGTGCAAATTTTAAATCTCAAAACAAGGCAAGCGACCAACGACTGTCGACTAATGACTTTTGGGTACTTTCTGCGACACATGAGAAACCGTTTAGTGCGATACTTAGACATTGTATAGCCAACAAACTCCCCTACCTGTTTGACCCTGGAATGACCCTAACTTGGATACGCGATGACCTATTAAAAAAAGGAGTCATGAATGCAACATACCTTGTTGGTAACGACTACGAAATGGCGATGATAGAAAAGCGACTTAATATGAAGGTAGAAGAGATGGTAAAAAAGGGAGTGAATGTGATAACGACGTTGGGGGAAAAAGGGGTCGTATATCATGGTGTTGATACTATGTCTTCTCGTCCATCGAGAACGCGCGAGTCCAAAGATAAATTAAATCGCTTAGACGGGCTCTCCGGAACTCGAATCCACAGTATCAACACCGGTCAAAAATTACTTGTGACTCCATTCAAAGTAAAAAAAGTGGTAGACCCAACGGGGGCGGGCGATGCATGGCGAGGTGGATTTGTGGCAGGGCTTGCACAGGGACAGCCAATTGAGACATGTTTAAAGCTTGGCAATGTGATGGGAAGTATGGCGGTTGAGAAAGTTGGTACAGTTGCGTATACTGCAACGAAGGAAGAAGTTGAAAAGAGACTGAAGAAAATTAAGGTTATTACTAAATGACAAATAACAAATCCACAAATCGCACAAGTAAATCACAAATGACAAATGTTAAATAACAAATCAAATTTAAATTACAAATTACAAAACTCAAACCTGTTTCAATTTTTATTGATGTGTAGTTTGTGATTTGTTATTTGTAATTGATTGGTGATTTGTCATTAGTAATTTGTAATTTTTTATATGACCTCAGATGTAAAGGATCTCAAACTAGCAGGGCTTGGCACACAGTTAATAGAGTGGGCAGACAAACATATGCCTGTGTTGCGACTTATCCGTGACCGATTTACCAAAGATAAACCACTGAAGGGAGTTACCCTTGCTGCTTGTTTGCACGTAACAAGCGAAACAGCCAACCTTATGCGCACCCTTAAGGCAGGAGGAGCAAAAGTACTTCTTACCGCAAGCAATCCTCTTTCCACAAACGACGCAGTGGCGGCATCACTGGTTAAGGAGTATGGCATTCCCACTTTTGCCATAAAAGGCGAAGATAACAAAACATACTACAAACACCTCAATGCAGTACTTGATGCAAAACCAAACCTTACCATGGATGATGGCGCTGACCTAGTTGGGCTTTTGCATAGTAAACGGGTATCACAGCTTAGCGAATTAGTGGGATCAACCGAAGAAACAACTACAGGAGTTATTCGTCTTCGTGCAATGGAAAAAGATAACGCTCTTAAAATTCCGGTCCTTGCAGTAAACGACAACCTTACCAAACACATGTTTGACAACAGGTATGGCACCGGGCAGTCTACAGTGGATGGTATTATTCGGGCAACCAACATTCTGCTTGCGGGCAAAACATTTGTAGTGGTGGGATACGGATGGTGCGGACGGGGGCTTGCAAGTCGAGCGCACGGCATGGGTGCACATGTAATAGTGTGTGAGATAGACCCCGTTAAGGCGCTTGAGGCAACTATGGATGGATACCGCGTTATGCCACTTCTTAAGGCTGTTGCTATTGCAGATATACTTGTTACGGTTACCGGAAACAAGCATGTTATTGATGCGGCGCATTTACTCAAAGCAAAAGACGGACTCATTCTTGCAAACTCAGGCCACTTTGATGTAGAGATAAATAAAGAAGCAATGAAGAAAATGGCAAAAAGCATCAAGGTAGTTCGGCCATTTGTTGAAGAATACGAATTAAAAAATCAAACATCAAATATCAAAAATCAAAGTGCAACAAAAAAAGTGTATTTGTTGGCAGAGGGGCGACTGGTTAATCTTGGCGCGGCTGAGGGGCACCCAGCTGTTGTGATGGATATGAGCTTTGCAGGACAGGCACTGTCAGCCGAGTATATGTGGGCAAACCGAGGCAAGCTTGAAGCCAAGGTTTACCACTTACCCGAGGCGCTTGATATGCAGATTGCTGAGATTAAGCTTAAAGCCGAAGGTGTTGCAATTGACCGGCTTACCGCAGAACAAAAAGAGTATCTCGCGAGTTGGAAAGAAGGAACGTAATGAGAATGACTCTAGACTCTTAACCCTGGACTCTAAACTTTAACTACTAACTAAGTATTTTCTAGATACTGCGGATTATATTGACACAACGCGAAATCTTTGATACGATGTTCGACATATTATGACGTCAATGCAGGGTGGCGGAAAGAGAAATAGTAACATCGGTGCACGCAGGAGTGCTGAACACCTTTCATTTGGCGATAGACTTCAGCAGAAACGACTTGGACACATTCACAATGAAATACGATTACTCACAGGAACTTCAAACCCTCAACTAGCACAAAAGGTTGCAGAAATTCTTCAAGTGGAAGCTCAGCAACCAGTAACATATTTCAATGATAATCCAGAAGGAGAAATGGATATAAATATTCGAGTATCATTGCGACAACATGGAGTATTTATCATGCAAGCTGCACTACCCAGAGGAGTAAATAATGGTCTACAAGAAGTAAATATGATGCTTGATGCATCACGAAGAGGTTCGTCAGGTGAGCGTACTGTTTTTTATGCCCCTATGCCCTATCAAAGGAAAGATAGACCAGATGATCAACAAAAGCCAAACGCTAGTAGGCAAGCAATAGGAGCGCGTGTTGCCCTAGCACAAATGGAAAATAGTGGGGCAGATCGTTTTCAAACTGTTGAGCTACATGCAATGCAAGAATTAGGTTTTACTGATCGACCATATGATGCGCTCTATGGAAGCGCTGTGCTTGTACCAGCTATGCGTCAAAATCTTATCGACCCTTCGAACACAGTGTATTTCTCACCAGACTATGGTGGCGGTGAGCGTGCACGAAAATGGAATGAATTTCTCTATGGCGCAGGATATGGTCATATGAATAAAAAACGAACACCAGATGGTGTAGTGAGTTATGGAATAATAAGTAATGTTGATGTTCGCGGTAAACACGTTAAATTAGTAGATGATGTATTATCAACTGGAACTTCTCTTCGGAAAATAAGTAGTGAAGTAATCTCCAATGGGGCACTTTCTGTTTCTGCAGTGGTTACTCATGGTGAATTTATCCACGTACCGGAAGATTTATCGAAAAATCCAGATCCAGCATTGGTTACAATTGATAACAACCCATACTTAACTGATCGCCAAAAATGTCTACAAAAATTAGCTGCAGCAGGTATTAGTAATATTATGTGTACTGATACAATTCCACAGGGGGTTGACGTGAGAGAAAGTGGGCTGGTACAGGTAGTTCCTATAGCCCCGCTTATAGCAAAAGCTTTTATTGCGGTTGCAACTGGTCGACCTATTCACGAAATACACAATCATATACGGTAAATTCTACTTATCGCAGTCGCACTTAAAGTTTTCGGCCAAACGGTGGAGTATTTGCTCTGTTTTATAAAACGGAGAAAGTTTTAATCGTTCTATCTCTTCCTGAAGAAATATAATATGTTTATCCGGTTCATCCTGCGCCTCAATGCCCCGCATTTTCCACTGCCAGCTCGCCTGATAGAGTGAGTGCTGTCGGTAATGGTAGAGGGGCAACTCGATACGATGTCCTTCAAACTCTTTATCAAAAAACCGGTACCACAAGTAGTGGCGAAGATCATATTTTTTGTGATCTTTAAACCCTCCCCATGTAACCGCCTCTTGGGTACGAAACACAGCGGAGTTATGAATGTAGTTTGCCTTTTTTAGTTCATATTTAACGTCATCGGAATACGACGGAACATGAATAACATACGAGCTCCCCTGCCGTGCTCTCCATGATAGTGGATACATGTACCATGCAATTTTTTCACGGGGACCAAAAAGACTTATATCAGAGTACACCACGCCCACTTTTTTTTGTGTATCAAGTACATGAGTGGCCTGGGCCAGATACCGGTGGTCAAGTTCATCATCGGCATCCAGAAAGCAGGTATAACGGGAGTGTGACAGTTCAAGCCCCTTGTTAAATGCGGTCCGCTGCCCATGGTTGTGTTGATAGGAAAATGAGACTACAACGGGATAATACAAATTAACAAAATGGTCAATCACTTTTTGGGTGTCGTCAGTGGAGCCATTATTGATAAGGATTATTTGTGTGGGGTTCTGTGTCTGGTGAAGTGCCGACTCAATAGCCTGTCGAATAAACGACCCCTGGTTATACGAAACAATTATTACAGTAACATCGGACAACATACATTGAGTATACCCAATTTAATAATGATATATCCACAAATCACACAATTGAAATTCCTATTTATATTAAACCCAATAAAAAAGATGTAAGGCGTAAAAATAAATAAGTTATAACACCCAGTTGTAGATTCCGAAACCAATTCGGTATGACACATATTGTCATCCTGAATTTATTTCAGGATCTCAATGTTTTTAAACTGAGGATTTCTTAGCTTTATAAGATTTATCTTCCATGATCTATGCCAGTTTTTAAGTTGTTTTTCTCTTTGAATACAGTCTTTAACATGAATATATTCTTCGAAATACACAAGCTTTGATACGTTGTACTGTGAAGTAAATCCAGGTATGAGTCGGTGCACATGTTCGTATATTCTTCTTTCAAGACTATTTGTTATTCCTATGTAAAACGTCGTATTGTATTTATTGGAAAGGATATAGAGGTAATACATAGTAGTGGTTTGGGATCCCGAAACTAGTTCGGGATGACATAAAAAATACAACACTACAAGTACAAAGTCAGTAGACTATACCCCACAAATACCTGATTTAGATTGTCTTAAATAGCAAATATTAACCAATATGGTATTTTAAAAATTAGTGTTTAAAGCTCAGAGTTTAGGATTTAGAGTTCTAGTAGTCTTCTCACATCCCACTTCATCTTCCTTGCCTGGGCGATGCGGAGCTTTCGCTTTTTACTTTTTTTACTTTCGGCGAGTGCTCGTTTAACCTGTGAAATTAACGTTACATGATTTTGTGCGATATAAAGCATATTGCGCCAGCTTTTGGCAACCTGCGCGGTTGCCACGGTCACAAGGGGTTTGCCAGAGGAGAGTAATATGGGTAGCGATTCGTGGGTAAAAGGATATTTACGCGTTTGTTTAAGCGGAAGGATAAGAATATCAAATGATTGTAAGTATAGAGAAAGGTTTTTATAGGGCTGCTCACCAACGGGAAATATATTTTCGTGCTGTTCTGACACCGCAATAACCGGTCGATAGTTGGTGTTGCCAACAAGCACTACTGTTGCTTTGGGAAATGCCTTTGCTACTTCTGAAATTGCATGTTCGTCAATTCGTTCATCCATTTCCCCTATGTATCCTATAACCGGTTTTTTAATCCAACATAGTCCTACATCACATGTCTGGATAGTTTTTGACGCATCTGAAAACGCTTGCATGTCTACCCCGTTTGGAACAACAATTGACCCTAATTTTTTATGGGGAGCCAACACATAATTATGTTTTGAAGTTGAAAGTTTATGCATATCATGTGCTCGATCGTACAGCACTGGATGGCGAAATCGCGAAAGATGAGGTTGCCATAGTGAATCAAACGCAAGTATATGAACGGTACCTGACCTGTGTTTCCCTTCGCTCACTACAGCGGAAAAAGAAGATGTTACTCCTTTACGAGTTTTCTTTAGCTGAACTACGGATAAGGTAGAACTAATGGGAAGTGAAGCAAACCCCGGCTTGTACCCTGAGCGAAACTCTGGCTCAATATAGATTGTGTGATGATGCTTTGATAGAGCAAGTGCTATCTGTACTCCTCTCCCCTGTGACTTGGAAAATAAACATCTACCCAAGATAATAAATGTTTTTTTACTATCTATGATTTTATTTTGTGACCCACTAGAAAGTGCTCGAAGCCAAAAAAAGAATGCAGTGATATTCCATTTCATTTCTCTAAGTATGTGTATACCAACCATGTAGGGGGAGTTTGCAAGTTTAGTAAGGATGGTTAGTTGCCGAGTGAGGCGCGTAATAGATACTTGACGCTGTTGTAGTTGCGTTAGTCGTTTTGGTACTATCTTTCTTTTAATAAATACGCTTTGAATATCAGACAAGAGCTCGGCGTGCATCTTATAGAGTTGATATAAGGGTGAATGATGATGAAGATATAGTACATAGCGCAGGTCCTCAACTCGCCGATATAGTTCACTTTCTTTATTACGTAGTTTTATAAGTGAAATCCGTTTCATGTGAAAATACTATAGCATACAAATGTAAAACTCTAAACCCTAAACTCTATACTCTATACCCTATACCCTATACCCTATACCCTATACTCTCTACTCTTGAAGTGTCAAGAGTCAAGAGTCATTCTTTTCTGCTATAATTTAGCCTTATTATGGATAAACTAACTAAGATTGTTGCAACCATCGGTCCAGCCTCGGATTCTGAAGAAAAAATTGAATCACTTATACGTGCAGGGGTGAACGTATTTCGTTTTAACTTTAAACACTCCACAATCGACTGGCACGCAGAGCGAATTCATCGAGTAAAAAAGGTTGCAAAAAAAATGGGAGTTCATGTGGGTACACTTCTTGACCTGCAGGGCCCAGAAATTCGTATCAATATGCCGGTAGACCAAATTGAAGTTTCAAAAGGTGAACACCTGTATTTAGGGGAAACTGTTTTTGAAAACAAAATAAAAAAAGGATTTTCATGTTCTCACCCTGACCTATTTGGACATCTTAAGGTTGGTCAAAAACTACTTGCTGATGATGGAGCATTTACCTTTACGGTGCATCAAGTAACACCGGAAGTAATTTTGGTAAACAATAGACCCGGCATTCTCAAAAATAAAAAATCACTACGTATTCCTGGTGCTAACTTCCCATTTCCAGTACTTGTCGATCGCGATTTTGAGGGGCTCAAAATGGCACAGCGAGCGGAGATAGATTACATTGCTCTCTCCTATGCGCGAACTGCAGATGATGTGCATGTTACTCGTACAGAAATGGCAAAGTACAAAGTAGTAGCGAAAATTATTTCAAAAATTGAGGCAAAAAGTGCAATTGATAACCTTGATGAAATAATTGGCGCGAGTGACGGCATTATGGTTGCTCGGGGGGACTTAGGGATTGAACTTCCCATTGAAGAAGTGCCTTATTGGCAGAAAATTATGATTCGCAAATGTATCGAGCGGGGTATACCGGTTATTACTGCAACTCAAATGTTGCAAACCATGATAGATAACCCCTACCCAACACGTGCCGAAGTATCTGACGTTGCAAATGCTACGTTTGATCACACCGATGCGGTAATGCTCTCGGCTGAAAGTGCGTCTGGTACGTACCCACTTGAAACTGTTCAGATGATGCGACACATTGTGCAATCTAATGAATCACGATTTAACGTAGATCTTCGTGAACTGTTTACATTTAAACGAAGCGACAACGAACGACTATTGTGTGATGCGGCTTATACCATTTACCAAAATATGGAGAAAATTGGAAAAGGGTTTGGAGGATTTATTGTCTTTACCGCTACCGGACGTACCGTTCGAATGCTTTCACGATATCGACCAGGCGCCCCCATTTATGCACTAGTCCCCAGTAGTAAAGAAGCCGACATGCTTACTCTCGACTACGCAGTAGAGCCACTTGCCCATTTTGAACCCTATACCAAAGAGCTTATGACCATGGAAGGAATAGAGAAAATTGTCAGCCATTTGAAAAAGGAAAAACGTATTTCTACTGGTCAATCCATGATAGTTATTCATGGGGACGAGTGGATGAAAAAAGGTAAAACGTCGACGATTAAGCTGATTGAGGTATAATGTCTCAAGAGTTAATTGTTTAGCTCTATCCCCTCGCAAGATCTGCGTATGTCGCTATTTGAAGCGCTTACTACTCGACTTGCTCATGGACAGATCTAAACAATTCATCCATTTAAATGTCAATTCGAAACTTTGCAATTATTGCGCATGTAGATCACGGCAAGTCAACACTTGCCGACCGTTTATTGGAGATGACCGGCGTAATCACAATTGGGAAACACGAGGAGCAGATGCTTGATCGTAACCCTATCTCGCGTGAGCGAGGTATAACTATTAAGTTAGCTCCGGTGAAGATGAAATACTCCCCTCCTGTCATCCTGAATTCAGTTCAGGATCCAAAGGGGATCCCGAATCAAGTTCGGGATGACAATTCCGAATATACGCTGAATCTTATCGATACTCCGGGCCATGTTGACTTTTCTTACGAGGTAGACCGAACACTTGCATGTGTTGAGGGCGTAATTCTTTTGGTTGATGCAACCCAAGGCATCCAGGCCCAAACAATTGCAAATGCGTATAAAGCGCTTGAGAAAAATCTTGTTATCATTCCGGTTATTAACAAAATAGATATGGATGGTGCAGAGGTTGAAAAAACTGAAAAGCAGATTATTGATTTTTTAGGAGTACCCAAAGAGCAGATTTATCGTATCTCTGCAAAAACAGGTGTTGGGGTGCAGGCGGTGCTTGACGCAGTGATTGAGAAGATTCCAGGGCCAGCATCTGTTATCCCCATGAAGATGGGGATCCATGAAGAAAATTCTATAGATTCCCGCCTTCGCGGGAATGACATAATGGGAGGTGGGAATGACAAAAAATTTTCAAACTTAAAAGCTCTAATATTCGACTCCTACTACGACACGCACAAAGGGGTAATTGCATTTGTGCGCATGTTTGGCGGATCTTTAAAACGAGGTACCACAGTGCGTATGGGTCACTCAGGGGGTGATTTTATTGTGTCGGAGGTGGGTATGTTTAAGCCCGATCTAACTCCAACCGAAACTCTAGATGAAGGTGAGATTGGGTATGTGGCAACAAATTTAAAAGACATTCACGCAATCGAAATTGGCGATACTATGCTCTTGCCAAAAGAAAACACAGAGCCTATGCCTGGATACAAAAAAGTGAAGCCAATGGTGTATGCAAGTATTTTCCCTACCGAAACAAGCGATTATCTCAACTTTAAAAAGGCACTTGAAAAACTGTATCTAACCGATAGCGCTCTCGACTTTAGCGGTATTTATAGTACTGCACTTGGCGCGGGGTTTCGTGTTGGGTTTTTGGGACTACTCCATGCTGATGTGGTGCGTGAACGACTTGAACGGGAGTATGAGCTAAGTCTTGTTCTCACCCCACCGCAAGTGGAGTATAAAATTGAGGACGGAAAATTTTATGAGCCAATTGTAAAAATATTTATTTACACCCCCGAACACTATACGGGAGCAGTTATGAAAGTGTGCGAAGAGCACAGGGCAACGTTTATTACTATGGATAATAAAAACCAGATTGCACTCACCTACGAAATGCCCCTCTCCGAACTTATAACTAATTTTTTTGATCGGCTTAAAAGTGCAACAAGTGGATATGCCTCACTTGACTGGGAGCTTATTCGTTACGAGTTTGCAGATGCACACAAGCTAGAGCTCTTGCTAAACAACGACCCAGTGGAGGAGTTCTCTGAAATTGTCGTTTCAGCTCGAGCACAGGAAAAAGGGTATTTTCTTACCAAACGCCTGCGCGACCTAATTCCACGACAACAATATGAGGTGAAAATACAGGCACGATATAAAGGAAAAATAATTGCATCTGAACGTATTTCACCATTCCGCAAAGACGTACTCATTAAAAGCGGTAAAGTAATTGGAGCGGGTGATGTGGGCCGAAAGCGCAAACTTCTTGAAAAACAAAAAGAAGGAAAAAAACTTATGAAGGCAGTAGGACGGGTGGAAATCCCTAAGGATGCATTCATGAAACTCTTCAATAAACAAAATTAGTGGTTACTCTATAAGAGTCAATTGGGGTGTATAATTGATACATGAAATTTGATAAGCGTACTATTGCAATAAATAGTCTTCATATCATGAATGATGGGTTTCGGGCGAGCCTCATGTTATTTCTCCCCTTCATAGCGAAAGATCTCATGATAACTATGACGAAAGTGGGTTTCTTGGGTACTGCTATGAATATGCTTGAGATTTTCTTAGCTATCCCTGCTGCTGCAATAGCAGCAAAAGTAGGAGGATTTCGACTTTTGATATTGACTATCCTTTTTTATGCTCTTGGTTTTTTTCTTACATCAATTTCTACTTCCTATGTAATGGTTATCGGTGCATTTATTATTGCAGGGATTTCTTTTGGAATGTTTCACCCTGTTGCATTTTCAGTTGTATCTAGTATGTTTGAGAAGGGCGAGCGGGGTCGACAACTTGGTAACTTTACAGCGTTGGGCGATTTAGGTAGAGTTGGTATTGCGAGTATTACCACATTTATCATTACCCTTATTGGTTGGCGATCAACAGCTTTTTTAAGCGCAGTTTGTATTGCTGTCTTTTTTGGTATTTTTTTATTATCTTTCGACTTCGTAATCAACAACCAAACACCGATGAAACACATGTCCAAAGTACTCCGCTTCGGTATCGTCACTTACTTCAAAATAAGAAATTCATTCTTGCAACCTCAAGTTTTATCTTTGACTCGCTAGCAAGTTCTGCACTTTTTGTGTTTATCCCTTTTCTACTTCTTGCTCGTGGTGTTGAGCCTGCATTCTTAGGAATTCTTACTTCAACTTTTTTTATCGGAAATATGTTTGGGAAAGTGGTGCTGGGAAGGCTTGTTGATAAACTAGGTAATGTAAAAGTATTTATTGTTTCTGAGCTTTCCATGGCCGTATGTATCATACTGTTAGCGTCAAGTTATGCTATACCACTTATAATTGTCTCATCGGTTATATTGGGCATATTTGCTAAGGGTACTGTGCCTGTATTAACCACAATGGTTACTGAGTCGGTGGAGCATCATGGCCGGTTTGAAAAAGCGTTTTCACTCAATGCTGTTTTTGTAGGTGTTGGGTCAAGTATTGCTCCTATTTTACTTGGATATTTATCAGATACATTAGGCATAGTTCAGGCTTTTTATGCATCAGCACTCTTTGCACTGATTGCCATCGTACCCGCCTACTTATTTAGTAAGGTCGGGAAATAGTTTTGAGAAGAATGTTTTTTGGCGTTTTGAGTACTGCATTTCTTTGGTAATCCACAGTTCTATCATTTGTTCTTTTGTTATCTTATCATCAAGGTAATCAGCAATTTGTTGATATCCGATAGCATTAAGACCAGGATCATTGAATGAGTAACCGTCTTTTGTGAGCTTTTGTAATTCTTCTATAGCTCCCTCTTCAATACGACTGATAACCCTATTTCTAATTTTTAATTCTTTCTCCTTTGAGTCTGCGTGGAAAAATGGAATTGGTTTTATCTGAATTGTGCCAATACTGCGACCTACGAGGTCGGAAATCCGGCCAGGGAGAGTTATAGTGGATGGTTTTGACGGTAAATCACCTCCAAAATGGAGTATTTCAAGTCGACGAATAAGACGACGTGGGTTTGACCGGTCGCTTTGGTTGAGGCTCTCAAAAACTGCGCTATCTTTTTGTTTTAGAAGTAGTTGTAACTCTTCAACCGATTTGAGTGACAATTCGTTGCGAAGGCTCCAGTTTTGGGGAACGTCAATTTTTGGCACTCCATAGAGAAGATGATATAGGTAGTACCCTGTACCGCCTACCAAAATAGGTGTTTTATCACGCTTTAGGATATCTGTAATTACTTGTACAGCTAAAGTAACATAATCGGCTGATGAAAATGGCACCTTGGGGTCGACAATGTCGTAAAGCCATATACGAGTTGTAACGTCTGAAAGACCTAAAGTCGTAAAGGTATAATAGCCTATCGCGTGATTTATATTTGTAATTTTTGATTTTTGATCTTTGATATCAGCTATTTGATATTCGCTATTTTTTGGAATGTCTTTCCCCGTAACAATATTTAGTTTTTGGTAAATCTGGCGAGAGTCGAAGTTTACGATTTCTCCATTATGTTCTCTTGCAAGCTCAAGCGCTATTGCCGTTTTCCCCGTCGCCGTCTGTCCAAATAAAATATATATATTCATTTATTAGTTGTAATTTGAAATCATTATATCTTATGCTTGCCTATGTATTGGCTCTGAATTCAGCAAATACTTTATTTAAAATATTAAATAAAGTGTATCACTGTTTAGAGTATTAATTTAATAATTATGGTAAACATATATATGTTCTTTGTTGCAGTTACCATTAAAGTTTCGTGCATATAATTTTGGGACGAGTTTAAAGAATAAAGTGTAGAGTTTAGGGTCTAGAGTATAGAGTCAAGAGTAAATAATTTATTTGTGTTTCTGCATTTTGGCAGCATCAAGGAGATTTTTGTAGAGATACAGCACATCAAGCGGACCAATACCACCAGGAGTGGGAGTCCAATGAGCTGCAACAGGGTCCACTTCTTTTTCATCATAGTCACCTTTGAGTTTGTTGTTCTCATGACGCATGCCTACGTTGATAAGAACTACACCTGGTTTAAGCATATCTGGAGTAAGTATCTTTTTTCCGACTGCACAGATAATAACATCGGCTTCTTTGTAGTACTCATGAGGATTGGGTGTTTGCGAATTGGTGCCCATAAAGTTAATCTTTGCCTCACTTAGCGTTTTTACAATTGGAGCGCCCCCCGTTTTACCTCTTCCAATAATAATGAC
>Ga0116204_1000858_pt1 | contig 17191 bp, 34 predicted proteins | sample LakKivwa52mmetaG_FD_94481 | JGI IMG/M metagenome (GOLD analysis project Ga0116204, IMG submission 94481) | Anoxic lake water microbial communities from Lake Kivu, Rwanda to study Microbial Dark Matter (Phase II) - Lake Kivu water 52m metaG | ecosystem: Environmental > Aquatic > Freshwater > Lake...
GCATGAGGATCATCACGGGGAAATAAACACACCCTGTAGCCCGTGGCAGGTGGTTGATGAAAAGGGAAAGATTACGGAAGCAGGAGAAACGGTAAAATCTAAGACTTAAATATTATTAGTGGGCTACAAATGAGGTGATAGTACTGATAGACAGAAATGCACGTATTCGAGAGCAGCTTGAGCAGGCCCTGCAAACGTATCCTGAAGAAGCATACCAGGAGGAAGAGGGTGTTTTGGTTAAGCGAGTAAATCAAACTCAGATCTATCAAAAGCTACAATTAATAGGGCGAAGTCAGCAGTTGATGGGACATTTTCTTCTACACCTAGACGATCGTATAACAGCGCAGAACGGCTACAAAGACGAGCTTAAGTCGATGCAGGAGACAATCGAACAGATATGCACAGAGCGCATCGAGGCTTGCCCCGTGCTGCCCGAAGTTCAGTTGATGCGAGAGGATTTCGACGTACATGTAGCCGAGGCATATAAAGAAACTTTAATTGCTACTACCACAACACAACTGAAAGACAAATGGCGAAAAGAAGGACAAATAGAGGAGCAGCAACGGTTTACTCGTGCGATTACTATCATTACTACAGCCTGTGTTGTGTTAGGAGCCCTTACCGCTTTCATAACCTGGATCATGGGCCTATGGCCCTCCCAGCAGGCAGTTGAGCTTGTAACCCGAGTATTATAAAGGAGGTGACAAAATGTACGATGAGGTATTTACTAGTCCAAACTTTGGCTACCCCAGTCGAGGTACCCAAGGACGCCAGGGACAGCAGATCATAGGAATAGGAGTACATATCTCTGGCGGTGAGTTTCCCGGAAACCATGCTTGGATAATGAATCCGAACGCTAAGGCGAGCTACAATGTTCTGGTAAAGCGAGATGGTAAGGCAGTACACTATGTAGCACCAGAAAATACTGCCTGGTCCCATGGTGCGATTCGTAGCTCCTCATGGCCACTACTGAAACAGGGAGTTAACCCAAACGTATATACACTCTCTGTTGCTCGAGTGGGGTCTAATCAGAACTTATGGACACCAGAGCAAATGGACACAATCGTAAACATCATCCGTACCTGGGGAAGGCAATTTAACTTCCCAACAGCCTGGCCACATGTATTTGGCCACAAGCATATTGACGCGGTGAATCGTTGGTACTGTCCAGGTAATCCATTCTTGAAGGAATTATATGCGCGACTAGCAATTCCAGAGCCATCTCTTACACCTATACCACCCACTAATGACTTATGGCACAGGGTAATTGCAGGTTCATATCGAGACGAACACACCGCCCAAATGATACGAGGCAATTTAATCAGGATGGGAGTAACAGGGGCCTTTATTGAAACCATAACAGATGAAGAGCTTAAAAGGAGGTCTTAAAAATGCGTTTACTAACATTATTACTATTAGTAGCAATGATAATGTTACTAATGGCTGCACCGGTATTTGCCCAGAGTAAGGGTTTTAGTCATACCATAGAGCTGGAGCTAGACGGTGACTTCGAGTTTAACTCCAGCTTTGCTGCACCTGAGGTAGTATCAAACACCAATATAAAAGGTATAGGTAAGGCAAAGCTACGAACTGCAACTCACGCCAAGACCATACCAGTGTGGTGGGATCTATTCTAATGAAACTACTCCGACGTGATAGCAATATAAAATTCTCTAAGTTCGTGGTTGCGTACTGTATGTTTACAGCCCCTCTGTTTACCACAGCAGTAATGTACTTCAACTGGTACGGTAAAACGGTACAGACTGAGATTATTGTATTCTTCGGTGCCGGATTCCTAGGTCACCTGTTTTCGCTGGCTTGGGTTACAGTAACAGAGAGAAAGTGCTCCTGCAATGGACAGAATGGACACAATAGCAATGTAGGAGAACCGTACGAATTAAACCAAAATCCAACTGCAGATTGTCGTGGATCTTCACGCTAAACCGAATACCGGTTGACAACTCGGTAGGATAGGTTCGAAAGGAGGTGAAACTAATGGAACCTGACGTCACTATATATCCGGTTTGGATGGCACTCGCGATTGTAATCGCGGCTATCGTAATCGACACGCTGCTGGCGGTATTTATCTCATTTCGTGCAGATACGGAGAACTTCGACTTTCGTCTTCTGCCTCGCTTCGTCGCTCATGGTGTATTTCCGTATGTAGGTGGCCTGACCTTACTGGCAGTTGTAGCAGATATGGTAGGTGAACCCTTTCTATCGCTGTTTTATCCAGCGGTAGCAGCAGTTATGCTAAAATACCTAGTTGAGGTGAAGGATAAGATCTCAGCTCTATTTGGTATTGATTTGCAAATGAGTAAGAAAGGAGAATAGCCATGCCTAAAGCGATGACGAAGGCTGCACCAAAAAAGGCAGCCCCGAAGAAGGATCGCTGTAAGCGTCCTTCAGTGAACTGCCCTAAGGTACTAGCCGAGAAGCGCGCGAAGAAGCGTGCTGCTGAAAAGAAGAAGAAAACCTAGTGGGGTGCGTTTTAAGGAAAGTGAGGAGAAAACCTAGTGAGGGTCTTTTTAGAAAGCTTCCGACGGCACTCCTCCCTGTCGGAGTCGCACATGCGACAAAAGGAAGCCGGAGAACATTCTCCGGCTTTCCTATTATCCAGCCATCACCCAAAGTATAACGATCGCCACACCAAACTTAGCTACGCCACCAATTATCACCCTACTGGTATAGTAAGGACAACCACTCGCGTTAATTTCATTGTATTGCTCATTTAACCATCCTGGTAGCAGTCCTAGAATCTTCCCTAGAATCTTCATCTTTCATGTACCTCCAATTAAATTGTATATAGTTCCATTACATCCCATGTAAGTCCATACTTAATTTCAATCTCGAACGGAACCTTCGGTCCGAGTACTACCTTCGGAACCTCAACCATCACCTCCTCTATCTTTTTTGCTGTCCATCGTATCAGAGCGGCATCGTCAGGTACTTCGAATAAAATACTGTCATGTACAAGGTTGATAATCTTAATACCTTTCTCTTCAAAAACAGGGTCTAATTTTATCGCAGATAATAAGGTTAAATCTGACGCAATTGACTGAATCTTAAAGTTTCTCGCCTCATTCGAAATCTCCTTCACTACCTCTGGTGTTATCAATCCAAATCGTCTGTATCGTCCAAAAGGCGTACGCAGTACATGTCCTTGAATAGCAGCCAGCTCACACTGCAGTAAAAATTCTGCTGCTTGTGGTGCACGCTCAAACCAAGCCTGAATAAGTGAACGTGCCTCTTCCTCAGTAATATTGAACTGTTCTGCAATTGAATACTCAGACCGTCCATACGGAATTCCAAAATTAATGGTCTTTGCTTTCATTCGGTCTTGTTCGTCAAAGTTTGCACCAAAGAAGTGTCTCGCAACTTCATCATGCAAATCCCGACCCTCAGCAAAGACATGACTGAGAAACATATCACCGCTCATAGCTGCTAACACGCGCAGCTCTGCACCTTTGTAATCCGCCTCTAAGAATACATGCCCCTCTGCAGCCTCAAACATTCGACGTACTGTCTTCCGCTTCTTCGATACATTCTGCAGGTTCGGATTGCGGCAGCTCAGCCTACCGGTTTGCGTACCATGGATTAGAAAGCTCGGATGTACTCTACCGTTAGGATCTCGCCTACTGCGAATACCCTGTACATACGTAGACAAGTCCTTCTGTGTTGCACGCATTCCTAAGATCGCGTCAATCAACGGCGCGGCTTTAGGAAAGCGATCTCGAAGATCAACGAGCACCTCCTGGTCGGTACTGCGCCCCTTCTTACTTAAAGGCGGTAGGTGTAGCTGGTCAAACAGTATCCATGCTAGTTGCTTAGTACTGGTTGGCTTAAACTCTTTTGGTATTGACTTAGCCTCAGTCTGTTGTACGTACAGCTCTCCATCCCACAGATCACCGACCGTCTCAATTACAATACGCTCCTGCTGATCAAATCTATTACTGAACAACTCCTCGAGCTCGTTGATAGTATCGATGTTTGTATACAATCCTCGAGCCTCAACCTTCTGTAAGAACGCGGATGCTGGTAGCAGCAGATCATAATACAACTTCTTCAAGTTCTCATCCTTCTCAACCTGAGGTAGAAGCTTCTTAAAGATCTGCAGGGTGTAATCTGCGTCAACTGCAACTCTACGATATATCACATCTTTCGGAGCTCCGGCTAACCCCTTCTTGGATTGCGCATGTCGGTTCATCTCGGCCTTATACGGTTGTGCTCCAAGAAGCTGGGCAGAGAGTTGCTCCAAGTCGTGTGTTCCCTTCGTCTCATTCAAAGCATAGTGTAGTAGTATAGTATCGTGATCAACCCGCGCCTGATGAAAGGCAAAGTACTTCAAGAACGATAAGTCGAACTTACCATTATGCCACACCCAGGAAACACCTGGCAAAGCAAACAGATCATTCAGCCCTTCAAGAGCCTCTTCTGCTAGTACGTACGACTTGTTTGTATCGAACGAGATTCCCATTACTAGTATCTCACTACCATAAGGACTCAACCCAGTCGTCTCTAAGTCAGCTGCCACTACCTGGTACTTCTGCAGCGTCTCCCCAACTCGAGTTAGATCCTCCTTACTCGTGATAAGCTTAAGCTTCGTCTCGCCCGGATCGAGCATCTCCCCACCACGGAGAAGATTCCCAGCATAGATCAGAGCGGTACGAAAAGTCTTGTAGTCGCCCGGCGTGCGTAGAATCTTTGCAGGATGAAATGCAGGTACCACCATTACAGAATCAGGTAGGAGCGTGTCGGTTAGGACACGCCCCTGTTCTGTTGTAATCTTTAACTTGTAGTTTCCTGTCAGCGCGTGCATCGCTGTATTCCCGAGTGCTAGTACGAGCTTAGGCTGAGCTACAGCTAGCTCCTCTAATAGTCGCGCCCTACACGACTCGACTGCCTCTCTCCGAATCGGCTTTCCTTTCGGTGGTCGGCAGAGCATCGCGTTCGTTACAAACACATCGTCGTACGGCATCCCACACGCCTGCAATGACTGCTTCAACAACTTACCCGAGCGTCCTACAAACGGAACCTTGCGTGCAATCTCCTCGTTCCCTGGAGCCTCACCTACAATTACCAAATCGCTCTGATGTGGCTCAGGTCGAGGGATACGTGGATACTTACCATAGATGCAAGATTCACACTTCATCTTAAAGAGCTCCTGTACAGTAGAGTTGCCACTTTCTGATATTTGCATCCAGCAAATAACCGTCCACAGCACCATTACCATTAAGGAAGTCTACTTCTAGATCGGGTCTAGGAATAGCCGGAAGCAGCGCCTTATTATCGGCTGCATAGACATACGCAATTGCACTATCAGTTCCTCGAAGACCAACCTCCGACTGTACCGTCGAGTTACACGCATAGCTATAGATCTCAGCAATCTCAACCGGGTGGTCCCAACAACCAAGTAGATGTACATCCATCTCCTGTCCTCGGGCTAGCTCCTCGACAAACTTGTATGCCTCTAGACGCGCCTTACCACGACACTCGTCTTTGTACTTAGGAGTTATGAACTTCGATATCCCAATACAGTGCACAGGCCATTCAAACATCTGCTCTGTACAGTCGCACCACTCCTTAAACGTCTCTCCCTGTGGTACAACCATAATCTGGCCCTTCCAATCTTTCCAGATGTAGTTGTACGAATGCTGTAACATCTGCAGTGTATTCTTCTGATCATAAATATCATCTGGTAGTACCAGTTCGTGAGCTCCAATCGCTAGAGCATTAGCAAGTACCTTCTCAATCGGCTGGCATGCACCCTCAGCAGCTCCATTGTCAATAACCACAAAGTGGCCATTAGCAGCTTGCTGTTTGTAGAACTCCTTGTAGTCTTCACTTTCTGAGACTACATGAGACAGACACAAATGGTAACTCTGTCCCATGACATGATATAAATACGGAACTGGAACAATCGTCGCTACTTTCATCATACTCCTCCTAATCGTTTAGTCGAACTACATTGTAGTACCTAGCTGCATAGTAGTCTACAATAGCCCTACCGGCAGCACATAAAGCAGCAGATCTAGAAATAGCAGTAGTATCAATTCGAGCAACACCAACTCCCTGGTCCAATAGTAACTGCATCCAATCCTCATATTGCTGAGCTATCGCCTCTAGCTGCTCTGGTTGCACATAGTCATTAGGTGCTCCTGTATGTCGTTGTACCAACACGTCAGGTCTAGCAGTAAGATAGACATACAGTACATCGTTCTTCAATAGCCACTCCATCAACCGTGGACCGTATTCAAGAATCGAGGACTGCCTCTGCTCTACAATATCACAGTAGATCATATCTGCTGGATAATGCCAACGATCCAATATTATTGGTGCACTCATACCAAAAAGAAGCGTTCGCTCAATACGATCGCGAAGCTCCTCATCACTCTCTGGTACGGTATACTTAATCACCGGAATCTGAAAAATACTCCTTAGTCCCTCAGCTGTAGTACTCTTTCCTCCGCCATCTGGTCCATCCAAAATTACTCGCATGAGATCCCCACCAATCTTCGTGGTGTAACAGTTACGTCAATACGTACTCCAGGTACATAGGTCAGGGCCTCAGCAACGGCATAGGAGCCGTTATAGTTCATCTGCTGTGTAGTAACCTGAACGATACACCCACCTGGTACGTTGCATACCTTTGTAGACTTCATCCAGCCCTCTTCCTTAGAAGAAGCTTTACAGAGTAACGCAAAGGTATCTCCATCTCCGTATACCTCCAAATCCGGAATATACTCACGTGCTCCACGTACCTCAGAAATGTTTAACGTCTTATCCCTCACCTTACTCTCCTCTCTATTCACATTTTATCCTCTCCTCCAGCTGTTTGTACAGCTCCGTCTGCTCAAACGCGCTCTCACGTTCGTGTCGGTGCGCACTACCATTAGCATCATACGCTACACCGCCATGTCTGTATGTTAGCTTAGCTAGATTCAGTTCTGCACAAACACCCATATCAATCTTGAACGTTGTACAGAGTGCAGCTACGTACCACAGAACATCACCGATCTCTTTCGCTACCTCCATCCTCTCAAACGGCTCGTTGTGAAATATCAAATGTTTAACAACACCTGCTACTTCACCAGCCTCATTCGCCAGGCCCAGAGCCCAATTAAGGATACGTCCCTCGTGTTCATCCAAGTCCTTACTCGGCTTGAAGGTATTAGTAGCTCCCTTCTGGTACTCCCTGAGATCCATCTATTCACCTCCTTCTCTCAATTTTAGTTGGCAAGGGCAGTCGAACAGCATGGGTGGCACGACTGACGAATAATACATAAAGAGGTAACGACACCCCTACCCATTTCGCCTAAGATATTAAACACTCAGCACCTTGCCAAACTTAGTGACGGGGGCAGGGATCTGCACCCTGCATGGGCTAGCGTTTGCCCTTACGATAAATACCGGGTTCACCGAACTCCTTGTAGATAAAGACAATGCGTCTACCTATTCCGCCACCCCGCCAAACTCTGCTCTATTGACCCCCGACGGCTCAGTTCGGGAGTCTAAGAACAGACTACTTCTTGTATGCACCTACCAGATAAACGCCATTCTCTCCATCTTCGGATACGCGAACATTTATCTGTCTGGGCCCGGTACAGAATGGATACAGTTCGTCCAACTTGAGTTGCACATTTGCCGCGATATATTCACAACTCATACCGTAATTTTCTTCCGCGAAAATCTCGTCTAAAATTCTTTGTAGCTCCTTCTGTACCATAAAGAATTCTAACTCACGATCACTGTGAAATACCTGCAGCTCTGCCTCGACATGAAACATATGTCTATGCAGTGTACGTAAATATGCAACTTCCTTCGGTGCATCGCCATAGAAGTGTAATCCATCCTTCTGGGCCTTCACAGTTATAAACATCATGGTAGTGACACCTCAATCCGCACAGGTAAGTGAAACGCCGAGTGTACTTCAAGCTCGACTCGTAGACTCTCAGGAACCACCTTTATCCAGACAGTATCTGCAACAAGATGGGCCATCTCCTCTGCTAGCAGCATTGCACTGCGAAGCTCCTGCAACCAGGCTGCGAAACTATTCCACTCTAGTAAAGTTGCATAACCTTGCGAGTCTACAGCTGGAGTGTAAGTGACTGTTATAGTACCTCCATACGGCTTTCTCGGTATACTGCAGATAGCCTCAAATGGAGCCTCGAATGAGATAACAGTACTACCTCTAGACAGCTCTGCCCGAGCAGTCTCGATTGACACCATCGATATTATTTCTGGGCCCATCTCACACCTAGATATACAAATGGAGTATCAAGCAATGCAATGAGCCACTTAGCAACAATATAGGTAAAGTACATCGTTACTAAAGCAGAAAAAGGCAGAACACCCCAGAATGCTAAGCCTAAGAAGATAGCACTATCGATTGCCTGTGAAGTGAAGGTACTAACATTATTTCTAAACCATAAACCAAATGGTAGCTGCTCCTTGATCTTTGCAAACAGCCAAACATCCCAGGTCTGTGAAATCAGGTAGGCAACCATACTTGCACCGACTATTCTTGGTACGGCACCCAAAATGCTGACAAAGGCCTCTTGCCCCGGCCAGAATCCTGCTGGTGTAAGCCAAACTCCAACCTGGTACATCACGACCATCAAGATATTTGCAGCGAATCCAACCCACACAACTAGTTGGGCCTTCTGCTTACCCCATACATCATTGATAACATCAGTTATCATAAATGTAATAGGGAAGGCGATGATCCCTGCAGTCATTACGAACCCACCGATCTCAAACAGCTTACTGGCAAGGGTATTCGCAATTAGAATCACCGCTACGAAGATACCTGTAAGTATTAACAACTTGTTATTATTAGAACTCATTATCTTCCTCCTCAATTGGATTTCCGGTGGCCGCAAACTGCTCCACTGCCTCCTCCGGAACAAACCAGCGACCACCGCGTCTTATTGCTCCTGGTATGAAGCGCTTAATGTATTTCAAGGCTGTGGGGTAGCTAACCTCTAGCTTGTCAGCTACCTCCTTAACGCTTAACATAGTTTACACCTCGTCGTCGAGGAATGAACCTGTACTATCACCAGGAGCTAGTACATCGGTAATACTATTTTGCTTCTTAGCCTTATCCTGTGTACCCGGACGTGGACGTTGAGTAGTAATCCTTACCTTCAGCCGGCAGGGAATACCAAGAGCCTCACCAGAGTCAGCGAATCGTCCAGGCGCGAACTTGGTTAACTCGATCTCCGGGAAACAGCGAGTGAGCAGCTTACGGAGACGAGTCAGACCAGAGTCCTTATTCAGAACCGTATGGTAAAACAACAAGCGACCTGCATGCGAACTGGTGGTAATACTGAACGTCCAAGAGAGCATTGGATTACCACTACTCTTCGACTTCACGTGCTCAACATTCTCAATCGTTGCTGAGTAAATACCTGCTGGTATCAACTCGAAAGCAGGTAACTCCTCCGATACATCAGAAAGGTCAAGAACCAAGTTCTCGTCTGGACCTTCGTGACCAGCAACATTTAGCTCATCCAGTAATTCATCGGGATTCAGTGCATCTTTAGGCATTACTTATCCTCCTTAAATCTGTATTTAGCAAGCTCAGCCATACTCGGACTATCGATATACAGCGCGTCGAAGTCCTTAAAACGATTCTTGGCAGTAAAAGTCTGTCCTGGCTCCAACCAGAGCCGTCGTAGTATTTCACCTCCCTCTGTCGGTGCGGATACGAGATACCCAACTACATCGAAGAATCCACGTATCTCGTTGCCTAACTTACCTGGTAGGAGAGGAGCATAGTGAAACCGCTTATGCTGATCCTGCGTCTCTCCCCTTGCACATACAAAGATTACGTTGATCGGTAAGTCTCTAAATGTTCGTACCAGTAGTCGGATCATCTCAGCTGATCTATTCCAGTCACCCAACTCTGGTACGTCAGGAGTTGCATCCAACTGAAACGTACCAATCGTAATACCAAGCAGCTGATACATACAATACTTCTGAATCTCAGTAAGCGAATCGCCTACAACTGTATGATACAAAGTCGGTTCATCTATCTCGTCGAGATCTACCTCTCTGAACATCGCCTCGAGTCGACGTAGTTTGTCTCTCGCCTCTTTGTTCTTCGAATCCTGCTTATAGCTATCTCGATACCGACAGTGCACCTTCAAGAACTCGTATACACGTGCAAACTGGGTGTAGTTACTAATATCGATAATGTCCATATCGAAGTGTTCAACCGACGCGTCTCCACCCTCAGCGTTGATATACAGTACTCTCTGCATTCTCGGTACCTCAGCTGCTGTAGCCGCTAAGAACGATTTACCAACACCGTAATCACCGTAGAGCAGAGCATTCAGGTACCGATCGTAAGTAAGTGATCGCCGTATCAGAAACGTTGGCTTGGCCGCTGGTGGATTTACTACATCTGGCTGCTTAACTACACTTACTACCCTTAATGGTTGCTCAGGCTGTTCCACTGTTCCTCCAGTCTCTTCCGCCATCTAGGTTCCTCCTTTCCTCTAGTACTGACTACAAAGTCATTTCTTAACAACTCTTCGTAATCACCTCCTTCTTCTCTAACTATGCATACATTCCTAAAAGCACCACAATCCCAAGAACAATTCATAGTCTCGTTTGGATACAATGGCAACTCTAGGTTTAGCATATCCTTACCTTCCAATATAATACTGTTGTACGTATTTTCCTTCACAGCTCGATTGTGATGAATACAGTCACGACGAATAAATCTATTTCCCTCCACTGATTCTTCAGCAGCGAGCTTATTCAAGAACTCAACATAGTTAGTTGGTACATTACCATATGCGTCAAGCAAAGCCTGACGATAGAGCCCGTACGTTGTCTTCTGTCGTATATCCTGACTGAACCCACCTGTCTTGAGCCTGTTCGGTGGTTTCGGATAAGACTTTAACAACTGTGTCATAATAGCACCTTCAAAGTCCATACCGTATACCTGCTCCGCTGCCCATGTATAAGCCTTCATCTGCGGATCGGTAGCCATACGCATATAGTCCATTGTACGAGTTGTCTTATAGTCTTCAACCCAGTACATACCTTCCTCATCCTGTACAACGCGGTCGAAGGTTCCGTGGTAGACGACTGGGTAACCTGCAACTGCAGATAGCTCCTTTAGCTCCAGACGAAACTCTACCTCCACCTGGGGTACACCGTCAATCCAGACTGTATTATACTTCGGACGTCCGGCCTGCTCGTACCAGTATGGATAGTACTCAAGCATTCCCATACATAACTCAATTGCGTCATCTGCGAAGTCTGGAACCTCACTTGCTTTATGCGCATTACAAAACGCTTCAAATGCAATAACAGGATTACCGTACCTATTGTAGCCACAGTAATCCTCGAATGCAAAGTGAACACCCGTCCCAATCCAAAGATTTACCATCTCGGAGGGATCCTTAGGAACTAGGTTACGACGAAGGGGACTACTCCATTCCCACTTCCGTCGACATCGCTTAAAGGCAATTCGATCACTCGTATGGATCTCCAAAAACTCCATAGTTTCCTCTCCTTTCTCAGGACTTAATATAATTATACAACATTTTACAAAAATGGTCAAGTGCTAAAATAAGAAAATTTCACGGCTCTTACAGACCTTTAAGACACTTGACTACTTCTTCAGGATACAGAACCCAGTTCTTTGCCATGGTCTTCTCATCCAACCGTTCCATGATTGCTTCGTCGATAGTACCAGAGTGGAGGAAGTAGTAGATATTAACAGGGTCGGTTTGTCCAATCCTGTGTATCCTATCTTCTGCCTGGAGATTATCGATTGCACTCCATTCGTACCCAACGAAGAATGCAGTACTAGCTGCATGTGCGGTAAACGACGCGCCACTCTTCACAGTGTAAACCAACGCCTTCCGCTTACTCTGACACGCCTGGAACTGTTCTGCGATATCTGCTGCCGCCTGTTCTATCTTCCCGTGGATAACGAACACCGACGCGCCTAACGCTGTAAGCTCCTCGGCGATCAGTGTAGTCGCGTCTCGATACGGGGTACAGACTACAACGGCGCGTTCGGAGTAATACTCGTCGATCACAAGCTCGATAAGCGCCTCGAGAGCCGCGCCTCGCTCCTTACTTCCTAGCAATTGCGGAGAGACAAGTAGCTGTCGGAGTCTTGTAATCTTAGTAATCGTATTCGCAGCGAGCACGTATTCTCCCGATTCCAGCTCCATAATCAACTCCTTTGCCATCCGCCGGTATAGCTTCGCCTGTTCCTTAGTCATATCAAGAGGAACGGCAGTCCGAGTCTTCGGTGGCAGCTCCTTCAATACCTGCTTCTTAGTATGACGAATCAGATACTTATCTAACATCTTCTTGTACGCAGAAACATCCTTCGGTCTTGGCGCAATCTCATACCCAAAGTGTGTATCAAGTACGATACAGTAGTGCTTAACAAAAGTCCAGTAACTATTAAACTGGTACGGATTCAACAAAGCAAGTGGTGCGTACAGATCAGACGGATCTCTTCTGACCGGAGTCCCAGTCAACAGAAAAAGAAAGCGACTCTGTAACCGTCTGAAGTTGCTATAAGTCTTACTCTTCCGGTTCAATAAGCCACCAATATGAATCTCATCACAGATTATAGCCTGCCAGGCAGTCTGTCTCTGTGCAATCTCCAACACCATATTATAGTTAATAATCAGTACTGGCCTTAACCCCGAGGGCCGCTCTGCAAACTCGGCCCAGAGCTGTTTGCGCTTATGGGGAGGTGTAAGGCCGGTGTAGACGATAACGTCGTACCCGAACCACTTCTGTATCTCTCGTTTCCATACACCTGTAGCCATTCGTGGTGCGACTACAAGTACGTCTCGCCCTAGAGAACCTAGTGTAAGTGTTTTTACCGCTTCCAGAGCAGTCCTCGTCTTTCCGAGCCCAGGCTCGTCCGCGAGTATAGCTTTCTGTCTTTCCACAAGGAACCGAGTCCCTTCCTCCTGGTACGGCTTCAGCGGATCCATCATCGCAGAATAATCAGAGCCACTACACTGGTAAGGAAGAACAGAAAGCCCATAAACGCCGTCTTGCGACTACCTCCAGCAATGGCACTTCCAATTGCCACTACCAGTAGAAAGACTCTAAATACTGTATAAATGTCCATGCTAGCTTCCTCCTTTAAGAACTACTAGGTAGAGGAACATACTTAGATTAAAGAGACCGAGAAGGAATGCTATTATACCTAAGCGTTTCTCTCCTCTCTGAACATAATCTCGAGAAGTAAAGGCCATCCACATAGCTATAATACCGTTTAGGACTCCTAAAAGAGTATCGACTTCCATTATCTAGCCTCCTTACCACTTAGTGCTCTTACGAAGGCACCAAAAGGATCGTAGATCTGTAGAAACTTTGTAGCTGCTCTTATATGGTAGGTATAGACCTGTCCCTCAATGTGTACTCGGAGATGGCCTTGTGGAGCATCTATCACCACTCCTCGATTACAATCCTTAGGCAGTGTCTTATCTCGAACCCAACTTCCTGGTTTCATCTCGCACCTCCCGATTACTTCGAAAGAGAATAAAGTATACACCGTGACGAACTGCATCACATGCATGTGGCTGTCCTACTCTGAACATATTCCACTTCTTTAGTTTCTCATCAGTACAGAAGCCCTTTGCTGAGGCCATTTGTCTGTGTAGTACCTTCCTTTCAAAGTAGCAGAGTGTTTCTATAGCACCCAGCAATCGTGGTGTAAACAGACTTGACCAAGCATGAGCCTGACTCTTGTGACTGTAGATCTTGTAGTCTTCCATAACTACGTGATGTGGGTTTGCATTTCGTAAGAGTCTATGTAGATCTTTTATGCACTCTACAAAATTCTTACCACTTATTTGTCCTGTCTCTATCAGGTAGTTGTTCATGAATATAGCATACCCGGTAGTCTCACCTGGATCGAGAGCAACTAGAATACCAGTAGAGGGAAGCTTCGCTATTAGTTTTTCGTAGCTAGGATTTGTCATCCTCCGTCAGCTCCTTTGATTTACAAGCCTGCAAGAACAGATCGGTCTCTACTGCCCTTCTCACCTCTGGACTCGCCATTGACATACCGGCTTTGTACACACTACTTAAGGTGTCGATTGCACTTGCGATGTTTCGTAGATCTGCTGCTATAAGGGCAGTCTCGCCCGTCTCGTGAAAACCTACGACTATAAAGTTCTGAAACGTCCACTTCTCTTTCGTGTTGTTATCTTTCACGTCGCAGGTCATACTGACCATTCGTGGGTCAAGTAAGTTCAACAACTATATCATCCTTCCTGTATTGAGGTAATATCACTTCCATCCTTTGGACGACGACGATTGCAGTTCGCATGAGCAACCCTTACGTTCTCAGGGGTATCCGAGCCACCTGCTTGCAGTGGTACGATATGATCAATCTGTAAATCTGCCATCATTGTCACGGGTTTCATACAAATCTGACAGATAGGAATTCCATCCTCGCTGTCGCGCTCGATTATTTCCGTGCGAGTGTAAGGTGCCTTCTCGGCTTTCTTCAATCTTTCTCTTCTTCGTACATCGGCTTGGCGCCAAACCTCTTTGTTCTCTTTCCTATATTCGGAGGACTGTGCTAAAATCATTTCCTTGTTCTCCTCATATCGTTTGTGAGAACGCTCTCTGACTTTCTCCTTGTTCGCTTCATAGTACTTTCTTTCACGCCTCTGCTTCTTTCTCTTCTGGTATGACTTCTTAGATGTAGCCCTCTCACAGAGCTTACAGCTATAGGAAAGTCCATCAGGAGAAAGGGAGCGCTTAGAAAAACAATCTGCTGGAAGAGTCGGCCCTTTCGGATCGACACAGTTCTCTCCTCTACTACAGCACTTCTTTAAAATCTCCTCCAATACAGAAACACCTCCTTAAACAGGGAAAGGGAACCCACCATTGGCAGGTTCCCTAGTCGAGCCGAAGCTCTTACTCATCGAACTCGTCATACGAATCGGTGTCCGACTGCACCTCATCGTCCACTTCCTTCGGCTCTTTGGTTGCAGCCCAGACTACAGCGTAGTCAACGGACAGCGCATCAGCGATTTCGCGTCTTGTCTTACCCGCACCGTACATATCGCGGATAACCTCTGTCCTGGGTGCTTCTTCACCAGTATCCGGATGAGTAATCATCTTCCGTCCACCCTTACGAGCTCCTTCAGGAAGCTCTACGTCCTTGGTAGCTGCGTAGACAGTCGCGTAGGGAACGTCGAAGTGCTCTTTCACTTCACCACGAGTCATTCCCTTCTCTTCGATCATCTTACGCATTAAGGCTGCACGTGAAACCATTTCGCCAGTATCTGGATCCTCGACCATGACACCACGGCTACCTCCAGCCTTGCCACCGCCCGCAGTATGAACGGCGTTAAACATGTTGGCAGTTGCAGAGTATACGATGTAGTACGGTACATCTAATTCCTTTGCAATATCTGCCCGAGAGCGGTCCTTCATAAACTCTTGCCTGATGAAGGCACTACGGCTCCCCTGCTCTCCTGTGTCAAGCGTGAAACTTTGTCTTTCTTCTGACATGCGGTACTCCTCCTTATTATTATTATACTTCCTATACTTATTATCTTAAATAATCAATGTGAAATCAACGGGGAAAATAAAATTTATTTAAGTTCGTACGTTGCCCAGGTTACTTCCTCCGCTGACACGACATCTTGCACAACTCCCAGGCAGTGAGAAACATCCCAACTGCCAGTAGTACCAGTAGGGTGCATACTATCAACGACGCTATAGTCAGTTGTAGTTCCTCAATCGGTACGACCCCAATTAACATCGTGGTCACCTCCTAGCAAGCTCTGCAATCGCCTCGTTCCTAGCTATTCGTGCTACCTGCTCCCTCGTTAGTTCGTCGAGGGCCTTTCTTACCCTATCCTCCTTTATTCTAAGCTTCCTAGACAGAGCTAAGGTCAACTCCTCCACCTCCCTTGGTACGAGAGCGAATGGCGACAACCGGTTCACCTCCTTGTACAAACTTCTCCACCCAAGAGCGTTCACGCCTACTTGCAGTATGAATACCACCTATTAGACGATTGAGCTTTCGACTTACGTCCTCTCTTCCATCGAAGAACCAGCTACGTTGTAGCAATATCCAGAACGCGGTCTCGAAAATACGCATCTCTGGTGTATAAGGACGCTTTGGGTACTTTACGCTTAACCAGACAGGCCTAGTCTTCTCAGGATCACGAATTCGTTTGTAATGAACAGCACGACTATTTATACGCTCCCGTCGCTCTTGACAATATACCCTCAAACACTGCTTACACGTATACTGGTTTGTACGATAAAAACACTCAGACCGCGTCTCTCCACACTTACACCGAGGTAGTCTAGCTTTCATTCTCTAAACGCTCTAAACGTTCTAGAATATCCAGCAGTGCTGCTGAAACTACCTCAGTTAGTTGTTGAATAGAAACAACAAGAGCTTTAGGCCCTACTAACCTTTCATAGGAGTTGTAGTTACCATACCTCTGTCGTAGTTTAAGATAGTTATCCATCTATTCACTCCTCCCATTCTATTTTTTCTCCACATAATGGACAGTAACTAAAATCCACCCATATCTTTACAGCTAAACATTTAATACAGCGGTAGATCGCACCAAACCATTCATCCTGCGTGTAAGGATCTGACCTACTAAGCTTCACTACTCACCCCTCGCTTTCCTCAACAACAACTTTAGCCGACAGTCTTTGTTATGCTCATACTCTGACCCACAGGACGGACAAATACAGTATGTGTCGCCACTATGGATATATTCTGTGCACTCAAGTTGTTCTAATAACTCATACATTTCAGGTGCGACGGCGATAAGGTGAGCATTGGCAATTTTTTCTGCATGGAGTTCTTCTACATCGAAATTCTGCATTTGTCCCCCACAGGCGGCGACACTGCGCCCCTTACTATCCATAACATTAAACTCATGTTTAATAACCCACGGCCCCGGTGTAAATTTCATCATTCACCCCTCCCCTCGGCTTCCTTCTATGCCATTTATTTCATTCTTGAATAGGCTCCCATGATATATAAGGTAACTCCTATCCCAACGAATAAACCTATAACTATTATCATCAATGCTATTTCTATCATCATCCGCCGCTCCTCCTCATACCTTCTTGGAATTTGTACTCTGTTTCGAACATCGGTTCTATCTCTGCGTTTACCAGACAGTTAGTACTACGGCCACCGATA
>Ga0116204_1000859_pt1 | contig 17175 bp, 15 predicted proteins | sample LakKivwa52mmetaG_FD_94481 | JGI IMG/M metagenome (GOLD analysis project Ga0116204, IMG submission 94481) | Anoxic lake water microbial communities from Lake Kivu, Rwanda to study Microbial Dark Matter (Phase II) - Lake Kivu water 52m metaG | ecosystem: Environmental > Aquatic > Freshwater > Lake...
ATATAAAGTAATACAAAAAGAGAGAAATTGGGCGGGGTTCGCCCGAAAAAATCCCCCCTAAGACCAGCTTACGAGCTTCATTTCACTGTCCAAATACTCGACTTTCACAGGTATCGGAACTCCCGATGCCACGAAATACTCAATTCCGGAGGACTCGATTTCGTACTTGTCAGCGGAATAAGTCCCCGCAGGAACTGTCAAAGTTTCAGTTCCCTTGTATTCGAGGTAAGGTTCGGAGGCTTTTGGCGCGTCAGGCCCGCTCGTCGGGCAGTCAACGGCGTTCTCAATCACCTGCCCCATTGCGTTGACCGTGCTCGTTATTTTCAGGCAGCCAAGGGTCGCCTTGTCAAGATATGTCATTGTCTTGCTCGCAATTCCTTGGGTTTCGGTCTCCGTAGTGTGAATCCACGCGGATTTCCCGTCAATTGTTCCCGAAGAAACGGAATACGAAATGTCAGTCTTCACGCCCGCCGATTCGGTCCGGTAAACAAAAGTTTTGACTCCCGCATAATTGTAGAGTTGGGATAGCTTCTTTCCCGCTCCCGACAATGAGGAAGAACCGCTTGCGCTTGTGTTGGACTGGGACACCGAACCCGAAGAGTCGTCAAACGAGTCATCAGAAGAGTCGTCATCTTTGAACGGTCTTCCAGAGCCGTCCCTAGGGCCAGATGTTCCGTTCAAAGCGGGCATTCTTGGGGGCGCTCCCGTTCCGTTAGTCCTATTTTCGGAAATCCGCTCTCTTCTTTCCTCCCTTCTGTCCTCCGCCCTGTCCCTGAGATCTTCAATCCTGTCCCGGATGTCCTCTCTTTTGTCGGCAATGCGAATCCTCAGCCGAATTTTCTGCTCTTCAGTGAGGTTCGAAGAGTCTAGTTTCTCCCTTATCCTTTCCCGAAGCCCAACGCTTTTGTTGACAACTGCCTCAAAGCGCTCGTTCCTTTCGCCCATCTTTTCCTCCACTTTTATCAAAGCGGAGCATTTTTGGGAAGAGTTCAATGTCTCGTTTGCGCAAAATGAAGCGACAATCATGGAAAATCTTTCAAGGTTCTCCTCGTGCCGAAGGAGCGCATTCTCAAGGCCGATTGTCCTGTTCTCCTTTTCCCGCCTTTCAGCTTCCCTTGCGCTTTCCTCAATTTCCCTTTCAGCGTCAAGGACGAATTTTTCAGCCCGGGCAGTCAAGTTTCTCATATAGAGGAACTGGGCCTCCCTTAACCTCTCTGCCGCAAACTCTTGGCGGAGTTCGGCTTTCTCCTCCGCCCTTGCGAACGCGATTTTAAGCCCTTCTCCCCAGCGCTTCATAAAGTAGAACGGATTATCGGGAGAAAGACCCGAGACCGTCTCGTTATCTGAGGAGAATCCGACCGCCGAGAAAATCCCAAATAGGAACACTCCCGCAAGAAGAATTGATACAATTTTCATACCTAGTCCATTGTTTTTTTCCATAACTTTTCGGGGAAATTCCGATTTTTAAGCCTAACTGATTGCCCTTCAGCCGGCCTTTAGCAGGCTGGAGAGGAGTTTTCTCTCCTTCCAGAAATAGTCGATTAGGGAATATGCTGAGAGAAGAGTCCCCAAAAGAAGGATCCAATATGCGCCCGGAACTGAGAGAAGAGCCAAAAAGATTCCAATAGCCAAGACTGCCGTCTTTATTTTTCCCGACCAGTCCGCGGCAATGACTTTGCCCTTCTCAGCCGCAATTGTCCGAAGGCCAGTCACTAGTATGTCCCTCGATATTATTATCGAGGCCATCCAAGCGGGAACGCCTTTTCCTACGAGGAAAATTATCGGAACAGTCATTGAGAGCTTGTCCGCCAAGGGGTCTAGAAGCTTTCCCAAGTTAGTCACTTTTCCGGTCTTCCTCGCAATCGAGCCGTCCAATTTGTCGGTTGCCATCATTATTGCAAAGACAATTGCGGAGAGGATTTCCCTTCCGGCTATTGGCGAGAGGAACACTATTGCAAAGACTGGCGTGAGAAGGATTCTTGCGAAAGTAATCTTGTTTGGGATGTTCATTCCTCGGACTGAGGGAACTCTCCTTAATTATACCTTTGCCCAATACCTCAAAAACCCACTAATACAAATCACGCTCGAATTTTGGGACAAGAAAAGAGCCTTCCGTGCCTGAAAAAGACTGGCACGGATTTCGCCCTCTTGGGCTCAACGAATGAGATAACCTGGCGAAGTCCTGGCTAAACAGTTCCAACGAATTGGGCGAGGTCCTGGGCTCTTGCCAATAATTACTTGCCTTTTAATGGGCGAGAGCCTTCCATGCCGGAAAGAAACTGGCACGGATTTCGCCCTTTCGGGCTCAACAAGTGGGATTTTTTATAACATATTCCCAAATCGCGATTTAAATACAGAAAATGATGAAATAATTATTAACAAGAACGGTGTGGTGAATGTATGGGGAAAATCTACAAGGACAAAAAAGGGTATCCAAGATGGAGCGACAGCGGAAAATCAGTTCATCGAACAGTTGCCTCTAATATGGTTGGAGGACCACTAGGGAAGAATAGAGTGGTACATCACAAAGACGGAGATAAAAGTAATTTCAGAAAGGGCAATTTAGAAATAATGAATAGAAGCGAGCATTCAAGCCTTCATGCCAAAAAGAAAAAGGGCTTTTGGTAGAATCTGCTATTCGCCTATATTTTTTCTATAGAATATTTTATGGAAAAAAATTAAAAATAAAAAAATTGCAATGATGGGTAGAAGGAACAAACCCATAAGAAGCCCAGTTTGTCTTGCCTTGTCTGCGAAATAAACTGCTATTAGAAAACCCGCAACGACAAAAAACAAAAAGAGCTTTCGCTTTAACATCCAGTTCTTGAATCCGCATAAATAGTCCTTTAAGCTCATTTTGTGAATGGAGCCTCAAGTGGGATTTGAACCCACGGCCTCGTCCTTACCAAGGACGCGCTCTACCGCTGAGCTATTGAGGCGCGCTCTCAAGCGCGACGAAATCCAGCTTTTTATTCTTGCTGGATTGAGGCGCACTCTCAACCCCCTTCCGATTCCCGGTCCTTTTTAATCCTTGCTAGGGGGCCCTTGCCCAAGAAAACACCGGAACGCGATTTGCCCGGAAGCGCCCTTATATTTTTGAATATGTCTAAAATTAGATAGGTATAAAAATAAGACCATTTCCCTCATCGGAATGGAAAAATTCTCCCTGAAAGTCGAGGGAATGCACTGCAATTCCTGCGCAACTCTTGTCACTGACGCCCTCTCTGAACTCGGCGCGAAGGAAATCAAGGTGAAGGTTGTCAAGGGAGGGCTCTCAAAAGTCGAGTTCACGGGGGACCTGCCCGCAAAGGAGTTCTCGAAAGCAATTGAGGCGGAGGGGTATAAGGTAAAATGAAGAAAACAGAATTCACCGTAGCCGATCTGGAATGCGTCTCCTGCGAGAGGGTTGTCGAGCGCGCCCTTCTCAAAGCCGGGGCAAAGGGAGTGGAGTTCTCCGGAACAACCGTTTCAGTCACCGCCCCCGACTCTATTGCCGAGGGGAAATTAATGTCCGCAGTTTCGGGAGCCGGGCACGAAATTTTCCCGAAAAAGACCGCATCGGGAAGGGCTGAAAAGCGGACCTTTCTTTATTCGGCAATCTTGCTCTCAGGGTTCACTCTCCTAGAATTCGGAATTTTTCTCGGGCTTTTCGGGGCGGAGTGGCTCGGGAAGAGGGCTCCTTGGCTCTTCATATTGAATGTCTCGGCAATACTCTCGGTTGCAACCCTTGCCAACCTCTCCGCATACAAGGGGAAAGTCTCCTGCATGACCGGAATGATGCTCGGGATGACTGCCGGAATGCAAGGAGGGCTGCTTTCAGGTTATGTCCTCGGAGTCACGAACGGATTTTTCACGGGAGCGCTTGTTTCGACTGGGTTCGGAATGCTTTTCGGCTACCTTGCCGGAAAAAGAGGGGGTCTAATGGCCTCCCTTCAGGGGCTGATGGCGGGGTTCATGGGCGGAGCAATGGGCGCAATGACATCCGTTATGATGGTTGGCTGGGGATTTGAGGCATTCACTCTTTGGTTCGCAATTGCCAATTCTGCGATCTTCGCCCTAATTTTTCCAATGATTGCCGAATATGTGGGGGCCGGGGCGATTTCTGAAGGAGAAATCCCCATCGGAAAATTGGCAGTTCAGTTCTCTATTGGGGCAATCTTTCTTGCGGCGGTGCTAATTCTTGGCCCCTCGGGGCTTTTGGGATTTTAGGAGCGTTAATTGAAATGGGAAAAGACAAAATCAAAGAAGGCGGGCCAAACGAGGACGGCAAGGAATTCAGAATACTTTTCGGAATTCTCGCAGTCCTCCTGGTTGCGGTAGTTTTCGGGACAAGCTATTTCGTTTTCGGTATAGGCTTCCCCGCCTGGGACGGGAGCAAGAGGGCTTCCGGGACAGCTACTTTGCCCGTTCAGATGGACCCTCCCGTGAAAATACTTTTAGAAAAACCAGAAGGACAAGTGCGGAAGGTTGAACTTACCGCGTCCGGCCTCACATACCTTCCGAACCCAGTCGAGCTGAAAGTCGGGGTTCCAGTCGAGCTTTCAGTCTCCCCGAGAGTTTCCTCCTGCATGGCGACAATGGTTGCGTCAGACCTCGGAATAAGGGTATCATCGAGAGGCGGGCCCGTCTATTTCATTCCGGAAAAGGCCGGGGAATATCCATTCACCTGCTGGATGAACATGGGAAGGGGCAGGTTCGTATTCACGGAGTAATCGAAAAGCCAAAATGGGAAAAAAAATAGAACTACAGGTAATCGGGATGCACTGCGCATCCTGCGCAACTGTAATCGGCCGGGCCCTGAAAAAAACTCCGGGAGTAATTGATGCGAACGTAAACATTGCAACTAATCGGGCGACAGTTGAGATTTCCAACGCAACTCTTGACGCCTGCGTAAAGGCAATCGAATCCAAGGGATATGGGGCGCGGAGAATAGACCCAAACGACCCTGAGAGCGATTCCAGCGGGGAAATTTATGAGAAAAAGACAAAGGAACTCCTCATTTTTTCGGCAATATTCACGCTTCCCGTTTTCATTATAGGGATGTTTCTGATGCAGGAAGCCCCCTTCTTCCTCGGCTGGGAGATGCCCTATGGAATGGCAATCCTTGCAATTCTCACGACATTCGTCCAGTTCGTCGGGGGAAGCCAGTTCTATTCGGGGGCGCTGAAGGCTGCGCGCCATTTCAACAGCAGCATGGACACTCTCGTGGTCCTCGGGACGAGCGTCGCATATTTCTACAGCGTTTCCATATTCCTGTTTTTCCCCGGAAACCCTCAGTATTTCGAGGCGGCGGCAGTCCTGATAACCTTGATTCTCCTCGGGAAATATCTCGAAGCCCGGGCGAAGAAGAAAACCAGCCAGGCAATCGGGAAGCTAATTGAGCTCTCGCCCGAAACCGCCCGGATTGAGAGAGGGGGAATTGAAATGGAGGTTTCCGTATCGGAAGTGGAGGCGGGGGCAATCTGCATTGTAAAACCCGGAGAAAAGGTTCCGGTCGACGGAACGATTGTCAGCGGAAAATCAGCCTTCAACGAAAGCCTGGTAACTGGCGAGAGCATGCCGGTTGACAAGGGTCCGGGAGACACAGTTCTTGCCGGGACAACCTCAATTGCGGGATATGTAAAGTTCAGGGCGGAGAGGGTGGGAGGGGACACGACCCTTGCCAGGATAATCAAGCTTGTCGAGGAGGCCCAAGGAAGGAGGGCCCCAATACAGCGGTTCGCTGACGGAGTGTCCGCCCATTTCGTTCCGGCGGTCCTCGCAATTGCTCTCATAACATTCGTTTCATGGAAATTCCTTCTCAACGAGCCAATAGGGGCTGCAGTGAAAGCGACTGTGGCAGTTCTTGTAATTGCCTGCCCCTGTGCGCTCGGCCTTGCAACCCCGACCGCGATAATGGTTGGAACGGGGAAATCGGCGAAAGCTGGGATTCTTTTCAAGGGAGGGGATTCCCTAGAGGCAATAAGCAAGGCGAAATACGTCGTTTTCGACAAGACAGGGACTCTCACCAAAGGGGCTCCTGAGGTTACCGACATAGTCTCCCTGGAAGGGTTTTCCGAAAAGGACGTCTTGGAATATTCCCTTGCCGCCGAGAAGGGGTCAGAGCACCCTCTGGCAATCGCAGTTGTCGACAAGGCGAAAAGCTCCGGGGCGACCCTCTCATCCGAACCCTCTGATTTTTCAGCAGTCTCGGGAAAAGGCGTCTCGGCAAAATACAAGGGACGTAGAGTTCTTGTCGGGAAGCCGGATTTTTCGGCGAACAAATCAGCTCTCCCTCTGGAAATATTGGAGAAAATCGCCCTCCTGGAAAGCCAGGCGAAGACAACAGTTCTCATTTCAGTTGATTCGATTCCAGCTGGGATAATTGCAATTGCAGACGAGGTCAGGGGGACATCAAAGTCCGCAATAGCTGAACTCAAGTCAATGAAGATAACTCCCGTTCTCCTGACAGGGGACAACGAGCGGACTGCGAACGCAATTGCAGAGAGGCTCGGAATCGGACGCGTCTTTTCCGGCGTCCTTCCTGAGGAGAAACTCGAGAAAATAAAAGAGCTCCAAACGGAGGGGATTGTCGCAATGGTCGGGGACGGGATAAACGACGCCCCCGCCCTTGCGCAGGCGGACGTTGGTATTGCAATGGGATCAGGAACCGATGTTGCGGTGGAGGTTGGTGGGGTGATTCTAATGAGAAACGACCCGGAAGACGTCCCAAGAGCCCTGGAAATAGGCCAAAGCACCCTCCGGAAAATAAAGGAGAACCTCTTCTGGGCTTTCATATACAACATTATAGGGATTCCTGTCGCGGCTTTTGGAATGCTGACGCCTGAACTTGCCGGAGGGGCAATGGCTCTCTCGTCAGTGAGCGTTGTTCTCAACACAATCAGGCCTTCCTTTCGCGAAATCTCCGGGAGGGGAAAAGAAAAATGAAGAAAATATCGGAGTTTCTTTCGGAAAACAGGAAATCTTTGCTTTTGGCGGTCGTTTTTTCGATTGCAATGATTCTTGCCGGAAGCTATTTTGGAAGGCTGGTCCCTTACATGGTTGATCCCCGCCCCGGAATTGTTTTCGAGGGAGCGGAGATTAAAGTCGGGTTCCTCGGGAATGTTCCGAAGCTTTTTGTCCTTTCCGAAAGGATGCCCTATCGGGCGAAAGAAGGGAAAGCCCGTCCGCAAGGGCCCGGGGAGATCGTCCTTGGCTTTTCCGAAGCGGAAATGATGCGGGAAGAGAAACTGTTCTCCTCAATTGGGGACGGAATCGAGGGTTTCTTCGGCCTTGATGTCAGGATTGCCGGGATATTGGAGAGGACTGGGACAATAATCGACGACGCCCATCTCTTCAGTTCGGCGGAGGACTTTGGGAGGATTTCTGCCGGGAAATACGATTCATTCCATGCAAAGACTCCGATGGGGGAGGTCAAATTCTTCCTCCAGGTGCCTGAAGAGGAGGCGCTGCCCGAGATTGCCACAGCATCTGAAGGGGAGTTTCCCCCCTATTTCGGGAAAGACGGCCAATACGAACCAATAATAATCGGGAGCGCGGAGGCGGAAATGATGAGAAAGGAAGGGCTTTTCTCGAATGTCGGGGACACAATTGACGGGTTCTTTGGAAAAGACGTCCGGATTGTCGCAGTCCTCGCGAGGACGAACTCGAGCCTCGACATGATGCACATTGTCAGGTTCCGAATCTGAAATGTGGGATGGGAACTAAAGGGTACAAGAATGGAAATACAGAGCATAACGAAACTGAGAATACTTTTGGCAATAAGGGAGGCGCCCAAGTCAGGATATGATTTGATGAGGCTCCTTGACACAGGGAAGAAGAGGCCCTCCCCGAGCCAGATATACCCGTTCCTCTCAGTTCTCAGGCGCGAGGGGCTTGTCCTGGCCGGCAAGGCGGAGGCAAGGGAGAAGACGCGCTATTCCCTCACCCCAAAGGGCCGAAAGCTTGTCCTCCGCCTATCGGAAAAACTCGGGGCAATTGTCGAATTCTCCCTGAAAGAGAAGATGAAGATCTGCTATCACTGCGGGGCCGAGGTCTATTCGGGCGAGTTCAAGATGGGCAAGAACTATTTCTGCTGTCCGCATTGCGCGGACGACTACCGGGAGAAAGGCGGGGTCTGCGAGCGGTGCAAGTGAAGGAAATTATCTGAGCCTTATTGCTTCCAGGTTCCTAGGGGCAACTGTCTCCGCCCGGAAAGCCTTGTGTATTGAGCGCATCAAATCCGCGCATTTGGAATTCTCCCCGTGCTGGACAATTACGAGGCCCGGCTTGGTCCTCATGTCCCCGATATAGTTCATCAACTGGTTTCGGTCGGCATGGGCCGAGAAGCCGTCAACAGTGTGAATCGAGAGCCTGACTGGAATTCCTTCCTTCCTTTTTCCTGGAACGCTTGGGACGGGGATTTCCTTCAAGCCCCTCTGGAGCTTCTTTCCAAGCGAGCCCTCTCCTTGATAGTTGATGAACATTATCCCATTCAGTTCGCTGTCAGCGAGGTTCCTCAGATATTCGACCGAAGGCCCGCCTGTTAGCATCCCGCTAGTTGCCATTATTACGCAAGGGGGCCCGGTTATCACCGCCTCCATCTCCTTTTTCCCGGCAACTCTCTTGAAGACCTTTGACATCAGGGGATTCTCATCCCTTGAAGCCATCTGGTTCCTCACCTTTTCAGAGAGGAATTCAGGATATGTGGTGTAGATTGCGGTAGCATCCCACATCATCCCTTGGAGATAAATAGGTATTTCGGGCAAGTCGCCCTTTCTAACAAGTTCCTCGATTAGGAGCATAATTTCCTGGCTTCTTCCTACCCCAAGAGAGGGTATCAGGAGCTTTCCTCCGCGCCCGATAACGTCCTTTATTATTTTCACAACTTCTGCCTCCGCCTTTGCGAGAGGGGGCTGGAAATCGGTAGCTCCCCCATAGGTAGATTCAATTATCAAAGCCTCGCATCTCGGGAACTGGTTCCAAGCGGGGTCGAGGAGCCGGGTTTTCGCGTATTTCATGTCCCCGGTATATACGAGGTTGTAGAGGCCGTCCCCCACATGGACGTGCGTCACTGCGGAACCGATAATGTGGCCCGCCTCGTAGAAGGTTATCCTAATGTCTGGCGTGATGTCAGTCACTTCCCCGTAATCGAGGAGTATTGTGTGGAGCATTTCCTCGTGGATCTCGTTTGACGAGAAGGGGACCTTTTTCCCTTCGCTTTGCATTATGTCAATAGAGTCCAATTGCAGGAGCGCCATCAGAGCCCTTGTCGGAGCAGTGCAGTAAATAGGGCCCCTGTAGCCGTATTTGTAGAGCATTGGGACCAAGCCCACATGGTCCATGTGCGCATGGGAGATGACAACCGCATCTAGCTTTGATATGTCGAAATCCGGGGCCTCGAGATGGGGAAAAGCGTCCTCCCCGTCCGCCGCAATATTCACCCCGCAGTCGAGGAGAACCCTTGATTCCGGAGTCTGGACAAGCATGCAGCTCCTCCCGACCTCCCTGAAACCCCCGAATGAGGAGAGCCGGACCCATTTGGTCTCCCGTGTCCCGTTGTAAATCCTCTCGCCAACCGCGTTCAGAATCTGGCTCCGCTCCTTTGAGCGCTTGACGAGTATTTTCCGGATTGTCGAGACAATGTCGCTTTTCAGGGGAGGGGTTCTCAGGACTTCAGGCGTCCAGAAAGTCTCCTCTTTTATTCTCAAGAGGCCTTCCCCGTTCTTTCCGATAACAGCCGAAGGCTTGTCCGCCTCAATTATCACCTTCGAGCCTCCGGAATCAAAATCAATTGAGCTTATTTCCGCGGAATCCCCGACAATTTTCCTTATTGTCTCTTCCGCTTCCGCCGGAGGGAGGACGAGAGCGGAGGAACCCCTGACGTCAATACGCTTTTTGACCTCCTTTGCGATTTTTTTTATCAGGTCAAGGGAGCCAGTCACGAACTTGGGGTTGGATGAGAAGATTACGACATCCGCGCCTTCGAACCTTTGGTCAGTGATTTTCGCGTCCTTTGGTAGGCTGCTTTTCAGTTTTTCAAACAGTTCGTCCTTTGTTATCATTTATTCCACGCACGCACTTTTTTCTTTCAATCCCAAAAGGAAAAAGAGGTTTTAGAGGGCCCCCTATTCCAAAAGCCTGAAACCCAAAGCCGATTTTTCTAGTTCTTTTCAATCAGCCTTTTTACTTCGTCCTGCGGATATTCCTTCAGGCCGTCCTTTGTTATTGAGATTATGTTGAAGCTGACTCCGCCGGTGTACATGTCCCTTTCCCTTGCGGCTTTGAGCGCCTTGACTGCGACATTTACCGCCTCAGAGACAGTCATCCCGTCCTTGTAGAGGGAATCGAGGATTCCTAGGGCAATCGGCCCACCGGAGCCTGTTGAGAAAACCTTCTCGCCTGTGACCATCCCCCCTATCGGGTCAATTGAGTAGAGGGCTGGGGAGTCGTCATATCCCGCGACGAGAATCATCACGAGATAGGGATAGAACTTGCTTCCCTGGAGAATGTTTGAGAGGAGCGTTCCCAGGGATTTCGTTGTCATTTCCCCGCCCCTTGTCTCCTGAAGCGAGGCCTCCGCCCGGAGAACCCTTGTCAGATACTGGAGGTCTCCGACGGAACCGGCGGTCGTTATTGCGGTCCTGTTGTTTATTGCGAACACTTTGGTCTCATAGCGGTTCTCAATATAGCCCGCAGTCGCCTTTTTGTCAGCGGCAAGAATCACCCCGTCAGAGCAGACGAGGCCGACAGTTGTCGTCCCCTTCCTCACATTCTTCATTGCCGCTTCGATTATTTCCGCTGAATTCGTTGTCATTTTGTTTACCTTCCTTTCACCCGTTTTTAAGGGTTTTTGGGCAGTCAAAAAACAATACCCTTGGCCGGGCGAGGTTTTTAAATGTTTTCAACGGGGTTCTCAGGGGAGATTTTCCAAAAGGAACTCGTAGGATGGGCAGCCCCTTTTCAGCCAGAATTTTCCCGGGAAACATTAAAAACAGCCGTCCGCGGGAGAATGCCCAAGATGTCAGAGGACGAGGGAATTAAGGTCAAACGAGCGGACAATTTTTCGGAATGGTTCGTGGAAGTCGTCCGCAAGGGAGGGTTTGCGGACTATTCCTCTGTCAAGGGATGCATGGTGGTGAAGCCGAACGGATACTTCATCTGGCAGCAGATACAGGAATTCTTGAACTCAATGATTGTAAAGGACGGGGTCCGGAACGCGTATTTCCCGCTTTTCATCCCGGAATCGCTCCTGAAAAAGGAGTCGGCGCATTTCGAGGGATTCACCCCGGAGGTTGCCTGGACTGGCGGGAAGACTGATGAAGAGGGCTCTGAGAGGCTAGCAATCCGCCCCACAAGCGAGACAATAATCTGCTCCGAAGTCGCAGGATGGGTGAGGAGCCATAGGGACCTACCCGTTCGCCTGAACCAATGGTGCTCAGTTGTCCGCTGGGAAACAAAGACAACCCGCCTCTTCCTACGGACCCGGGAATTCCTCTGGCAGGAGGGCCACACTTTCTGGGCGGAGAAAAAGGGAGCGGAGGAGGAAGTGCTGAGAATTCTAGACTATTACGGCAGGGTAGCTGAAGAACTCTTGGCCGTACCTGTTGTAAAGGGAATGAAAACGGAGACTGAGAAATTCGCCGGAGCGGAATATACGACGACAATAGAGGCGCTAATGCCTGACGGAAAAGCGCTCCAGTCGGGAACCAGCCACCATTTAGGAACCGGGTTTTCGAAAGCTTTCGGCGTAAAGTTCCTCGATGAGGACAACGCCGAGAAATTCGCATATTACAACACATGGGGCGCGTCAACCAGGCTCATTGGAGGACTATTGATGACGCATTCCGATGACAAAGGGGCGGTAATTCCCCCAAGAGTCGCTGAAACGCAAGTAGTTGTAATCCCGATTTATTTCAAGGAGAACCAGGCGGAAAGCGTCCTCTCCGAAGCCAGGAGAATTTCGTCCGAGCTTTCGAACGCGGGGATACGGACGAAAATTGACGAGAGGGCGGACAAGACGCCCGGCTGGAAATTCAACCAATATGAACTGATAGGAGTCCCCCTGAGAATTGAGATTGGGCCCCGGGATGTTGAGGGAAAGGCCGCGATGTGCGCAAGGAGGGACACTGGGGAGAAGGCGAAAATTCCGTTCTCCTCAATAACAACTGATGTGAAAGACCTCCTCGACAAAATCCAGTTGGAAATGTTCCAGAGGGCGAAGAAGAGGATGGAGGAAATGACAATTAGGCCGAAAACGAAGGAAGAGTTCGATTCGGCAATTGAGGGCCAGAAAGGGTTCGTTGTTGCCCCCTGGTGCGGAGAGGCGGGGTGCGAAAAGGCGTTCGGCGAGAGAACTGGGGCGTCAATCCGGCTCGTTCCCTTTGGAAAAGAGGGATTGGGAACCGGTTCCTGCCTTGCCTGTGGGGGAACTGCAAACAAGACCGCCTATTTCGCGAAAGCGTACTAGTTGGAAATGGCTGGAAGCGCGCCGTCCGTTTTTTCCCTAATAATAGACTCAGTTGTCTCCATAATTGTCGTTTCGCTCGCCTTGCATCTGAGGGGAAAATGGACTATTTTAGGAAAGGCGCGGAGGAAAAGACTCTCTGCCTTTTTCAATTGGAGCTTTCCTGAAGGAATCAACGTTCCAATTGTCGCTTTCTCAATTTTTGCATGCGCAACTATGCTTTCGTTGCTCGAGTTCGGCGCGCCCTCCCCATATCCCCTCCTCCTGACAATTGTCCTCGTTTTCAAGCCCCTTTTCGAGGAAATTGCGTTCAGGGGACTGCTTCTCGGGGGCCTACTGAAAAAGTTCGGGGAGAAAAATAACGCCATTGTTTTGCTGTTCATCCTGATGCAGTCCGCCCTTTTCACGCTATGGCACATGAGAGCAACCGCAATTCTTCCGACATTCCTTTTCGGAAGCGTTCTCGGCCTTGCGTTTGTTTTTTCAAAAAAGAATCTCCTCGTTCCCTATATTATCCATCTAGGGTATAACCTATATGTCCTCATGTTCTTCTTCTCAAAAAGCGCCTAGACACTCAGGCTCTTCTTTATCTCTTCCATCCGGTTCGCGACAGCCCTCTTCTCGACTGACGAAATCCTCTCCAAGCCATACCCTTCCTTCTTGAATGACGAGAGAGCTTCCCCCCAGACAACCGCCCTTTTGGCAGTGTCAAAGTCTAGCCTTCCCTTGGACGCAAGATAGCCTGAAAACGCGCCTGCGAAAACCTCCCATGTTCCGGAGGGGTCGACCGGGTTTTTGACCGGATATGCGGGAGAGGAGAACCGTTTTCCTTCGGAATATAGGAGAACGCCCCCCTCCGCCTGCCTGACAACAACTAGCTTTGGGCCGAGAGCCGAGAACTTTTCCACCGCCTTTGCCAGGTTCCTCTCCCTTGTCAGGGAGCGGACCTCTTTTACTGTCAGGAGAACCGCATCCGCCTTTTTGAGGACGGCTTCCACGAGCCCCCTTTTCTTCCCGAGCCATTGGCTCGCCGTCTGCGCAATAACCGCCTTTGGGCGCTTGCCGAATTTGGAGAGGAATGCCAATTGGCTTTCCGGGGACGAATTCCCGAGGAAGAGGACCTGCGAGCCCCTTTCAAACCTTCTTGTCGGGATTGCATCCAGTTCGGCCGAGTTCATTCTCACTGCCGGAGCGAGGGACACTGAAGACGATTTGGAATGCTTCCAAAGGGTTACTGGGGACGCCCGATCCTTTGCCCTGTCAAGGGAACTCTTCTCAACTCCCCTTAACTCGGACGGAGGGGAATAGTCGTTTCCAACAGTTCCGGCAACAGAGACTCTCCCGAAAAAGCGGGCTCCGAGGGCGGAATACGCGCCAGGGCCCCCCCTTATTTCCCGCTCCTCCCCTGAGATGTTCCTTATCTTATCAGTCCCGAAAATCCCGAAGATCCCCAGGGGAAGCTTCCGGGACGCTCTCCTTCTTTTTTTGGCGGAAATCTTTATTTTTTTCTTTGGGCGAACATAAGTCCTTTTCCTCTTGGGTTTAGCCGCCGGCTTTGCCATTTTCAGCTTTGGTGCCCTGACCGGAGATTTGCTCACTTCCGGGAGCTTTTTTGCGGGCATTATTACGGAGGGGCCGGGGATGAATACCCTTTTCTTTTTCTTCCTGGCCGACCTTTTCTTTGCAGGCGACTCGGGCGCGAGAGCAAAGACCTTTACTGGAGAATCCTTCTTTTCCTCCTCCCCTTTCTTCTCAGGCGTCGGGTTCGTTATGTTCACAGTCACATTAACCGGAGTTGCCTCCTGCTTTTTCCCCTCCGCCTTTTCAGAGACATTCACAACAAAGGAATCCCCGGGCCCGTCCTCGCGCCTTTCGCTTTTCGGAAGCTCGACAATAGTCACCTGGTGCTTGGATGAGGGATCCTCCCGCTCAGAGAACCTGTCTCCAACAACTCTCACCCGGTATTTCCGGGCATAATCCAGGAGCTCAATTACCTTGAATTTCCTCGAGACAATTTCCAATTCGGGATACCATCTCTCAAGGGTTCCCGGGGAGTGGACCGAGAAAATCCGCCTTGCCGGGGGGTCTGGGTGCTTGAGATCAGTGAAGAAGGTGTCGTGCCCTGTGCAGAGGTAAATGAACCTCAACGGCTCCTCCCTATCCGCTGAACTCGCAAGGAATTCTGTGTATCTGGAGAAAGAGAGAACATCCCCTTCGCTCTCCCCGAAAACGACAAGGCCTATTGGGAAGCCGTGGACGAAGAGAAGATAGTCCGCGACCGTGCTTTTCAGGGGAACTTCCCGCACCGCAACCCCTCTGTGGGAAAAATCCAGGTAATCGATTTCCTGGACGGCCCAGCCGGCATCCTTGAGCGTTTTCTCAATTTTCGAGCGCATATCCTTCCTCACTGCTGGAACCCTAGACATTCTTTGATTGGCACCTTTCCGGCGATAAACGCGCCCGGATTTATCTATTTTCCCACTTATTCGGGGCGGGCCTTGCCTTTTAGCGGAAAAACCGCCCAAGTATATTAAAAGGGATTTTTTAGGTTTATTTCCTAAGAATGCGAATAGGGATAATTGGGGACACCCATTTCGGCTTTTCCTTCGGGACTGAGCGGGGGGAGGATTCCTACAAGGAGGCCGGGAACGCGATTTCCGCGCTATTGGATAAGGGGCCTGACGTAATACTTCTCCCGGGCGACGTGTTCGATTCGGCAGTCCCAAGGCAAGAGGTCCTTGCCAGAACAGCGGAGCTCTTTGTCAATTCATTCTCAAAGGGGGGGCGGAACCCTTCCCTCGGAATAAGGATATCCGGAAAGGAGCACGGGTTCAACGGAATCCCCGTTCTCGCAATACACGGGACCCATGAGCGGAGGCCGAAAGGCCTGACAAACCCCCTGCATGTCCTTGCAAAAGCGGGGGTTCTCGGATATTTCCATGCTGAGGTTGCTGAGATAACTCTTGGAGGGGAAAAGGTCTCGATTTTCGGAATCGGGGGGGTTCCAGAGGACTATTTCCCGGAAATACTGAAGAAACTGTCCCCTGCGCCCGCGGAGGGGGTCTCTTGCAACATTTTCGTATTCCACCAAAACGTCGCTCCTTTCATCTATGGGGCTGAAGGAATAGCGCTATCCGGCCTGCCAAAGGGTTTTGACTATTATGTTGACGGGCATATTCATTGGGGATTTCTCGAAAAGACCGTTCCCGAGGGAAAGCCGGTGATATTCTCCGGCTCTACAATAACAACGCAGGTCAGGAAGAACGAGAGCGGGATGAAAAAGTCGGTGTGGATTATTGACACCGCAAAAGGGGAGATTGAGGAAATAAAGTTCCCGCCAGCTAGGGAAACCATTCTCGTTGAGGCCGGCTCGGGAAAGGAAGCCCTCTCCCTCTTGTCAGAACTGCCCCTCCTAAAGGAGCGACCCGTCCTGCGCCTGAAGATTTCCGGCGAATGCGCCGAATCCGAGATAATGGAGATTTCCTCGAAATTCTCAGAGAGTTTCCTCCTCTCAATTGAGACCGCCCGGCCGGAAGGGCCTGGAGAAGCGCGTCCTCCAGGGAATTTCGGGGAGCCAAGGAAGGATGCCGGAAGCGAGGAGCGGGTCCCGAAGATTGTCAGGTCAATTCTCGAGCGCAAGGGAATCGGGAGGACTCTTGAGGAAATAGAGGGGATTTATTCAAAGCTCCTCTCCGGAAAAGAGGAGGAAGCTACTGAGGAGGCAATCTCGCTTGGAAAGGCTTGAACTTTCGCGCCTGGCCCTTTCGAACTGGAAGAGCCACCTGAAAACGGAAATAGTTTTCTCCCAAGGAAACAACGTCCTCCTCGGGACAATGGGCGCCGGGAAAAGCAGCATTGTCTCGGCAATTGTTTTCGCGCTCTTCGGGGAGCTCCCCGAGACAAGGACGCGGCGGGCGAAACTCGATGACCTGATTTGCGAGGGGGCGGAGACTGCGGAAATAGCGCTCGATTTCCTTGTCGGAGGGAGGAAGCACTCGATTATCCGGAGAATAAAGAGGGGAGGGGGCTCGACCCTCTCCGAACTCCGGGACGGGGAAGGAAAGCTCCTCGAGGGGCCGATGAGCGAGAAGGTCACTGCGCAAGCGGAGAGGGTCATTGGAGCAGACTATTCGCTATTCAACAGGGCGATATATCTCGAGCAAAACGAGATAGATTCCTTCCTCTGGGAAGGGAAGGGAAAGAGAAGGGAGGGAATTGACGGGATTCTTGGAATCGGAAAAGTCGAGGATGCAAGGCGGACATTGCTCTCAATAATAGCGGGCCTGCGGGCGGAGGCGGAGAGCCGGTCCCAGGAGGATTACCCGAAGAAAATAGGGGCGCTCGAGCGCGCCCTTGCGGAGACTGAGAGGGAGCGCTCGGAAAAGGCGGGCGAGCTTGAGCGCGCGGCCGGCCGGGCTAAACGCACAAGCGAACTCCTCTCTGAGAAAAGGGAGCTAATAGCCCGGCTGGAGAATTCGAGGGATTCCCTGAGAAAAGCGTCTGAAAGGGAACGCATTTTTTCGGACAAGGCCCGCGAGATTTCGAAAAAACTCGACAATCACGGGAAAATAGGGGATGCGAAATCAAGTGAGGCGCTCAGATTCCTTGAAACGGAAAGAAAGGGGCTGGAAAAAATTCTTCAGGAAATCTCTTCCCTCAAAGGAAGGATGTCTGAGAAGGAGAATAGGAGGGTTTCCCTTAAAGGGGCGATTTCAAAGGCGGCCCTTTCA
>Ga0116204_1000861_pt1 | contig 17165 bp, 4 predicted proteins | sample LakKivwa52mmetaG_FD_94481 | JGI IMG/M metagenome (GOLD analysis project Ga0116204, IMG submission 94481) | Anoxic lake water microbial communities from Lake Kivu, Rwanda to study Microbial Dark Matter (Phase II) - Lake Kivu water 52m metaG | ecosystem: Environmental > Aquatic > Freshwater > Lake ...
AAAAGCCCTCAAGCAAACAAATGGAACTGCCCTATGCATCTGCAACACATCAGTTAAAACACTTTAGTCCAAAAAAATCTTGACTTCTGGATAAATACTACCACTATTTGCTACATGATATATAGAATTTTGTAAGTATCATAACTAACTAATGGTGGAATGGAATGTTAAGCAACCAGGAATATGTCGCAAAGCACTTGAAGCTGATCAAGCGATATTGGATTCAACTCGGTCTGGCAGATGAACAGGTGCTGGCTGATCTTGAGAATTTGCCTCAAAGCAACAGCAATTCAGGAACAAACCGGGTGGTGCTGTTCAACCTTCTATGGGGAAAGTATTATCTTGCAGAGGGAGAATTGATCAAAGCACGGCGTCACTATCTGGCAGCGGAGAAGGAAGTGCAGCATGATTTGAAGACGACTGTCCTGACCATCCGAAAGAATGATCTATATTCATATATTCTACTTGAAGTCGCTTCGTATTACCGGGCACTTTATGATTACACTCATGCCAAACACTATCTTAATCTGGCTGGGCTTTTTGCGGAATCCGAGCAGATTGAGATGAGTGTGAGATCGGCACAAGAGGTAAATCGCTTTCACCGGTTCTATAATGATGTTCACCAGGGAGATTTGAACCGGTTGGGAGAATACCTGGATTATTTCCGCAAACATCGGATCGAGATGGCTATGATCTACGGTCTTTATAACCGCTTTGCCATCAATACTGACCTGGGCAACTACTATGATGCCTACAACGATTACTTTGATGGCTCGGCCCTGGCCGAGAGTATGGGGCTGGATAACTATGTGTCCGCTTTTCAAATGGGTCTGGGATATATGTGTCAAAAACGGCAGGAGTATCAGGATGCGTTGAAGGAATACAGCGCTGCTGCAGAGGTTACACAGAGCTGGTTGCGGAAGAGCTTGTGTTGGGAAAATATCTCGACCGTGTTTGAGCATTACCGAAACTATGACAAGGCCATCCAGTATCAACTCAAATCGCTGGAAATTTGTGAAAAATATGGTGTTCTCTCCAATATTGCCGCGGACTGTTTTTACATTGGCAAATCATACGAGCACAATTTTAATGATCTGAAAAAAGCTCATTTCTATTACAAAAGGGGACATGACTTTGCTCTAAAAATCCAGGATGAGGGGGTTGATCTCTCGGCCTTCAACCAGAAAATTATCACGCAGTATGCCGAGTTTATCACCAAATATTTCACTATGGAGACGGTAATAGAGACCTGTGAGGACTATCTGAAATATGCGCTCAACGGAACCTGGAAAGAGATCAAAGACACATTCCAGTATTCTCTTTTGATATTTCACCGGGCGCAGAGCGAAAGCAGCTTGATGCTTATGCAAAAATTGGATCTTAAAGTTTCCACCCTTCAAGCCATCCAGCGTCGGCTGATCGAATCTGGATTTGATATTCCGGACTTCCGTTATTTGCATGCAAAAAGCAAGAACTATGAACTCGACCCAGGCCTGGAATGCTATATTCGCCAAATAGAGGATCTAAATTGGAAAGAAGCAAATGAAAGGTTTGAAGCAGATGTGATCCCAATGCTTTTAAAACACTATAAGAACAATAAGAGTATCCTGAGGGATGCTCTGAAAGTAAGCTACGCCACAATAATCTCCCTGACAAAACCAAACAATGGGGATCACCCTTCACTGCCAAAGAATGATATAGAAGAAATCGAGGAAACCGGCTAATGAAAAAAACCGCCATCTTTCTCTGCCTGCTGCTGCTGGGTGTGGTAGCAACAGCTCAATTGATCCCAGTCCAGAACAATGGTAATGGGGTGAGTGGAACCTGGAACATTCTCGTGATCCCAGTCGAGTTCAATAACTGGGCACACAATCAGCCCATCAGTCCCACCTATAATCCTTATTTTGCACCGGTTGAAATCTCAGACCTGAGCCAGCGCTATAATACCTATGCCAAGGACTATTATTATATGACCTCGCGGGGTCAGGTTAACGTGAACTTTCACGTGTTCCCGCAGTGGCTGAACATGGGAAACATGACCACTTATGCCGGATCTGCATTTGCCCCCACATCACTTTTGACCAATTCAATCAATGCCTACAACAACAATTACCAGAATCATCCCGGCTGGCAGCATGAGAGCTATTATGACAAGACCATTATTGCCTTTGCCGGACCTGTATATCAGGATGAATGGGATCACGAATGGACGGGAACGGTTTGGAGCGTGAACCAGTTCATATGGGCCATTGCCTATTTGGCAGGTGACAATGGCAAGGCAAACTGCATATCAATCTATTCTGGGGTTGGGGTCATTACGCACGAGATGGGGCATGCGCTGTTCAATCTGAAGGACAAGGATGTTTCCAGCCGCATCCCAAACTATCGCTATCAACTGATGGGAGCCGGGAGTTGGAATGGTTGCGATGCATTCAATCCTTTTGGATACCAGAACACAGACAAGTACAAGAACGTGGTTCCCAGCCCCATAGAGCCATGGATCCGGGTAAATCTTGGCTGGGAGCGACAACCGCTGCAATTTTCAACCGGTACTCAGGAATCACGGCTTCTGCTTGCACCGGTGACAGATATCAGTTTGGTCGGCAATGCCCAGACATATCGAAATCTGATCGCCATTTCCACCGGCAATTCCTACTATCTTTTGGAAAACAGGCAACATAGCATCAATCTGAGCAGCAGCCAAAACGTGGACTGGAACCTACCGAATATGCAGAGTTGGGATTTAGCGCTGCCATCAGAAGGTATTCTGGTATGGAAGATTACCGATGGCTGGCGTAGCAGTTATGGCAGCGATTCAGGATACTCCAGCATCTCGCAGCTCTGGTCTGAGGTCATCGATACCAACCCCGTTACCACAACTCTTCCTGTCAGTTACAGATACAGATACATAGACGGTCAGGATAATTCCATCGGAGGCAGAACTTCTGCCTTCAACGACGTCAGTGGTTACAACATATTGGGTAAGTATGATGCTCCAATTGCTTTGGGGGAGAGCTTCACACTGCCTGGCACCAGTATCGTGCTTACTTATGAACAGGTTTTTCCGGATGGCTCTGTCTTTGTGCGGATAAACAATGTGAACCAGTCTATTCAGGATGCTCCACCAGATTATGCAGAGGCAGAACTGAACGTAACCCCCGAAAGCATTGAAGCAGAGCTTGTTGCGAATCAACAAAGCAGCCATGTAATTTTAGTTGCCAACAGCGGTGAAGAGGGCTCGGTGCTGAACTATAGCATTAGTGTGAGTGAAACAGTAAGAAGTCAAGTATCCAATGGCAAGGGGCAGGGCTCAAGCCGAAATGAATTTGTGACCATTGGCAATGGTACGGACTATTATCCACGTCCATTTGATGCCTGGAATGCAAGAGGCAGATCGGTAACCCTGTTGACTTCAACGGAGATTGGGCGCACGGGTTTGATCACTCATCTGGGTTGGAGTGTCCGCAATGCCCGCAGCTATAACTTGCCCATCAAAATATGGATCAAGCCCACCACAATCACATCTGTAAGCACTTCCACCTGGAACACTGATGGAGCTACTCAGGTTTTTAACAGCTCTGTTGCTTTCAATGCCACAGGTTGGTGGAGCATTGATATTGCGGATTATACATATACTGGAGCTAACCTGCTTGTCCTCACCGAAGCTAATTACGGAGGCAATGGAACCGCCAGCACCGTACAATTTCATTGTGTTTCAAACGCTACTGCCATGCATGCCTGGAACCGTGATTCCGGCAGTTATACAGTCGATGCCAGGAGGCCAAATATTCGGCTTTTTTTTGCACCGACCTATACCCTCTCAATCCTTCAGCCCAATGGGGGTGAGGTCTATCGGGTGGGTGAAGCCCGGGAAATACTTTGGGAAAGCACAGGGGCTGTTAATAATGTCAATCTTGAGCTCTCCACTGATAATGGAAACACTTGGCAAGCCGTGGCACAAAACCAGGCCGATGGCGGCTCTTATGCCTGGGCTGTTCCAGATGCCGTTTCTCCAAACTGCCGGATCAGGATCAGCATGACAGGAAATCCAGCTGTACATGCCATCAGTGCAGCCAGCTTTGAGATTCTTCCCTGGCAGCCCGGCTTTCAGATTACAAGTCCCATTGCCGGTGCTCGCTGGGCAATTGGACAAAGCTACCAGATCACATGGAACACTGTGGGTGATTTTCCGATCATCGCCATTGACCTGAGCCGGGATGATGGTATCCACTGGAGCACTATACAGCAAGAGGGAAGTAATACAGGGTCTTTCACCTGGCAGGTGGATGTCCAAAGATCAGCTTATTGCAGGATAAGGGTGCGTTCCGTGACCAATCCGAACATCAGTGAAGATAGCTCCCTGTTTGAAATTTATCAGCCATTTGATTGGATTAACCTGAACTCCGGAGGCGGAACTCTGCTCCAAAATGAACAAGACCAGATCCTGGTGCATATCAATACCCAGAACATGATACCGGATACCTACCAGGCCAATATCGTAGTGAGTACTTCCGGTGAGGAAGTGATAATTCCGGTGACCCTCGTGGTTTCAGGTGCTATAAACCCTCCCAGCCCCCAAAACCTGCAGATTTCGGTTTCAGGTGATCTGGTTCAATTGGTTTGGGATCCAATTCCCAATGTAACTTTCCGCATCTATGCAGCAGACCATCCTGGGGGTGATTTCCTGTTCATGGACAGCACTGCCACCAATACTTGGTCAAGTCCCTTGTTTGGTGAAGCGAAATTTTTCAAGGTCACGGCGGTGAATTGAGTATGAATATATTCCTTCTGGCAGCCCTGACAATCAAGATATGCAACAAAGATAAAACCTGGAGGTAAGTGTGAGCTCAAAAGAAAAGCTCTTGCTCATGACAATGATGTTTATCCTGATATTGCCGGCAAAAATGCCGGCTTCAGGATGGTATCCGATGAATCAGATCGGTGCACGTAACCGTGTATTTCCCAGAGGCGTCCGGGGTGATAGCAATATGTCCATAGTGGTTATGGATACGGGGCTTGATCCTCAACATCCTGGATTTCAACCCATGGTTTCATCCCCCAATCTGGCCAGTCCGGATTGGACGAAAAAGACAATAATGTTTCGCGATTTTGATAATAGTACTCCCGTTATCAACGATGAGACCCATCACGGAACACACACGAGCTACCTTGCAGCCGGAAATCCGGGTGCATCCATGGACAACACTGGACGTGCCAGGATAACGAGTGCCTGGAACTCAGGAGTTACTTCGTCCGGGGGTGGTCTTTATCCTGAATATGGTGGTTTTTTGGTGGATGCCCCCGGACAGATCAAACTGCGGGTCTGGGTTCAGGGTTCCGGATACTTTGAAGAATTTCATTTGATGTATTCCAACAATAAGATGGGAAATTGGGTCACAAGAGGAGCCCGGGATGAAGCTGTTCCGGTTGAACCCGTTTATGAGCCATTTGCTTTTGAGACCGAATTTGTGGGTGGCAGACAAATTCCAACCTTTGAAATGAGGGATGCTGAACCCGGACGGGCTGAGGTTATGGATGGTTGGACTTCCGTTGCTGCATTATATAATATTCCTCTCGGTCAGTGGGTGGAACTAACATATAATGTCGATGAGGATCATCTGGGCTATTATCGCATTGTGACAGACCGAAATCTAAATGGTGACCGTATCCGCTTTATAGTGGATTGCTACTGGCCAACAACCGCCAACGAAGATGGCCTGATGCCGGATGGTGATCTGATGTTCACTGGTGCCGCACCAAACAGCAAGTTGGTGCACATGCTGGCCAAGACGCCATCGCAGTGGGACAGTGCCTTTAACTGGTTGAACACCGGTAGCAATGTGGACTTGATCAAAACCGCAGTGGTTTCTATCAGTCAGGGAACCAGCAGCACAAGTTATGGTTGGACATCAACTATACCTTCTCTTTTTAACAACAAAGGGCTAATTACTGTGGCAGCTGCTGGTAATGATGGGGGGTCGACATCAAACAATATGTCCAACCCGGCTCGCTTTGCCGAGGTTGTAGCAGTCTCTGCCACAAATGCCTGTGATATGATTATGGCCTTGTCCAGCACAGGAGGCACGCATAGTGCAAGCAGTGGACAGCTAAAGCCGGATGTCCTCGCTCCCGGTGGTGGGGTTGTGATGGAGGGTGGGGTATGGTCTGCGGATTTCAACGGCGAAGGGGCAAACTTTAATTATGGTAATCCCGGTGCCCAGACGAACTGGGGCTATGACACTCTGCTCAATGACTATGTTCCCTTCTATGGTACATCAATGGCCACCCCCATTGTGGCAGGTGCTCTGAATCTGATAATCAATGCCATGGGTGGATGGACATATTGGTCCAATCCAGATACCGGAACCAGAGTCAGCAAAGCCAGAAAGGCCAAGCAGCTATTGTTTATGACGGCAACCGAGACGAATCTCGGACGTGAACAAAGACCACAATACAGCCCCACGCTAAACCGCGGATATGACCCTCAGAGCGCATTAACTCCTGAGCAGCAATATTATGGAAAAGATGCGCATGAAGGGTATGGCCGGATAAATGTCGATGCTGCTGTTGATATTCTCTCTGAAGAGACACTTTATGGCGAGTTCAACAGGGCTGGCAGTTTATGGTCATCACGTTCTGCATTCATAAATGGTGTGGCCGATATCTATCCATCTACAGGTCATCCTCTTTCTCCAATCGACTGGACGATCCCCGCTAAGGCCAAGGCCTGGGCAAGGCAGATTTTTCTCGAGAGCGGACAAACCCATGATATCACGCTTCTTGTTCCCAATACCGCTGATTTTGACATCTACCTTTATCATTTTAACCCAGCCCAGTATGGCGATCCGCTTATTGCAGCCCGCAGCGTAAATGCCGGTTTCGCCGCTGATGAACTGATCAGCTTTAATCCAACCGTCTCGGGTAACTTCTATCTCGTGATCAAGGCAGTGGACGGCAAGGGAGAGTTTCTTGTTTACAAGGGAGACTTGCTGCTTCCGGAATTGGGACTTAGCCATGATAGCTTCGAGTTTGAACTCCTTCCAGAACAGCAAAACAGTGGTATCCTGACAGTAACAAATACAGGTGATCCCGGCTCCATTCTGGTTTATGACATAGCTGTCGATGATGGCTCGGGAAACAGATCCGTAAGTAACGCTACAGTTACCCTGTCACCGGATAATTTCACACCCGGCGAATTCCTTGAATTGCAGGTGGTTCTCCAGAATGATGGCCGGACAATAACCCGCGATGATGTAATTATTGGTAACGGTACTGCCACAGAAAAGCGCCCCTTTGATACCTACTGGCAGCAGGGACGCTCGGCTTCCCTTATTACCGCCACGGAACTGGGAAGGACTGGACTGATCACGCATTTGGGATGGCAGGTCAGCACTTCCCGTACATACTCGCTGCCCATAAAAATATATCTTAAACCCACAACCGACACATCGGTTACGACCACAAGCTGGAATACAACCGGTGCCACCCTGGTCTATGATGCCTCTTATGCATTCAACAGCGTTGGCTGGCACACAATTGATACCAATGATTTTAACTATACAGGCGCTAACCTTTTGCTTCTGTGTGAAGCAAACTATGGTGGATCTGGGACCGCTCTTTCCATATATTTCCGCTGTGTGGATAATCTTCCTTCCATGCATACATGGAACCAGAGGGGCGGTGCCTATACCGTTGACTCAAAAAGGCCAAATATCAAATTCACTTTCTCTGATCTCTCGGAGCCGATAATGCGGCTGACACTCGATTTCCCGGCTGGTGTCAGGATTGATAGCTCGACCAACATCACTGTGACCGGAGCACCAAACCGAAGGTTAATTTCGAATCAGGCAAATGGAGATGGGGCAGACCTGGTCTGGCAAAACACCAGCGGTCAGGTCTTACATGGTGAAAACGCAACCGGAATGGTTTATGCCTTTGTTCAGGATGGTTTTGCGGGAACTATGCAAGTCCAATACACCATTGAAGGCGATGGGACAGGGGACTTACCTCACTCAATTTCCGGCGCGATCTCTCTGGCCAATAACGGCCCTGTGTTGCCGACTCTTACTCTTATGACCCCAAATGGCAATAACCGAATTGCAATAGGAAACACTTTCAGCATCCTCTGGAGCGCTACAGGAGCGATCGCTGCTGTTGATATCATGCTAAGTCGAAACAATGGAACAAGCTGGGAAACGGTTATTGCAAATACTGCGAATGATGGATATTATGACTGGGCTGTAACCGGACCGCCGTCAAGCAACTGTATAATCAAGATTCTGGCAAGCTCGGAAACCGCCATTTACGACGTTTCGAATAGCGTGTTCAACATCTTTCAGCCGCTTACCTGGCTGGCAATCAGTCCAGCTAGTGGCAGTTTGGAAGCAGGTATGTCACAGAACATCTTATTGAGCGTCAACTCTTTCGCTCTCAGCCCCGGGCTATATGAGACAACACTGATGATTGATCATAACAGTGGTACACAGGAACAAATCCCGGTATCCCTGCTCGTCAATGAGCCAAATGCAAGCCCGGAGACACCCCAGAACGTCGTTCTGCTTACAACTCCAACCGGAGTTCAAATAAGCTGGAGCCCCGTTTTGGGGGCTGCCGTCTATCACATCTACAGATCTCATCTTCCCGATGCTGGTTTTGAGTATTGGGACAGCTCTTTTGAGCCACAGTGGAATGATGGAGAGATCTCTGCTCACGTCTTCTATTACATAACTGCCTCCAGCAACATCAACGCAAGCCCCCAAAGATATTTATCAAATACTCTGGAGCGCTCATCCCCGAACCGAAAAATAAAAATGTCATCCCCGACCTTGATCGGGAACCCAGGAGATAAAAAATGAAAAAGAAATTCTTTATAAGCTTGTACCTGATGCTCTTTGCCCTCAGTTCTTCTCTCTTTGCACAGGTTATTATCTGGCAAGATGATTTTAACGATAACAACGTGTCTGATTGGACTATAAGCCAGACGAGTTCATGCAGTGTGCAGAATGGCAAAATGGTCTTCACGCGGACTGGAAATGTTGGAACCAGCTCCCAGTATTTTAGCTCCCCTTCAATCAACGCGACTGGTGCAGAACAATTGGTTCTGGATGCGGTTCACACCAGCTACCTGGATACAATATTCGACAGATGTAGGGTGGAAGTGTCATCCAATGGAGGAACAAGCTGGACTGAGATCACTACCGCAAATGTGGTGCAGGGAAACAATTACACCTTATCCATCAGTTCACATGCCAGCGGAAGTTTCAAAGTGAGAATTAAGTATCGGCTTCACAACACGAATTCCAGAGTCGAACTGGATAATTTCAGGATCGTTAGGCAAGGTGTGGGAATTTCGCCCAGCGGTGCTAATCCCGTGGTCGGCCAGCAAATCCAGTTCACTGCAACCGGTGGGCTGGAGGGCTATGTCTGGTCTCTCACCAATCCTGCTGTTGCTACCATCACCCAAACCGGTCTCTTTACTGCCACAGCTATTGGTACAACCAGGGTTCGGGTTGATTCCGGAACTGATTGGGCAGAAACGGGGGATATCATGATCGATTACATGAGGATTACTCCCAATACTGCTGCCCTTTGGGTGGGGGACACTATGCAATTCTCCGTTGAAGGTGGGGTGGGAAACAAGCGCTTTTTTAGCAACAACCCCGCTGTTGTTACCATTACTCAACAGGGCTTTCTCACCGCTGTGGCGGTTGGGAGCACCACTATCACCGTCCGGGATCAAAACAGTGTGGCTGTGACTTCCGGTCCCATAACTGTCTCCGAAATAAGTGAGTTTACTCCGGTGGAAACCCTGATCGAAAACACGACCTATCCACATGGGCCTACACGGCTTGGTAACTCACGGTCCATAGCCATGACCTCCACAGGCATCCTGTACACTGCTTATCAAAGGGCTTTAGTTAGCTCGGGAAGAGATGTCGTTGTGAAAAAATCCCTGGATGGGGGGGCTACCTGGACAGAAATTGGGTCCGCCTCCGCTCTGATGACAAATCCCCGCAAACAATATCAACCAGCTATTGCCGTGGATGGAAGCGGAAATGTTCACCTGACTTGGTTTGGGGATCAAACCAGTGCGGCGCAGTCATACAAGATATGGTATGCCATGTTCAATGGTAGCACCTGGAGCAATGCAACCGAGGTCTCATCCGGCTCAAGCTATGTATTTCCGGCCATCGCCTGCGACAACCAGGGTAATATCCTGATTGCCTATGCCCAGCAAAGTGGATCTAACTTCATCGGCCCATATATCAATAAAAAATGGAATGGAACCTGGGTGGGGCAGTTACAGCTGAGCACCTCCAATATTCAAAACTATGCATCTGCCACAATAGACCGTAACAACGGTCTTGGCGTTGTGGCCTGGGCATCTTCTTATGGTGACCCCACTTCTGCCAACACAGGACGGATTGCCTGGATCAATCCCAATGGAACTCTGAATGGAACGGTTTCTTCAGTGCTCACCGGATTGAATTATGATCAGCTTCAACCCATATTCAACTCCCAAAGCGACTTGTTCCTCTTTTACAATCTCACTTCCCCGGATGGGGGTGACGTTATCCATTTCCGCTGGAGGGCAAATAGCGATGCAACCTGGAGACGCCCCCTTACCTTCGATGGCAACCTGCTCGAAACTTGTTTCGGGAGCGGGGCAGGTGCCATACCTCTGGCATCTTTTAATCCACAAATCGCCATCGACGAATTCGACAATATCTATCTATTCGCCGAGGGTAAGCCAACTGCTGATGATGACTGGCGCATATATCGTAATATCTGCCTGGCTGATGACAACCCCAACCTGGATGACCGCTATAAAATCCAGGCATGGCAAAACCTGACCAATGCCGAAAAGCTGGTGTGGGATCCGGTTGATGATGCCGCTTTCGTTAAAGTACCGGAAAAGGTTATAACCGGATTTAACATTCTACCCATCGTCTGGTCTGATGGAAACCTCGTTAACGACGGAAATACAGGACACTTCCCGCAAGGACAGCACAACAGCGGTACCGAGGCCGATATCAGATACAAGTCTATTATTCTGGATTATACGCCACCGGCTTTGGGTGGAGTACAGGGATATGTAACCTTGGCGGGGACTACGAATCCAATTTCCGGAGCACTTGTTTCAGTACTTGGAACAGCGCACTCCACCTATACCGATGCCGGTGGCTATTATGAACTGAGAACTCTGCCTGTCGGCCCACAAACTTTGAGAGTTTTGGCCAACGGTTATTATCAAACAGAAGTTAACGTTACCATTCTGGAGGATCAGCTCATTTCTGTCAACATTTCTTTGGAAGAGGTGCCCTTGCCTGCTCCTCAGAGTGTTCAGGCCAATGTAAATGGCAGCATCGTAACCCTTAACTGGCAGGCACCATCCGATCCCAACCAGGAGTCAGTTATCCTGCGTGAGGGCTTTGAAGGGAACACCCAGGGGTGGGGATCATGGGATATCGATGCTGATGGAAACTCCTGGGGTATCATTACCAGCGCTCAGGTTGCTCATGGTGGAGAGAAAATGGCAGGAAGTAACTCATACCTGAACAATCAAAACCTCAATCCCAATAATTGGCTGTATTCACCCATGGTGCAGCTTGGGTATGGCAGCACTTTGAAATTCTGGGTGGGGGCCACCAATCCTCAGTATTTTGCCGAAAAATACTATCTTAAGATGTCCATAACTGACAACACAAGCCATGCAAACTATACTGTAAATCTGCTTACTGAGATCCTGCCCACAGCTGACTGGAGAGAGAAAACCGTTGATCTTTCTCCCTGGGGGGGGCGTATGGTATCCTTTGCCTGGCAACACACAGAATGCACAGGTCAAAGCCAGCTCATCCTGGATGATATCCTTCTGATTGATGATGGATCTCCAAATCCCAATCCAGAGTCCGAACTTTCCTACGATCCCGGAACTCCATCCACATATTACCAGTTCAATGGTGGAACAATGGCTTCCAGAATGAGTCCCAGCGGTCCCTGCCAGATTCTGCGGTTGAAACTCAATACCAGGACCAGCCCCAGCGTTAATACCTTCAATGCCGAGGTTTATGACTGGGTGCAAAACCCGAATACTGGGAACTGGCAGCCAGGAACATTACTTCTCCAATTGCCAAACCAGGTTGGAGTCCATAATGCCTGGACTGAAATCGATGTCAGTGCACAAAACCTGAATGTTACAGGTGATTTCCTGGTGGGTTTTGGATCAATAAACACCCAGGTTGGTATGGGTGCCTCCCCAACCAACAATAACCGTGCCTGGGACTTCCAGGGGGGCGCATGGTCTGCGTATAACCAGACCTATCACCTCAGAGCCATTGTCCAGTATCCTGGCGGTAGGATCAGCGAACTCAACTCAATCGGTGAAGAACGTGAACTGCTTGGTTATAAAGTATATAAAAACGGAGTAACGCTTGATCTGCTCCCCACCACACAACTCACATACACTGACCATAATGTACCCAGCGGTACATATATCTACGGAATCTCCGCGCTCCATTCTGAAGGCAGCGGGGAATCCGATATTGTCACAGTTCAGGTTCAGGTTGGGGCTGTAAGTCCCCTGACGGCTCCGGAAAACCTGCAGATATCTCTGAACGACCAATATCTGAGCATATCCTGGAATCCAGTGACCAATGCAACCAGCTACCGGATTGAGATAGCAGACAGCCCAGATGGCGGATTTTTCACCTTCCAGGATAACGTTGCAGCCACAACATACCTTATTCCAATTGCCTACGTTACAAATACTCCCCAGATGTTTTTACGGGTAGTGGCTCAAAATTCGAGATCTGGGGCATCTATCCCATCTCTTGGACTTTTAGCTCAAGAAAAATGATAACAACACCCACGACAAGTTCACGGCTTAAACATTCTGGGGCTTGGGTTCCAGGCTTTGTCTTATCTGTGAACCGGCATGGAAGAAAACAGAGAAAACCCCGTTGATTAATCATGAAAATGCCCTGGGATTGATTAACACGTCATCCCCTAGGCAGATCATCGCGTTATCTCATCGATAGTGGTATCTCCGTGAGGTCCCCTTGGGGCCTTACGGGGATTATCCACCCAGATCATTCGAAAATTACGTTAATACCGTCCTTGGAGTTGGAACGCATCTCTAAGCGTTTCCCGCCGATGGTCGATATGGAGAAACTGGTTTGAAGTTCAAGGCAACTCGCAGCATTATTGGGGAGATACTCCTTTTCCCTGATCCGCTTCCCAAGGCAATCCCCATGAGAGTAATTGTGCGTTGTGCTTTGAACTACAACCCCAAATTCCCGATCCTGGTCGGGAAAGATGAAAAACAATGACAGGAACCCGGTCTCATGATTGTCCAAGATCGCAATTGAAACTCATCGCACATACTCCACGGGTTTATAGATTGCCCTGAATGTCTGATGCGGGTTCCTGTCTTTAAAAATGGAGAAAAAATGAGCTGTTCAGAGAGCAAAGAGCAAAGAGTAGAGAGCAGAGAGCAGAGAGCAGAGAATTCCGAGTCCCGGGTATAGAGTTAGGGATATGATCCGGTCACTACTGTTATTTCTTATTTTTTTGGGGGGCTTTGGTGTGCTTGGTGGCAACAGTGTCCGTATCGTTTCTGAAGATTCCAGGCAGATCCGCTTACAGGTCAGTATCGATGATTATACTTCGGAAGACGTGCTGATTGATGGTAAAAAGTACAGCCAGATCACCTTGCAGGGAGAGGGATCAAGCAGCGAACCGGGCTATCCCCAGCTTCCATATATCAGCCGTTCCCTCGTTATTCCCACCGGGCACCGGATTCATGCCCGGGTCCTGCAAAGCAGTTATGAAAACCATATAGCTGACATTGCTCCTTCCAAGGGGGTATTATCACGCTCGCAGCATCCCGATCAGATCAAGTATGAATTCAGTAATTTTTACCAAAGTAATGATCAGTACCCTGAGCAGGCAATTGAACTCTCTGAGCCATTTATGCTTCGTGATTTAATGGGAATAACTATCTATATCCATCCCTTTTCCTATAATCCCCAAGCGAAATCGCTCAGGGTGTACAGGTCAATTGAGATACTTCTGGAGTTTGAATTAGAGAAAAGAGCAAGGAGCAAGGAGCATAGTGCTTCGTACCAGTCATTCCCGACCCTTCAGAATGAATTTCTAGGCATCTACGAAAACCTCTTTATCAACTTCGATCCCGTTAGATACACCCAGGTCAGCGATCAGGGACGGCTTTTGGTGATTTCGCCTTCAGGTTTTATGAGTACAATTCAGCCCTATGTCGACTGGAAGAGGCAAAAGGGCATCCCTACCGATCTGGTGAACATGAGCACGATCGGCACTACTGCCACCCAACTCAAGACCTTTGTTCAGAACTATTATAATCAGAATCCCGATCTGGTATTCGTGCAGTTGGTTGGTGATTCAGAACATATTCCCAGTGCCACCTATACTTGGCAAAGCAGCACAGGTGCATCCGATCCAACTCTCGCTTTGGTGGCTGGCTCAGACCAATATCCGGATATCTTTATCGGAAGATTTTCCTGTCAAAGCGTGGCAGATCTTGAGACACAGATTTATAGATCGATCCACTATGAAAGAGACTTGGACGGCAACAATGCATGGTTGCTTAACGCCATGGGCATTGCTTCAAACGAGGGTGGTGGAGGCCAGGGTGACAACAATGAATCTGATGAACAACACATGAATGTTATCCGAAACAATCTTCTTGGCTACGGCTACCATACCGTGGACCAGATCTACGAGTCGGCCGGTGCAACTGCTTCGCAGATAAGCAGTGCTCTAAACAGCGGACGGGGTCTGGTAAACTATGTTGGTCATGGCCTAACAGACAGATGGGGTACAACCAGTTTTAACAACAACAACGTCTCGTCTCTGAACAATCAGAACAAATTGCCCTTCATTGTCTCCGTAGCCTGCCTGAATGGAAACTTCACAGGGGTTACCTGCTTTGGAGAGGCTTGGACCCGGGCACGTGTGGCAAATAATCCTACCGGAGCTCTGGCTTTTTATGGGTCATCCGTTTCGCAACCATGGAATCCACCCATGCGGGCTCAGGACGAAATCCAACGGCTTTTGACCAATCATCTGAAAAACTCGGTTGGGGGCCTTTTCTATAATGGTTCCTGTCGCATGATCGAGGTCTATGGAACTACAAATGGCGGAGTTGCAACCTTCAGAACCTGGCATATATTTGGTGATGTCTCCCTGCAAGTAAGAACCAAAAATCCCCTGGCAATGAATCCTGTTTATAACCAGTCCGTAAGCCACTCAGCAAACTCGTTTACCGTTAACACCGGAGTGCCGGGAGCATTGGTGGCACTCTCCTATCAAAACATTCTCTATGGATCAGGATATGCTAATAGCAATGGAATCGCATCCTTTAGCATCACCCTACCTAATGCTTTGGCTCAAATGACGCTTACCATTACCGCCTTCAACCGGATCACCCACATAGGTGGAGTGCAGATAGTGCCCAGCTCAGCTCCTTACCTGCTGGTTGAGGATATGATCTACTCAGATAATAACAATTCGACCCCGGAAATTGGAGAAAGTGGCGTCTTTTCAGTTGTTCTCAGCAATATCGGAGCCGTGGCCGCCAGCAATATAAGGCTTGGCATCAGTTCTTCCAACCCTGATGTGACTTTCTCTTCGTCCATTGCTCTTTGCCCTCTGCTTTCTGCCACCAGCCAGGTCACGCTTGACAATGCTTTTTCCTTCACACTGCCATCCGTTGCTCCAAATCAATCATCCATTCCCTTTTCGATATTGATTACTGCCGATCAGGGCATTTGGACAAGCAGTATGAGCCAAATCATTAATGCTCCGCACGTTACACTGGGTTCTTTTATCATCGATGATGTGGGAGGCAATAATAACCGGCGTCTGGATCCGGGAGAACAGGTGGTGGTATCCAAAACTATCCTGAATACTGGTAATTATCCCTCTTCGGCAGGCCTAGTCTCGCTAAACAGCAGCAGCCAGTATTTGGGTGTTTCACCCCAGCAGCTACAGATTCCCTCAATTCCAGCGGGAGGTCAGCACGTATTCACATACCAACTCTCAGTAGCTGTGAACACTCCGCTGAGTTCAGTGCAGGTTGTCACATATCAGATTGGAGCAGCTGGGTATATTGTAAATGGCTCGGATGAATTTACTGTGGGCTTGATAATTGAGGATTTTGAAAGTGGTGGCCTTGCTCAGTTCCCTTGGCAATCCAGCGGATCGCAGCCCTGGCAGATAACAAACTCCAATGTTTATAGCGGAGTTTACTGTGCCCGCAGCGGATTGATTGGCCATAATCAATCCACCAGCTTACAGATAAGTATGAATGTTCTGGAAAACGGAAACATCAGCTTCTGGCGAAAAGTATCCTCCGATCTCTATTATGATAAATTAAACTTTTATATCGACAATACTTTACAGAACTCCTGGCATGGAGAAGTGAGTTGGAATCAACAGGTGTTTAGCGTTCAGGCCGGGCTCCGGACCTTCAAATGGGAATATACAAAAGATGTTGCTGTCAGTACCGGACTTGACTGTGCATGGATTGATGACATTATCTTTCCCAGGTCCACTCCGATTTCGAATTACAATCCTCCCCAAGCCCTCAGCGCTGTGCAGACGGGGCAGTCCGTTGCGCTAAACTGGCAAGCACCGATCCTGGGCATCCCCAGCAGCTATCAGGTATTCCGAAACGACGTCTTTCTCCTGCAAACCGGTGCCGGTGTTCTCAATGGCACTGATGCGAACGTCTCAATTGGTGTGAGTTATATATACAAAGTGAAAGCCATTTATAGTGGTGGCAGTTCGAGTTTCTCAAACCTGGCCTTTATCACCGTCCTCTCGCCTCCCCAGTTAGATTGTGACACCCAGGATGTGTCGAGAGCACTCTCAGTCGAAAGCAACTTTGCTATTCCCATCCTGCTTGGCAACGTTGGTGGCTTGAATCTAAACTGGACGGCCCAGATTGAACCAACTCAAGGGGCTTCAGGAACGCGTGACATGACTGGCTCATGGATATCTTGCAGTCCCCCTTCCTTTAACCCGGGAGAAGTAAACACCTGGACATTTACCCTGAAAAATATGAGTATGGATGGAGAGTTTGTACGCGGAGCAACGATAACACTCCCCGCCGGTTTCAGTGTTCT
>Ga0116204_1000862_pt1 | contig 17165 bp, 16 predicted proteins | sample LakKivwa52mmetaG_FD_94481 | JGI IMG/M metagenome (GOLD analysis project Ga0116204, IMG submission 94481) | Anoxic lake water microbial communities from Lake Kivu, Rwanda to study Microbial Dark Matter (Phase II) - Lake Kivu water 52m metaG | ecosystem: Environmental > Aquatic > Freshwater > Lake...
CAAAAATGCTGAAAAACTGGATGAGTTGATCAAGTACTTCGATACGCGGCGAGATTACATTCCTGACTACCGCCTGCAACGCTTACAACGTCACTACATTGGTAGTGCCCATGTCGAGAAAGGTAATGATTTGCTTGTCGCACGACGCCAAAAACATCGAGGAATGCACTGGAGTGAGCAAACCAGTGACGCCCTGGCAGCCATGCAAACCCTGTTGCTCAACGGCGGTTGGGATTTGTACTGGCAAAATCGCCATGTCCTGCCTTTGGCGACGCAAATGCCATCCTGACTATCCCATCACTTTGGCGCGCTAACGATTAGCTTGTATGTGGACCACCTGGCCGAGGAACTCAAACAGCCCAAATATGGCCTGAGCCAGTTCGTGGGGCTGAATCTCATTCTGGATGGTATCGGTGACATGATTAACGGCCTGATTGGCGGCGCGGCTGGTACCAACTACGGCGAGAACAACTCGTTGATGGTCATCACCCGCAACTACAGCGGCGTTTCGCTCATCGCAGCGGGCGTCATTGCCATCCTGATGTCGTTCAGCGGCCACCTGGCGGGTATTGTCCAGTCCGTGCCGACGGCGGTCAGCGGCGGATTGGCGATTTACCTGTTTGGCGTCATCGGGATGCAGGGCATCGCGCTCATGATTTCGGAGAAGGTCAACCTGTTCGACCCGAAGAACCTGGCGATTGGCGCAGTCGTGATGGTCATCGGCATTGGCGGCCATATCGGCTTCCCCGGCGGATTCCTGCCGCTGCCCTTGCTGCAAAACGTTTTTCCCTATGGCTGGCCGGCCATTGCCACCGGCGCGGTCGTCGGCATCCTGCTCAACCTGGTGTTCCAGGTTTTCAAGCCGGGCGGGAAATAAAGCAACGAATACAGCGTTCCGAAGGGTTCAACCCCTTCGGGACGTTTTTCACCGTTATAATCGGGGGGCATTTTACAGAGATAGGGTAATTCTATGAAAAAATACTGGCCCACCCTGCGTGATTTCTCGCTGATTGCCTTTGGCACGCTCGTCCAGGCGGTTGCTTTGCGTATTTTCTTCGTCCCGGCCAACCTGGCTTCGGGCGGCGTGAGCGGCATCGCGCAGCTCATCAATCATTTCACCGGCTGGCCCATCGGTATGATGGTATTTTTGGGGAACATCCCGCTCTTCCTATTGGGCTGGCGCTTCCTGGGTGGACGCAGTTTTATGCTGCGCACTGCCATTGCCATCGCAACGTATTCCTTTTTTGCTGATGCGCTGCTGTGGCTGCCTTTCTTTCCCCAAAACGGTATTACCGACGATATTGTGCTTAATTCGCTCTACGGGGCGGTGGTGGCGGGGTTTGGATACGGCCTGGTGTACCGGGGGCGCGGCACCAGCGGCGGCAGCGACATCCTGGCCCGCATCCTCAACCACTATCGCGGCATCTCGATGACCCAGAGTTATCTCATTACTGATACGGTCGTCATTGTGGGCGCGGGATTTATCTTCGGTTGGAAGGAAGCCCTCTATGCGGTCATCACGCTTTACGTCAGCGGGTTGGTGGTCGATACCACGATGGAAGGCGGCGGGACGGCGCGTACCGCGTTGATTATCACCTCCCAGGCTGATGAGGTGGCCGCCAAAATCCTGCAAGAGATGGAACGTGGCGTGACCCGCCTGAACGCTACGGGGGCGTATACCGGCGAGCAGCGGACGGTGCTGTACTGCGTCGTTTCGCGTTCCGAGGTACAGTTGCTCAAAGACATCGTTCACGTGGCCGACTCGCGCGCCTTTATGGTGGTTGGCGCGGCGCACGAGGCGCTGGGCGAGGGCTTCCAGCCGTTTCGGAGGCAGTAAGAAACTCGTGCACGGATTTCGTGGATTTTTTCTCTACCGGACAAAAATAGAGGTTGACATCTGGTAAGCTTGGGTTCCGACCACAGAACCGGGAGCAAACCGTGAGTGACAAACCTGTCTCGACAGGCTCGACAACCACGTCTCGACAGGCTCGACAACCACGTCTCGACAGGCTCGACAACCACGTCTCGACAGGCTCGATAAACTCGACCCAGCGACTCGACCAACTACTCGACAACCGATCGAAAATGGGAGAAGGCGGGGGAGGGGTCGGTTTGGCACGTTGAGAAAATACATATTCAGAATTGCTGGGACAAAAGTATTGTCATTTTCCCCCGCCCTGTGTATAATACTCACTCGCCCGGGCGGGTAGCTCAGTTGGTTAGAGCATTGCGTTGACATCGCAAAGGCCGTAGGTTCGAGTCCTATCCCGCCCACTAGGTCAGTGTTCAGCGACCAACATCCAGTTTGAAATGCGATGACCGGGACGAGTAAGCGACCCGGGTTCTGACAGGGAGAGCAAGGCCATTGACTGAGAGCCTGCTCCAGAAACCGCCGCCGAAAACCACCCGTGAGCGTGGAACAGAACAGTTTCCAGTGAACAGTTATCAGTGTTCAGTGAAAACCCAGTAAGGGAAACGGTTGGCCTCGTTATCGGCTATAGAGATACCTCGGAACCGGGTCTCGATATGGGCTACACCCTACTCGACCAACAGTTCCAGGTAAATCGGGTGGAACCGCGTGACGCGCAAGCGCTCTCGCCCCGTTGTGGGCGAGAGTTTTTTATTTTGGAGGTTGCCATGACTGATGACCACACTATCACTCTCCGGCGACCCGGAGGCTATTAGCCGCCAAACCCGGGTGCGCCCTTGTCCATTTGGCGGCAAAACCATCCCTGTTTAATTACCGATAAAACGGCAAGCCGTTTTACTCCAAACCAAGGAGCAAGAATGTCTGAAAATATCCGTTACGAAGATTCGCAACTCTATCGCATCCGGCACTCGGCGGCGCACGTCATGGCGCAGGCTGTGCTGGAGTTTTACCCCGACGCGAAGTACACAATCGGCCCGCCGGTTGAGAATGGTTTCTATTACGATTTCGAGTTCTCGCAGCCGGTCGTACAGGAAGACCTGGAGAAAATCGAAAAGCGCATGCGCCAGATTGTGGCCGGGCAGCATCCCTTCATCAAAAGGGTTATTTCTGGTGATGAAGCTCGTCAGGTTTTCAAGGAACAACCCTACAAATTGGAACTCATCGAAGGCCTGGAAAAAGGCGGATTCGACGAATACGGCAATCCGCTGGATGTCAAACCGGAAATTTCCCTCTACCAGCACGACCAATTCACAGACCTGTGCCGCGGCCCGCACGTCGAGAACACGAAGCAAATCAACCCCAGCGCCTTCAAACTGATGTCGATTGCGGGCGCGTACTGGCGCGGCGACGAGAAGAACAAGATGTTGACGCGCATCTACGGCACGGCCTGGGAAAAGCCCGACGACTTGAAAAACTACCTCGCCATGCTAGAGGAAGCCAAGAAGCGCGACCACCGCAAACTGGGCAAGGAACTGGAAATTTTCATCTATGACGATGAAGTCGGCCCTGGGCTGCCGTTGTGGATGCCGAACGGCGGGATTCTCATCGATGAACTGGAGAAACTCGCCAAGGAGATGGAGGAACGGGCCGGTTACCAGCGCGTGCGCACGCCGCACCTGACGAAGGAAGACCTGTTCCTGCGCTCGGGACACCTGCCCTACTACGCCGAGAGCATGTACCCGCCAATGGAGTTGGAAGAAGGCGTCAAGTATTACATCAAGCCGATGAATTGCCCGATGCACCACAAAATTTTCGGCGCCAGGCCGCGTTCATACCGCGAACTGCCCATCCGCCTGGCCGAATATGGAACATGCTACCGTTTCGAGAAGTCGGGCGAACTCTTTGGGCTGATGCGCGTCCGCTCGATGCAGATGAACGATGCCCACATTTACTGCTCCGAGGAACAGTTCGAGCAGGAATTCATGGGCGTCATCGACCTGTACAAGAAATATTTCGAGCTGTTTGGCATCGGCAAATACGTCATGCGCCTGTCGCTGCATGGCAAGGCCGGGCTGGGCAAGAAATACGTCGATAACGAGCGCCTGTGGCTGAAGACGGAAGACATGGTACGGCGCGCCATGCAGAACGGCGGCGTCCCGTTTGTGGAAGCCCAGGATGAAGCCGCGTTCTACGGCCCGAAAATCGATGTCCAGATTTGGAGCGCGGTTGGGCGCGAGTTCACGCTCGCCACGAACCAGGTCGATTTTGCCGTGCCGGAACGCTTCGACCTGAAATTTGTCAACAACGAAGGCGCGGATGAGATTCCCCTGTGCATTCACCGCGCGCCGCTCAGCACGCACGAGCGCATGGTCGGATTCCTGATTGAGCATTACGCCGGGGCCTTCCCGGTCTGGCTCGCGCCCGAACAGGCGCGCGTCATTCCAATTACGGATGCCCAGAACGAGTATGCCGCCCAAATCGCGGCCCAAATCAAGGAACAGGGAGTCCGCGTCAGCGCCGACCTGGGTTCGGAACGGATGAATGCCAAAATCCGCGCAGCGCAGTTGTTCAAAGTGCCGTACATGCTGGTCGTTGGCGCGAACGAGGCTGCTGCCGGGGTCGTCTCCCTGCGGATGCGTGACGGGTCGCAAGTCAACAACATCCCGCTGGCCGAGTTCCAGGCGCGAGTCAAAGACCGCATCTCGCGCCGGGCAAGCGAACTGTAGAATCAAAAAAACCGGAGGGTCACAAACCCTCCGGTTCTCTTTTTTGAATGGCTAATCTGGCTCGCAGAAACTGATGCCCAGGTCTTTGGCAGTCTGGATGATGTCGCTGTCAAGCGGGACGGATTTCATCTGGCCGTAGGCTTCGTCAATCGGGACGTATTTCATTTTTTGTCCGTCGATGGCAACCATGACGTTCGACATTCCCTGCTCCAGCGCGCGTACGGCTGCCGCGCCAAAGCGCAGGGCAATCACGCGGTCGAAAGCGGTCGGCGTGCCGCCGCGCAGCAAGTGCCCCAGCACGACCACGCGGGTTTCTTTGCCGGTCAGGGCGGTGATTTCTGCCGCAACTTTTTCACCGATACCGCCCAAACGTTCGGCGCGCCCGGCTTCTTTGCCAATCACCGAGGAACTACCGCCAATCGGCTTTGCGCCTTCGGCCACAACCACAATGGTGAAAAATCGCCCTATTTCTTCGCGTTCCTGGATTTTCTGGGACACTTTGCGCAGGTCATAAGGGATTTCAGGGGTCAAGATGATGTCAGCAGAACCGGCAATGCCGGCTTCGACGGCAATCCAGCCGGCGTAGCGTCCCATCACTTCGACGACCATCACGCGCCCATGCGAGGCGGCGGTGGAATGCAGGCGGTCGATGCCGTCTACGGCGAAGGCCACCGCGCTGTCGAAGCCGAAGGTCACATCGGTTTTATCCAGGTCGTTGTCGATTGTCTTGGGGACGGCGATCACGCGCAGCCCCTTATGAGCCAGCACCTGCGCAATTTCAAGCGAACCATCGCCGCCGACGGTGATGAGCGCATCCAGGCCATGCAGGGCAAAAGCGCGGATAATCTCACCGGTGCGGTCGACTTCTTCCTTTGTGCCGTCGGGCAGGATAATCGGGTAGCGCATCGGGTGATTGCGGTTGCTGGTGCCGAGGATGGTGCCGCCCAGGTGGGTAATCCCGCGCACCTTGTCGCGGTTCAAGCGGATGATGCCGCCTTCGGGGTACTGTTCAGGGTTTAACATTCCGTGATAGCCGTCACGGATGCCGTACATTTCCCAGCCGCGTTTCATTCCAGCCAGGACAGCAGCCCGGATAACCGCATTCAGGCCGGGCGCATCGCCTCCGCCCGTGCTGATGGCAACGCGTTTAATTGGTTTGGTGATGATTGACATGCCAGTTCTCCCAGATAAGGTCAAAGATTTCTTCAATACCTGATTATACCGCGTTCCAGGTTTGTGATTTTTCTCATAATACTCCCCAAGACATTTACGCCATTCTCATTGCAGGCTAATGATAACCGGATAAAATATATCTAGTTTGTTATGGAGAGAAAAAGATGAACAAATATTTCGCCCTTGTCATTGTTTTGTTCCTGGCGGCTTGTTCTGCCCCGGCAGAATCTCCTGCCGCGACTCCGCTGCCGCCTGTTGCCGTTGAACAAATCGTTCCCACCGCCACAGCGGAGCCAGCCGCCGCTGCAGCGCCCACTGCAACAGAGGCAGCCCAGCCCCTCCAGCCTGCTCCCCAGGCCACCTCGCGTGGCGACAAATTGGTCGCCAGTGACCCGGCCACCGTGCAGGTTGGGGTCGGGAAGCCCGTCCTGCTCGAATTTTTTCGCTTTACCTGAGGCACCTGCCGTTCCATGGCGCCCATGGTGCATGGGCTTGAAGCGAAATATGCCGGTCAGGTCGATTTTTTCTACCTCGATGCCGACGACCCGGCCACAAGGGATTTCCAGCGCGAATACGGATTCCAGTACCAGCCGTATTTTTTGCTTTTGGATGGGAGTGGCAATGTTGTGAAGCGCTGGGGCGGGTTTGTCAACGAGCAGGAGTTCGAGACGGCGTTTGCAGATGTGTTGAAATAAAAAAACGTCCCGAAGGTTCAAAACCTTCGGGACGTTTTTTTCGTTTAAGCTCCGCCATCCCCGTAGAAGGATGGGTCGGTGGGTGTTTGCCCGCTGGGGTCATGCACCCAGACCCAGTCACCTTCTTCGGCCCACAGGAACACCCATTTCGAATCGCCAACCGACAGGTTGACGCAACCATGTGAAGCCGCGTAGCCAAACAGCGTTCCCCAGTATGCGCCATGCAGGGCGCGGGCTTTGTCGAAATACATCGTCCAGGGTACATTTTCGAGGTAATAAAAATCTGATCGGTCGGCCTCGAAGGAACCCTGCATATTTTCGTTTTCCAGTTTTTTGTAAATGGGGAACAACCCGGGGCGGGTGTAAAACGGCTCGATACCGGTCGTGACCAGGGTAGCAAAGACCATGCGGGAATCATCGTAAACCGCCAGGGTTTGCTCGGCCAGGTTTATATCAATCCAGCGGCCATTCGTCACCCCTTCGGGCGGGATGGGGTTTGGGGTTGCGATGCCGAGTAAGCGTTCCTCTACCCATTCATCAGGTCCAACCAGCGCCCATTCCACGCCTTCGATGTTCTGGCGCGAATAGACCTGTACCACATCGAAACGCGCAAGCATGCGCAATGGCGGAGTGATTTGCGCCATGCGGTTGGGCTGTTCGTAAACCGGGGCGCCGGAGGGTGAAATGACCCAGCCAAATGAATTACGTGGCGCGGCATGGAATTCGAGTCCCTGGAACGAACTTGCCACCTGGGCAGTAGAGCCGTCGCCGGGCATGTAATTGCCTGATGGCAGCAGGAAATATGTTCCTTGCCTGTCGGTATCGATACGGGATGTGTAAACTACATAAAGCAGCCGTCCGGAAGGCAGGATGCGGCTAGCGCCTTGCTTGGCAATCGCTGCTTCAAGGCTGGGGTAAAATCCCGTGCCGGTACTGGCATCCACTTTGTAATACCGGTAGGGGAGCGCGTTCAGTTCCGGGCTTGGTTTGGAGGCTGGCAGGGGGCGCAGCGGGTAATCCATTCCAATTTGCGCCAGGCGGGTGATGGTTTCCGATGGCCCCAACGGGGCGCAGTCTCCGGGCGATTCAAGGTAAACGCCCGGCTGACAAAGCACCGCTCCGCTGTTATCTTCGGGCGCGAGCGCGGTTTCTGCGGAAGCAGGCCAGGCTGGGTTGAGGGAGAGCATCAACAACAGTACGGTTAAGAGTTTTAAAATTCGTTTCATGGCTTCTCGTTCAGAACGGGCAAATTATACATGGAAAGTAGGGCAAGATACCATTTTGATTTGGGTTTTTTAATGCGTAGAAGTGTAAACGCTTTGTAAGTCTCATGCTATAATAACAAAGTCACATGAAACTTGACATAAAAAAACCGCTGTGCTAAAGTAACAAACAGATTAAAACCGTTTCCAATCAACCGTTCAGTGTTGGCGGGTGATTGCATTTTATGTCAGGAGGGCTGTCTTGTCCAAGTCACGCACACAACTAATGGTGGATCGCCTGCGCGCGTTGCAGGCCTCATCGCCCGATATCGAAGCCTCGGCCATCGTCAGCGTGGATGGCTTGAGTATCGCATCAGCCCTCCCCCAGGGCGTCGAAGAAGACCGTGTTTCGGCCATGTCTGCCGCCATGCTTTCGCTGGGCGAGCGGATTGCAACTGAACTTGGGCGCGGTTCCCTGGAGCAGGTGTATATCAAAGGCGAAAAAGGCTTTGTTGTTCTCATGTCGGTGGGCGAGGAAGCAGTCCTGACTGCCCTGGCCCGTGAGCAGGCCAAACTTGGCCTCATCTTCCTTGACATGCGTCGCGCTACTGACGACATCGAAAAACTCATCTAAGGCGGAGATCGTTATGAGCCCAATCCCAAAAGCAGGTTTGTATTACCCGAGCAAATTCGGCTTTATCACTCTTAAAGCCCTTGAAGACGTGATGGGGAAGAACGGCCTCAATGCCATTCTTAACCTGGCTGGTTTGAATGCATACGTTGACAACTATCCTGCCGACAACCTGGAAAAGACGTTTGATTTTGCCGACCTTTCTTCCATCAACATTGCCCTGGAGGAAATGTATGGCCCGCGCGGCGGTCGCGGTTTGGCCCTGCGCGCCGGGCGCGCCACGTTTGCCGACGCGCTGCGTAATTTTGGCGCGCTGGCTGGCGCGGGCGACCTGGCGTTCAAAGTTTTGCCTTTGCAAGCCAAGATGCGTATCGGCATCCCGGCCATGGCGAAAATCTTCTCGCAGGTCAGCGACCAGTACAGCACCGTCGAAGAGCGTGAAAATGAATTCGTTTACACCATCCACAAATGCCCCGTCTGTTGGGGACGTTCCGGCGTTGATAAGCCGGTTTGCTTTATTGCGGTTGGTTTGCTGCAAGAAGGCTTGAAGTGGGTCTCTGGCGGCAACGAGTTCCGCGTTAATGAATCTCGGTGCATTGCCCTGGGCGATGAAGTTTGTGAATTCATCATCCAAAAAGAGCCAATAGCCTGACGTATTTAACCCTGGCGAGGCGCATTGTGGCTGAAACAAAACAAAAAATCCTCATTGTTGAAGATGACTTGGACGTGGCAGATATGCTCAACGCATACTTCCGCGTGCAGGGTTATGAAGTATTCACGGTAAACTGGGGCGAGGATGGCGTGCGGGCTGCCAGCACGGCGCGTCCGGAGTTAATCATCCTGGATATTCGCCTGCCTGATATCGACGGCTACGAGGTTGCGCGCCGTTTGCGCTCCGACCGTCGCACCAGCACCATCCCCATTATTTTCCTGACCGAGAAACGAGACCGCGCTGACCGCCTGCACGGGCTCGAACTGGGCGCGGATGATTACATCACCAAGCCCTTCGACGTGCAGGAACTGCGCTTGCGCGTGCGCAATGCCCTGCGGCGCGCCAGCCAGGATACGCTGACCAATCCTGTCACTGGCCTGCCTGAAGGCGCGCTGGTGGATGAGAAACTCGAAGACTGCCTCAGGCAGGAAGGCTGGGCGCTGGTCGTCGTTTCGCTGGAAAACCTGGATGCTTTCCGTGAATATTATGGTTTTGTCGCCTCCGACGATGTCATGCGCGCCGTCAGCCTGATGATTCAAAACTCCATCCGGGAACAGTCCAGCCCCGATAGTTTCCTGGGACATGTTTCTCCCACCGATTTCGTGCTGGTTTTGGAGGCAGGGCTGTCCGGAACGATGGAAGAGCGGGTACGCACCCGCCTGGAGCAATCGTTGGATTATTTTTACCCCATTAAAGACCGCGACCAGGTATCCGCGCATAAGAAACGGCTGGCTGTCAAGAGCGGACATCTCATTCACGGGGAAGCAAAACTCACGACAACAGACGAAATGAAAACGGAGCTGTTGTCGCGCAGGAAGTAGGAGAAACAGGTTTGCAAGTTACGATAATTGTACCGACGTACAATGAAGCGGAGAACCTCCCAAAACTGGTCTCCGCTTTATTTGCGCTTCCGCTCAAAAACCTGAAAGTGCTGGTTGTCGATGATAACAGCCTTGACGGCACCGGGCAGGTTGCCGATGAACTGGCTGCGCAGCACCCCGGGCGCATCCTGGTGACGCACCGCCCCGGGAAACTGGGATTGCGCACCGCCTATCTGGAAGGCTTCAAGCGCGCAATTGCCGGTGGCGCTGACGTTGTCGGCCAGATGGATGCAGATTTTTCGCATGACCCGGCCAAGCTGGTCGAGATGGTCGCTGCCTTGAAAAATGCGGACGTGGCTTTTGGCTCGCGCTACGTCCCCGGCGGGAGTGTGGATGTGGAATGGCCGCTGTGGCGGAAGAGTCTCTCGGCTTTTGGCAATTTCTATGCTCGCACGATTCTCGGTTTTTCGTTGCGTGACGTGACCACCGGTTATCGCCTGTGGCGGCGCGAGGCCATCCTGGGCCTGCCGTTGGAGCGGATTCAATCCAATGGGTATGTCTTCCTGGTCGAAATGGCCTATATTGCCTGGTGTCTCAAATATCGTGTGGCGCAGGTGCCGATTTATTTTGCCGACCGGAGATTTGGCAAATCGAAGATGTCGCTCAAAATCCAGTTGGAAGCGGCTTTTCGCGTCTGGCAGGTGCGCTGGAATTTTCGAGATTTGCGGGAAAGGGGCGAAGCGGGGCGGAGGCAGGTAATTCGTAATTCGTAATTCGTTATTCGATGGTAGCGAGGAGACGCCATTCGTCGAGCGAGAGTGTTTCGGCGCGGCGCATGGGGTCGATGCTTGCATTTTCGAGCAGGCGGGCGGCTTCGGATGTGGAAATTCTTAGCCCTGCGGATAGACTATTCCGCAGGGTTTTGCGTTTCTGGCTGAATCCGGCCCGGGCGAGTTGGAAGAAGCGTTCCAGCCGGGTGATGGGAATGAGCGGCTGGGGATATAAATCGACGCGGATGACGGCAGAATCCACTTTGGGCGCGGGGTAAAACGCCCCGGCGGGGATGCTGGCGGCGATGCGCGGCTGTCCGTAGACCTGCACGCTGAGGGCCAGCAGGCTCGAATCTCCAGGCGCGGCGCAGATTCTATGGGCGACTTCTTTCTGGATGGTCAGCACAATCCGCCGGGGGCGGGGATGCGTTTCGAGCAGGTGGCGGAATATGGCAGATGTAATGTAGTAGGGAACGTTGGCGACTACCAGGTAGTCTTCAGGGAGGGATAAACCGGCGGGTGAAAAATGCAGGATATCGCCTTCGATGATGCGGGTGTTTGGGTGGGATGCGAGCACGGTTCGTAAAACGGGAACCAGGCTTGTGTCGAGTTCGACCACTGTCACCGTTTTGGCGGAAGCGGCCAGGTAACGAGTCAGATTCCCCAAACCGGGACCAATCTCCAGAATCGAATCACCCATAGAAATTTCGGCGGCCTGGACGATTTTTTCGAGCGCGGCTGGGTCTTGCAGGAAGTTCTGGCCGAGGGACTTATCGGCGCGCAGGCCGTGCTGGCGCAGCAGGGCGGCGGCGTTGAGCGTGGGGATGTTCATGGGCAGGTGAATCCGCCTTCTGATGTGGATTTGCCCGGCGTGACCGTGACCGGGGAGGGGATGGCGCGCGGCGGCCACTGACCGCGCTCGAAATCGGAGACTAGCGTGCGCAGGGCCTCGAAATCTACCTGGAAGATGTATACGTCTTTATCCACGCCTTTGTCGTAGGTGCGGCTGGCAGTCAGGTATTCTTGCGGGAAGGTGATGAATTGGATATTGTGTGGCTCCAGATACGGCAGCAGGCAGGCCAGTTGGCTGATTTGCTGTGGGCTGAGGTCGGTTTGTACTGCGCCGTCGAAGGCGTCGATGATTTTGGGTAGTTTGGCGACGTTGGCGGGCTTGAGCAGGGAGTCGCGCAGGGCGCACAGGACGAGGTTCTGGTTGTCGCCGCGCTCGAAGGTGCTTTGCTGGCGGATGCGCGCCAGCATGAGGGCCTGGCTGCCGTTGAGATGGTGTTTGCCAGCTTTGAAGTACAGGTCGTAGCGTTTGGGCTGGTCGGCTTTGCGGGCGTCGACGCTGTGCGGTAGGTTGACATTGACGCCGCCGACGGAATCGACCAGCTTGACGAAGGTTTGCATGTTGGCGGCAACGTAATGCTGGGGCGTTGCGCCGAAGTTGCGTTGCAAGGTGCGCGCCAGCAGGCCGGGGCCTTCACCGGGGCCGTGATAGTAGCCCATGCCTTTGTTGCCGTAGAGATAGGCCTGGTTGAGTTTGCCGTGATCGATGCCGTGTTTGGGGTCGAGTTCGGGTATTTGAACCCAAATGTCACGCGGGAATTCCAGCACGGTCACGCGCGGGGTAGCGAAATCTACACGGACGTAGCGGATGACATCTCCCAGCCCGTACAAATAGCCGGAACCACGCGAATCGGAGCCGACCGCCAGGATGGTGAGGGTGAGCGGGCCGCCGCATTTGGGCTGGCCGGACACTTCGGGGGTGTAGGGCGTGCGGCTGGGTTGGCCGGGGCGCAGGGTGCTGGTTGGCCCGGTAGGACGCGCCGCGGGCGCGGAATTACCCGCCCCGAACTGCTTGAGGATGGGCAGGGACAAGGCCGGGCCGAGCGGGTTCTGCCAGGTGGTGCTGTAAAAGTCGTACCCCACCAGCGCCCACAGGCCGATGGCGATGAGCAGCAGTATGACGAGAGCGGAGCGTTCTTTGGGGGACATGGGATTATTGTAATTCTGCCGGAATATACGCCGGGGCGGGGGCCAGGAAGTAAACTGTCACCCAACTGCTCCAGCTTTGCCAGTCGTCGTCGCTGTAGGCCAGGTCAATCCATAGCCGGCCATCGGGGAAGCCGCCGCCCAAGTCGCCGATGGTGGCTACGCCATAACCGGGAATGTAGACCTGTGTCCCGCGCAGGGCGTTGAACAGGCTGCGCCTCATTGCCACCACGCCGCGCTGCACCGGCAGGCCGCTGGCCGTGCGATACGAACAACCAGGAATGCCGAGTCGGCAGGGCGAATAGGAAGTGGCGTACATCTGCACAGCCCGCCAGTATTGGATTTTCCCACCCGGCACATCCAGCGTTTGCACCGTCACCTGCGTGCCGCGTCCCATTACCTGCTCTTGGGGCAGGCGCAGGATGGTTTCTTCTTCGGTCACGCGCGAGACCTCCGCGCCGTTCTCGTAGCGGATGCGCACCGTGCTGACGCTCAGCCCCGGCTCGCCAGCCTGGATGAAATTCTCGGAGCCGAGCGGGATTTCTGCCGAATATTCATAGCGGGTGGAGAAGGGGATGGATGTTTGCACGACTGAAAGCGATTCCTGCACCCGCACAATCTCGATGACCCCATCACCTGGCGCAGATTCAGACTCGGCTGGCAGGCTGTAGTCTAGCCCGAGCAGCGGAATCCGGGCTGATGCGAGCACCTGCCCCACTGTCTCGGCGGAGGATTTGATCGTTATCGATGCGCCGTCCACGCGAATGAGATAGTCACGCGCCGGGCGGTATGTGGCCGTTAAATCCGCAGTCAGCGGTGTTTCGGGCGGCGGGGCCAGGAAATCTGCCGGATACAGGGCCAATCCCCGTTCGGCGAGGGCCTGGCCGAGGGTCGGGGCGGCGCTTTGGAACACCGTCTCACTGTCGGGGGTGACCAGGGTCACGTTCACAGCGCGGATGATTTGCAGGGTGTAGGATTCGCTTGTCGGCAGGGGAATGTCAGCCGGGACAATCTTCCCGTTCAAGAGAAAGCGGTCAGCGGGGGAGAGCGGTGTCTCGATAACCGCGCCTGCTCGGGCGGCGAGCGAGGCCGGGGTATCGGAACCCGACTCCAGCTTGTAAAGTTTTTTTCCGTCCAAAAAAAACACAGAGATTGAGTCTTGGGTTTGCGCCTGCGGCTGGCAGGAGAAGAGCAGGAAAGCCAGCGCAAGCCACGCGATGTGTCTCATACCCCTATTCTATACCATCTACCCAGGTGGCGGTGTAGCGGGTTTGCGCGGCAGGGGCGGATTCGCGCTGTTTTTCAACCGTCCAATGACCGGGGATGCCAATTTCGCGGGCGGTCAACTCGAAATGGCACAGGGCGATTCCCATGTCAAGGCGTTGCAGGTCGCACAGGCCGAGCAGGATTTTGAGCGGGTCGGCGCGGTAGCCGGGGGTGCGTTGGAGATAAAAATGCCAGTGTTTGCCGTCGCGCAGCACGCGCCAGGGCTGTTTGTTGGAGGCAGATGGTGCGATGCGCACCATTTCAAGCGGCAGGGCATATTCACCAGCCTGGACGGGGTCGAGCGGGCAGCTGAAATCTTCCTCGAAAAACAGGGCTTGCCAGGGCAGGCGGCGTTGCGCGCCCGCCAGGTTGCTGACCAGGCCACGGCGGGCTTGTTCCGGGCTGAGAAATTCGCCCATGGCCGTAGCGGCGGGGATGGTTTCGTAGGTTTGCAGGTCGATTTTACGGGCAAAGCTGCTTTTGGTGAACGTGCCGCCCAGCCAGCAAGTGCCCAGGTTCAGGCCGGTGGCGCGCAGGATGAGCAGTTCCATCAGGTAGCCAAAGTCCTCGAGGTGATTTGGGGTCGCTTGGCTCGCGCCGATGAGGAAGCCAGTCGCGCCGCGAATGAAGCCGTAGGTGCCGAGACCGCGCAGGGCGGCGTTGTCGCTTTCGGTGGCGGCGGTCAGCCCAAAGCGCGGACGGTTGCCAAACGGCCCTGGCGGGAGCGTCTCGATGGCGGTTTGCAATTCGCGCAGTTTGTCCGCCGCGATGGGTTGGGCGGCAAATTGGCGGCAGGAAAACCGGCGGCAGATGAGTTCGGTGACAGGATTTGCGTTCATCGTCCGAGACTTTTGAGTTGCGAGAGCATGACGGCGGCGAAGATGATGCCGCAGCCGATGATTTGCATTGGCTGTAAGAATTGACTCAAGATGAGCCAGCCTGCCAGGGCGGCAGAGACCGATTCCAGGCCGAGAATGAGCGCGGCGTCGGTGGGCGGGGTGTGGTTTTGTCCCCAGACTTGCAGGGTGTAGCCGATTCCAATCGAAAAGGCAGCCCGATACAGGATGGCTCCCAGCATCGGCAGGGGAGTCAGTTGGGCCGGGTTTTCCACCACCAGGCCGACCGCCAGGTTGAGCAGGCCGCAGACCAGGAACTGCCCGGCGGCAAACGAAACCGACTCATAGCGCGAGGCGAATTTCCCCAGCACCACGAAGTGCAGCGCCCAAAAGACTGCGCCGAGGAAGACCAGGCTATCGCCATCCTGAAAATTCAGTCCCTGCCCGGCGGATGAGAGCAGGTAAGCCCCGCCAACGGCGGCGGTGACGGCGATGGCGTCGAGCCAGTGCGGTTTTTCGCGGAAAAAAATCCACAGCAGGAAAGGCGTAAAGACGGTGTACAGGCTGGTCAGGAATCCGGCGTTGGCGACTTTGGTGTAGAAAATGCCAACCTGTTGCAAAGCGGCGGCGGCGAACAGGATGAGTCCGGCAATCCCCATCCATTTCCACTGCCCGGCGGGGATGTTCCTGCCACGCGGTATAAAGGGAACGAGAATGAGCGCGCCCAGCAGGAAACTGGCGGCGTTGAACAGGTAGGCCACGCGGTATTGCCCGGCCACATTTTGGGCGATGAAGGCCGTTCCCCAGATGATGGCAACGGCGAAGAGGGTCAGGTCGGCTTTAAGGCGCATGGGTGAAAAGTGATGAGGAATGCGTGAAGCAAGGAATATGGTGGATGGTTAATCTTGGGTGTAGATGACCGATTTACCGTTCACTTCAACCCGAACAACCCGCGCCCGAAGCGATTCGCCGTCTTTCGCGCCGACAATCCATACGTCGGCGGCGTGCGGGAAGAAGGCCGGGGCGGTTTTGAGCGGCAGGATGACCAAACCCGGCTGCGGGCCGGCCAGCCAGAGGACCAACCGGGCTTCGGCGCTGACTTCGTAACCGAGTTTGGCAGTCCCCGGTTCGCCGTCGCCGGATTCGTAGTAGCGTGGGTAGATGGCGCGGCCCTGAACGCAGGTTTCGTTTTCTTGCAGCGCGAGTTGACAATATGTGCTACCGCTGTACTTGTGCGGGAAAACGACTTCGCTGAGTGGTATGGATGCTCCCATGAGCATGATGGCGATGGCGGTGAAAGTCACCTTTCCCCAGGCCGGGATTTTGAGTCTGCTGGGTATCGTGTTGCCGTTATGGGGAGCAGTTTGCCCGGCTGGCGAAATGCCCTGCAGCCCTGAGATTGCGACTTCTCCCAGTACCAACAGACCCCAGGCCTGGTACAGCCAGGTTGACCAATCGATGGGAACAAGGAACCGGTCGCCGGAACTTAGGAAGAGCGCAGTCCAGGCATGGTAGCCGAGACTGAGCGCGAGCGGGAGCAGGCCAACCCAGCGCAGGTTCGTCCACGCGATGGAAAGGCCGAGGGCAAATAAAAAGAGATAGAAAATGGTTAATGGAAGGGGGCGGAATTCGGTCTGCCAGAAGGGGCGCTCGGGCCAAATTAATTCTTTAGGCGAGTTTAACTGATTTCGCGCGGGGAATACGTGCAGGCTTGTGATGAGATTATTGACGAAGTGGTTGGCTGCGCTTGAAAGAATGCGCCCCGGTTCATGTTTCAGATGTCCGATCGCCATGCTGTTGAGGCGGCTGACGTATTCGGCGGTCGTTTCCTTGGGGAGGCGGGGGATGCCTTCGTTGCCACTGCTGCCGCCCCAGCGCCGCGCCAGCACCATCGACTGCGAGATGGGATTATCGACCACCAACCCGCCCGCGGCGAAATAATTGCGCGTTAGCCAAGGGGCGAGAGCCAGGGTCACGCCCAGCGTCATCCATATCAGGCCGCGCAGCCATTCACCACGGCGCGTTTTCCAGAGCGGAATCAGGCTCACCAACGCCAGCGGGGCCAGCAGGATGGCGCTTTGCAGGCGAATCAATGCGGCTGCGCCGAGGATACCGCCCATTAACAGGGAGTACCAGTCGGGTTTGGGAGACTTGATCCAGCGCGTAGCCAATAATATGAAGATTGTCAGGAATAGCGCGGTGGGTATTTCAGAGAAGTAGAGTTTGGAATAGGTGTAGTTGAGCGCAAACGGCGCGGCGTGATTGGCGGTGAGGTCGCGCAGGGCGGCCAGGATTGCCAGCATAAACCCCAGCGGGCGCGAGCCGAGTTCCTTGCCCAAGAGATACAAACAGGCCGGGAAGAAGGCCAGCCAGAGCGTTTGCAGGGTGATGATGTTGTAATAATCTTGCCCGGCCAGGGCGTGTAGCCAGACCAGCGAGGAAACGTAGAGCGGGCGGGTGGGGATGTC
>Ga0116204_1000865_pt1 | contig 17113 bp, 14 predicted proteins | sample LakKivwa52mmetaG_FD_94481 | JGI IMG/M metagenome (GOLD analysis project Ga0116204, IMG submission 94481) | Anoxic lake water microbial communities from Lake Kivu, Rwanda to study Microbial Dark Matter (Phase II) - Lake Kivu water 52m metaG | ecosystem: Environmental > Aquatic > Freshwater > Lake...
ATATTAATCCTATTATAAAAGTCAGAATTATCAGTCGTTTATTATGGAAAGAAAGAACTTCGTCGTTCAGAAGTTGTAATTTTCATACCTTTGCAAAAAAAATATGCTCAAGGTTTTTATTGCCAGTATTGTTATCGTTGGAATTGCCATTGCTGCATTTGCAATCAAAATGTTCTTTATCAAAGGTTCGTCTTTCAAAAAGGAATGCAGTTGCGGAAGAAATGAGGAGGGCAACGGTTGTTCTTCAACTTGCGAAGATGAGACTGAACATGTATAGAAGTTAATTTATAACATTCATTGAAGATGATATATATCACACGTCGCGAACACTTTAATGCTGCCCACAGGCTTTTTAAATCTGAATTTTCTGATGAAGAAAATCTCAGAGTGTTTGGAAAATGTTCAAATCCCAACTGGCACGGGCATAACTATGTGTTGTATGTCACTGTGAAGGGAGAAGTTAGTGCAGAAACAGGTTTTCTAATGAACCTGAAAGAGTTGAGTGAGTTGATTAAAATATTTATTCTTGAACCTCTGGATCATAAAAATGTCAATCTTGAAGTTCCATTCATGAAAGGCATAATGCCATCTACAGAAAATCTTGCGATTGCAATCTGGAATGAACTTGATAAACACTTAGCCCGTTTTTCAGCTCAGTTGCACTGTGTAAGACTTGAAGAAACAGAAAATAATTACGTTGAATATTACGGTTCGTAAAAACTACGCCTTATGATGAAAAATGAAAATCTTATGGATCACCACGTGGAAGGGTACTCCAAAATCGATAATTATGATGATGCCACCATCGAACAGATGAAATTGCATTATGACATGATTTTACGATTACTCGGTGAAGACCCGCACAGGGAAGGATTGCTTAAAACGCCTGAACGTGTAGCAAAGGCAATGCAGTTTCTTACACACGGATACAATACCAATCCTGAAGAGATTCTGCGGTCAGCTATGTTTGCCGAAGATTACAAAGAGATGGTCATTGTGAAAGATATCGAGCTGTATTCAATGTGCGAACATCACATGCTCCCGTTTTTTGGAAAAGCACATGTTGCATATATTCCCAACGGATATATTGTTGGATTGAGTAAAATTCCCCGTGTTGTTGATGCTTATGCCCGCCGGTTACAGGTTCAGGAAAGACTGACCAGTCAAATTAAGGAATGTATACAGAATACCATCAAACCACTGGGAGTTGCTGTTGTTATTGAAGCTCACCATTTATGCATGATGATGAGAGGCATTCAAAAGCAAAACTCTGTCACTACAACTTCGGATTTTACAGGTGCATTCCGTAAAGAGGAAACCAGAGCAGAATTTCTGCAACTGATCAGCGGTTCAAAACTGCATTAATATCGAATTGCGTTCAAAGATATCATTTCAGGTTGTTCCTTGCTCATGGCATTGATTGGATAAAATGACTTAAATTCTGAAATGTTTTTTGTTGTAATTCGTTTTTCAACAATTTTTCTTTCATGCAGCAACCGCTCTCTGTGTGTCCCCCTTAAAAGAGGTGTATCAGGAGTAAAAAGATTCTGACCATCAAAAAACACAAGATTCGCTATAGATGTGTCGGTGATACATCCGTTCCTGACAATGATGATTTCATCAGCGTTACCCCTTTTACCGAAAAGCTCATCAATGTCTGCACGGTCGGCAAACTTAAATGAATAATCAATTTCATTGCATTCAATCAAACGAAATCTCTCTGGTTGGGGTCTGATGTAAGGCATAAATTCAATATCCTCAATAACAGAGGAATATAATACTCTGCATTTCATCAGCCCATCCGGAAAGGGAACATTGCCAAGTAAAGCTGAAATATCATGGGTTTTGCTATCGCACGGACATCCGAAGAAATGCTCAATGGTTCGCTTCATTCGCTTCGTGTGCCACTCAGCATGAAGTATTTTGCCTTCCGACACCTGTATGGTTTCAAAAAAGAGGCACATACACTTTATCCATTAGTTCCTGAAATTCTCCTGCCATCGTGCTTTGAGTGGTAATTCCCCCCCCTGCCCTGTACACTGTTTTTTTTCCTGACAAATCTATACAACGAATCAGAACGCATGAATTGAAAGTACTGCCGTTATAGAGTCCGGCAATTCCAGTATAATATCCTCTTTCTTCAGCTTCTGCATCTCTGATCATCTCACAGGTGCGCTTTTTCGGGGCGCCGCTGACAGACCCCGCCGGCAGCAAAGCAAAAATAATGTCACCCAAAACCGACTCCCAGTCCAGGGGCAAACGTCCTGTAATTTCGGAGCTGGTTTGCAGTAAAGCCTTGTTGTTGGTGTGTATGTGTTCGGTATAGCGAAACCGTTTCACGCGGACTTCTTTTGCCACCAGACTCAGATCATTGCGCATCAGGTCAACAATGGTATAATGCTCTGCCAACTCCTTTCTGTCTTCAGCAAGCACTGTCTCTGCATTTGGTATGGAGGCATCAATTGTCCCCTTCATGGGAAAGGTTGAAATCATTCCATCGTTGATTTTTATAAACGTTTCGGGTGAAAACACCAGAAATTCGTTCCTCAGAAAAATTTTATACTTTGCCTTTGCAAGACAGAACAAATCTTCTGCAGGAAAATTCAGATTCACTTCAACGGGAAAAGTGAGGTTGGTCAGATAAGAATCACCTCTTTGCAGGCTGTACATCACTTTTTGAAAAGCTTCAGCATACTTTTTCATGTCAGGCGCAAGCGGAAAGAGGCTTATTAATTGAGTATTGCTTCGTTGACTGCAAGAATCCGAGTTTGAAAAGTTCTCAAACTCAATCAGCAATGTTTCGGGGTTAATCTGATCAAGCGGAAACAGCAGTGGTTTTTTCATTTCAAAGTCAACCAGCACAAAGAACGGGCGTTTTTCACCGCCAAAACGGTTAATGTCATGAATAATCTGCCTGATATTGTCCGAATATACCACCAAAGAATTATTTTTGCAAAAGTAATTCAAATCATGACACACAACAAGCCCCACATTTTGATCATTGACAATGAAGATTCTTTCACATGGAATCTTGTACAACTCTTTGAAGAGTGTGGCGCCCGTGTCACCATATTCCATCCTCAGCTGGCAGTTCAATCCTGTCTGAAAGAATTTTCAGGGATTGTTATTTCACCCGGCCCGGGCTTACCTGATGAAATGAATGGCTTAATGCAGTGCATTGCACAAACTGTGGATTCAAAACCATTGCTTGGAATATGTCTGGGACATCAGGCTATTGCCATGCACTTTGGAGCAGCACTATACTGCATGGACAGAGTTGTTCATGGAAAAAATGCAACAATATCTCTCAGGGAGACGAACCAAGGAATATTTAAGGGTATGCCCGGTGAAATCACTGTTGGATTATACCATTCGTGGGCTGTTGATCCTGCAACACTGCCAGACTGCCTTGAAAAAACAGCAGTTTCCGACGAGGGAATCATTATGGGCATCAGGCATAAAACTAAGCCTGTGTATGGTTTGCAGTTCCATCCTGAGTCATTTATTACCGAACAAGGCAGCGATATGATTAAACAATGGCTGAAGATCATTATGTGAGGAAGAAATAATCGAAAACGAAAACCGATCTGCATTGTAAAGAAGAGAATATCTTTTATTTATGTTGAGCAGTTACAAAATTTGTATTTTTGACATACTAAAAAATGACAACAAACAGCACATTTGAAAAATCTTTCGGTCCGGTTGGTTCTTCAGCCGGATTGTTTATATTTGTTGCGGGTTTGATTATGGTTTTCTACTCATTGTCTGCAATCGGTCTGATTGTTTTCGGCGCATTTTTCGGGTTTACAACATTCAGTACTTTGATTGATTTTGACAGAAAAAGAGTAAAATGCTCAAACACAATTTTCGGATTGATCAGGACAGGAAAATGGGTTTATCTTCACAATGAAATGAAAATTGGTGTCAGAAAGTCGGGGAAAGTGTGGAGAGCCTTCAGCAGAGGCAACCGGACACTGGATATTACATCGCAGGACTATAGATTGATCCTCTACGACAAAAATGAAAAGGAGATGATGCCTTTGAGAAAATATGAAAATGAACCTGCTGCAATATCTGATCTGGATATACTCAGCAAACAACTGAATCTGGAAATACTCTAATTTTTTTACTGAATCAACACGCCAATCTGGAGAACAATGTATGCATAAGTGGTTTTCAAACATCAGCATTTCACTGAAAGAAATCATCGGAAATAAACGATTCATTATTGGTTTGTATATTGTATTTGCTCTGGCTGCCGGTGTTCAATCTCTGTTGTCGGGAACAAAAACTTTTTATGAAGGCGGAAATGAGTATAGTAAATATAATAATTATACAATCTTTGAAAAATCTTTTGATCACCTCAAAAATAATCAGGATCTCTATATCCTGTATCCACAGGAACATTGGGATTTGTATAAATACACGCCGACTTTTTCAGTGTTTTTTGGAGTGATTGCCATCTTTCCCGATTGGGTGGGATTAAATTTATGGAATCTGCTCAATGCGCTTGTGTTGCTGTTTGCGGTGTATTACCTTCCAAGGCTGAGTCAGTTTCAAAAAGGGTTGGTATTGCTGTTTGTGCTGATTGAGTTAATTACTTCAATGCAGAATGCTCAGTCGAATGCACTTATTGCGGGATTGCTGGTGTTTTCTTTTGGATTGCTTGAAAAAAAACGTGCGTTCTTTGCTGCTTTTTGCATTGTGTTTTCAGTGTTCATTAAACTCTTCGGCATTGTTGGGTTTGCCCTTTTTCTGTTTTATCCGAAAAAATGGAAACTGGCATTGTACTCCTTGTTCTGGACAGCCCTGTTGTTTGCTTTGCCATTATTGTATATTGATATTGAACAATATATGATATTAGTGAACAGCTATTTGGACTTGCTGGCGAATGATCATGCTACGTCTTATGGCTATTCTGTTATGGGCTGGTTGCATTCATGGTTTTCTGCCGGGATTGATAAAAATTTCGTTGTTCTGGCTGGAGTGCTTTTATTTTTAATTCCGCTCTATAAAATCAGAATGTATAAAGAGTTTATGTTTCGATACCTGATGTTGACATCTGTGTTGCTCTGGATCGTTATTTTTAATCATAAGGCTGAATCGCCGACTTTTATCATTGCAATGACAGGTGTAGCACTATGGTTTGTTTTCAGTGAAAAAAATGTTCTGAATATTGTGCTTTTTACAGGAGCGTTTATTTTCACTTCTTTGTCGCCTACAGATTTGTTTCCGGCCGTTTTGCGTGAGGAGTTTGTGAAACCCTTTGCACTAAAAGTTTTTCCATGTATTCTGATCTGGATGAAGGTGATCTATGATTTAATTGTACTCACCCCAAATCAAACAACATCTCAACGTTCAGGAAGTTGAGAATTTTTACTTCGCAGAAAAACTATTTTTCCTTTACGGCAGTGGTAAAAAACACCACACTTCTTTCTTCTGAACTGTCGGAATGGATGATAATGTGCTCAGTAAAGGGAGCTTTGGGCTTTCCTGAAATTCTGACCCGTATTACCGATTGTTCTCCGGCTTCAATATAATCGGGCCTTGAGATGATTACAAGTGAAGGGGATGATGTATGCACATCGGAAATTGTCAGTCTGACTTTTCCGGGATTGGAAACAGAAACATCAACTTCAGCATCTGTGATGTCTGTATATGCGGTGAGATGGATCAGATTGTCAGGAATGTGAATCACGGGATTGTTTTCGTCAATATTGACGTATTTTCTGAAATCTGATTCATAAATCAGTATTTGTATTCTTCGCTCAAGTGATGCAGATTTGCTGTACACGGATTGTTGTCTGTCAAGAGGATTATCGCTGACATACACAGCAGAAAGAGCTTCTCCCGAAGGTTCTTCAATAATACGGAGACTGGCTCCATTTTCGGCACTGAAATCCATAAACGGAGACAATACACTGTTGTTCCATGTTCTGAAATAATTGACAAGCGACGAAATTCTACGTCCTGCAAGCATAATATTATATTCTGCTGAGGTCAGAGGACTGGTAAAACCTCTTACTTTAAGGGTAACATCACTTCCCGATTTCAGATCCTGATACAGAAATTCCGAAAGTATTTCAAGTTTTGCATACCCACTTTCCACATAATTGTCAAAAAAGTCCTCCATTTCGGTCATGGCATAATACATTGCAAAACCATCAAGTCCCTTTGAATATTCCTCAATAAACCGTTTTTTCTCTTTCATATACCCGACCCAGGTTTGTTTGTATGTGAGTTTGGTGTTAGATGAAAGTGTTTTCGGGTCAGGGTGGTCGTTGTCAAAATACAGAGAAAGCGGTAATAGTTCAAGAATATCTTCTTTAATGGAAACAGGTATTGAATCAGGTGTTTCAACAATCAATGTATCCTGAATTCTGAAATCCTGAACAATATAAATATCATTGCAGCAGGTTTGTTCCCTGAATGTGAGGCTTCCTGCTCTGTTTGAGGTTAGAAAAGCTTCGTCACTGCCTGTCGTAAAATAAAAATCATTGGCACCTGTATTGATTGGACTTCCTGCATTCTGTGGTTTGGCCCATGAACTCATTGAGCCTTTGCTAAAAAACACATCAAACCCGCCAAGTCCGTAATGCATATCTGAACTAAAAAACAAAGTGTTTTCAGGAATATTGTAAAAAGGAGTAATTTCATCACCGGGTGTATTGATAATGCTTCCGAGATTGACCGGAGCCTGAGGTTTATCATTTGCTATTACACAAAACCACAGATCAAGCCCTCCCATTCCGCCCTGCCGGTCAGAAGAAAAATACAGCATATCATTCCCCGAAACCGGATCAGTGACCACATTGGGCTGAGTGGTTGTGTATTTGTCATCATTCAGCGGAGAAGGCAATTTTCGGGCTTTGCTCCATTGATTATTTTTTAATTCACTGACCCACACATCGCACCGTAACCTGTAATTCGTATATTCACAACGGTTGAAATAGGCTCTGTTTCCGTCAGGTGAAACCGTAATATTGGCCGTATGACTGTCTTTTCCGTTGATATTCAAAGATAAGACCCTTGGAGAATTCAATCCCACCGACCCATAGTCGGCGAAATAAATCTGTGCCCTATAGTCTCCTGTAGCAAGCAGAGGATTTTCTGTTTCAACTAAGGGACGCAATGCGCTGAACAAAAAAATACTATCTCCAACAGGCACCGGATTAAACTCACTCCATGGAGTATTCACCTCATTGAAATTCTGAATTTTCATGTCTGAAGATCTTGCCAGAATAATGATCGAACTGTCACATGCTTCAATCTCAAATAATGCTCTCTCTTTTGATATCAGCACATCCTGAACGGGTTTGAATTCAATATATTTTTGAAACATCTCAATGGCTTCCGGATATTTTTCCTGGGATTTGAGCATCATGGCTGCATGAAATCCCGATTGAGGGAACCGTTCTTTTGCATTTTGCCATACACTCAGGTATGCCGAAGCGGCTGAAGTATAATTGTATAAATGCCTGTAAGCCTCAGCAAGATGAAACGTAAGCTCATCATTGTTGCTTTCCATACTGAGAGCGGCTTCATAATATTGAACAGCAGAGTGATAATTTGATGTCTTCAGTGCCTCATCGCCGAGCATGATGAGTTGCTGGGCTGTTTGCCCGGTCATATTCAAACATCCGGCAACGACAATCAACAAAACGATATACACTTGTTTCACAATCACTGTTTTTTCAGATTAAAAAATCGGACACGGGATATCTCTGTTCCTGTGTTTTTTTGGTTTTTGCCATACATATGCAGCAGAAATTTCAACGCCTCCTCTGGTGTTGCTTGCAGGAACAAGCCTTGAAACATTGAAATCATAGCTGATGCCAATATTGTAGTTCTGAAATTCAAAACCTGAATAGACAATGAGAGCATCTTTTCCCCTGTAATATAACCCAAGCAGAAAATTTTTTCTGAACAAAAGATTGTTTTCAATGGCTGTAAATCTAACCCTGTTGAGGATTGCACGTCCACCAATGATCCATTCGGTTTGTTTGCCCTGTTTGGCGAAATACAATGAGGGCAGAAAAATTGTGTTTTTCAGATACATCCTGGCTTCGCCCTGCAAAACAAATTTCATATTCAGTCTGACTTTTTCGGTGTTTTTCATAGATACCACCGGTTTGTTCAGATGACTCACATAAAAACCGCCCCCTGCATAGGTGTTCTTGTCAAAAAAATTGATATAATGCATTCCGGCGCCCACATCCGGAAATATAAATGTTTGATTATCTACGATTTCATTTGTCGGAGCATTTGGGTTAAACTGATAGCCGTCAAACTGACTGTCGAAGGTAAGTTTTGATACATCAAGCGATCGTTGAGCTATTCCGGGCTGAATACCGAATGAAAGCAAAGAACTGGTTCTGCTGTTGGTCAGAAAAGTATATGAGAACGAGGGACTGAATTGCAAAGTACTGAAGTCAGCATCACCGGCAACATCATAGTACAACATTGCTGATGTGGAAAAATATGCAGGACTTGACCGGTTTTTCTTCCATGAATTATCGAATGTTGCAAGATAGGTAGAAAAAGGGCTGTTGGCTGCATACCACTGATTTTTTGAATTTACCGAAAACCGTGACATTCCGGGGGCTAATCCGTTAAATGACGGATTTGTGTAATTGGGATTATGAAAATGTTGTGAAAAATGGATGTCCTGTGCTTTGATTACACTGACTGCCGACAAACAGATTGCTATTAAACAACATGACAATTTCTTCACAGTAATGATTTCTTTATCGGATCAGTGTAATGTTTCCCTTTTTAATATACTCAAGCTTATTGAAACACAGAATTTTCAGATAATAGGCATATACTCCGGGCTGAAGTTTTTCACCTTTGTATGTGCCATCCCATCCAATGTTCTGGTTTTTTGTTTCAAAGATCAGATTTCCCCAACGGTCAAAGATCAGCAGTTCCAATTCCTCAATAAAAATTCCTCTGACAAACAGCACATCATTTTGCCCGTCACCATCAGGGGTAAAGGCATTTGGCATAAACAGGTACGGATCATAACAGAAAACATCAAGAACCACGATTCGAACCGAATCAGTATAAATACATCCATTGCCATCATCCAAAACAACATAATACCAATATGTTCCGGGAGGAGGAGAAACGGAGGGAGAACTCAGGTTCAGATCATTCAGCCAGTCTGTTGGTGTCCAGGAATAGTTCACTCCGGGAATATTTGTAGCATGAAGCAACGTGGATTGTCCCTCCCACAGGGTATCATCATCTGCCCATACATTCACATTCTGATAGATATAGTCAATACTGACACTTGCGCTCTGGTTTGCCTGGCAATTGTGGTTGTCGGTAACTGTAACAATATAACTTCCTTCGCATAAATTTACCGCAGGATTTGAAATCTGTCCGTTATTCCATGAGTATGTATATGGCGTGGTTCCGCCCGAAACATTAAGTGTGATTGTTCCGATGCAAGCCACCTCACAGGGGATATCATCTGCCTGAAAGGTAATACTGAGCGGTTCAGGTTCGGTTAAATCATACTGGCCGAGCACTTCGCATCCCACATTATCAGTGATTGTTACAGTATATGTACCTGCACACAGGTTGTCGGCAACAGCAGTTGTATGCCCTGAGCTCCAATTATAAGAATATGGTGCTGTTCCGCCGTTCACCTGAACCGAAAGACTTCCGTTGCAATCGCCGTTACAAAGCGGTGAAACAAAAGAGAAGCCAGATCCCATATCAATGAAATCAATGAATACACTGTCAATATCAGAACACCACTGGTTGTATGCTTCAACATAATACCAGCCCGGACCGGTGATTGTAATATTTGCAAAACTATTGTTTGGAGAAGTATTCAGCCAGTCGGTAAACTGATTGTTTGAAGACCAGTGATACTGCATATTCGGACTTCCTCCTGTTGAAGAGGCATTCAGAGTATGTGAAAAATTGCAGATTAAGGTGTCCGGTCCTGCATCAGCAACAATATTGTACACATTGACCCGCTGAGTCAATGTATCGGTACAAATTCCATTAGAAATATACAGTGTATAAACTGTTGTTGCCTGAGCAGTGCAAATGGGATTCGGAATTGTGGAATTGGTGATAAATGTTGATGGTTGCCATTGATACGTGATGCCTGTTCCGACATAAGGAGGAATTCCGATCTGTGTAAAACTGCCCAAACACATGTGTGCATCGGGTAAAGTATCCGTTGAATTGCTCAGCACCAATACCTGATGCCAAACAGTATCTGACTCATTGCAACTGTTCGGGTCGCTCATCACCAACATAACATTATACAATCCCGAAGAAGGAAACACATGGACAGGATTGCAGTTTGTGGACGTCGTATTGTCTCCGAAGTCCCAGAAGCAATTTGTAATTCCCGGATTCGGCACATAGGACGTATTCGTAAACTGAACGGAAGCCGGAAGGCACACCGGTGCATTGTTTATAAATTCAGCAACAATCACCGGTAGTTCAAAATCAATTTTGATTACACCATTGTTACAATTGGAGCTGTTATTGGTATTTGACCAGGCTCCTGTTGTTGTTGGAAAGTCATCCCATCCACCGCAACCTGCACAAACCGACTGATAAATTTTGCCCATTCTGTCAAACCGGCTTGTACCTCCGTCAACATGTTCAGCGGAACTGCCGCCATAGAAAGAGCCGAATTCAAGAGAGGATGCATCATCACTGATGGCCATAAAATAATAATCATTATTGTCGGTGGTTGATTGAAAAGCATTTGATGTGAGCGGCAATCCGGCAGTCCCGCCGAAACCGTTCAGGGAAGGACTTCCCCACCCTGAAAGATAGATATTATTACAATAGTCAACTAAAAAGGCTGTGGGTGAAATATCAACATTTCCTCCTCCCGTACCAAAGACTGTTGACCATTCAATCAATGATAATGACGGGTCAAGTTTACTGATGAACTGGCCTCCGCCGGGTTGCCACCATGTTGCATTCACACGCAGAGATGAATTAGGATCACGTGTTTGTCCAAGAACATAAATATTATTTTGTTTGTCAAGTTCAACAAAATACACCTGATCATATAAGCTTGTACCCCAATATGTTGACCTAAGTATCGCATTACCTGTTGCTCCGATTTTGGTAATAAATCCATCGCAAGTGCCCCCCTGATAATTTGGTTTCACTGAATTGGAGTTTACAGGAAAGTTGTTGCTGGTTGTTCCGCCAGCAACCACAAGATTATCATGTTTATCAAGAGAAATACTATACACTGCGTCGATTCCGGAGCCACCAAGATATGAAGACCATATCATTTGTGAAAGTGAGTTGTCCATTTTAAACACACAACCATCAAGGCTTCCGCCGGCATAAGTTGTTTGAAATGCACCGCTGGTAACCGGAAAATTCAATGATTCTGTTGTGCTTACAATATAAATATTATCATTCTTATCAATAAGAATTTCACCCCTGCAATCATCAGCATAATTATTTCTGAGAGGTACAAACATGTTTAACCCGTCATTGCCGGTGCCTCCCACATAGGTTGAACTCAGCAACTGTTGTCCGTCAGCACTGAATCGTGCCAAAGCAACGTCAGAGCCATTGGTAAACTGAATAATATTTGTCAGAGTATATGCATTTCCGCCATTAAACGAATTGTCAAATGATGCTCCTGCCATGGGGAAATTGGCTGAACCTGTACTGCCATAAACATATAACTCATTCTGACTGTTAACGATAAGGCTATGTGGAACTTCGGCACCGCTTCCACCAAGATAGGTGCTGTACAGCAGAACTGAACCCGTTGTATTGTATTTAGAAATCGCGATATCACAAGAACCACCGGAAAAATTTACCTGATATGCACCTGATGTCAGCGGATAACCTGTATTAAAAACACTTCCCCCTGCATATAAATTTCCTGCAGCATCATACGTTGCTGTATAGCCCCAGTTATCTGCCGTTGACCCGGAATATGAGCCAAACACCCAAATCGGGTCAATAATCAGTTCAAGTTCTTTGTTGTATCCTTGGGGAAAATGATAGGTGACAATATTCTTTTTTATTCTGAACTCTGATGGAACTTCAACAACCTTTTCGTCAATCATCTGATAAGAAAATGGTTTCAGATGAGACATTGTATTGACAGATGTTTCTATGACAAGTTGTCCGTTAATAATTTCAGGTTTGTCAACTCCTTCAAAACGAATACGTATTTGGGAAGGATCGGAGCCGGGAGCAATGATAAAATCATACTTTAATTGTCCGTCCTGCTCATATACACTCAGATCAATGCCCTGGTATAGACTTGTGTATTGAAGTTTATGGTACACATTTACGCCGGATGCCCAACGTTGGGGATCATTGCCGATAAAATAATTTTCAAAATGCGGTAAAGTTCCGTTTCCTTCAACAACAACATTTGGATCTGCACCGTCAAAAATCATCGTGTAAGCATGTGCGTCAAAAAAAGGGCCGGGCACCGGAGTTTTGATCCTTTCTTCATATGGCTTTGTTTTAAAACTGAAGAACTCCTTCATTTGTTTGGGGTTCAGCAATGAAAACACAAATCTGTCGGATTCAAACCAAATTGTTGCTTCATGGAGATTTGCCCGAAAATTCACCTGTTGTTCCCATTGTCCTTTGTTTTCAACAAAGTCAATATGCCTGGCGTGAAAAAACTGAAACTTTTCCTTTCGGAAAGGCAATCTGTTCACCTGAGCAAATATTAATGCATGAAATGCAAGGAACACAAAAAATAAATACACCTTGCGCATGATTATACCTGTTTTTTTTACAAATTTACAAAATTTAATGATTATATGGCAAAAGGGTATAAAGGTATAAGGGATATAAGGGAATAGGGCGTTTAAGAAGTTTGTTGAATCCGCCCGCCGCGGCGGGCGGACGGAGCGGAGTGGTTTTGGCTGCTGAGTAAATACAATGATTAAATTGAAGTTAGTTGTGCTAATTAAAAATACAACTTTTAGTCAAATACTAAATACTTCATTTTGCTTTTGTCAAACATCAACCAAAACAAAAACCTGAAGCCTTTGAATTCGCCATCGCTGTCATAGGATATTTCGGAGGGACCTAATGCAATTATATTTTTTGTGAATTGAAGTGTGTTTTTATCGATTGTCCATACTTCAGCAAATTTCAACCGAAGTATTTTATTTCTGTCAAGTGTGGTTGTAACAATACTGTCTTTCATGTTTTCCTCATATTTACCGTAGAACACATTCAATGTATCATGTCTTTCGCCGATCAGCTTCAGTTCATCCTTTGTTATTTCCTTGAAAAAGAAGTCATACGCGTCTGTTTTTTTGTTTAACCCTGCATCAACAATGGCATTAATAATACTTTTTCTGTAAGATGATTCAATATTGCAGAAATAAAATGGACTGTTTTCTCCATAGACAGACCTGACCTGTGGTAAAGTGTTGTCAATGACAACATCGTATGCAATGGCTTGTGTAATCTGCATTGATTCCGGTTTTTCGTCTGACTTCCCGGGATAAATCCAGAAAAGTGGGTATATTTCTGAAACATCACTGTTATCAATAAAGGGATGTCTGTGGAAGTAAACCGGGCAAAATGCAATGACATTCTTTTCAATTTCTCCGGTTTTGGAATCCACTTTCCATTCTTCGCGAAACCTGATTCCATTCAATTGTTCTGCATCAAGGACAATGATTGTTTTCACAGAATCAATCAAAGGTGAGACCGTTAAGTATTTTTTCAGTGAATCAGGAATGAGCGCATTGCCATTCATGTCTTCAAGTTTATATTTCCCGCTTTGGGCTGCTTCAAGAATAAGTGTAAAAAAATCAATCCGCTGAAATCCTTCAACGTGGTCAAACCATGCATAATTGCTTCCATGATTGTTCAATAAAACATCATATTCAATTTTGGGAAGCTCTATTGGTTCTTGCTTTTTGCATGAAACACACAACAAGACCGCAATGCTGAAAAATAATATCAGGTATTTATACATAATGCTATTGTTTTTGAGATGAATGTTGAACGAAATTACCCTGTTATTGTTGCGGAAAATGATTCAAAAATTTAAATTAAATGCAGTTTCTACAAATACGCATCGGTTTACGTTTCAGCAATTGTTGCATGAGGTGCTTTTTGTATTCGCCCTTAAATACATCATGAAAATTATCACTGAGTAGATTTCCGGAAGTGAATTCTCCCTGTTTATCAAAGCAGCAGGGGACGACAAGGAAATTGTTCGTAATAACACAACTGCTCCACATACGGAAGCAAAATCTTGCAGGTTGCTTTATACTTTTCAGGCCTCCATCAGGAAGAACATGATATCGCTGATACTTTTTCTGTAATGGAAAATAATCCGGCGTAGATGAGAGATCTGTAACATAAGCGGTTTTCATTGAAAAGATATCGGCACCTGATGTAAAAGCAAGTTTTTCAATTTCCTTCAGGTGGTATTCGTTATGTGATAAGACAACCGTCTGAACTTCAATCAGCGGTTTGTTTTTTTTTAAATGTTTTTTCAGTGCTGACAGTTGTCTTAAGTTGCTGACAACAGTATCAAAATTCCCTCCTTTTCGATATTTGTCGTAACTTTCGCAGTCATATCCGTCAATGGAAATTATAATCTGAGATAATCCTGCATTGATCAGTTGTGTGGCAATATGTTCATTCAGGAGTTGGGCATTTGTGGACATTGAAACAAACATATTTTTCGAACGTGCAATCATAACAAATTCAGCAATATTTTCATGCAACAAGGGCTCTCCCTGAAAATGAAGATTGATATGAAATACCGTAGAGGGTATTTTGCTGAGAATTTTCTTAAACTGCTCAATATTCATTTTTCCGGGTTTGCGCCCAATCATACCAGCACCGGTTTCACATCCGGGACATTGAAAATTGCATCCGGCAACAGTTTCAACACTAACAGCAAAAGCATTTCCCCAATGAAAAATTATTCCGGTAACCTTACTCAGTAAAAAGGAACAATGAATCAATAAAACATTGCCAAGTCTTTTCAAACTCATACACCTGACATACAAAAAGAATAATTTTATTTTTGCTTTCATCAAGCATGCGCGAAGCATCATGTTTCAATATCACTGGTCAGCCTGTCAATCACACCCCACCCACTCAGAAACTCGTGGGCTATTATCCTGAGTAATGAATATGCCGGTATTGCGATAATCATCCCGAAAATTCCCGCAAGCTGTGCGGCAATCATCACAACAAAAAACACTTCAAGCGGATGTGCTTTGACGATTTTTCCAAAAATAACAGGTTGAACAATAAACCCGTCTGAAAAATTGACAACCATATACAGCAACAGAATTTTTGATATAAAAAGAACATCTACTGATGTGGGATCATAATATAATTCATTTGTAATTCCGATAAATGTGCCAATTGCTGCACTGAGAATCGGTCCGATGTATGGAATCGCATTTAGTACACCGGCGACAATTCCAATAATCAGAGCATTTTTGACGCCAAGCAGATACATACCTCCACTGATAACAATAATAACAATTGTGGCATCGAGGATAATTCCCCAAAAATACCTGACAACGAGTTTTTTTGCTGAGGAAAGTACTTTGCCCATTTTCCCCTGCAAATCATTTGGTGTAAGTTTAATGATGGTTCTGTATAGCAGTCTTTCGTCTTTCAGAAAGAAAAATGTGGCAAGACAAATTGTTACAATTGCAATAGCCAACTGACCTGTAATATTCACCAGAGACATCAGCAGATTTTCAAAATCGGACACATTAATCATATTCAGAAACTGATTGCTAATCATCATTTCAAGGGGTTCCTGTCCGCTGATGATTTGTTTTTCAATCAGAAAATCTTCAAAACTGTTAATTGGTTCTTTAAAATTTTCAAGAATCGCAAAAATGTCAATTTCTGAAAATATCCTCATCTGATACATTCCGATTGGTATAAAAACAGCAATGAAACTGAATATCATTGCCAACACAAAGAGCAATGCAATCAAAGCACTGAAAAACCTTGGAAATCGGATTTTTTTATATCCAATTTTATCAAAAAATCTGACAATGGGAGTTCCCAGAATTGATAAAAATCCGGCAATAATGATATACAATACGATATCATAAAATTTCCAGACAAACAGCACAGCAATGATGAATGCTGCAATTCCGAATATCCATTTTTTGGCCTTGGAATTCATGGGATTTTTTTACAAACTTATTGATTTTTTTTGAACCAATGTATGTATTTCTTATGCCATTTTGTCACAACACGAAGTCAACCAATATGATATTCGCTTATGGCATGATTTTTCACAATGTAGTGAACTATTTGTAAACTGTCTAAATAACATGAAATACACAATCAATATATCTATTTTGATGCTTTTTGCTGTTTTGTCTCTGAGTGCCCAAAAAGGTTCAGTAAAAGGGCGCATTTTCAATGAAAAAAACAATGAAGCAGTTCCTTTTGCCAATGTGGTCATTGTTGGAACAAGCATTGGTTCAACCACTGATTTTGATGGAAATTTTATTATCACAGGAATCGACCCCGGGTTTTGGAAAATTACGGCCACATCTGTGGGATTTGAACAATATTTCAGTGAAGAATTTCAGGTCACCTCCACCCGTCAGGCGTTTCTTGAAATTCCGATGAAAGAAACATCTGTTCAGCTTCAAACAGTTGTCATTCAGAGTGAAGTGTTTAAAAAGAAAGAGGAAAGCCCCACTTCAATGCGAACCATTGGTGTGTCAGAAATCGAAAAGAATCCCGGTGGCAACAGAGATATTTCGAAAATACTTCAAACCCTTCCGGGTGTTGGCTCAACTGTTTCATTCAGAAACGACCTGATTGTCAGAGGTGGTGGTCCGAATGAAAACAGATTTTATCTTGACAATATTGAAATTCCCAATCTGAACCACTTTGCCACACAGGGTGCATCAGGAGGACCGGTGAGTATTATAAATGCTGACTTTCTGCGCGAAGTAGATTTCTACAGCGGATCGTTTCCCGCTTCAAAAGGGAATGCTCTGAGTTCTGTACTTGACATGAGCATGCTTGAAGGAAATAAAGACAAAATGACTGCCCGGTTCACTCTCGGTGCGTCAGATATCGGATTGACACTGAATGGTCCAACAGGAAAAAATTC
>Ga0116204_1000866_pt1 | contig 17095 bp, 15 predicted proteins | sample LakKivwa52mmetaG_FD_94481 | JGI IMG/M metagenome (GOLD analysis project Ga0116204, IMG submission 94481) | Anoxic lake water microbial communities from Lake Kivu, Rwanda to study Microbial Dark Matter (Phase II) - Lake Kivu water 52m metaG | ecosystem: Environmental > Aquatic > Freshwater > Lake...
ATAGCGATGGGTTCGCAGAGCCGCAGGCTCGGAGACCCTCGAAACAAGCGTTTAGTGAATTAGCCCCTTAGGGCGAAATCCACATAGCGATGGGTTCGCAGAGCCGCGAAACTTGGCTCCGGTCAAGCACAGAGATCATGCGCAAAAGGAAAATTTCATTTGCCATAGCTTCGGATATTGTTATCTTGACTATTAGAAAATACACTAATAGCGATGATAATAAAAGGAGATACAATGACGAAAGCACATCTGGTAGTATTGGGCTTTCTCAATGGGAGACCGATGTATGGGTACAAGATCGGACAGATCATCAGTGATAGCCGGCATAGTATATGGGCGGATATCAAGCTTCCTTCGATCTACAAAGCCATGCAGAGCTTGGAGCAAAAGAAGTACATCACCGGCAAAGAAATCACGGAGGGGAACAATCCTCCGCGCACGGTTTATTCGATTACTCCCAAGGGCAAGCAATACTTCAAGCAGTTACTCTATCAAGCGATGCAGATACCAAATGATTATCAGATGTTTTGGTTAGCGCTTTCCTTTGCCAATCATATCTTTACGCGTAGCGAAGCTTTGGTACAAATCGATGCTTTTACGCTCCGCGTGCAGGAATTTGGGAAAAACCTCGCCTCCAACGAATGCAAGCGGCACGAGCTCGATTGTGAAATTCCCTTTGTTCACGAGCATCTCAAGAAGATGGGTGCAAAGTTTCAAAGGGCACAGCTGAGCACTTTAAAGGAGCTCAAAGAGGCGATTTTAAGCGGTGAGTATGAGTCATTTTTTATCGATAGGGGAGGCAACTCATGAAGCGATTTTTGACCCTTATCGTACTGCTTGCTTTTGCAATAATTATGCCAGCCCAAACCCTTAGTTTGGAAGAGGCAAAAGCCCTTGCCCGCAAAAACAATCCTGAGTATCAAAGCAAGCTTGCCGAGTACGAAGCGGTCAAGTGGAACACACAAGCCGTTTTGGGATCGGCACTTCCGGCTTTGAATCTGAGCGGTACCTATCTTTATAGCGATCCTGTTACTACTGTAGCCGGTGGCATCAAGCTAAACAATGATCTGCGCACAATCTCGCTAAACCTCTCGCAACCAATTTTTTTGGGAGGCAAGGTATGGCAGGCATATCAATTGGGCAAGCTAAATGAAAGGATGAGTGAACTCAGCCTCAGGAGCTTTGGGATCACCTTGGGTTTGGAAGTAGAAAAGAAATACCAAAGTGTGCAAAGTCTTATACAGGCAGAGCAGTTGAGCCAGAAGCAGTTCAATTCTGCACAAAAAAATATGCTGATGGCGGAGCTGAAATATGAAAGCGGTTTGATCTCCGAAGCGGATTTACTGCGTTTTCGCTCTACCCTCGCCACGCGTGAAATAGCTCTCTTGCAAGCGGATATGGCTTTGGAGCTGGCGCAGAGTGATCTGTCTAATTATCTGGGAATAGATAGCCTTCCGGAGCTTGAGCAAGCATCTCTGGACATCGCAGACCCTCTTTTGGAGAGGCTGGTGATGATGGATAAAGCCGCTAGTGATGCTTTCGTAAACAATGCCCTTGGCTATGCCCAAGGCAACAATCTGGGGATAAAAGCACTGGAAACATCTACAGCGCTTGCCAAAAAAGCCTATGGCATATCCAAATCTGCCTTCTTGCCCTCGGTGATGTTAACCGGAAGCAGGCAATTTCGGGAAAACGGTATAGACCGCTATGAGTTTACCGGCTCAAATCAGATCATGCTCACAGCTTCTTTTGCTATCTTGCCTCAATATGCAAATTATGCTGCCACCCGCAAGGCATACCATGATTATCGGGCAGGGTTGCAACGGAGCAAAAATAGCATCAATGGGATCAGCCTCGGAGTGCAAAGTTCGGTCTTGAGCCTCATCACCACAGCCAAGCAGGTCAAAGCAGCCAAACTCGCCAGAGACTATAGCGCATTGAGTTATGCCCAATTGGTGGAACGTTTTAGCCTGAACATGCTTTCCGCAGCTGAATTGATTGATGCGGAAGTGATGGATAGTGCCGCAGCCTTGGCATTGATTAATGCCAATATGAATTATCAAAAAAGCCTCAGTGCCCTCTTGGGTGCATTGGGCAGCGAAGATATCAACCTTATAACTACATTATTAGACAAATAGATGGAGGAATAATGCGCTTTAGATACATCCTGATCCTAATCTTGGGAGTGAGCCTTTTGCTCTCCCTATCCTGCAAAAAGAAAGATGCCAAAACAGGCAAAGCTCCCGCCGGAGATGAAACCCAACCCGTAGTGGTGGAAGAGCTTGCCTTGAGACCTTTGGATGAATTTGTCATCGTCTCCGGCAAGCTTGAAGGCATCGTCGATGTTACCATGAATAGCGAAACCGGTGGTAGAATATTGGAGCTGAGTAAAAAGCTGGGCGATAGAGTGGCAGCGGGAGAACGCATCGGCAGAGTCGAAAACGATGTGATTCGCATCCGTTGGGAGCAAGCGCAAGCGGCTCTCCAGTCTGCGCAAACCGCCTATGACAATGCCAATAAAAACGCTACCTATGCCGCAGAATCATACAAACGCAAGCTGATCTCGGAAGCAGAATCCAATTCTGTAATGTCCGCACTCAAAGGAGCTTTGGCGGCTCTCGAAGGAGCTCGTGCCAATCTGGAATCTGCCCGCTTGGCTTATGAAAATTCTTATCTCAAAGCTCCAGTAGCGGGAAGTATCTCCAATCTCTTTGTAAGCGTGGGTCAATACATCAATCCCAACCAAGCCATTGCCACGCTTACCGATGCTTCTACGCTAATCCTCAAGACCGGTGTGGGCGAATCCCAGATCAATAAGATCAAGGTCAACCAAGGAGTAGAGCTTCAGTATCCGGGTATTCCCCAGGCTTTCAATGCCAGAATTCGCGGCTTTGGTATCAGACCCCTGGCAAACCAAGCCACCTATCCGATCGAAATCGAATTGAAAAATCCTGGGTCTCTGCTGCCGGGTATGGTAGTAAGTGCCAAGATCTTGACAAACCGGTATCCCAACCTGCTCTATACTCCCATCACCAATGTGATCAAAGAGTTTGACAAAAATTATGTCTATATCGTCAACGCAGAAAATCTTGCAGAACGGCGTAGCATCAGCCTGGGCATGGTCATCGGTGAAAATGTAGTACTCGCTTCTGGTGTAAGTGCTGGAGAGAAAATCGTGATTAGCGGTACTGAAAACCTTGAAGAAGGTACTAAAGTGGAGATCAGGAAGTAAGGCGGATAAGATGATATCAGTAGCAAATATCTCGATCAGATATTCCGTTCTGGTCAATATGATCACCATTGCCATCCTCCTGATGGGTTTGATTTCGATGATCTCGCTCCCTCGTGAAGAATATCCGGCGGTGGATTTTGGTTCGGTTTTCGTTATCGTAGTCTATCCCGGTGTTTCACCGGCAGAGATAGAGCAATTGATCGTGAGCAAGATCGAAACGGTTCTCAGCGGAATTGAGGGCTTGGATTATATCGATTCTACCGCCGAGGAGGGGAGAGCTTCGATTCGCGTTGTTTTTGAAGCTTCCAAAGACCCTGAAAAAGCCTTTGATGAAGTAAGCAGAGAGATGAACAAGGTAAACGATCTGCCCAAGGATGCTTTTGACCCCGTAATCATCCGGCTCAATATGAGAGAGGTCAATCCCATTGCGCAAGTGGTTTTGGGAGGAGACTTTAGCGCTTCTATCCTCAAGGACATAGCAGACAAGGTAGAAGACGGTTTACTCAATATAGACAATATCTCCAAGGTCGATGTAGTGGGTGTAAGAGAACGGCAGATTTGGGTGGATGCAGATCAAAACAAACTCGATGCCTACGGCATTACTCTTAGCGAGTTATCCTCTCTCTTGCAAGGCAGAAATCTCAATATCCCTGCGGGCACAACCCGTTTTGGCAAGATCGAATTTCTGGTGCGCACCCTGGGTGAATTCAATTCCGTCGATGAAGTAGCTTCGATGATTGTCCAATCCGATGCCAGTGGCAGAGCTATCCGCGTTGGCGAAATTGCCACCGTCCGCGATACGCTTGCCAAGCCCCAAACAGTTTCCAAGCTACAAGGAGAACGCTCCGCCAGTATCTTTTTGTACAAGCGTGGCGAAGGTAATATCATCAAGGTCATGCAAGACGTGAGAGCCTATGTCGAAGAAACCCGCCAGAGCATTCCCGGCTTGAAAATAGACATCCGCAACGATGGTTCTATGGATGTAAAAAATGGAATCAACGCTCTCGGTTCCAGTGCTTTCCAGGGCATCTTTTTGGTATTCATCACGTTGCTGGTCTTCTTGGGCTGGAAAAATGCTCTCTTTGCTTCTTTTGGCATCCCGCTCTCGCTCTTTATTGCCTTTATCGTGATCCCGCTCTTTGATGTGACGCTCAACAATCTCACTATCTTTGCCATGATTGTGGTGGTGGGCATGGTGGTCGATAATGCCATCGTCGTCCTGGAAAACGTGCACCGTCTGCGTGAGGAAGGTTATTGTACCAAGGATTCCATCATCATGGGAGTGGATCAGGTAATCATGCCGATCTTTTCCTCTACTTTGACTACTGTCGCAGCCTTTATGCCGATGTTGATCATGACGGGGATGATGGGCAAGTTTCTCTCCGTCTTCCCTGTGGTAGTATCAATAGCCCTCTTGGGCTCTTGGTTTCAAAGCATGGTAGTACTGCCCAACAATATCTATCAGTTTGGGCAAAGCGCTCATGGCAATAACGATCGAACCTCCAAGATCATCAAGCCAATTGTGGAATGGTACAAACGTGCTTTAACCAGAGCCCTCAAAAACCGCGCACTAACGCTTTGGAGCGTGATCATTATGCTCATCGCTTCCTTTGGGATCATGGGCAGTGGCTTGATCAAATTTGAGTTTTTCCCCTCTCCTTTGGCACAGACGATAGTATTGCAATTGCAAACGCCGATTGGGACATCTTTGGACGAAACCGAAGCAGTGGTTAACAGGGTCGAAGATTTCATTCTCAACATGGAAGAAAAGCAAGACATCCAATTTGTAGTGACAAACGTAGGTGCCATCGGTAGCGAAGGACGACGGGATATCAAAACCAGCAATGCCCAAATCAATATCGATCTGGTCGATCTCAAAGACATGAAATATGATCACGACCGCATCAAGAATTCCATCCGCAAGTATCTGGAGAGCCTGCCGGGCTTGTATTCCTTCCGCTTTTCTCAGCCCCGCAGCGGTCCACCGGTTGGCAATGATATAGATTTGCGCATCAAAGGTGACGACCTCGAACGGCTTGCTTTCATTGGCGAAGTAGTCAAAACCAACCTGCGCAAGATTGAAGGCGTTTCCGATATCGACGATAGCTTTGAAAAAGGCAAAAAGGAAGTTCGCATCCTGCCCCATCATGAAAAGCTCTCCATGTACAATCTGACCGTGGCTCAAATTGCCTCCACCATCAGAACTGCCAGCGCCGGCACCGAGGTAACTAAGTATCGCGGCTCCGGAATTGAAGAATATCCTCTCATCGTCAAGCTTCATGACAGCTATACCCAAGATTTGGAAATCCTCAAAAACCTCAAAATCCGGACGCGCACCGGCGAACTCATCGCCATCCGCGATTTGGCGGATTTTGAGATCAGCGCATCACTTTCACGCATCAATCATCGAGACAAAAAACGCTTGATCAATATCACCGGTTCGGTTACTACATATCAAGATGGCGGAAAAACCCGTAAACGTACGCCCCAAGAAGTGGTCGATATCCTCATCGGCAACAACCTCAAGGGAAAAACGGGATTGATCCCAAATTTTGAACAGCGCTTTCCGGGATACACGATCGAATTTGGTGGCGTTCAAGAAGAGCAGCGCAAAAGCTATGCCTCCCTGGGGAAAGCCTTTATCCTGGCACTTTTGGTAATCTTTACGATCCTCGCCTCCCAGTTTAGATCATACGTGCAACCGCTGATCGTGATGCTCACCATCCCCTTTGCCTTCATTGGTGTGATCTTGGGACTCTTGGTTACAGGCTTGCCCTTCTCGCTGAATACCCTGATTTCGGTAGTCGCCTTAGCCGGCGTAGTGGTAAACAATGCCATTATTCTCATTGATTTTATCAATTCGGAAAGGGAGAAGGGCATTGACCGTTGGCATGCGATTATCAATAGCGGAGCAGTGAGACTCCGCCCCATCCTGCTCACCACCACTACCACCGTTGCTGGCATGCTTCCTCTGGTCTTTTCTACCGATCCTTCTTCTCAGGCATGGAGACCCCTAGCAGTGAGCTTTACCTTTGGTTTGCTCTTTGCCACAGTCCTTACCCTCTTTATCATTCCCATCATCTATAGTATGGTGGATTCTTTCTTTGGCAGGTTCAAGCTTACCCGCTTTAGCGAACATACCAAGTTTGCCGATGCCATAGACTGTAAAAAAGTATAATCTCAATCGCAGTACCCCGGGGGTAGATACAATAGCTATCTACCCCCTTAGTTTTGCGTCTTAAAGCATGCAGCTCTGTATAGTGAGTGCTCCAAACCAGAGCCTGACCGCCAATGAGGATACTTCCAAAGCCTTTACGGCAGCGCAGGAGCCTACGGCTAGCCAAAAATTGCCATTGACAGATTAGACCTATTCTGCATAAATTTGTTCCGGTGCCAACGAATAAGATTTAAGAGGTATATGAGGTGATCGAGATCGAGCTACAAAAGCTATTCTATCAGGACAGAGAGCTACTCCAAGCCCAAAAACTGCAGCTCACCAAGGGGGACAAAATCCTCCTCATGGGCAGTACCGGCAGCGGTAAAACCTCTTTGCTAAAGACGTTGAATCTGCGCAATTTCTCTTATGTGGGGAGGATTAGTTATAATGGCAAAGAGCTCCGTAGCTACAAAGCGGAAGAGCTGAGAAGCAGAATCATGGAAGTGATGCAGGAACCCTGGCTGGGCGAAGGCAGTATCCGCGAAATCCTCCTTGAGCCATTTGGCTATCACGTGCACAAACGTAAAAAGGCATTTGACCCCAATACTTATGAAACCGAGCGCAAAGCTCTGTTTGTGGCATTTAGGCTGGCAGAATCCTTGCTTGAGATGAAAGCAGAGCAGCTTTCCGGAGGAGAAAAGCAACGCATAGCTTTGATCGGAGCGCTGTTGCTCAAGCCGGAGGTATTGCTCCTTGACGAAATATCTTCAGCACTGGATCAGGATACTTCCAAACTAATTGCGGACTATCTGTTGTACCATTTCTCCGGCACTATCCTTGCCATTAGTCACGACCCGCTCTGGCAGGGGATGTGGCAGCAGAAGTGGGAATTGGTGGACAAGGCGATTGTCGTGCATCAGAGTCAAGGAGGCAGATAAATGGATATCAGCTATTTGTCATTGTTGTTGGCGGCTCTGCTCTTGTCCATACCGGTCATGGTCTTTTACCAGCTCAAGCTGGAAATGATCCGCAATACACTTTTGTCCTTTGTACGCATGGGCATTCAATTAGCGGTGATCGGTCTTGTCTTGCAATTTATCTTTCAACAATCCAATCTCTGGCTCACGCTCCTGTGGATGATGGTGATGCTCTCTTCGGCGATCTGGACGCTATACAAACGGCTCAAGATCAAGGCAGGCATACTCTTGCCAATAATGATCACGGCTTTGGGAACTACCTCTTTGGTGGTCATGCCTTGGATCGTTATATTGGTGATCAAGCCGCAACCTCTTTTTGCCCCGGAATATCTTATCCCAATTTATGGCATGGTGCTGGGTAATAGCATGAATAGTTCGGCATTAGCGTTGGAGCGGTTTGAGAGTGGATTGGCGGATAATTGGAAGGCATATTATAGCCGCATCATCATGGGAGCCAATCTCTTGGAAGCAAGTATCAAGCCATTTAGACAGGCGATTAAAACCTCGCTGATGCCACAGCTTTTGACCATTGCCACTATTGGGGTGGTGAGCCTTCCGGGGATGATGACCGGACAGATCTTGGGCGGTGCATCGCCTTTGGTGGCGATCAAATATCAGCTAATGATCATGATCTCCATCTTTAGTGGAGTGTGTTTGACTGACTATCTGGCGATCCGGCTCTATATTGCCAAGCGCTTTGATAGCTATTACTTACCTCTGGAAATACGAAATCAGAAAGGAGCTAAATAGTGGCAGGAATAGTATTTTTTAGGACGACCCGACTAGCTGAGATCGCAGACTTTTATACCACAGAACTGGGGATGGAGCTCTGGCTGGATCAGGGAGCATGTAAAATCTTTGCGCATCAGAACCTGCTTTTGGGCTTTTGTGAAAGCTTAGAGGCAGAGAGCTGTGGGATAGTTACACTCTTTTATCCCCTTACTACAGATGTGGATCTGATGTATGAGAAGTTTTTTGATTCTGCCGATGCTGCCCCTAGAATCAATGCCAGATACAATATCTACCAGTTTTTTGCCAAAGACCCGGAGGGGCGGACACTGGAATTCCAGACCTTTTTGCATCCGCTAAAGCCACTAAATATGAATGATATCCCTCAAAGCGGGAAATGGGACTAGTATATGCTGACTAATGTGATGATCTGGCTCTTGGCATTGAGCTTAGTAGTGGGTGTGGGAATATTATATGCACAGACTGCCAGAGCGGGAAAACTGCTGCCCAATGTGGAACCGGAGATGCTAAACCCCGATTATTGGATTGGCAAACATCCCAATCCCCACCAAGTGATCTTGACCCTTGAACAGATCAAGGCTCTCAACAACCGCATCGCTGCTAATGATAAAACGGTTTTGCAACCCGAAAAAGTGCGCCGAACCTATGACCGCAGAGTGGTACAAAGCACCCTGGAGCAGGATATTGCCAAGCTTTCCCAGCAAAAGATGCAGTTTAAAAATGCTTCCCTAGTGCGCCCTGAGTTTTGGGATAAGGTGCGGCAAAACATGAATCTAGCGAAGCTGCCTGCTACCATAGAAGCGAGGTATGCGGTATTGGTAAAATTTACCGATAACCGGGTCTTGCCCCTTGAGGAAGGAATTTATGATGCCGGAGACGATGGCGCTTTTGACCGCTTGCAAAACACTGCTTTTGAGATTGGCACTCCACACATCGTCTTGCATAGTAGTTTGGATGGTAAATGGCTATATGCTCTGGGTCCGGATTACCGGGGTTGGTATCCAAAGGATGCCATGGCATTTTGCACTTTCCCGGAATGGAAGGACTATGCGCAAGCCCAAAACTTTATCGTGATAACCAGTGCCAAGGCAGATATCTTTACCGCCGAAGAGAGCAAACGCACCCGGGGCTTTATCCGTCTCGGTAATACGCTTCCCTTCAAGGAAAGCAGAGCAACCGGATACGTCGTGATGCTTCCTACTCGTGCTGCGGATGGCAGATTGGAAGTAAGTGATGCCTTCGTGCCCTATAGCTCTGCGCATGAAGGATTTATGTCATATACTCCTGCCAATGCGATCAGGATGGCTTTCAAAGTATTGGGTACGGATTATGGCTGGGGAGACTTAAATAGCGATTGGGATTGCTCCAGCTTTGTCAAATCTGTCTATGCCATCTTTGGCATCAGACTACCCAGAGACGGAGGTAATCAAGCTCGAGCGGGAAGCCTTAACACATCCTTGAAGGGGATACCGAGCTCTGCAAGAGACCAGGAAATAGTATCCAAAGCCATACCGGGAATTAGTTTACTGCGGATGCCCGGACACATTATGATCTATGTGGGTGAGCACAAAGGCAGAGCATACGTGATCCACAGCGTCTATGCCTACCGGCGCAAGAACAAAAGCGGTGTGGAAGAAAGCGTAGTAATCGGCAAGAATAGCGTATCGGATTTACACTTGGGTGCTGAAAGCAAGCGGGGGTCTTGGTTGGCACGCTTGGAAAGTATCATCGATGTGAAATGATACTATGCCGCAAAGAACGCTTTCAGGTATAGAGATTACCTTTATTACTATCCCTTGGCATACATTATTTGATAGGCAGCTATGCCAAAGGCTACTCCAACGTTGAGCGAGTTTTTCCATCCTGCTACAGGGATGTGGACGATGCTGTCGCAGAGCTGGAGAATCAGCGGATCGATTCCGAGGCTTTCATTGCCCAGCACCAAGGCAAGCGGAAATTTTGGCTGATACTCAAAGACGCTTTCCGCCACAGTAGCGGTTTCCAAAGCGCAGATCGTATATCCCCTATCCTTTAGCAGATTAACAGCCTCAATAGTGTGGCTATAGTATTGCCAAGCAATATATTTTACCGTGCCCATGGCGGTTTTGTGAAGCCTGGTATTTTCGGGGCTGGGACTGCTGCCACAGAGGTAAATGGTGTCGATCCCGAGGCATTCGGAACTACGAAAGATCGAGCCGGTATTAAAGACGGAACGCAGGTTGTCCAAAACTACTGCCACCTGCTTGCCCTTACTGCGCAATGTCTCGTCTCCCATATAGTTACCATCTCCGGTTTTGAGGGCAAGGTGATCGTCTCTGCCACTGATGTTTTGGGCATTGAGAAAACAAGAGATGATGGCATTTATTTCATGGATACTGCTTGTCTGGGAGAGCTGATCATGGCAGTTTTGGCATATCTCATCCAATCCATAATTACACATGATTCCAAGCGATTTGAGGATGGCTGCCACTTGAATGGGATTGTGGATATTGTTTGCGGCAGCGATGAGCAGCTTGGTAAAAGCTTTGCGCAGTTGATCTGGGCTCATGGCAGCCAGCTTGGTTTCGCTATAGCAGTGGATGGCTTTCACTGGTGGATTTGGAGGATCAAGCGAGCAGCGGTAAGGAGGTCGTTGGCGATAAAATCTGGCTTGATGTCCCAAGCATGCATTTTGTGGATAAACTCCTGCTTGCCATTACCGCTTAGCAAGAGGATGGTCTTGAGTCCGGCACGGTGTCCGAAGGCAATATCGCTATAGCGGTCTCCAATCATCCAGGACAGGTGCGTTTCAAAGACATATTCCGCTTTGGCGCGTTTGAACATTCCGATACCCGGCTTACGGTCTTCGTGCTCGATATTGTATGGCTCTACGCTGCCATCAGCATAGTAGGGGGAAAAATATACCGCATCCAGAGCTACACCTTCATTATGGATTAGCTCCTTCATTCTGCTATGTACTGTTTCCAGGGTAGGAATGTCAAAATAGCCTCTGGCTATGCCGGATTGGTTGGTGACTACAAAGAGCAGGAATCCAGCATCTTTGAGAAGGCGCAAAGCTTCGCCAGTATAGGGATAAATCTTGTATTCATCGGGATTTGAGATGTAGCCATACTCGTCCGAAGAGATGGTGCCATCCCGATCCAAGAAGACGGCAAAAGTTTTTTTGATACTACTCATAACGATACATCCTATATTATCTGGGCTGCCAAGATCTTTTCTTGGCAGAGCCGACGCAGGCGGCAGTTCTTTTGTCCAGGCGAGCTACACTTGATGGGGCAAGCAAGAAATTGCCACCCCAAGGCTTAGTATCTCTTGCTGTCCCGGGTTTGGAGGCGCAAGGCATCCGGCAGGCTGGTATTGAAAAAGACGATCCGATAGTCCCAATACTCGTTGCGGCGGGTATAGCTGATATCGATCTTCCAACAGTGCAAAGTACGCGAGATATCGATGCTTTGGGAGAGCAATTCGCTTTTCTTGAGGTCATAATAGTTTGCATAACGCAAAGACCAATTTGCCGTAATGCGAAGTGATGCATCCAGCCGCAGATTGCTGCGGTTGCTGTCAAAGAGGTTTTTGGGGGCAGAAAGATCGTGGGCAATGCCAAGGCTCCAGGCATCATCACTCCCGCTTTGGTCTGCCAGTTCCTCGGCTTTTTGACTGAGAGAATCGGCAGGCAGATAGGCATTGAAAAGGTCGTTCTTTGCTCTCGGAAAGTAATCCGCATAAGGTGCGGTACCGCTAAAACGCAGGCTCTGGGTAAAATAGTAATTCCGCAGATAGGGATCGGCAAAGCTGATCTTGTGCGGGTCTTGGGTCATGCTGAGATCGGTGTTGTAGCCAATCTTGAGACTTCCCAAACGAAAATCTGCAGGACCGATATCCAGATTGCCCAAGTTATAATCGCCCGGTCTAAATGAAAAGCGGTGACTGATATTGGAAAGCTGCTTGTTCTCCTTTTCAAAATCTACGCTGGCACCGGAGGATAGACTAAAGAGGTCGCTAATGCGGCGTTCCGTCTTTTTGTCCTTTTCCAAATACTTGAGTTGCCAGCGTTGGCTGAGGTTGATATTCATATTGCGGCTACGCTTGCCGGAGGGGACACCGATCCCGCCAAAGCTATAAAAGCGGCTATTTTCGCTGAAATCCGGAGCATAGGAAAAGGACAGTGAAGGATTGATCAAATGGCGGATGGATTTGATCCGCGAAGTTTGAAAATTGCGAATGCCATAGATATTGAAATTGGCGGAGGAATTGAGGCTATAGTGATTGCCGCGTACCCACTTCTTGCCATCTTTGTCCCTATCAAACCAAGCTTCTTGATAACTGATGCCGTGTGCAAGATTGAGCCAGCCCAGCATCTTCCAACTGTAGCTGAGTCCACCATTGTGGCGGATGCCGATATTGTGTTGATTGAGCATGGCAATTCCGGTGGTATCCGTAGGGTCGCTGCTATTGTCCCAAATGATATCCCCAAAGCTAAAATCTTTTTCGGAGATCAACCCCGAGTGGGTCAATTGGATATTGTAGTTAGAGCCGATATTCGTCCACCAATTGTCTTTGGATACATCATCGGAGTTCCAAAAGAATTCGTAAAGGGGTCTGGATGCCAAGCGGTAGGAAGCACTGGGCAGGGTGACGTTGACGCGATCATTTTGCAGGTCTTGAGTATAGGTGGAGCCTACATTGAAAAATGATGAGCCGATGGGTTTTCGATAGGAAAGGGTAGAGGTAACCTGTTGGGCGAGGCTTTCATTGACGTTGTCGCTTCCCTCCCAAATCCGCTTGCTGCTCACATAGTCGATGTTGACATCAAAAGCAGCTTTGTCGGCAAGTTCATGATGATGAGTAGCCCGGATAGCATAGTCGTTGTTGCTCAATTCACCTTGGTAGCGCTGTTGATAGGTCATATCAAAACTTCCGCTATAGGCATAGCGTTTTAGATACTGACCGCTGAGGCTGCTGCGCCAGCCGGTCTTTTCCATCAAATCCAAAGCTGCCGTAATATCTGCATAATCTGCGATCGGATAATAATAGGCGATGTTGCGGATGATCTTGCCATCAAAGCTGTTGTAACCTGGTTCGGGCATCAAAAAACCGGCATGCCTGCCCCTTTTGATGGGGAAAGTAAGATAGGGAAAGTAGAACACGGGAAAGTGGTTCACATACATCACAACCGGTTTGCCCACAATCTTGTCTCCGCGAAAGAGCCGCAGTTGCTTTGCCCAAAACCAAAAATCCGGCTCCACACCATCACAGGTAGTAAAACGACCATTGTCCACATCGTAGATGTCCTTGTCCACTTTGCGGATTTCCGCGCCATAGTAATAGCCCTTGTCCAATTTACTGATGCCATCGGACATCATCCCCATCTGGGTATTGATGTCATAATACACTTCCCTGCCGATGAGGATTTGATCGCCATCCTTGAGCACGGTCTTTCCAAAGCTAAAGGCTTGGTCTTTTTTAAGATTTAATAGTAAGGAATCCGAAGCAATGGTGGAATCCTGATAACGGATGCCAGCAGAGCCAAAGAGAAAGATTTTCTCATCAAGATAATCGTATTCTGCATTATCCGCAGTGTAAAAGAGTGAATCTTGGATGGCGGTTTTGAGGCTATCATTGACGACATTGAGAGTATCCGGAAGAGGGTTCTGGGGTATTGGTACGACTGTCTGCGAGCCCAACACGAAAATCGTGAGCCAGGCTGCAATCATCAAGAATAAGGCTTTGTAGTCTGTGTAAATCTTTCTCAACATATCCCATTGTACACGGATTTGCAGTGTGCGATAATGTCAAGAAATTCATTGTAAAGCGGATGAAACCTCTCTCTGCATGCACCGCTCGCTCTTTTCGCTTACTTTGTTTACAGCTTTGCTCACCGGATAATAATCGATAAAGTCATTAGCGGCTGGAGAAAGCAGAGCCTTGAGACTATAGGGATCGCTAAAGCTCTGATTGAGCCAGGTGGCAAAATCCAGATGCGTGAGTAAAACCGGCATGCGGTCATGGAGTATGCCCATTGTTTCGTTGGCAGCAGTGGTGATGATTGCCAAGCTGGGGACATAGCTGCCATCGGCACCTGTCCAAGTATCATAAATCCCCGCTACATAGAGCAAGTCGCTATCCTTGCCATGGATAAAGAAGGGTTGCTTATCGGGCTTTCTCCACTCGTAAAAACCGTTCATCGGGATCAAACATCGTCTGCGCATGAGTCCGCTTTTGAAGCTGGGCTTTTCGAGGATGCTTTCGCTACGTACATTGATCAATTGGTATTTAGGAGCTTCTGCCGTCCAAGAGGGAATCAAGCCCCAGCGAAAGTGTGAGACGATATTTGCCCCCGCTTTGTTGATGATGGCAGAAACAGCCTGCGTGGGAGCAACATTGTAATTCATCTCAAGCTGTTCATCCCGATTCTTGATATCAAGTTCATCGAGCAGTTTCTTGAGCTGCTCGTGTTTGATTACTTGCGCAAATCTTCCGCACATGGTTTCTCCTCTATGAGATTCATCATTCTTGCTTGACAAGAAGAGCCAAAACGCCGATCTTGGCAAGAGAAAAGTGAGGTATAAATGAAAAGCTTTGATATAGACAGCGTGATGGAGGCTCTCGGCATCCATTTTCACAGTGTGCAAACACCCATCGTAGATTTGATCCAAATCCAGACCAATGATCCTTTCAAAGTGCTGGTGGCTACTATTCTGAGTGCCAGAACCAAAGACGAGACCACCGCCAGAGTAGTAAAAGAACTCTTTAGCATCGTTCAAAAACCCTCAGATTTGTATGATATTGACCCCGAAGAGCTGGATAAAATCATCTATCAAGTTGGTTTTCACCGAGAAAAGACCAAGCATCTAAAGGAGCTTCCGCATGTCTTGGACAGGCTCTTTGAAGGACAAATCCCCTCCGAGATCGAAGCTTTGATCCAGCTCCCCGGAGTAGGACGCAAGACCGCCAATTTGGTTCGAACCGTTGCCTTTGACTTGCCGGCTATTTGCGTTGACGTACACGTTCACCGGATTTGCAACCGCTGGGGATACATCAGCAGCAAAGACCCTCTCGATACCGAGTTGAAGCTCCGCGAAATCCTCCCTCACCGACATTGGACAAATATCAATTCCTATGTAGTAGCTTTTGGACAAAACCTCTGCACGCCGCGCAAACCCCAATGCCACCGCTGTCCAGTGGTAAACTGCTGCGCCCAAATTGGCGTTTTGTAATTTCTCTCACGCAGGCAAAGAAGAGCATTGACAGATTTGCAAGGCTTGGCTAGCTTGCGAGCAAAGAAATAATGGGAGTAGCAGATGGATATCAAAACTTTTGGATACCTATACTATAAAATCCGCGGATTATCCGGTGAAGACCTAATGCGAGAGGCAGAACTGAGCTCGGAGGAATACCATTACTTTGAGCAAAACCTGCAAACCCTCTGGGATGATATCGAGCAAGAACGTCCACAGGCAGAGGGAATCGGAGAACGTTTTGTGCGTTTTTCTCGCTATATCTACGAGTCTAAGAGTGATCAGGAAAAGGGAGTATATAGACCAGATGCGATCAAGGCACGTGCTGGAGAATTGGTATCCCTGCCGGCGACGGGTACGATATTCAAGCCAGATACCGGTCTTTCTCAGATCATCGAGCAAAGAAAATCCCTGCGTAAGTATTCTACAGAAGCCCTCAGCAAAGACGAGCTTTCCTATCTGTTGTGGGCAACATCTTGGGCAAAGGACTTCCGCTCAAACGAAAAAATCGAGATCACCTTACGCAACGTACCATCCGCAGGTGCCCGGCATCCATTTGAAACATATCTCCAGATCAATCGGGTAGCTGGTATCAAACCAGGCTTGTATTACTATCACCCGATCAAGCATTGTCTGGTAATGCTCCAAGAAGGTGAAGAGATTTCTGCCAAGGTGCATGAAGGATGTTTTCACCAAGAAATGCTACGGACAGCGGCTGTGAATTTTATCTGGACTGCTGTACCCTATCGAACCGTATGGAGATATGGTCAAAGGGGCTATCGCTATCTCTATTTGGATGCTGGACATGTGGGTCAAAACCTGCATTTGGCTACCGAGGCAATTGGCTCCGGAGCTTGTATGATCGGCGCTTTCCTGGATGAATTGATGAATGACTGCATCGGCTGTGACGGGAATAGTGAATTTGTGATTTACATCGGCACCGTTGGTAAAAAGGAATAGCGTATCATTGCTGCCTGAACTGGTATTTCACACCTTTACCGCTGGAGACAGCCTCCCCTCAGAGCTATCGATAGAAATGCTTACAGAGTTTATTTACAAGGAATTAGGAGTTTATTCAGATAGCCCTGCTGCTATCCGCAAAGCCCTTGAGCATGCTCTTTCTTCCGAACCGCAACAAGGCGGAAGACTGATCATCGCTACCACAGATGCTATGCTTTGTGCTGCACTACTGATTCTCGATACTCACATGGAACTATTTGTACCCGAACATCTTATCGTCTATCTGAGCGTGGCAGAGAAGTATCGCAACATGGGGATTGGCAAGCAGATGCTAGATCTGGCAAAGGAGTCCTGTAAAGGTTCTTTTGCCCTGCATGTAGAAGCGGATAATCCTGCACGCAAACTCTATACCCGCGAGGGATTTAGCTCTCCGTATGTGGAGATGCGTTGGTGGCGGGACTAAAGAGCTTATTGGCTAAGTGAGCAGTAGCAATATCGCGTTGGAAAGGTATAAAGCACCCCAAATAATTCAAGAGAGGCTACGCATTGGGTAGCCTCTCTTGCTATTTATTGAGGAGTAGCTTGATTATTTCTTGAGAATCATCTTGCGGGTCTGGGAATAGCTACCGCTACGCATCCGGTAATAGTAAACACCACTGGCAACGGCTTTGCCATGGCTATCGATACCATTCCAGACAACGCTGTAAACACCCGGCAGATTGTGAGCTACCGTAGTGCTCCAGAGCTTTCTGCCTGCGAGATTGTAGATTTCGATCTTTAC
>Ga0116204_1000867_pt1 | contig 17074 bp, 11 predicted proteins | sample LakKivwa52mmetaG_FD_94481 | JGI IMG/M metagenome (GOLD analysis project Ga0116204, IMG submission 94481) | Anoxic lake water microbial communities from Lake Kivu, Rwanda to study Microbial Dark Matter (Phase II) - Lake Kivu water 52m metaG | ecosystem: Environmental > Aquatic > Freshwater > Lake...
CTTTGATTGAATAGCTAAACTTGTTTTATGCTCCAGGTTAATCAATTATCTAAAAGTTATGGCGACCAGCTTCTTCTTGATAAGGTCAGTTTTGTTGTTAATACTAACGAAAAAGTAGGACTCATTGGCCGGAATGGCCATGGCAAATCCACCTTGTTTCGAATTCTCACGGGTGAAGAGAGGGCCGATGAAGGTGATTGGTCCATACCCGCCCGTTATCAAATGGGTGTTTTAAACCAGTATTTTACCTTGACAGAGCCAACTGTTTTACAACAAGCCTGTTTAGTCCTGCCAGATCACGGCGGGTGGAAAGAGGAATATAAGGCCGAATCAATTTTGATGGGTCTTGGCTTTTCGTCCGAAGATTTTGTTAAAAAGCCTCAAGACCTTTCTGGGGGATTTCAAATGCGACTCAACCTTGCCACTTTACTCCTATCTGAACCCAATATGCTTCTGCTCGATGAGCCTACCAATTATCTTGATATTGTATCTATCCGCTGGCTAGAGGGTTTTTTAAAAGCCTGGGAAGGTGAGTTTATTCTCATTACTCATGACCGACAATTTATGGATACTGTTTGTAACCACACTATGGGCTTAGTACGGAAAAAAATTCGAAAAATGCCTGGGGGTACCAAAAAATGGTACGCACAAATTCAAGAAGAAGATCAGATCTACGAAAAAACTCGACTCAATGAAGAAGCTAGGCGCGCCCAAACCGAAAGATTTATCGAACGCTTTAAAGCACAGGCCTCTAAGGCCTCGGTCGTGCAGAGCCGCGTTAAAATGTTAGAAAAACAAGGGACACTCGATAAACTTGATGTCGACCCTGATCTCTATTTCAAATTTCGTAGCCTGCCTTTTCCTGGCCAAAAAATGCTTCAAATTAAACAGCTTAGCTTTGGATACACGCCTAGCAGGATCCTTATCAATAAACTTGAATTACCCATTTTCCCAGGAGACCGTCTGGCGGTTATTGGCCCTAATGGCCAAGGAAAATCCACCTTGCTGGCCTTGCTGGCCAAGGAATTACAAGGCCTTACCGGCGACATTGAATATCATGATCAAACCCAAATTGGATATTTTGGGCAAACGAATGTACATCGGCTCAATACAGACCTCTCTGTGCATGAAGAAATAGCATTGGCTCATCCTTCCATGGGTATTGGAGGCGCGCGCACTCTGGCAGGACTTATGATGTTTGAAGGAGATGCCTCCCTCAAAAAAATCAAGGTGTTAAGTGGTGGAGAAAAAAGCCGGGTCTTGCTGGCAAAAATTTTAGCCAAACCAGTTAATTTACTTTTACTCGATGAACCTACACATCACTTAGATATGCAATCAGTTGATTCCTTGCTCAAAGCCTTAGAAGAGTTCTCAGGGGCAGTTATCATGGTCACCCATGATGAAGAACTTATACACCGTTGTGCTAAAAGACTTGTGGTATTTGATTCAGGCCGCTGTTTTGTGCATGAAGGCAACTATGCTGATTTTCTCGAAAGGATTGGCTGGTCTTTTGAAAAGGAATCCAGGGCCTAAAACAAGTCTGCTGAACAAGTGAAATACCCAATTTTTAGCGGGTATTATTCACAATTTTACTAGGGTGACTGCCGGGAATACCTGCTTGAGCATGGGTATACATCAAAAAAATGAGGTGTTCACAACAAGCGTATTTCTGGAAAATTAAATATTTGATTTCGTTGCCAGATTGAGTCTGTAATTGCATCCAGAAATTACTTCAAGATATCCTGACCAGGCAGGGGTGTTGCTTTTTAATCTTTATATGTATTGTAAATTGATTCAATTGCAGAGATATTTTCGATAAACAGCTTTAGTAGATTTGGGTCAAAATGAGTGCCCGAGCCTTCTTTCATGATGCTAAGGGATTTTTCAATTGAGAAGGGAGGTTTATAAACTCGCTTCATGGTAAGGGCATCGAATACATCTGCTAGGGCAGTAATGCGGCCTGCCAAGGGTATACTTTCGCCGCGTAGACGGTTGGGATAGCCCGAGCCATCCCATTTCTCATGGTGAGTAACGGCAATTTCCGAGGCGGTCTTTAGGAGGTTTGAACGGGTACCTTTTAAAATCTGGCGGCCAATTTCGGCATGTGTTTTCATGATTTCAAATTCAGCGGAAGTCAGGGCGGCAGGTTTAAGAAGAATGGAATCGGGAACCCCTATTTTTCCGATGTCATGAAGGGGACTGGCACGCGTTATCATCCAGACTTGTTCTTTCGGCAAATTAAGGGCATCAGCTAAAACCTCACAGTACTTACTGATGCGCAAGACATGGCTTCCTGTTTCATCATCCCGGTATTCAGAAGCATTGGCAAGGATATTTATAGTTTCTAGATGAGATTCTTTGATGGCCTTGAGGGTACCGTTAATTTGAGAGGTGCGCTTTTCAACCAGATCTTCTAGGTTTTTTTGGTAATTACGCAGTTCTTCTTTCAGTCGTTTTTTTTCGAGCCCATTCATGACGCTTTTAGTGATATGTTCTAGCTGTATGGGTTTAAGAATAAAATCGTAGGCGCCTTCTTGCATGGCAGTAACTGCTGTACTGATTTCACCATGGCCAGTAATAAGAATGACTGCAATATCAGGCCAATCTATACTGACTCGTTTCAATAAATCGAGGCCTGAAAGACCAGGCATTTTTATATCGGAAACTACACAGTCGATAGGTTCGGTACGGAGGATTTTTATGGCATGGTCTACTGAATTGGCTGTATGGCAGCGAAAATCTCGGAGTTCAAGGTAATCTGAGATGATATCACAGATGGATTCTTCATCGTCTACAATCAGTATGGTACTAGTTTGTGGTTCGTAGTTCATTTTAGAGGGGGTCCAAATGAGGTGTCCAATTTAGACCTTTATTAAGGTAATGGGGCTGTTTAGCAATAGAATTACTAAAACCTGACTTAAATAAGGACAGGGCTAGACAGGGTAAAGCCTTTAATGTAAGTGTCCTTTTCATAAAGCAGGTTCCCTTGAGTTGAGTTTAGAGCTTCCCAGGAAGGGTTCAACTATGATATAGTAGAAATTAAACTTTAGCATAAAAAGTGCAATTGCAAACACTAGATTTAAATTCACTCAAAAAAGGCCTAGAAGTCATTTATGCTGATTTGCCTGAATTGCCCTGTTTGCCTGGTTGCACAGCTTGCTGTGTTTCGCCTACTTTAACATTAGTCGAATTTATTTTCCTTCTTGATTTTCTCAAAAGGCAAGAAAAAATAGAGAAGTTTTGCGATCCTTCCTTACCGCCATTCAGCTCCAGATTTAAAGGCCACCGGCAATGCCGCTTCCATGCCCTGGAGGGTCTTTGCTCTATACATCCGGGTAGGCCCCTGGCCTGCCGACTCCATGGTTTGCCGGTAATAGAGAGCTTGGGGGTTGTAGATCTGGAAAACTGCACTATAATGGATCAAAAATTCCTTCCACAGATAGCCCTGACCCGGGCAAAGGGTTGGTTAGAGGATTTGGTTAAACTCAATGAGCGGCTCTCCGAGGGTTATGGGCAATCGTTTTTGCGTATAGTAGGATTACACCCGGAATGCTGGTTTGATATTGCCTGGGGGCCAGAACCAGCCTCAGAAGAGCTTTCTGGTCTACGAGAGAAAATATTGATGTTTTTTCCAGATCTAAAAATCAATAGACTCCGTCCGGTAACTGAAATTGCAGAAAAGGCTTCTTACCTGGAACTTCTAGAAATCAGTTTAGAGATGGGTGATCTTGAGATGGTCAAAAAAATGCTCACCGATTTGGAGGGCCGTTTTAATACTGTGGGTGGCTATTGGGAAAGCGAAGCACGCGAACTGCTAAAGGCAGTGGAGCAGTTTAATAAACCGCCAAGTGTTGCAAGCTGAGACTATGTAAACACTTGGTAGGGTTTAAAATTCTTAGGACAAGGGCTCAGAAAAGCTCTGGATAGGAGCTGACGACTTTACTCATTAGGCCACAGTGAATAAAGTCATAGATTTTTAAAATAAAAAAGGGGTGAAGAGCTTTTTGGCTGGGCTGCTCTGGGCCCAACCAGTGGTATGGGCTTAGATTATCCGACTAGAGAGAGTAGAACTCAGAAAGGTTGTCTTTGATTTTTGAGCTCTTTTTACGGCTTTCAAAATAATCCCTAATAAATTCAGAACTCTGCTGATTGGAAAGGCGTTTAGGTTGTTTCAAAAGGTTGTTAGTTAGGCTTTTGAGATCAGCAACTTTTGAGTGTTTTACTTTTGCGACAAAAACACCTAGTTCGGTAGTATAGACAGGACCCCATTTGGAAGTGTCTTGTTGCGCAATTTTAAATAACTCGGGAGCATCAAAACCAAGTCCGGGTATAAAAGCCTGAAAAGAAATAAGGCCAGTTGTATCTGCTGTAATTTTGGGTGGTAGGCTACCTTGATTTTTTTCCCAAAGCTGTATTGAGGGCATTGCTGCGCCAAGAATCTTTGTGGCAAGTTGTTTCTTTTTCTGTTTGGCTATTTCGAGTTTGATTTTACCTATTTGAGTTTCAAAATGGCGGCCAGCGCGTTTGCTTTCGGAATAGTTAAAGAGATAAACAGCTTTCTCGCCTTGCAAAACCTGTGACATTCCCTCTGGTTTTTTTTCCTTGGGAAAAGCATACCTTTGCAGACCCGGAACAAATTCGCCTATGCTTGGTGCGATGAGCTCTTTTTCGGTAAAAAATCCTGTAAGAGTATAGGGAAGTTTAGCAGCTTCAGCTTGGGTTTTGAGGGAGGGAGCTTTGAATGAGAAAAAGGATTTTTCTTCTTTGATGTTCTCGAGTAGATTGCTTAGGCTATCAATAGTTGTATTGCTTGGCACTATCCTTAAGAGAATATGGCTGGCATCAACTTTTTTACTGTCGCCTTCGCCTTCAATAGCATTGCACTTGATGATGTGATAGCCAAATTGAGTTTGAACGGGATTAGAAACTTGACCTGGCTCCAAGGAAAAAGCCATATCTGCAAATTCGGGCACCCAAGTTTCACGGGTTTGAAAGCCACCTAGGTTTCCGCCTTTTTCGGCAGATCCTGGATCTTCGGAATATTGGCCAGCTAATTCTTCAAAGGAAATTCCTTCAGACAATTTTAGAGAGATGTCTTTTAGCGTCTCAAATACCAGAAGTGTATCTTGGTGAGAAGGAATAATAGGGAGTTTAACCATTTCTAGCTCCACTAATTGGCTGGGAACAAAAAAACTATCAGGTTGTTCCTGGAAAAATTTACGCGCCTCTTCAGTGCTGATTTTTGCAGTGTCAAAGGTTACGCTATCTAGGGGGACACTGGCATAGACAAGTGATATTTGAGATTCCCTTTGTGATTGCTCGTGAGCTTGCTCTAAACTGGTAGGGAGGTCAAAGGATCCCATGAGGGCGCTGAGTTGGAGATCAGGAATAATGGAAGATTCGAGCTGTTTTTCAACATATTTGATGTAAGGATGGCTAGAATTGGCTTCATCGTGAATCCAGCGGAGGTATTTTTGATGGTCGTATTGACCATTTGTTTGGAAAACAGTGTCTTGTTGGAGGCTAGGTTCGGGGTTATTTTCAAAGTAATGCCACATCTCTCGTCCGGAGGCAACAAGTTTGAGCTCTTTAATTAGATCTTCCATGAGTAGACTGCGGACTTGACCCTCAAACAAATATCTGCGCAATTGGGAGTTTTCCTGAGGGCTCAGGGGGCGCCCAGTTTGCTGGGTTTGTTGTTGTTCGTACTGAGTTACAAGTTGCTCAAACTCTTTTATGGGAATTTCTTTTCCATTCACCTCACCGACGGTAGTAGTATTATTTCCGGTGAGTGAGTCGTAATTTCCCATAAAAATAAGGCCGGCAAGCATGAAAACTCCACCGATAATAACGACAAATTTTGCGTGTTTACTGAACCAAGTAATAGACATGAAAAAAACCTCTATAAATTTGAGTGAGTAAATGTACCCTAGAGAAGTCTTGTCGGCAAGTCCATGGAAAGCTATTTCAGTAAGATGACAAAAGAAAAGGTTTTTGATTGGATTGTAATTGGCTCTGGCTTGGCTGGACTTACCTATGCTCTTGAAGCTGCCCGTCATGGAAAGGTGCTTTTACTTACCAAAAATGAATCTGGAGCAGGCTCCACGGGAAAGGCCCAGGGGGGAATTGCTTCGGTGATGTCACCCAGTGATTCCTTACAACAACACATACAGGATACTTTAGATGCAGGCGCTGGTTTATGTAGGTCTGAGCGTGTGGATACCTTAGTAAAAAAAGGGCCACAGGCAATTAAAAGGTTGGTGGAGTGGGGAGTAAATTTCTCTCGGGAATCCCAGGCCTCAGATAGTGAATTTCACCTGGCTCTAGAAGGTGGGCATTCTGCCTCCCGAATTTTGCATGCTGAAGATTGGACAGGTAAAGAAATAATCAGGGCCCTACTTGAAGCTGTGCGGGCAGATGCACAAATTGAGGTGCGCGAAAACTACATGGCCATTGATTTTCTCAAAAACCGCCACCGGAAAGATCGGTTGAGTGGCCCAGAGCGCTGTTATGGACTTTATGCTTTGAATATTCTCGAAAAAACGGTCGAAATGTTTCTCGCGCGAGCGGTTATTACCTGTACTGGCGGGGTAGGGCAAGCCTACCTGACCACAACCAACGATCAAGTTTCCACTGGTGATGGAATTGCTATGGCCTACCGAGCTGGGGCCCTGGTTGAGGATATGGAATTTATCCAGTTTCATCCAACAAGTTTTTACAATCCTGGCCAACCTACTTTTTTAATCAGTGAAGCTTTGCGCGGTTATGGCGGGGTTTTACGCAACCACCAGGGTTACCCCTTCATGAAGGATGTAGACCCCCGTGCTGACCTGGCCCCGCGGGATAGAGTGGCCCGTGCCATTGATGCTGAAATGAAGAAAAGTGGGAAGTTGCATGTTTATCTTGATATGACTGCTTTTTCCGCTACCTCTCTACAAAATGAATTTCCGAATATATACAAACACTGCCTGCAAAGGGGTATAGATATATCACATGATTTCATACCTGTTGTACCTGCAGCACATTTTCTTTGTGGGGGTATTCGGGTTGATGAGCATTCTCAGACTTCTATCCCTGGACTTTATGCATGCGGGGAGGCCGCTTGCACAGGTGTACATGGGGCTAATCGCCTTGCAAGTAATTCCCTTTTAGAAGCGGTCGTCTATTCAGGGCAGGCACTGATACATGCCTTAGAGAATCGGGCACCTCTGCCACGCGTTGAAGATTTTTACCCTTGGGATGCCTCCCGTGTTGTTCCTGTCACCGAATTAAGTTTGTATAGCTCTGCCCGCGAGACTATCCAAAACACTCTTTCCCACTATGTAGGCATTGTCCGGACAGATCTGCGGTTACAGAGGGCGCGTGAACTGGTTGAACTCATACATAGACAAACCCAACAGGATTACTGGACCAATACCTTGGAGCCCTCTCTTATTGAAACCCGGAATTTGGCCCTCATTGCCCTTCTGGTTGTACATAGCGCCATCAATAGACATGAATCCCGTGGACTCCACTACAATTCTGATTATCCCGAACTCCTCACACGAGCCAAACATACCGTACTTTGTAGGCAAAAGGACAGCTTGCTCCCTAGGGTCGTAGATGTCGATTGAATCAATCGTTCTCGATACAGGCACAGTGTTTTACCTGGGTTTGCTGGCTGTTGTATTGGGAACTGCTTATCTTACCCTTATCCATCGCCGGAGGGGACAAAACTGGACACGGGCTATCCTTTTGGCTTTGGTACATGGATGCGCTTTACTGGCGGTGGTCCTGGCTTTAGCTAAGGCACAACTCACCTGGAAAGAAAGTGTATTCAAAAAACCACATATACCTGTTGTTCTTGATTTGTCAGCAAGCTATACAAGATTAATTGATAGGGATTCGCTCATAATCTGGTGGAAAAACTGGGTTAAGTTTTGTGATGAGCAGGGTTTTGTGACCTCAATCTGGAATATGACAAGTGGTGAAGAACTCTCTTCAAGCTTTACTGAGCTTAGAAACTTACTGTATTCAACTTCACAAGACAGATCCCTTTCCCAATCAAATTGGTTATTTGAACGGATGACCAGTTTTAAATCTGGGCAAAATGCTGGTGAAAGTCCTCATTCTGCCACTCTTAAAGCATGGCGACAGGTTGAGGCTGATGTAAAAGGAGTTGTTTGGTTAACAGATGGTCGTTTTTCTGATTTGCCTCGGACGATCCGCCTGACTGTGCCCCAATTTCCCTATTCGGGTTTATATATAAAGCAAATGGATTTGGCACCCCTTGACCTGGTGTATACATATAGGAACGAAGACTCTGAATATTCTGATAAATTAGATGGGAACGAGCGAAGTTCCGCTGCCCTGAGGACCGCCTTGCAGCTCAGTATTCAAAGTATTTCTAATCGGTTTGAAAATTTAAATGAAGGCGACAGTTTAAACTTGGACACTTTGCTTTTTCAGTACAACCATCCTAATATACAAGTGAGCTGTCGAGGTGATACCTTAATTCACAAAGAGTATTGGAGGCAAGATTCAGGAACAGTGGCTGTTTTAGATGAAGACCTCTGGTCTAAACGGCATAAAGATTTTTCAAATTTTAGTTCCACTCAAATCACCTTGGAACTTAATCCTACCCAATTAAAAAATGCCGCTCGTTGCGATTCTCTTTGGGTTTCCCTCGATCCAGGTCCATTAGATTCTTATTCCGATAATAATTCATGGGTCTTTAGTACGGGTAAACCAAGCCTTGTGCATGACTGGGTTTGGACGGGTCAGGGCACAAACCCAGATGCTCATTTTTTTTTAAGGGCACTTTCTCAAGAAGAACCGCAACTCCAATGGGAAAACACCCAGCTGCATCAACAAAGCAGTTTTTCACGGCCAAAGAGCATGCGAGAACCTAAGAGTGATTCCATCTGTCCGGATAATCGGATTATCTGGGGCTATACATCTGATCTTTTTAGTCAACCCTGCCAAAAAGTTTTTCTGGGTCTCTATACAACCCTAAGTGCCGAAAAAGACCGCTTCAATGAGTTTCAACAACAAAACACCGCTCATCAAGGTGAGGGGGAAACTCCTTTGGTGAAGGTAATGGGAGGTGGTAAATGGAAAGGAATGGGCAAAGAGAATGTGATACCAGATACTTCCTTGCTTACTCGTTGCTTTAGATATGCCCAGCTTCCTCCTCTCAAATGGGTCCAGGCGGATTCACTTGTTTGTTATATCGGATACGGCAAGGGCAAGGAAAGTGCTTGTTTGCTAGCCGGTGCCCAAACTAAAACACAAAATTTTCTTCGTTTGTATGGTGAAGGTTTCTGGAAAAATGGTATGAATAGTAAAGAACCCACTGCGTTTATTTCCGATTTACAAGAACTGATAAGACTAATAGTGGTTTATTTTGATACTGATTCATTAGTACACGAGGATCTCGGGATAAATTTGGCGTCTGCCGAAGTGATGAATCTCGGAAATGATTCGCTTTCCCTTTTAGAATTAGCGCGTTCAAGCGGGGGTAAGGTTTGGGGCCCTCGGATTGAGGACTTCCCCCTCAAATCCATGCCTGAAGTTGAAGTTTTTGTATCTCGGGAAAGCTTATGGTTAAGACCTTCCTCGCTTATGCTTATAGCCATCCTTTTTTTATGTATATACTGGATTTTACGCTACTCCTATAGTTGGGAGGACTAAGAGTCTTCTGTACGCATTTTTAGCCTCAACAAGTATTTTTCTGGGTAGACATGTAAAGTTTATGGAACTACCCAGTTTTAAAGTAGCCCCCTGATTAAGGACTTTGGGGGTCGAGAACACCTTTTTGGCGTGCCTCTGCTTTCCATTGAGGAAGAATTGTTTCTATGAACTTTTGTTTTTCCATTTTGAGCACTTCCATTTTGAGACCAATGGCCTCTTGCGCCTTAGCCTTCGTAGAGATATCAGGCAGGCTGACCTCTCCAGAAAAACCCTTTTTATCGAGTAGGGTGCGGAGGGCAAGACGGGCGTCTTTAGCCTTGTTCAAGCCAGAACCCAGTAATCGGGCGGTTTCCAGGGGAGCGTGAAAGGCGCTTCCATGTCCGGCAGCACCAAAGTCCCAGCGCCATTGCGCCTGACGAATGTAGGCCAGTATTTGCTTCATTTCCTCTTCGGTGGAACCGAGTTCCCATGCTTTTCCCGCTTCATAATGGGCTTTTACCAACTCATCTTCAAGGTATTGTTTAATTTCGCTGACTGATTTATGTCTTTCGTTGACATTAGCAATAAGCTCTTTTTCACTTTCGCGGTGACAGACCTGGCAGGATGTGGAAATATGGTTAAGCGGACTCTGGATTTTATGCGATGTATATTTTTGCCCACCTTCACTCACAAAGGGCATATGACAATCAGCACATGCCACTCCACGGCGAGCATGTATACCTAACTTATATACTTCGTAATCCGGGTGCTGGGCCTTGAGCATGGGTGCCTTGCTGATTTTATGTATCCAATCCTTAAATCCAGAGTTATCATAATATTTTTCCATTGCTTCTACAGTGAGCCCACTATCCCAGGGAAAGGTGAGATTGGCGATGCTGTCTGGTCCCTTTTTAAAGTAATATTCAACATGGCACTGGGCGCATACCAGGCTACGCATTTCTTGATGTGTACTCTCCAGTATATTTTTACCCTGCCGCGCAAAGGCTTCTTTAAGAGCAGGCCGGGACAGACGAAGATTCATGCTTTTAGGATCATGGCAGTCAACACAACCAATGGTGTTCTGTACTTCAGAACCTTTTGAAGCCCACTTGCCTTTGTAAAAATCGCTAGGTCCAGTTTTCTCCATAAGTCGGGGGACATCGGGACTTTTACAAGTCCAGCATGTATTGGGTTGAGGGCCACTATCTGGGCTTAGGGGACCGCCAGTCCTGAGTGTTTTATGTATATCTTCAATAGCATAGTAATGCCCCCGTCCCTGTTTGTAATCTTTGGAAAAAGCGTATCCAGCCCATAGAACTACCATGCGGGGGTTTTCCTCGAGCATATCTCGAGGTTCGTTTCCACCATACTCGCTTCTAAAGGAGGTATCCTTGGTACTATAATAGGACTCAAACTGCTTGGGGAAAAATTTTCTAAACGCCTCATTGCGCGCTTCAAAATTAGCAAGTTCTCCTAGGGGCTTACCCCTAAATTCACTTTCTACTTTCCGCGTCTGGATTGTTTGGGCTAGGGCAAGCAAGGCAATGACCAAGGCCGCCGTACTTCCAAACAATAACCAGCTTAACAAAGGTTTGCTACTGAGGGATTCTGAAAGATTTTTCATATCTACTCCTGGTGTGAGAACTGATGTGCAGAGTGCTGTGTTATAAATATGCCGTGTATGAGATAACTGAGTATTAGGGTTTTTCCTCAGTTAGCGCAAAGGGAGCTATGGATAAACTCCTCACTTTGCCATGAGGTACTTCGCGGTGACAAGACCAACAGGTGCGCTCGGCTTTTGTTTGGGTGTCCCTAAAATTTTCAGTACTTTTATGAAATTGGTTTTCATGGCATCGGATACAGTTTTGTTGTACTACCGCTCTACCTTCGGGTTCGATTACTATAACTTCCCGTTCTTTACGCAGAGTGAATAGGGCAGAATGACGCAGCCCGTCCCGTGCCTTAAAACTGTATTTATCTATTGTTGATGTATGGGGCACATGACAATCGTTGCAGTTGGTAACTCGAGAGTGAGAGCTGTGTTTCCAAGTGGTGTATTGGGGTGTCATGATATGGCAGTTGATACAGGTTTCCGGCTTATCAGAAAGGTATGAGAGGGCTTTTGAAGTTGGGATGAGGTAAAGCACAGTACCGGTAAAAATACCCAGAGCCAAGAGCACGGGCAGTCTCCAACGGGCTGGAGGAATAAAAAACTTCACAAAATTGAGCAGTTTTTTCATGATGAAATAGAAAAGAGAATACCTTGGTCTCTGTTACACCTGAGTTCCAAAGTCAGACAAGTACTCCCCTGTACCCCTTTCTTTTTACCAGACTATAATATCTTATTATAGTGAAGGGTACCCAAGCATCACAAAGAAGTAAAAATGACAAGGAAAATATGATTTAGATCATGTTTTAACATTTCCCTGGCACATACCGCCGCCGAAATGTATCTAAAGGAGCGATGGTAGAAGCGCTAGGGCTACTCATAAGATTCGGTAGAAGCGCTAGGGCTTACTCAAAAGATTCATTTGCTAATAATCCAAAGATCAGTCCTTCAATTTTTTAAAATCAATATGGCAGTAACCGTTAGGATTCTTAACGAGATAGTGTTGGTGATAGTCTTCTGCCTGCCAAAAAGTAGGAGCGCTTACGAGTTCCGTTACAACTTTATTTTTGAATTTTTTTGAATTGTCAATTTTTAGGATGGCTTGTTTTGCTTGTTCCATTTGTTCGTTGTTGGTGGTGTAAATGGCGGATCGATAACTGGTTCCAACATCGTTGCCTTGTTTGTTGAGCGAGGTAGGATCGTGAATTGTAAAAAAGCGTTCGAGTAGTTTTTCATAGCTCACTTTTTGTGCATCGAAAACAACATATACAGCCTCGGCATGGCCGGTGGTGTGACTGCATACTTGTTCATAGGTAGGTTTTTGCGTTTTACCACCGATATATCCTACAGAAGTACCCACCACTCCTTTTTGGCGACGGAAAGCTTCTTCGACACCCCAAAAACAACCAGCCGCAAAAATAGCGACTTCGAGCGGAGGTATTAGAGATAGCTTTGCCTTGCTCTCGATAAATTGCATCGATGCGGAATTGATACAATAACGCAATCCAGTAGGTGCGGGACCATCTTCGAAGACATGCCCCAAATGGGCCTCACAACGGGCGCAACGAACTTCGGTTCGAGTCATGCCATGTGAGTGATCTTTTAATTCTTGGATATGGCTGGGTACTATGGGCTGAAAATAACTAGGCCATCCCGAACCCGAATTAAATTTGGAATCAGAAGTAAAGAGGGCTAAACGACAACTCAGGCAAGAATAGATTCCTGTTTTGCTGTTTTTGTATAGGGCACCTGTAAAAGATCTTTCTGTACCGCCCTTGCGAGTAATGGTGTAAGATTCTTCGGGCAGGCGTTTTTTCCATTCTTCGTCTGGTAAAAGCACGCGTTCCATAGAAACAGTTTGGGATAAGGTGCCATCGGCCAGAAGAAGTTGTCCACGCATATACTTTTTGGAAGTGGAGCTGGCAGTAGATTCACAATGGTTTGTCATTAAGATCATAAGGACTCCAAATAAGGATTTTGGTAATAGGTTGAATTGGATTTTCATAGCAGTGGTATTATAGTGTGTTTAACTTACTGAGATCTTGTTTCGCATTACTTAATTGAGATATAAAATTGCGCTGACCGTGACCTGTTTAACCTTTGTTCTCTGTAAAAGGCAACTACGGGTGGTTAATCCATTTTATGGCATGCTCCCAAGATGTCGCACCAATCTTTCGCTAATTGCAATCAATTTTTAGAGGTGCTCTAAAATATTTTTTAGAACAGGGTTAGTTTGATACAAGATTTTCAAGAATTTTAAAATTTCCATTTTCTAAATCTTTGACTACAGATTGCACATTGGTTTTATTCTTGACTGCCTGTGAAACAAGGGCCCCTTCGGTAGGATATCCAATTAAAATGGCGCCACAGAGAATGTTTTCCGATACCAAAAGCATGCGATACTTATTTTCGTCTTGTTCCTGGGGTTCAATTACCAGATCGGACTGGGAGAGTCGCTGAACGCGACCTATAGATGTTACTTCAGCCCCGATCACTTTCAGCATGGTAGTGGGGACATGCTCCTTGTACTCCTTTAAGTTACCCATAGCGTGATGGGCGGCCACTTCTGCCTGCTCTACTGCCACTTGCCACAAACCATGGATTTGACTTTGGTACTCCGCAACATCTCCCACGGCATATACATGCGTAAGAGATGTTTGCATAGAGGCATCGACTACCACTCCTTTTTGAACTTTGATTCCAGAATTTTGCGCCAATTCTATATTGGGACGCACACCAGCGCACATGAGAAGAATATCGCACGAGAGCTCAGTTCCATTTTGCAAAAGAATTTGATCTAAACGATTATGGGTTCCGGGAAGAATTGTTTTTGCTTCGGATTCGGTTAGTATATTCAATCCAAGTCCATGTAAATACGCTTGCAGAATAGAACCACCCTTTGGATTGAGTTGCCTTTGTAATGGCCATTTACCCCGTTCCAAAACCGTGACCTCGAGTCCCAATTTATGAAGTGCATATGCGGCTTCCAATCCTAGTAATCCTCCGCCAGCAATGATCGCTCTCTTACAGTGATGAATTTGTACATAATTGCGTATCGCAAGCGCATCCTCGGATTCGCGCAGGGGAAAACAGCCAGGTATGCCAAAGCCTTCGAGTGGAGGTATATAGCTTCGACTACCAGTGGCCAAAATCAAACGATCATACTCTAAGGTCTCCCCGGTCGCGAGTTTGATTTTTTGTTCGGTGGTATCAATCGACTGTGCATGTGTATTGATCCAACAGGTTATTTTGTGATCGTCGTACCAACGTTCCACGCATGCCGAAGTTGCCGCATTGCCGAAATGACACCGCCCGAGCGCAGCGAGTGGACGGTGACGGAGGCTTCAAAGCGGCAATTTGGGAGAGGGCTGTACTCCGCCCGAACCGCATAGCCGCTGTTGTGCGATGGGCAGAGCGCCTCTTCGGTTTTTCTCTTCATTTCTTAACCCCGCCCCTCTTCCGCCATAGCACACGATGTGCGTAGGCGGTCTTCATTTAATACTTCCAATCAACATGGCTTACAGGTAATCGGTTTAGTTCTTCTTTTAAATGTCGCCATTGCGGTAGAAATTTATCCATATATGCCACAAAGTTGTTGTTGTGATTACGTTCCAACAAGTGAACCATTTCGTGCACCACGATGTATTCCAAACACTCCAAAGGTTTTTTTGCTAATTCAAGATTTATCCATATTCTGCTGTCTTCGCGATTGCAAGTACCCCATTTGGTTTTCATTTTCTTAATCCCAAATTCGGCTACTTTTACTTGCATAGTTTCTTCCCATTTGGAAATATATTTCGGAACAATGTCTTTTAATTGCTCCCGATACCATTCTTGCAAAATTGTTTGTTTTTGCTCTGCTGTTGTATCTGCATGTATGTGTAAAACAATATTGCTGTGCTTTATCTCAACGTGTTGTCTTGTTTCGGTTTTAACAACTTTCAACAAATATCTTTTTCCTAAATAATAATGACTTTCACGCGACGTATATTCCCTTTGGGTTTCACGTTGTTGACCTTGAATTTTTTCTTGCTGTTTGCGTATCCAACTCAATTTAGAAATGGCATACATGCGAATAGTTTCCATATCGAAACGCAAAGGTGAAGCAATACGGACTTTACCCGCTGGTGGGTAAACACTCAGGTGAATATTTTTGATGTCTTTTAACTCAACATCAACGGTAATATTTCCTAAATCAATTGTCTGCATCTCAATAATCTCGTTGTTCTTTGATAATTGCAAAAATTCGTTCTACTTCTTTTTCGTCTTTCAATATTTGATAAATCTCGTATTTGATAATATTTTCTTTGCGTTCATCGCCCCTGAAATCAACTTGTTTAACTCTTTTTACTGCGGCGTCAATCTGTAAAGCTTGTTCTTCATTTTTGCCAAGGTTGTTGTATAATGCCCTTTGTGCAGGTGTTTGAATTGTTTGTGGCAAATCATCACGTTGTGCATTGGTTACATTTTTGGCAAGGTCAGCCATTTTCTTCAAATACTCTTCGTAGCTGATTTTTTTAGTTCGCAATTCTTCAATAATGGTTTTGAGTAATCTACTCATTTCTTCGAAGTATGCAGGGTCAATCAAATGTTCTTTAATGATTTTCTGACGGACGTTGTTTTCAATGGTTTCGGCAACGGCTTCTTGGCTGCTTTTAATACCATCGGGCAATTTGCTTATTGCTTCGCCAATACCCGAATTTACAATCAAATCTAATAACGATTGATTTTCAAACGGGTCAATTCGTTTGCTTGGGTCGGCTTGTATGTAATTGTCAATCAAGAAACGCATATCTGCTTCAAATGGCTTCATGTCGAGCGTTTCGCCACTTGCTTTGCGAATAATTTCACGCAAACGCAAATAATTATCCAAAGTCTTTTTAATGTTCTCAATTTCCTTGTCGGTATATCCCGCTTCGATCATTTCGGCGGCTATGTTGGCATAGGCACGAATAAGTACAACTGTATGTTTGTACAAAGCATTTCGTTTTACTTCATTGACTTTTAAGTCTTCGGGATTTTCGGGATTACCACAGAAGTAACGGATATAATCTAAATCGCTCTTAGGTAGTGGTACATGTTCGCAAACCAGCGCCATTTCTTCCAAGGCATCGTCTAAACGCTTTTTGGCTTGCGTCAAGCGGTCTTTCAACAATATTTCGCAATCTTGTTTTTCAAATTGGTCGTAATCTAATTCTGAAGTATAAACCGAAACCGCGTTTTCAACCTTTTCAAATAACTCTTTGTAATCAACTATGTAACCGAAATCCTTATCATCGCTATCCAAACGGTTTACGCGGCAGATAGCCTGAAATAAACCGTGGTCTTGCAACGACTTGTCTAAATAAATGTACGTACAGCTTGGGGCATCGAAACCAGTCAGCAATTTGGCAACCACAATAAGCAGTTTCATGTTGGCAGGTTCTTTTACAAACAGTGCCTTTGCTTTATCTTCGTAGGCTTCTGATTTTGTTTTGCCTGTTTCGGCGGTTACATTTTCGAGTATTTTGGTGTAGGTATGGTAAATAAATTCTTTGTCGGTATCGGTGTTTGCCCCTGTATCTTCGTTTACCGTGTCGCGAATTGTAGGATTGTAAGAGGTTACTATGGCACATTTGCCCCTAAACTCGGTATTCTGAAACAACTCGTAATATTTACAAGCTTCCAGAATGCTACCCGCAACCAAAATGGCATTACCTGTGTCGCTACTCAAACGTGGTTTAGTAGAGAAATCAAAAACAACATCGTTTACAATTTGCTGCATACGGTTCTTGCTGCTCAATACTTGCTGCATGGTTCCCCATTTGCGTTTGA
>Ga0116204_1000868_pt1 | contig 17071 bp, 10 predicted proteins | sample LakKivwa52mmetaG_FD_94481 | JGI IMG/M metagenome (GOLD analysis project Ga0116204, IMG submission 94481) | Anoxic lake water microbial communities from Lake Kivu, Rwanda to study Microbial Dark Matter (Phase II) - Lake Kivu water 52m metaG | ecosystem: Environmental > Aquatic > Freshwater > Lake...
AGCAGCGTCCTGAGGGTATGGGATATCTCTCCAACCACCACGTATTCCTTATACTTATCCAGCCTGGCATAGGGCTGGTCGGTTGTGGCATAACTGATCAGGGCATCTGTGAAACGTGGAGTATATCCCGTGACGGAGAATTTTGCCAGGTTCTTTTCTGCCGCTGATTTCATGATCAGCATCTCTTCCAGAGAAACAAAGGGCGAGATCTCAAAGCGCATGGTCTTGCAGGCATTTGCCTTTTCTTTTATCAATGCGGATGCCTCATCCCATGTGATGGCTTTCCAGCCTTTGGTGGTCTTCTTCATTGGAGTATTAAGACCTTCTGGAGAAGACAGTGCCTGCCAGCCAAAACGGCCCTTGAAACAGATGTTCCGGCCATTGAAACCGGGCTCTTCATCATCATCAGGTGTGGTGATCCGGACCACTTCTGAGGTCTGGCTTTCGATCTTGATCCGGCATCCGGTTCCGCAGATACCGCAATCCTGGAAGGTGTTCTCTTTCAGCAGCGGATTGAGTTTGTAATATAGGTTACGCTCGGTGAGTGCTCCCACCGGACATACGTTTATGCACTTTCCACAGGCCTCGCAACTGGTATCACTCAGCGAACCTCCAAATTCCGGAGCAACGATGGTTGGGAACCCGCGATAGATATATCCCAAAACTGCAGCACCCTGGATTTCGGCACAGGTACGGATGCATCTTCCGCAGTTGATGCATTTGTTGGCATCGCGGACAATGAAAGGATGGGTATAATCGATTGGATGCTTGCCAATGCTACCGAGAAAGCGTTGTGGTTCAACATCATAATCTGTGCAATACTGCCTCAGGAAACAGGTCTCATTCACCTGGCACCCGCATTCCAGACAGCGTTCGGCTTCCGCTTTTGCTCTTTCCTCGGCAAAGCCCATTTCCACTTCCTCAAAGCTGTTTTTGGCTTTGGGCAGGGCGATCTCCGGCATTTTCTCTCTTGCTTGCTTTTCGAAAACGGCAAATTCCCTGGGATCGATCTCCTTTACTTTGGCACCTTTTTTGGCATCGAAGCGGGGATTTATTGCCAGCAGGTTCTTCCCCTGAAGAAAGTTATCGATCATTTCGGAAGCTAATCTGCCATCGGCAATGGCTTCAATGGCTGTGGCAGCCCCACGCCGGAAGTCACCACCTGCAAAGACGTTTGCCAGTCCGGTATGCATCGTGTATTCATCCACAATGGCTGTCTGCCAGCGGCTTACCGGAAGTATCCTGTCATCAATATAGTTTTCTTCCTGGGTAAAAACCTCAACCTCCGGAACCTGGGAAATAGCAGCAATGACGGAGTCAAAGCTCTGGGTGAAGTATTCTCCAGTGGGTTCGGGACGTCTTCTACCACTGCTGTCCGGTTCTCCCAGACGCATGGTCTCGATCTTGATCTCGCTCAGTTTGCCTTTACTGCCGAAGTATTCGACCGGATTGGAAAGGTAGTGAAATTGAACCCCTTCGTGTTCTGCAGCCTCGATTTCAAAGGCATCGGCAGGCATCTCGTCTTTGGTGCGACGGTAGATGATAGAGACCTCAGCCCCAAGCCGTAAAGCAGTTCTGGCACAGTCAATGGCAGTGTTTCCACCTCCGACCACGGCAACCTTTTTTCCTATGTATGGTGTCTGCCCCAAGGCAAATGCCTTAAGGAAATCCACACCCAGGTAACAACCTTCAAGGTCACTACCCTTAACCGGCATGGGAACTGCCTTTTGGGCTCCGATGGCCAGATAGACGGCATCGTAACTATTGCTGAGTTTCTTAAGCTTGAGATCTTTCCCAAGTTCTTTATTATACTGGATTTTCATCCCATTGGCACACATCAGGTCTATCTCTTTATCCAGGATAGCTTTGGGCAGCCGGTATTCCGGAATGCCATAGCGCAACCAACCACCAGCCTGAGGATTTGCTTCAAAGACATCGACCTCATAGCCATTGGTGCTCAAGTAATAACCACAGGTAAGTCCGGATGGTCCAGCCCCGATGATGGCGATCTTCTTCCCTTTTTCCGGTTGTTTTTCCGGAATGTAATTCCAGTAGTCGTTCAAATCCTCATCTGCGGCATAGCGTTTGAGCTGTCTGATGGCAATGGGTTCCTCCACGATCTGGCGCCGGCATTCTTTTTCGCAAAAAGCAGGGCAAACCCTTCCAATCGAAAGTGGCATCGGCAGGGTATCTTTGATAACCTTTACCGCTTCATGGTATTGACCATTGGCAATCAACGAGACATAGGACTGGATATCAACGTGATCCGGACAGGCGATCTTGCAAGGTGCTTCACAATCTGCATAGTGATTCGAAATGAGCAGTTCCAGAGCCATTTTCCGGGCACTTCTGATCTCCGGGGTATCCGTCTTGATATCCATACCATCAGAGATCATCGTTCCGCAGGATGTCACAAAACCCCGCCGTCCGCTTACCTCAACTGCACAAACCCAACAGGATCCAAAGGGCTTCAGTTCTTCGTCATGGCAAAGGGTGGGAATTTCAATCCCCTGGCGTTTGGCAAGCTCCAGGATGGTGATACCGGCTTCGGTCTGGATCTTTTTTCCGTTCAGAATTACTTCTATCATCTTCTCACTCCTATGCCTTTTTGATCGCGTTAAATTTACAGGTCGTGTAGCAGGCACCACACTTGATGCACCTATCCTGGTCGATAACATGCGTCTGCTTGACTGCTCCGGAGATGCAGTTTACCGGACACTTGCGGGCACAGGCAGTGCAACCGATGCACTTTTCCGGAAGGATCTCATATCTCAGGAGTGCAGTGCAAACTCCTGCCGGACAGCGCTTTTCAACGATGTGCGCCAGGTATTCTTCCTTAAAATAACGCAGGGTGGTCAAAACCGGATTGGGAGCTGTCTGTCCCAGCCCGCAAAGCGAACCCTTGATGATATTGACAGCCAGGGCTTCCAGCTTTTCGATATCTTCAAGGACGCCCCTGCCTTCTGTGATAGCGGTCAAAATCTCCAGCATCCTCCTGGTTCCGATCCGGCAGAAGGTGCATTTACCACAGGACTCGTTCTGGGTGAAGTTCAAAAAGAACCTCGCCACATCGACCATACAGGTTCCGGTATCCATCACGACCATACCTCCGGAGCCCATGATCGCACCGGTCTTATTGATTGAATCATAGTCAACTATGGTATCCAGCAGCGAAGCGGGAATACAGCCACCGGAGGGACCACCGAGCTGAACTGCCTTGAAGGGAAGCTCTGTCTTCATTCCTCCACCAACTTTATAGATCACATCCCGGATCGTGATCCCCATCGGAACTTCGATCAGTCCGCTATTGGCGATCTTTCCTGCTAATGCAAAGACCTTGGTTCCGGTCGATTTTTCCGTGCCATATTTTTGGTAGGCATCGGCTCCATTCAAAATGATCCAGGTGATATTTGCCCAGGTCTCGACGTTATTGATATTTGTCGGTTTACCCCAGAGCCCGGACTCCGCCGGAAAGGGTGGCCGGATGGTTGGCATGCCGCGTTTTCCTTCGATCGAGGCCATCAGAGCTGTCTCTTCTCCGCAAACGAAGGCACCGGCGCCTTCCTTGATGTGCAGCAGGAAGTCAAAACCCTTGCCCATGATATTTTTGCCGAGGTAACCCTTTTGGGTGGCTGCCTCGATGGCAATCTTGAGATGTTTTATCGCCAGCGGATATTCTGCCCGGCAATAGATATAGCCCTCATCTGCTCCCATGGCATAGGCACCAATGATCATTCCTTCGATCACATTGTGCGGATCTCCCTCCAGCACACTTCTATCCATGAAAGCACCGGGATCTCCCTCATCCGCATTGCAGATTACGTATTTCTTATCCCCTTTGGCACCATAGCAAAAGCTCCATTTCATACCTGTGGAAAAACCGGCTCCACCTCTGCCCCGCAGACCAGATTCCTTAACTTCCTGGATGATCTGCAAACGCTCCATATCCAGGGCCTTGCGCAATGCGGTATAACCACCGCTTGCTTCATAGGCCTCGATTGATTCGGGATCGATCACTCCACAATTCCGTAACACAATCCGCACCTGATTTTGGAGTAGTTCGTTGTGCACCCCATCCTGTTTTTCAGCCAGGATGACGTTTGCATCAATTTGATTGCCCATCAGGTAATCGTCCAGAAGCCCGATAACATGCTCCGGATCGACCTTGCCAAGGGTGACAGCACCGCTTTCGAGCCCGGAAAACTCCACAATCGGCTCTTCAAAACACATCCCGATGCAGGCCGTCTTTTTTAGCTTAACGGTCAGCGCCGCGGAAGAAATATAATCCTGCAGCTTGTTATAAACCTCAGCAGCACCTGCGGCAAGTCCGCAACTTCCCACGCCTACTTTTACAATAATCTCGTTCATTTGGCCTCCCTGTCATAAGCAAATTTATCCAAAATGGCCGGAATGGATTCCGGAGTTAGCTTACCAAAGGTCTGGTCGTCGATCATGATCACCGGAGCGAGCGAACAGCAGCCCAAACAGGCTACTTCCATCAGCGTAAAGTGTCCATCGGCAGTGGTTTCCTCACCTTCCGGAAGATGCAGATTTTCTTTGAGTGAGCCCAGAATACCATTGGCACCGGATACGTGACAAGCCGTGCCTTTGCAGATCCGGATGATGTGTTTCCCCTGTGGTTTCAAGCGGAACATGGAATAAAAGGTGGCGACTCCAAATATCTCTGCGGCCGGGACTTGCATCTGTTCAGAAAGGTATTGCATCGTGTTCTGAGACAAGAACCCCTCCAAATCCTGAACTTCCTGTAGCAGAGGTATCAGTGCGCCTTTTTTGCCGCGATACTTTGCTATCACGGCATCGAGCGAACTATGTGCATGTTGCATGGCAGCTCCCTTGCTGTTTTATAGATTTATAAATATTTTCACACACGTCAAAGCTCCAAACCATCTGGGCAAAACATTTCCAAGCCCCCGAAACGCAAATTTTGCTGCATCAAATCCAGCAATATTGCTGCTTTTCCACTGTGGTGCAATGTTTAAATCTGCGTCTCTTTGTCAAATAAAATCTCCGGTTTACACTCTTCTCATCCCGGCCATATCCAACCCAACCGGCTATGTTTTTCCTGATTCCACTTTATCATATTAGGGGATCCGCTTCGCTGCACAACCTGCCTATGATCTGCCGTCCCTACCGGGACTATGTGTGATTGGATCTCCTTTCCCTGCCAATATATTATGTGACTGGTACTATTTTCCTGTCGGGAATTATGACGAAGGTCTTGCTTAATCGAAAGCGTCAATCACTTCTTAATCCCCTCTTAATCAAGCGTTAATAATTAACGCTTGATTAAGAGGGGATTAAGACCTGACTAAGGCTGTGGAATAAGGAGGGGATTGGGTGAGACTGAGATAATGGTTGACAAAAAACGTCCGTTTGAAGATGAGATGAATGGTATTGCTGCTCAGAACTGAGCTCAAGCGAGAAGGTAAAAAAAAGCATCGTCCTTTGAGAGATAGAATTAAAATTTATGAATGTGATTTTGAACAAATCGATTTTACGTGATCAAGAGTTTGTATCCATCAAACAGTGGGTCGATCTATATGCTCTGAAAGCAAAAGATGATGAACAAAAAAATAAATCATGAGGGAAATATGAATACCATGCAAAATCGGAATGAAACGCTTGAGGACTTTCTCAAGCAAAAGAAAGTGAAGCCCGCCATGGCGGGATTTATCAGAGATGAACTTGCTGTGGGCGAAAGGCCGATGGATTTTGGAACCTTTTACCGGGGAAAAAGTTATTGGATTTTTCTTTGCTTTTCATTGTCTTTTTGAATCTGGGATACCATCTATTGGAATTGGGATTGGGCTGGCCGGAACCGTTGGCTGTGTTGGTGACATTCGCTGTGAGTTTCTTTTTTTTGGTGATCCCGCATCTGGATAACGTCGGTATTCTGGTCACAGACCAACGGGTTTTTGTGATCTCAAACCTGTATAAGCACAAGCATGAGATCATCCTGCTGGCGGAGATTTCCGATCCTATATTGAGCTCTGGCGTCCTCAGTTTCAATATTGCCGGTAAGAAAAGACAATTTGCCATGAATGGATTTTCAAGTATGTATTGGAATGAGAAGAAACGTAAAGATTTTTTGCGTCAGTTCACTCTTGCAGTAAATCAATCGCAGGAGCGAGGTAAATAGCAGGCATCAGATCATAACTATCCTGGATTAGGAATGCTATCAACATGTTAAGGCTTTTACAGAGGGACATTATAACAATGGCACTGCTTCGTAAAATCGATAAGTTCATCATGATTGACAATGACTATTTTCTGCGAAATTGATCTGGAAAAAAAAGTTTGGCTTGACATATTTTCCGATTTGATGTGGGTTGGAAAGGGAGCAATTGAAGGCTGAGCCACCAACAATGTGAAAAACGCTAAGCGATAGCAGAGCAGCAAGATATAATGTTGTGAATGGTTTATCCCGTGGAGCCTGGGATAGGATTGTTACCAAAAATAATAAGGTTGGAGACAAACAGAGAAGAACAAGGAGATACTTATGTTAAGGATTTTTTTCTTTATCCTGATGACGCTGGTGTGTGTTCAGATTTTTGCTCAGGTGGCAGTAGCCCCGAGTGTTGGCAATGGAGAGCCGGACAGCCCTTATCAGATCAGGACTTTGAACAATTTGTATTGGATCACCCAAAATGAATCTGTCTGGGATAAGCATTTTGTGCAGATGGCAGATATCGATGCCTCGGCTACCAGCCATTGGGATTCGGATGGCAGTGGTGGTTATCGCGGATGGTTGCCGATTGGCAACAATCGGGTTAAGTTCACCGGTTTTAATAATGGTAATGATTACACCATCCGGAATCTATATATCAACCGGCCAGGCAGTGACTACGTTGGTTTTTTTGGTTATGCGCAGAACTTTTTTATCGAAACCGACCGGATATTGGTGTTTAATCTTGGATTGATCGATGTTGATATCACAGGCAGGGACCAGGTTGGTGCGCTTTGTGGATTCATGCGGGGCTGGGAAACCGGCTCAAGCGAGGATCCAACCGTGCACTATGCAGAGATCAACAGATGTTATAGCAGCGGAACTGTCCAGGGCCGGGAAGAGGTTGGTGGATTATTTGGCTATTTCCAGCGCGGTTATTTAACTTTTAGCAGTAGCACCTGCGATGTTTCCGGGGATGAAAGCATCGGCGGAATATGTGGCAGAGCCGGTTTTTATACTATTATCCTGGATTGCTTCTGCATAGGCAGTGTAACAGGAACAGATACCTCCGGTGGTTTTTGCGGATATGCTCATAATGAATGTGAGTTTAGCCGTTGCTACAGTAGCGGGGCTGTGGAAGCGGATTTTGCCGTTGGCGGCTTTGTGGGGGCCGAGGTTAATGATTGCCTGGCAGAGAATTGTTATTGGGATACCGAGACCTCCGGAGTTCTGCTTTCGGCTTTGGGAACCGGCATCACTACCTCTCAGATGAAGACAGTTGGCACCTATGGTGTATTATGGTCGATAAATTCCCTGGGCAGTACCTGGTGGATGGTGAATGGAGAGACCCGACCCCTGCTGAGAAGCCACAGAAAAACCAGGATTTTTACTCCTCATCAGTTGCAATTGATGGGCAGTGACCTGGATGGGGATTATCAGATTATGTGTGATATCGATCTGAGCTGCATCCACAATCCGGCTGATATCTGGGGAACCGGAGCCGGAGAAGATGCTTTGGGCGGATTTGTTCCGATTGGCAATCTTCCTGCTTCGGCACCTTTTACCGGAACGCTGGAAGGAAATGGCTATAACATTACAAATTTACATATCAGAAGGCCGGATATAACCAATCAGAGCTTTTTGGGCGATACTTCCGGAGCTGAGATTTACAATCTGAATTTGAGTGCTGCCTTTGTTCGTGGTTATACTTACACGGGAGGTCTGGCATCACAGGCAGAGGACGAAAGCATCTTTGGTTCTTGCAGCTTCAGTGGAGCGGTTCAAGCCACCTGGAGCTTTAATGGTGGTCTGATAGCCTATCTGAACTCCTCGAGCGAGGTGCACTACTGCTTCAGCGAAGGGCAGATGAATGTAACCTCATGGGCCGGGGGACTGATTGGATGGGTAAATAACACTACGTTTGTAAGCAACAGCTACAGCCGCATGGCAATCAATGGCTCAAGCCGGGTAGCAGGCTTCGCAGGAGGAGTGAGCAATTCCATTGTTCAAAACTGCTATAGCACCGGCAGGGTTTTTGCCAGCGGTTATCCGGTGGGAGGTTTTGTTGCAGACGTTTCTGGTGGGTTCACTATTAGTGATTGCTTCTGGGATACCCAGACTTCGGAGCAGGAAACCAGTGCCGGTGGTGCCGGAGTTCAAGGTAAACTCAGTTTTGAAATGAAATCACCAGCAACATTTTTGGATGCGGGATGGAGTTTTGCCGGAATTTGGGCTATGGACGGGGGTATCAATGATGGATACCCCTATCTGACAGCTACTCCTGATCCGGTTTTTGCAGTATCTCCCGCCAGCAGGAACTTTGGTGATGTCCAGATCAACTCTCAATCCCTACCGGAACTTTTCACTATCCAGAATAATGGCGTCAGTCCCTTGATAATCTCAAGTGTGGAGCTAGCCGGAGCTAATGCAGATCAGTTTGAACTCCACGACATCAATGCCTATCCTCTTATCTTGGGAGCGGGACAGAATGCCACCATCATGGTTAACTTTGCTCCGGAAACAACAGGTGCAAAAACTGCCTCGATCCAGGTCACAGACAACACCAATGCCAAAGTGGTGCAGACCATAGCTCTGAGTGGAAATGGCATCGATCTCAAGATAGATGAGTTTCCACACATTCAAACCTGGGAGGTTTCAGAGCTTAGAAACGGCTGGGCACTATTCAATGAAAATGATGATGCAATCTGCTGGGAATATCAAACCGCAGCCGGAAACACCAATGCCGTTATGCGCTACAATGCTTTCATGGCAATGGATGACTGGCTGATCAGCCCAGCTTTGGATCTGAAGGCAGGTATCTCCTACACTATAAGTTACAACTACAAATGCCAGGATGGTGACTATCCCGAAAACATGGCTCTTGCCATTGGCAATATGCAAAACCCTCTAGCGATGACCACCGGGCTTGCTGACCATGCGGGATTTGTAAACACTGCATACAACAGCAATAGCGTTGCCTTCTCACCTGCTATGGATGGCTTGTACTTTTTGGGATTTCATGCCTATAGTCCGGCCAATTCCTGGGCCATATATCTGGACCAGATCCGGGTGTTTTCTCCCCAAACCCAGGTAAATCAGGGTATCAGCAGTCCTGAGGGAAGTGTGGCTGTGGATATCCCCTCTATTCAGGTTGGCGATGATATCTATGATACAGCGGTATTTATCACGGGATTGGATGCCGGAGCGGTGGTCGATGCCTGCGTTGGATACCAATCGCTGGTACCGGGATATCCCAACACCGGACTTGATATCAGCCTCCGGCGGGGTGATTTTGCAGGTGCAAACATTCAAATCACTCATAACCTGGGATTTGTTCCGGCCTGGTTGGCCTACAGGACTGTTCCGGGGGGCTGGTCTTTGCTTCTTGCACCAGAGGAAGAACCCTTCTGGACAGATGAGCTGGTGTTTTTAGACATTCTGGGCAAGGCGGATGGAGATGTTGAGGTTGCGTTGCCTCTGGATGCGGAAACCCTGCCGGTAGAGCTCTCTTCCTTCACGGTTGCACCCAACAGCCAGAACAATTCGCTCGTCCTGACATGGGTCACACAGTCCGAAACCAACTTGAGCGGATATTACATATATCGCAATATTCTTGCAGATCTGGCTTCTGCCAGCAATTTGAATGTTTTTGTTCCGGCCACCAATACGGCTTTGAGCCACACCTATACTCATGAAGATACTGAGCTGGAAGGATCCGGAATCCATTGGTATTGGCTGCAATCTGTCGATCTGGATGGAAGCAATCATTACTTTGGCCCGGTTTCAATTGCATTTGAAGATCCGGGACAAACCCCACCGGTATTTCCATTGGAAACAAAGCTCAGGATGGTCTATCCCAATCCCTTCAATCCGGAAACAACCCTCTCTTATAGCGTGAAAGAAGCCGTTGAGGTAGAGCTCAGGATTTATAACCAACGGGGTCAGAGAGTGCACGATATCAGGCGAAAACATGTCCAGCCCGGCGTCTATGACTATGTCTGGTTTGCGGATAACTTATCATCCGGGATCTATCTGTTCCAGTTTTCATCTGGCAGGATCAGGGAAACCAGGAAGATTCTTTTACTAAAATAGAGTGAATAGAACCCGTTCAGTGGTTAAAATTGATTGATAAAGAAATCCTAAAATGAGGGGTGGGAAAACTTCCCACCCCGATTTTTGTTTAGCGCATCAACACAATTTTGTGAAGCAAAGAACCCCTTTCCGTTGCCAACCGCAGGAAGTAGATGCCATTTGGTAATTGCTTGCCCTGTGAGTCATTTCCGTTCCAATGAAGCGTGTGTTCACTGGCCTGTGAACTTTCCTTGGGAAGAGGAGTAACAAGCTGTCCACGCAGGTTATAGATGGTCAGATCGTAATTTCCGGCATGGCTGATTTTTATGGTCAGATCGCGGGAAAATGGATTGGGATAACAGGAAAGCGATGGCTTGGCTGGTATTTGGTTTTCATCAGCAAGTGCAACAGGATATAGCTGGGGAATGAGGTTTTCCAGAAAGCCCTGCACGCCATCGGCTTGCATGAAATAGAGCGGAAAACCAAGCATGACGATGGTCCCTCCATTTTCGATCCTGATGGCATTGGGTTCACCATTGCCAGATCCACCCTCATAGATCTCGGCTGTGTAGAGCGGATCTTGTGCACCCACAAAAGTATAGGTCATGGGTAACATCCCATTCCAGGGGGGAGCCATTTTAAGCGGATCGGGATAGAGATCGGGGAATTCATCGCTCTGGGCAGAAAGCAGAACCGCCGAGTTGTTGTAATTCAGGGTGATACCCGGTAGGAATCTGGTCAAGAAATCAGTATTGAAGATGGAGGGGTATTTCCAGCCGGAGATGATGAGCCTGCCTCCGGAAAGGACATAGCTTCCGAGGGTGGAGAGGTTATTACTGAGCTGGAGATCGGAAAAATCATCGGCATGCCAGAGGATGAGCGGATAGCGGGAAAGCGTTGAGAGGCTTGGTGCTCCCTGTGAAGCATAATCCCACTGGGTATAGTTAAAGCCTGCAAGTGCGGAGGCATAGAAATCATCCACCATCATGTCGGTGGGGGAAATGATGTTGCCATTGCCATCCCGGGTTTCATCCACAACCAGGAAACCAAGATCGAAGGGAAAGGCGATGGGCATGGCAGTTATCCGGTTGGAAGGCATGGAGATATAGCCCTCGGGATCGACGGCTACGATGTAATATTCATACCCGGTACCATTGACCACTGCGTGATCTGTATAGGCCAGTCCGGTAATGAGCTGCGGATTGATCTGCTGGAAAGCTCCATCCGGAAGCGATCTGCGGTAAACATGATATCCGGTTACGGTCACCTCCGAAGCAAAAGCCGACCAGGCAATATCGACGGTGCTGTCATAGGGCAGGCAGGATAGTAATTCAGCCCGGTCCAAAATGAGCTGACGGATCAAAAGCCAATGATTGGGATCGACCATAAGGGTGGAGATATCATCTTCGGGTAATATCGAGAAATAATTTATGTGTCCATCCGGGCTGGCAAGAATTACAACTGAATCTGCAACTGCAGAACCAGGCAGGGAAACTGGGACATCCAGATAGAACTGGGTGGGGGTGGGACTCAGCGAACGGGCAATGACCTTGGCAGTATTATAGGAATTTGTGAAAACGGTGACCCGGGCATTGGGGATGCCAGGGCTATAAATCCATTGCTGGAAGAACTGGGTTAGATCCAATCCGCTGATCTGCTCTGCCAGGTCGATGAATTCAGTGGTGATCAGATTGCTATTCCCATAATTTGTAACCAGAGCCCGGATAAATTCGAAGAAATCCTCGTTACCCATCTTCAGACGCAGCATGTGCAGCACCGAAGCAGACTTTTCATAGGTGGGCGGGGCAAACATCAGATTGTAAGGCGGGTTGAAAATGGTGTGGGGGCCGTTACCATTTTCCCAACTTAAATAATATTGCTGGATGCTGCCTTGCAGATAGTCCAATCCAGCCTGCCAACCCTCGTTGTGCATAACCCAAAGGGCTTCGGAATAGGTGGCGAAGCTCTCTTTGAGCCAGACCTCAGTCATGGTGAGCGGGGTGATATAATTGCCATACCACTGATGCGCAAGCTCGTGGGCGACAATGCTTTCGTAGGTCTGTTGACCATCGATATAGGCAGCACCAAAGGTGGTCATGGTCTGATGCTCCATCGCGGCATAGGTGGCCATATTGACCACGACATGGCCATATTTTTCAAAAGGATAGGGGCCAAAAGTGTCCGAAAAGAAGGAGATCATCTGGGGAGTGTTGGAAAAATCCACCGTAGCATTGTTGAGTTGACTGGGTAAAACAAAGTTCTGGATGGGAATGTCTCCGGCCTGTTGGGTGAATTCCGTGTAGGGCCCTGCTGCAAAACCGATTACATAAGTTGCTATCGGAGATGATGATACCCAGTGGTGAGTTCGGGTGCCATTGCCGTTGTCTGTGATGCCGGTTCGGATGCCATTGGCAGCGGCCAGCCAGTCGCTGCGGACAGTTATGTGCCAGTCCACCAATGCCTTGTCCCAGGGATGATCATAACTGCACCACCAGTAGCGTCCGGCATCGGGATTGGAAAGGGTGTAGCAGCCATTGGCAGTGAACCTGAGACCGATATTATATGGTGCAGGGGAAAGTGAGGGTATCCCGGAATACCAGACCTTGGTTGTAAATTGGGTTACGGTTGTTATGTTCAACGGGATGGACAAAATACCGTCCAAATGGGTGAAAGTGGTGGCAATTCCATTAACCTGCACTTGAGTGACGGCAAGGGATCCTCCCATCAGGCGGTATTGGATCTGGCTGAGGTTTTCCTCGGCTGTAACGAAGGCTTCGATGATGCCGCTGATAAACTGGGTCTGGTCGTTGATGCTAAGATCGATCACATATTTGGTGATGTCAAATCCGGTGAGGGAATCGGCGCGCTCGATCTGCTGCAGGGACGGCTCCATCGACCAAAAAGGTTGGGTTGCTTCCAGGGGTGAGGATACTCCTGTCAACAACAGAAGGAACAGGAAAAAGGATAGAAGCATAGATTGTTTCATTATAACTCCTTGCTCAGGGCAGAGTTTCGGTGGAGGCTATTACCCGGTAAAAGCGCTGTCTGGCACCGGTGGATAAATAAACCTGAAGGTTTCCGGTGCTAAGCAGATAGACAAAGCCATCATCCGGAAGGTCGGATACGTAAATCTGATAGGAATTAGCTCCACTTACCGGTTGCCAGGCAAGCTCTATCTGGCCCTCCAGTTCCGTGATGATCGGTTCTACCATATCAAGCACGGTAACAGCTTTTGGGGGAGAATAGCGGAAAACAGTCCCGGAGGGTGGAAAGTTTGTGGAGGACAGGGTATAGGTTGTTCCGGCTGAGGATCCGGCTATGGTTTCCAGCCAGTTCCCGCCTCCGGTTCGATTGACATAATTGCTTGCAGCCGATGAAGGTGCTCCTCTCAGCCCGATCCGGATTGTGGCAGAATTGGCGTTGTTGGTCATGGTACCATATACGAAATCTATGATATTGCTGGTTTCGTGAAGGCGGATCTGGAAATTGAAGCTGTCTCCGGAGCCGGTTGATCCCTTTTTCCGGTAGTGTTTCCACTGAACGAGGCAGTGCCGGTTTGGGGCAGACCCAGTGGTTGAAAGAAGTAAGGAGGCACCCGGATTTGCCTGCAGATCTCGGGCCAGGGCAGCAATGCGTGAGACCAAGATATCGGGAGAGATGGACACGGTGGATTCCAGAGGTGAGTAATGGCTCGAGGATGAGATGTTTACCGCAGCATTGCCCAGGGCGGACTGTCCAAGAGCAATCCAGCCGTTTGTATTGACAGCCAGGCGGTCGAAGCTTTCTCCGGCAAAGCTGAATTCAAAACCGATGGGAAATCCCGGACCGGTGGTGATTGTACCTCCACCGGGAGAGCTGGGAGCCACAAAGCGTTCATCATCATTTCCGGAATTCCCGAGCAGGGTGCCGGTAGATATTTCGGAATAGGTCTCAGAAAGAGTAGCAAACTGATAGTCAGCCAGCGGAGTGGTCGCTATCAGGGGCAGGAATAGTAATCCTGCCAAAGCGAGAAGCCCAAAGCGTAACATATTTATCTCCAGATATTTATTCCACAACAGTGACTTTGATATAGAAGATGAAGTTTGTACCAACACCCGGGGTGCTGGAAACCATTATCTCCCCGTCCATCATTTCGATCAGGGATTTGGAAATGGTGAGGCCAAGTCCGGTGCCTTTGATGCTTTCGGAGTATGGGCCAGCCTGGATGAAGGGCTGGAAGATACTGGCAAGTTGTTCTTGATTCATACCAATACCAGTGTCTGAGACGATGAATTGCAGCTTATCTTTGTCTCTGAATTTGACATCTATGGTGATGCTACCCTGGTTTGTGAACTTGACCGCATTATTTAGTAGATTGACAAGGATCTGTTTGAGTCGGAGTTCATCGGCAATAACAATATCCGGAACAGAGTCTTCGATATTGACAGAGAAATTCAGGTTTTTCTGTGAGATCGGGTAGGCTACAATGCTGGAAGCGATCTGGATGATGCCCCTGATATTGGTGGCAGACTTGCGAAGCGAGAACTTTCCGGCTTCGATTCTGGAAAGATCAAGCACGTCGGTTATCAAACTCAGAAGCTGATTTCCGGATGATTTCATAGCGCTGAGATATTCCTTTTGCTGGAGATCGAGTTCGGTATTCTTGATAAGATTGATCATACCGAGAATGCCATTGAGCGGAGTCCGGATCTCGTGACTTATGGAACTAAGGAAAGAGCTTTTGGCGTTTGTGGCCAGACGAAGTTCACTTTCCATAATATATCGCTTCAGCGCTGCTCCAATGCTGGTTGAGAGGGTCAAAAGGGAGTTGTGGACTATCTCTGCATCAGAATATATGCTGGATTCCCCATCTACCGTAACAATGAAGCCATGCAACTCCCCATCATACAGAACAGGAAAGACGGTCAGCATCTTTTCAAAGCTCAGATTGATCAGTTTTAAAAATTCCTGGGGAAACTCCGAGGCCTTGCCCCGCATAACATTTCCTTCACCGAGGAATTTTTGCCAGTCAAAGAACTCCGGACGGATGATGAAATTCCCGATCGCATCACCTTGGGCATCATTCTCTTTCTGCCAGATTGATGCCAGTTGCCAGGAATGGGTTTGTTGTTTATCCGATGAGCCGGGTCTTTCTGAGCAGAATATCTGGATGCGGGAAAGATCGGTACACTTGCTCATGTCCTCACAGAGCCGGTCGAGAACTGAATAGGGATCAGGAGTTGAGAGCAATAGCTGCATACTGTGGGTGACATATTTCAGGATGCTGTTGTTTTTGCTGAGAACGTTTTGGATTTCTTTGTGTTTGGTGATGTCCTGACAGAAAGCATAATAAAGTTGCTGCTGATTGATACTGCTGCGCGTGACATTAACGGAAGCATGCTCCCAACTGATTTTCCCCGAAGCGTCGGTGCGGGGGTAGTCTCCCTCATAGGTGGATTTGTTTTCGATGCAATATGCCAGACGATCGAAGAGGAATAAATGTTTGAAGAGTGGGTCGCGAAGATGCATGGAAAGAACCTGTTCTTTATTGAGACCAATCTTTCGTAATAGTGACTGATTGGCAAAAATGATGCGCAAGTCCTCTCCGACTATTATGATACAGGTTGGTGTGCTGTCCATGATCTCAAGACCTATATGCAGTTGTTTAACATAGACACGCTGGATACGGTTGATCAGATAATAGATTGGAATAAAAATCAGAAGCAAGGCTACCAATTGGAAGAAGTGGCGCAGAGAATTCTGCTGCTGAAACTGCTTGTATTCTATGAGGTCAATATCCGCACCAACAATATAGGGAGTACCCTTGGGAGTATATTCCAAAGCAAAATAGGATACGAACTCTCCAAATTCATCCCGGTAAACACTCAAACGGGGAATACCGGTTTTGTATGTGTGGATGACATCCTCCGGCACTTTCTCATATTTCAGCCAATAGGGATCGATTTCGCCCTTGCTTTCTTGCTCAGGACTGCGGCTGCAGGCGATAAAATGATACTGCCCCTTATAATTACGCATGGCATAGAGGAATTGGTATGAACCCTTGCGGGCAGCATTGGTGAGAGTGATGGTATTCTTCCAGTTTTCTTCGTGGCTTACTGCCAGAGAATCGGTTGCCCTATCAAAAAAGTCGCCTGGAAGGATATGCTTGATGAGATCAGTGCCGAAGCGCAGCTTGTTTGTAATGCTCTCTTCGTCAAGCTTGCGTTGCTCAAAGTATTGAAAAACAGTCAGACCTGTGACGCTGACCATATAGATGATAGTCAGGTAGAAAAGTATTTTGCGTAACATACCATTTTGCATATTTAATCCCCTGGAAAAATGCCCATTTCGCCGATGAGCCAGGCATCGACCGCATTCTTGAACAGGACACTCATATTAGCCAACTTACTGGAATTAAGTTCGCCTGTCCATTCGTTCATAAAAATCTTTTTAAACTCAATGGCAAGGCATAAGACCCTGCCTGGAAAGTTACTGTGTAGCCAGCGGGAAAGATGGCCTCCGCTAAACTTGACATCCTCCCGGCAATCGATCTCAGTCCGGTTTACCCTTGCACCATTCAACAGACTGGTTAGTTTCGATACAAGCGGATGGAAGGCAGCAGGCATGTTGCTCCTGCCGATGATGATATCCGGATTCTGACTTTGAGGATCTGGGATTGCATCCGGTCCACCCCTGCGGTGATTGTATGAATGAATGTCAAAGACGACCAGAAGTGGATGCCGGGCAAGAAAATCAGTTATGATCTGCCTTAAAACTTCATACCAGGCATCGTAGGATGCCTTTAGATAAGCCAGATATTCTTCCGGGATGGGG
>Ga0116204_1000871_pt1 | contig 17052 bp, 14 predicted proteins | sample LakKivwa52mmetaG_FD_94481 | JGI IMG/M metagenome (GOLD analysis project Ga0116204, IMG submission 94481) | Anoxic lake water microbial communities from Lake Kivu, Rwanda to study Microbial Dark Matter (Phase II) - Lake Kivu water 52m metaG | ecosystem: Environmental > Aquatic > Freshwater > Lake...
AGGATATAGAGACGGCGTACGAAGCCAAGAAAGATATAGCTTTCGGCAGCCAGATAAGGTCTTATGTCCTGCACCCCTATTCGATGGTAAAAGACCATAGGACCGGGTATGAAACAGGAAAATCACAAGCCGTCCTTGACGGTGAAATAGGCCCGCTCATGGAAGCGTATCTGAAATGGTCGAAGGGCCAATAGATAAGGGTTAAAAATGATAGGCTACATATTAAAGAGGATATTAGGAACCCAGAATGAACGGGCGCTTAAGCATATAAGGCCCATAGTCCGCGTCATAAATTCATTAGAGCCGGAGATGTTAAGATTATCGGACGACGGGCTCCGCGCAAAGACCGATGAGTTCAGGGCGCGTATTCTGGAGAAAAGAAAAGCCTACGCTCCGGAGCTGGCCGAGGTCGCCTCCGCATACAAAGAATCCGCTTCCCCACAGGAAAAAGAATCGATAAAGAGGAAACTGCGCGATCTTAAGAACAGGATATTCGAAGACGTGCTGCCCGAAGCCTTTGCGGTGGTCAGGGAAGCCGCAAGACGCAAGCTAAATATGCGCCATTTCGATGTACAGCTCATGGGCGGCGTCATTCTGCACGAGGGGAAGATAGCCGAAATGGCTACGGGCGAAGGCAAGACGCTCGTTGCCACACTGCCGGTCTACCTGAACGCCCTTACGGGCGAAGGTGTCCATGTGGTGACCGTCAACGACTACCTGGCCAAACGAGACAGGGAGTGGATGGGACCCGTTTATGAATTCCTGGGACTTACGGTGGGTGTGATACAGCATGACATGGAACATGGGGCCAGGCAGGCGGCCTACGCGTGCGATGTGACGTACGGCACCAATAACGAATTCGGTTTCGATTATCTGCGCGACAACATGGTCGTAAGGAAAGAGGATATGGTCCAGCGGCCGCTAAATTACGCCATAGTCGACGAGGTGGATTCGATATTGATAGACGAATCCAGGACGCCGCTTATAATATCCGGCCCCGCCGAAGAGTCGACCGATAAATATTACATAATAAATAAGATAATACCCCGCCTTAAAGGCAAGATAATAACAGACAAGGAAGAGATCGAAGCCAAGCATAAAGGCAAGGACCTGGAAAAAGGGATAGACTATGTCGTCAATGAAAAGAACCACACCGCCAGCCTTACCGAAGAAGGCGTCTTAAAGTGCCAGGAGCTATTAGGGGTAAAGAACCTGTACGACGATATACAGTCCGAATGGGAGCACCACATAAGGCAGGCTATAAGGGCCCACGCTCTTTATAAAAAGGATGTAGATTATGTCGTGAAGGACGGCGAGGTCCTGATAGTAGACGAGTTCACCGGACGTCTCATGCCCGGCAGGCGCTGGTCCGACGGACTTCACCAGGCGGTAGAGGCCAAAGAGAACGTGAAGATAGAGAGGGAGAACCAGACGCTCGCCACGATAACCTTTCAGAATTATTTTCGCATGTACAAGAAACTCGCCGGCATGACCGGTACCGCCGAAACGGAGGCTATGGAGTTCGGCAGGATCTATAGTCTCGATGTTGTTGTAATGCCCACAAACAGCCCTATGAAGAGGACTAATCACCCCGATATTATATACAAGACCGAGAGGGAGAAATTCAATGCCGCATGTACAGAGATAGCCGAGCTCAACAAGGCAGGCCGTCCGGTCCTGGTGGGGACGATATCGATAGAGCGTTCCGAGCGTTTAAGCGATCTTTTGAAAAAGATGGGAGTGGTCCATCACGTATTGAACGCGAAATATCACGAATCGGAAGCCGAGATAATAAAAAAGGCCGGCCAGAAGTATGCGGTCACTATCGCTACCAACATGGCGGGCCGCGGTACCGACATAGTGCTGGGCGACGGTGTAGCGGACTTAGGAGGCCTGCACGTCCTGGGCACCGAGCGCCACGAAGCCAGGCGTATCGATAACCAGCTCCGCGGCCGCTCGGGAAGGCAGGGCGATCCCGGGTCGAGCAGGTTCTATTTATCCCTGGAAGACGATCTTATGCGCATATTCGGTTCAGACCGGATAAAGGGCATAATGGATACGCTGGGGATGGAAGAGGGCCAGGATATACAGCATCCTTTTATAACGAGGGCCATCGCGACCGCGCAGAGGAGAGTCGAAGAACATAACTTCGAGATCCGCAAACACCTCCTCGATTATGACAATGTCATGAACAGGCAGCGCGAGGTCATATACGAGGAGAGGCGCCGTATACTTTTCGGGGAGGATACGAAATCGTACATACATGAGATAATGGAAGAGGTCCTCGATTACGCCCTTGATACCTATTTAAACGAAAAAGTGAGATTCGATGAATGGGATTTCGGGGGCTTGAGGCAGTATCTGGAGTCGCGGTTATCGATAAAGACGGATGATCTCGCCCTCGAAGAATCGAACCGCGCCGATATCCGCGAAGTTTTGTTCGAGAGAATAAAGAAAGCCTACGACGATAAAGAAAATACGATAGGCAGCGAGATGGCCAGATACCTTGAGCGGATGATACTTCTGCAGGTCGTCGATTCAAGGTGGAAAGACCACCTTTATTCAATGGATGGTCTTAGAGAGGGAATAGGTCTAAGGGCTTACGGCCAGAGAGATCCGCTCATCGAGTATCAGCACGAAGCATACGCCATGTTCATGGACATGATAGACAGGATAAAGGAAGAGACCCTCGAATATCTCTTCAAGATAAAAACCGCTAAAGAAGAGCCCGAGCGGCCGGTTTTCGATATTTCAAGACAGAGCATGGTGCACGAACAGAAGACCGGGTTCGGCGATCTGCCCGTGACCGATGCCGGCGGGGGCGTTTCATATCAGGGCCAGCTGCCCGAAGAGAGCGCGCCTACTTATAAGAGAGAGGCCCCCAAAGTCGGGCGCAACGATCCCTGCCCGTGCGGCAGCGGGAAGAAGTATAAGAAGTGCTGCGGAAAATGAGCTCCGGCCGTTCGTCGTCAGTCGCTGGTCGTTTGTTAGTTGTGTTATCCGCAGCGCTCCTCATCCTGTCGTTCCCGAATTTCAATCTGTCATTTCTGGCATGGATAGCGTTAGTTCCGCTTTTATTTGCCATTGAAAATAAGACGCCGCGCGAGGCGTTTGGCTTAGCCTATCTGTGCGGCGCGATATTCTTCCTTGGAACGATATATTGGCTCATCCATGTCACCCTTCCAGGGATGATAGGCCTCGCGCTATTTCTGGCATTGTATTTCGGACTTTTCGGTTTGGCGTTATCCTACGCGTTACGCCTGCCTTGCCGGCAGGCAGGTATCGCTAATTACGGATTGCTATTTTTTATTCCCGCCGTGTGGGTTGCCATAGAGTGGCTGCGCTCCAGTCTATTAAGCGGATTCGGGTGGGTCCTATTAGCTCATTCCCAGTCTACGGCGCTTCCTGTAATACAGATATCAGATATCACGGGAGCTTACGGCGCGAGCTTTCTTGTGATGCTCGTTAATTCCGCGATATATATCACTATAAGGGACATGAGGACAAAGAATAGCCGGACTATTCCATGCCTTGCCGTAGCGGTTCTCGTCCTTTATGTATCGGTCGCCTATGGCACTGTGAGGCTCAAGAATATATTTACCGGGGAACAGCTTAAGGTTTCGGTTATTCAGGGCAATATACCGCAGGATGAGAAGTGGAATCCCGATCTTAGCGGCAAGATACTTGATAAGTACGAGCGCCTCACGAAGGAGGCGGCCAAAGATAAGCCGGATCTCATAGTGTGGCCCGAAGCATCCGTTCCCGGGTTTATGGAGACGGAAAAAACTCTTTCGGACAGGATGAAGGCGCTGGCAATATCTACCGGCACGCACATATTAGTGGGGGCGCCGCGGGGAGAAGGCTCATATGCCAGGCTTTATAACAGCGCGGTGCTATTTTCCGAAGAAGGCAGAGTGGTCGACCGGTATGATAAGGTGCATCTTGTGCCGTTCGGGGAATATGTGCCGCTCAAGAAGATCTTCTCTTTCGTCGAAAAGTTCGCAAAGTCGCAGATAGGGGACTTCTCTCCCGGAAAAGAGTATAAGGTATTCAAATTCTTCATCGAAAGAAGATCATCCGGCGGGGGCACAGAATGGAAGCTGTTAAAGAAAGCCAAATTCTCGTGCCTAATATGTTTTGAAGACATATTTCCGGATCTTACAAGGCAATTCGTCAAGAACGGCGCCGTGTTTCTGGCCAATATCACAAACGACGCGTGGTTCGGAAAATCCAGCGCGCCTTACCAGCATATGCAGTGCTCGGTCTTCAGGGCGGTTGAGAATAGGGTTAACGTCATCCGCGCCGCGAATACCGGTATATCATGCTTTATCGATCAGAAGGGAAGAGTTACCGATATTGTGGAGTCCGGCGGAAAGGCTATATTTGTGGACGGTTTCAAGACCGGCGTAATAACCCTTACCCCGACCCGGACCTTTTACACCGTCTTCGGCGATATTTTCGCGTACTTGTGTATTCTATATGCAGCGCTGTTTCTCTTATATCAAAAGAAAAAATTCTAATCAGATTAGACTAATCTGATTAGAATGCAACAGAAACGATTGATTTATAGGCACAACGTCTTATTTCATCAGTTGAACCAAGTGATATGTATGTTTCAGGAATATCAAGCAACGAATTTGAATCGCCCTTAAGATAAAAACTTGCCCCGGAATATTTCCAGTCTGTTTGATCCATGCATAAGCCGGCTATTACAGGATTATTATCTATATACCGCATAGTTGCCAATAATTGAGAATCATCTTTTATTATTACGCTGTCGAACCTAGATTCCCAGAAATGCCCCTTTCGCATATAGTGTTCATTGTACCATCTAGCATACCACCGATTTATTGAATGCATTATTTTCGAAATATTAATAGTTGGTCCGGGTTTTATTATTATATGAACATGATTATTCATAATGGCGTAATCGTAAATGGCAAAACCATACTTTTCTTTACAGTTTTTGAGTATTTTCATATATTGAATAAAAGCATTTTCTTCATTAAATAATTGCTCTTGATTGTTGCATCTGCAAGTGATGTGGTAAATAGCGTCTTCATATTCAATTCGATAATATCTCATGCATGCCCCTTTTCTAATCAGGTTATTCTAACCTGATTAGAATCGTCAGATTAACCCCATAGGTTTCGGTCCAGGCTTCTGTAAGAGATCGCCTCTGAGACATGATGCGCTTCGATCACTTCCTTATCATCAAGATCGGCGATGGTGCGGGCGACCTTAAGTATCTTGTCATAAGCTCTCGCCGATATGCCGAGTTCTAAGATCGCAAGTTTCAGTAACTCTTCGCTCTCCTTATCCATCAGGCAATATTTATCAAGGTCCTTCGATTCCAGGTGCGCGTTGAACCATATCCCGTCAGTTTTATAGCGGCCCTTTTGGGCTTCCCGGGCGCGATCGACACGCTCCCGCATCTTTTCAGAAGGCTCGCCGCGCCTCTTGTCGGTCAGATTCTCGAGTTTCAACCTCGGTACCTCAAGATGAATGTCTATCCTGTCTAGTAGCGGACCTGATATCTTCGAAAGATAGTGCTGGATCTGGTAGGGAGTACAGTTGCAAGGCCGCTTCGGGTCGGTGAAGTAACCGCACGGGCAGGGGTTCATGGCGCCGATCAGCATGAATTTGCATGGGTAGGTGAGAGTGTTGGCGACTCTGGCGATGGTGATCATGCCTTCCTCTATGGGCTGGCGCAATACTTCCAGGACATTCTTTTTGAATTCCGGCAATTCATCCAGGAAAAGCACGCCGTTATGCGCCAGGCTTATCTCGCCCGGCGACGGGTTCGTTCCGCCGCCTACGAGCGCAGCGTCCGATATCGTATGGTGCGGCGATCTGAAGGGCCTGGTGCCGATAAGTCCGCGGCTGGGGGAGATGAGCCCCGCGACCGAGTGTATCTTCGACGTCTCAAGGCTTTCCCCCGCTGTCATCTCCGACAGTATTGTAGGAAGGCGCTTTGCCAGCATAGTCTTACCCGACCCAGGCGGCCCGATCAGAAGGAGGTTGTGGCCGCCGGCCGCCGCGACCTCGAGTCCGCGCTTCACATGCTCCTGGCCCTTAACATCGGAAAAGTCAACCCTGTACTTTGAATTGCGCTTTAGAGCTTCAGCCGCGTTTATCTCGAGTCGCGGTATCTCCGTCCTCTTATTTATGAAGTCGACGGCTTCCTTAAGCGTAGTCACCGGCCGGACATCCGCCTCCTTCACCGTAGCGGCCTCTTTCGAATTGTCCTTAGGAAGCACAAAAGTCTTCTTGCCTATGCCGCGCATAGCCATCGCTATAGGAAGAGCTCCGCTTATCGGTTTCAATTTTCCATCGAGAGACAGCTCTCCGCAGAATATCGTTTTATCGAGTGCCGCACAATCGATTATTCCCTCAAGCGACAATATGGCCAGGGCTATCGGAAGGTCGAACGAAGTGCCCTCCTTCTTTATGTTCGCCGGGGCGAGATTTATAGTTATGCGTTTGGAAGGGAAAAGGAACCCGGAATTTTTTATAGCGTATTTTATCCGGTCGCGCGATTCCCTTACCGCGGTATCCGGCAGGCCGACCATGTCGAGCCCGGGGAGCCCTCCTCCGCCGGCAGTCTCTATTATCACTTCATAAGCGTCTACGCCCATAACACAGGCCGAGTATATCTTGGCGATCATAATTCCTCCCTTGTGCTGTTAAATTACAAATCACAAATAACAAATTACAAACAAATCACAATTACCGAAATTACAATAATCAGAGCGATTGCATTGATTTATCGATTATGGAGGTAAATATACTTCTTAGCTCCTTAGACTCTTGCATTATTAGCTTAATAGTCGTTTCTAAAAACGGATTTGCCTCCAAAATCAATTCTAACCAATATGTTGTCTCTTTTGTTTCTTTACGTGTTATCCGCATCCTGTGAACAAAGTCCTTTTTACCTAATGCTTCATTTGCCTCCCTATAATTTGCGCCGACGGATCCGGACGATTTTATGATTTGCTTTATTAATTCTATGTTAGTAACACTACTCGGTATCGATTGACACAATTTTATAACTGATTTTGCAAACTCTAAAGTACGCATTTCTAAGTCATAAGTTTTTTTTGGTATTTTGGTCATTTGGTCATTGTTTATTGTTTGTGATTTGTGATTTGTAATTTGTGATTTATACACGATAGTCCTCCACCGCATTTTCTATCAATTCGATATTCTCCACCCGAAGGTCCTTCCCGAGTTTTACCGACACAATATCGACCCGCCAGTTTGAGTCGAGCATCCCGCGGGATTTCAGGTAAAAGAGGGCGTTCTTGACTATGTGGCGTTGTTTTAGTCTGGTCACCGCAAGGTAAGGAGGGCCGAGGGAGTCGGTCGTTCGGGTCTTTATCTCGATGAATACTACAGCCTTGCCATGCCTGGCTATCGCGTCCAGCTCGCCGAATATCGTCCGGAAGTTGGTAGCGACGATCCTGTAGCCTTTAGTCTTAAGGAATTTCACGGCGGCTCTTTCGCCGGCTTCCCCGATGACTCGATTCCCTCCGCCCATGCCTATTAACCTCCGTACGCTTCAAGGACGAGGCGCTCGATCTCGTCCTTTATCTCGCGCTTTAAAGGAATGACGGTGTTATACCACTTACCGTCCTTTCCTTCTTCGCGCGGCATGCTTACGAATAGGCCGTCCTTGCCCTCGACTATCCGCAAGCCTTTTATGACGATACTGTCCAATACCGACAGGTCGCAAAAGGCCTTGGTCGAGCCTGTGCCTTCAAGCTTATGGAGACGGCTCACCTCCAGCTTTAGTTCACTGCTTACCATCTTGACACCTCCTCTATAATCGGGAGAGGCCCGCGGCAAGGGAGGATGAGAGAATGGCGCCATACGCGCCGTTAGGCCTCACCCTTTAAACCCCGTACGGGCTCATCTTGCCCCCATATATAAGACTGCAAAAAGGCCGAAATTATTGCAAATTTCTTTTGAAAATTATTGTCCCGCCAAAAAGTATATTAGAGTACTCCATTTTAATAGGTGTTCGGCGGGATCCCGTCCGACACCTTTTAAAAGAGTCAATCTACGGTAAAGATGTCGGACGGGACAAAAATCTTTTGGTTTTGATATGAATGGCAGGATCCAGGCCCCTGGAACTAGCCCTCTCCATAGTATCCAGGACGCGCGATACTCCTTTATCCCCGTCTCTCTTCCACGCGTCATGGATCATAACGAGCATCCTCGCGGATCTCGAATCGGCTACCCACTTTATGCCAAAAACGAGAGTAGCCACGAGAGACTGTATGAAGAACCTAGGTGTAATGAACGAGAGCAGGAAGAAGACGATAGCCAGCGCCAGATACGGGCTTACCTTTCTTATCATACGGTTCTTTCGGTGATCGTTTCTTTTGTCCTTTCGGAACTTTGCCACGGCCTCATGGGCTGCCGTCATGGCTTTCAGGCATTCCCGGCAAGAGGCGACATGCAATTCGATTGCCTTTCTCTCGCCTGCGGATATAGTCCTATCCAGGTACCCCGCCATTTTATTTGCATCAGGATGCATAATTTCCCTCCATATATAAGACGGCAAAAGCGCCGAAATTATTGCAAATTTCTTTTGAAAATTATTGTCCCGCCAAAAAGTATATTAGAGTACTCCATTTTAATAGGTGTTCGGCGGGATCCCGTCCGACACCTTTTAAAGGAGTCAATCTACGGTAAAGATGTCGGACGGGACAAATATTTTAACTTTTTTTTAAGGCGTCCTTTGGATCTTTTTATGTAGCTTGAGACTGTCCCCTTCGGGATATCGAGCATATCGGCTATTTCATGGTATTTTTTATCGTAAAAAAGGTGAAGCTGGATTATGAGCCTCTCCCTGGGCGGTAATTTTTCAATAGCCTCATCTATCCCCCTAAGGGCCTCTTCGTCCGGAGGCGCGCCTGCGACGGCCGTCTCCTCCTCGCTTAAGGGCTCCGCATCGTCCTTATCGCTTAAATATTGAGCGGCGGCGTTGCCGGATACTATTGCAAGCCAGCAGGATATGTCCCTACGGTTCCTTATAGTCGAAAGCTTGTCGCCCTTCCACATGGCTGTCAGAACATCCTGCATTATATCCTCGATGTCGTGGCAGGAAAGCGATACTCCGTACTTCCCGGCCCGATTATATATCGCGTTCCTGATCAGGGAGGAATATTTGCTTACCAGGTCATCCCATGCCCCGGGATCCTTCGATATGCATCGTTCTACCAGCGCAGAATCGTTCTTCCGAAGGGCCGCTTCCATGGGGCCATACTACCACTCATATTATTAAAAGTCAAATTAAATTTGATTTTTAATCAAATATATGGCTCAAGGTCGGATCTCCCAAATTTTGACTTATTTGTAAAAGGTGGTATACTTTAAGACACGTCTTTTTCCCGTTAATATATAAGGTAGGAGCGTATGGGGACAGAGGAGAATCAAGGTACAGGCGGCACGGGCCATATCGATTACAGTGTCATATTCAATGCTGTAAACGACGCCATATTTGTCCATGATATCGAGACAGGGGCCATCCTGGACGTGAACCAGAGAGCCTGTGAAATGTACTGTTATTCGCGTGAAGAATTTCTGTCGCTCTGCGTAGGCGATATAAGTTCGGATATCCAGCCGTACAGGCAAGAGGACGCGCTCTCGCACATCCATAAGGCAGCCGAAGGGGAGCCGCAAGTCTTCGAATGGATGGGCAAGGACAAGGCCGGCAGGTTCTTCTGGACTGAAGTTAGCCTGAAGCGCGCTGTGGTAGCCGGCAAGTACCGGATACTCGCCATTGTAAGAGATATAAACGACAGAAAAGGGAACGAGGTCGTCCTCAGGTTGGCAGAATTCTCGATGGAAAGGTCTGCCGATCTGGTGTTCTGGACGGATAGCGGCGCCGATATACTTTATGCGAACGATGCCGCGTGCGAGTCATTGGGCTATTCGCAGGACGAGCTTCTGGGAATGAAGGTTCCGGACATAGTGCCTGATTTTAAAGATGGCAAATGGGAGAAACACTGGGAGGACGTTAAAGGTAAAAAATATCTGCTCGTCCAGTCCTTTGTGCGCAGGAAGGACGGCTCGGTATTTCCGGTAGAGGCGGGCGTCAATTATCTCGAATTTGAAAACAACGAGTATATCTGCGCGTTCGTCCGCGACATAACCGCCCGTAAGAAAAGCGAAGACCGCTTTGCCAGCATAAACGAGACATTCCTGAAGTTCGGCCCGGACGCCGATCGGAACATAAATGATCTTACCTCGCTTTGCGGCAGGCTTTTGGAGGCGGACTGCGCCTTATATAACCGCATGGAAAATGATATGATAACGTCCTGCGGGCAATGGAATACGCCTCCCGGTTTTCAAGCCAAAGACCGCGCCGAGGGCCATATATGTTACGACCTCGTCAAGCGAAGCTCTCCGGAGGTATTCGTCGTCCGCGACCTTCCTTCCACCGGGTTTGCAAAGACGGATCCCAATGTAAGTAAATTTGGGCTGAAGACATACATGGGTAAAGCCGTATTTTTCGGCGGCCGGTGCATGGGTTCGCTATGCGTTGTATACAGGCGCGATTTTGTGCCTACGGAAGACGATAACAGGCTTTTAGGGATAGTAGCTTCGGCTATAGGCATAGAGGAGAGCAGGCGCATATCCAAAAATATGCTGGCTACTGAAGAGCGGTTCCTGTCCGATGTATTCTCCAGTATCCAGGACGGCGTGAGCGTTCTCGATAAGGACATGAGGATAGTCCGTGTGAACCAAGCCATGGAGAAGTGGTACAGCCACGCTATGCCACTGGTCGGAAAAATTTGCCACGAGGCGTATCACGGCCGCAACCGCCAGTGCGAGATATGCCCGACAGCAAGAACGCTTGAGACCGGCAAAGCCGCTTATGAGATCGTCCCCAGGATCGGCCCGCGCGGCGAGACCCTGGGGTGGTTCGACCTTTACACCTACCCTCTCATAGATTCGAAAACAGGCGATATGCGGGGAGCCATCGAATATGTCCGCGATATAACGGAAAAGAGATTCGCCGAAGAAGCCATTAACAGGCGCGACTATCAGCTCGAAGTACTTACCCGCACCACTCAACACGTAAATGCCGTTCTGGAGGTCGGAGCTGTCTTAAGGACTCTGGTCGCCGCTGCTATGGAGCTCGTTGACGCTGATGTGGGCACCGCCGGCCTATTGTCCGGAAACGTGATAGAATTCGAAGAAATCAATAATCTCGGTAAGATAGAGCACATAAAATATGCAACTCAGGCGGGGTACGGCGCCGCCGGATGGAGCGACGGCACGCTCAAACCGTATATCTCGAATGACGAAGCCCACACCAAACAGATCGGCAAGCAGCTCAATGATGTGGTCGGTATACACAATATCGCTATAGTTCCGATAGTAAACGCGAAGGGTGTTCTGCTGGGGTGTTTCGAGATCGCCAATAAGAGAGAGCGCTTACCGTTTGACACTCAGGACATATTTATGCTCCAGGGACTGGCCGCTTCCGGCGCCGTAGCGCTTGAGAACGCCCGTCTTCTAGATCAGGAGAAGAGTTCGGCTCGGGCGCTCGCCCATGAGAGGGACCAGGCCAAGGCGTACTTCGACGTGGCCGGAGTCATAATGTTAGTCATGGATAAAGATCAGAAAGTCACTCTCATAAACAGCAAAGGGTGTGAAATACTCGGGTATGCCCGGGAAGATGTGGTAGGAAAGAACTGGTTAGACACGTTCATTCCGGAAATACTGCGGGAAGATATAAGAGGTGTGTTTAAGAAGCTCATTAATGGCCAAGCCAGCCTGGCCGAATATTATGAAAATCCGATAATCACCAGAAACGGCGAAAGGATCATTGCCTGGCATAATACGCTGCTGAAAGACGGTGACGGCAAGATAGAGGCCGTGTTGAGTTCCGGCGACGATGTTACCGAAAAAAGGCGGTATGAAGAGGATCAGCTCAGGATGCGCGGCGAAGTGGATAAGTCCAATAAACGCCTGAAGCAGCTGGCCATGAAGGACTATCAGACCGGGCTTTATAATCACCACTACCTCAGCGACATTATAGAATCCGAATATTACCGCGCTAAGCGTTTTGCGCACCCGCTATCGATCATAATGGTCGATATAGACTATTTTAAATCGATAAATGACACTTACGGGCACGAATTCGGCGATATGGTATTAAAACAGTTCGCAAAGGTCTTAAGGAGCATGATCCGTAAATACGATACGGTGGTTCGATACGGCGGAGAGGAGTTTGTCGTGGTATCGTCTGTTATAGACAAGCAGAAGGCCGTCATTCTGGGGCAAAGGATAATCGATGCCATAAACCTCAATAATTTCGGCGACGCAAAACATAGTATAAAACTAAAACTCAGCATAGGTATAGCCTCCTATCCGATGGACGGCGCTATAAGCGGCATGGACCTCATCAACATGGCTGAAAAGATAATGGCCAAGGCGAAAGAAGCCGGGGGCAACAGGTCGTATTCGTCGTTTGAGGTGAGGAAGGCGCATAGAGGGGCTCCGCCCGCCGCCGAATTTGAGGACGTTGCGCTTTTAAAGGACCGTATAAATAAGCTGACCAAGCGCGGCAACCAGAATCTTGTGGAATCGATATTTGCTTTTGCCAAGACTTTGGAATTACGGGACCACTACACCGGAGAGCATACAGAGCATACGGTGCATTATTCCACCGCGATCGCAAAGCATATGGGGCTTGGCCTGGAAGATGTAGAGAATATACGGCAGGCTTCCGTGCTTCATGACCTCGGCAAGGTGGGTGTCAGCGATAAGATACTTCATAAGAAGTCCAAGTTGACTAAAAGGGAGTTTGAGGAGATAAAAAGGCACCCGCAGATCGCCGCAGATATAATAAGGCCGGTGCAGTTCCTTCATGATATAATACCGCTTATACTCTATCACCACGAGAGGTGGGACGGCAAGGGCTACCCATCCGGATTGATAGGGCCGGAAATACCGATAGGAGCCAGGATCATATCGGTGGCGGATGTTTATCAGGCGCTCACTTCGAGGAGGCCGTACCGGAAAGCGTTCTCCGATAAGGAGGCAGTTAAGATGATAAAGGCCGGTTACGGCACACAGTTCGATCCCGAGGTTGTAGACGCGTTCATGAGCGTGCTTGGTAAAGAAAAAAAAGACAAGAAAAAGGAAAAGACGAAAAAGAGGGGAAGATAACCGGTGGCGATAGAAAGAGATGAGAACGAGCTTGTAAAACAGAGGTTTGCCAAACTCGATGCGATAACTGCCGAGGGCATATGCGCCTATGGAAGCAAGTATGAAACTTCCTCGACTATCAAAGAGCTTAAAGACTCTTTTAAGGAAGGCGAAACTGTTTCTATCGCCGGCAGGATAATGGCCGCCAGGCAGCACGGTAAGTCGCTATTCTATGATATAAGGGACGTCTCGGGAAAGATCCAGGCGTATTTTAAACAGGATATAGTCGGCCAGAAGAATTTTGATTTCACGAAGAACTTCGATATCGGGGATTTTATCGGAGTAAAGGGAGATACTTTTAAGACCAGGACCGGCGAGCCGACCGTAATAGTCAAAGAGTTCAGGATTCTCTCTAAATCTTTAAGGCCGCTCCCTGAAAAGTGGCACGGATTAAAGGATGTGGAGACGCGGCTCAGGCAGAGGTATGTGGATCTGGTGATGAACGACGGGTCGAGGGATACGTTCATAAAACGCTCCAAGATAGTATCGTATGTCCGGAAATTTTTGGATGAGCTAGGGTTCCTTGAAGTTGAAACTCCGATGATGCAGTCCATTCCCGGCGGCGCGGCAGGAAAGCCTTTTAAGACCTATCACGAGGCTCTCGGCATAGACTTGTATTTAAGGATAGCCCCGGAACTGTTTTTAAAGCGTCTTTTAGTCGGAGGCCTTGACCGGGTTTACGAGATAAACAGGAACTTCCGTAACGAGGGCATATCCGTAAGACATAATCCGGAATTTACGATGCTCGAGGTCTATCAGGCGTATTCGGATTGCGAAGGCATGATGAAGTTAACCGAGGACCTCGTGAAAGGGCTCGCCAAGGATATCATAGGGAAGACGGAGCTGGAGTATCAGGGCAAGACGATCGATCTTTCAAAATGGGAGAGGGTGTCGTTCGCCGAACTTATGAAAGAGCAGTTCGGTATAACCCCGGCGGATAAACAGGATGAGTGGGTGAAGAAGTTGAAAGCCAAGGGCGTCGAGATAGACGGCAAGGATATATCGAGGACACAGCTCATCAATATCGTCGGCGAACTCGTGGAGCCTAGGTGCGGTAATCACCCTGTATTCGTAGTCGATATGTTCAGGGAGATGTGTCCGCTGGCGAAGACCAAGGCCGATAACCCCGATCTTACCGACAGGTTTGAGCTTTATATGGGAGGCATGGAGATAGCCAACGCCTATTCGGAGTTAAACGATCCTGTCGAACAGCGCAAACGCTTTGAGGATGATTTACTAACGGCTAGCGACAAACGACAAACGACCAACGACCAGCGACGAACCATTGACGAAGACTTTGTCCGGGCGCTCGAATACGGCATGCCTCCGGCCGGAGGCCTGGGAATCGGCATAGACAGGCTCGTGATGATATTGACCGATGCATCGACCATACGGGATGTGATATTGTTCCCTCAACTTAAACCGGAACAATGATTAAATACCAAATCACAAATTCCAAATCCCAAATAAATTCCAATTATCAGATTTCAAATTTGAAAATTGGAATTTGGTGCTTATTTGTGATTTGGTTATTGGTGCTTGTAATTTATCGTCCTCATGTTATGGGCTCTCTATGACCTGGCGGCCCTTCGTAGCTCTTAAGTACCTCACCTCAAAACGCAAAGAGCGTTTCATATCGCTAATAAGCCTCATATCCGTAGCCGGCGTAGCCGTCGGAGTCGGCGCGCTCATAATAGTCATATCGGTGATGAGCGGTTTTGATGAGGACCTGAAGAGCAAGATAATAGGAACGTACTCGCATATCGAGATACTCTCCGACTACGGCGTCAAACCCTCGCGGGAGCTCGATAGATCCATACTCGATACTCCGCACGTCAAGGCAAGGGCCTACTTTTTAAACGCGCAGGCGCTCGTCAGGCGCGGCAGTATGGTGGTAGGGGTCATAATGAAGGGGATAGATCCAGAGTCCGAGCCAAAGGTAAAGGATATATCGAGGTACGTTAAAGACGGCACTCTCGATATAGGAGATAACGGCGTAATATTGGGCGTTGAGCTCGCAAATAAACTGGGCGCGAAGGTGGGCGATAAAGTCGCCCTGATACTGCCGGCCAACCTTAAGATGAAGGATGCAGTCTCGTTCGTATCGAAGGGTTACGCCGAAGGGACCGAGCTGGAGGTGGCGGGGATATTCAATTCGGGGATGTACGAGTACGATTCAAACCTGATGTATATGAAGATAAAGAAGGCCCAGGAGCTTCTTAAACTGGGAGACATGGCGAGCGGCATCGCCGTAAAAGTCGACGACCCGTTCAACGTGGACGGTGTAAAGAAAAGTCTTCAGGAGAAGCTGGGTTTCGAGTATCAGGTGCGCACCTGGATGGATTCTAACCGGAATTTTCTCGAGGCGCTGAAACTCGAGAAGACGGTGATGTTCATAATATTGACGCTCATAGTCATGGTGGCGTGTTTTAATATCGCGGGGTCACTCATGATGACGGTGCTGGAAAAGACCAAGGATATAGGCATACTGAAAGCTATTGGCGCGTCGAGTTTTGACGTAATGGTGATATTCGCGATGCAGGGCGGCGCGATAGGAGCCCTCGGCACGGCTTTGGGCAGCGCCTTCGGGATCGGGGCGTGCTGGGCGCTTAAGACTTACAAATTCATAACACTACCCAGGGATATATATTACATCGACAGGCTTCCCGTGAAAGTTGATTTTCAGGATATATCGGTCATAATAACCGCGAGCCTTCTGTTGAGCCTCGTAGCGACGATCTATCCGGCGCTAAAAGCGGCGAGATTGGACCCTGTAGAGGCGCTTAGATATGAGTAATAATATTAAAAATGAAAAATTAAAGATTAAAAACACATATAAAAAATGTATAAATATTTTTGAATTTTTGGTTTGTGTTTTTGGTTTTTGGTATTTAATATTTGGTTTAAAGATATGATGCTTATTGCAAGAGATGTTTACAAGACCTACAAGATCGGCGCGAAGGAAGTCAGGGCCGTGGACGGGATAAGCCTTGAGATCCGGAGAGGCGAATCTCTGGCTATAATAGGCCCATCCGGAAGCGGAAAATCGACGCTTCTGCATATGCTAGGCGCTCTCGATCGCCCTACTTCGGGGAAGGTATTTCTGGAAAGTACGGATCTGTATAGGATGAGCGACTCTTCGCGCGCGAAAGCGCGGAATTTAAGGATAGGATTTGTATTCCAGTCTTATCATCTCCTGCCGGAATTCACGGCGCTTGAGAATGTCATGCTGCCGGCGCTAATTGGTCGTTCGTCGTTAGTCGTTAGTCGTTCGTCTATAAAAGAAAAAGCAAAAAAATTGCTTGAATCTGTCGGGCTCGGAGGCCGTATGAACCATCGCCCCGGAGAGCTTTCCGGCGGCGAATCGCAAAGGGTGGCGATAGCGCGCGCGCTTATAAACGAGCCGCAAGTCTTACTATGCGACGAACCTTCCGGCAACCTCGATTCAAAGAATAGCGATGCGATATACAGGTTACTCTTCGATCTCAAGGCCCGTAACAGTATATCCCTTGTCATAGTAACGCACGACGAAAGGGTATCCCTCGGCTCGGACAGGATCATACGCCTCAAAGACGGCCTTATCGCGTGAGTATACATTTGACATAATATCTCCTATTATATATACTTATTGAAGCATTTAACGGGATGGCTCATGTACATATATCTTAACGGAAAATTTGTCGAAAGAGAGAAGGCCGTCGTTTCGGTATTTGATCACGGCCTTTTATACGGAGATGGTGTCTTCGAGGGCATCAGGGTTTATAATAACCTGGTGTTCCGCCTGAAGGAGCATATCGACAGGCTTTACAGGTCGGCCGATGC
>Ga0116204_1000873_pt1 | contig 17050 bp, 15 predicted proteins | sample LakKivwa52mmetaG_FD_94481 | JGI IMG/M metagenome (GOLD analysis project Ga0116204, IMG submission 94481) | Anoxic lake water microbial communities from Lake Kivu, Rwanda to study Microbial Dark Matter (Phase II) - Lake Kivu water 52m metaG | ecosystem: Environmental > Aquatic > Freshwater > Lake...
AGTCAGTAGCAAATCGGGTCCTGTGGAGAAAAAATGGAATGGCTTCGAAAAAAGGCCGCAGGCAAGGCGCGCGATTGACGAAGGATGAAGCTTTAGCGCAGCGTCCGGCCTTTTTTCGAAGCCGTCACGCCTTCAGGCCGTACTTCTTGAGCTTGTAACGGAGCATCCGCTCGCTGATCCCGAGCAGTTCTGCGGCGCGGGTCTGATGTTCGCCTGCCTTCTCCATCGCATCGATAATCAGCTTCTTCTCCAACTCCTCGACGGAGCCGCGGAGGAGGCCTTCCGACTGCCCGCCGGCCGGCCCTTCCTCGACCACCCCCCGGAAGGGGAGGTCCTCGATGGAGATGACGGCGTCGCGGGCGATAACCACCGCCCGCTCGATGATGTTCTCCAGTTCCCTGACGTTTCCGGGATAGTCGTGCTTGAGAAGGATATCCTGCGCCTCGCTGGTCAGCCCATCGATCTCCCTACCGTTTTCCTCCGCGAACCGCTTCAGGAAATGGTCGATCAGCGGCAGGATGTCCTCCCTGCGCTCGCGGAGCGGCGGGATGGACATCACGACGACGTTCAGGCGGTAGAAGAGGTCCTCCCGGAAGACCCCCTCCTTCACCCGTTGTTCCAGATCCCGGTTGGTCGCGCTGATCACCCGAACGTCGGTGTGGAGCGTCTGGTTCCCGCCGAGGCGCTGGAATTCGTGTTCCTGGAGAAAGCGCAGGAGCTTCACCTGGATCTGCGGCGAGAGTTCGCTGACCTCGTCCAGGAAAAGCGTCCCCCCGTCTGCCTCCTCGAAGCGGCCGATCCGCCGGGCCGTCGCCCCGGTAAAGGCCCCCTTCTCATGTCCGAAGAGCTCGCTCTCCAGGAGATTCTCGTGCAGGGCGCCGCAGTTGACCGCGATGATCGACCGCGCGGAGCGGGGACTCAGGTGGTGGATCAACCTGGCCAGGAGCTCCTTTCCCGTCCCGCTCTCCCCCTGGAGGAGGACCGTCGCGCGGCTCGCGGCGACCCGCCCCGCCATGTTGATCAGGGCGCTCATCTTCTGGCTCCGGTAAACGATCCGGTCCGTCGTCACACCCTTCTCGCCGAAAGGTTCACCGCGGAAAACACCGCGGAGGATCTCGTTCTCCTTGAGCAGCGTCCGCCGCTCCGAGACCCGTTTCACCAGCAGGAGGAGCTCTTCGAACTCGATTGGCTTGGTGATGTAGTCAACTGCCCCGGCCTTCATCGCCTCCACGGCCATGTCGATGGTCCCCTCGGCCGTGACGATGACGATGTCGATCTCGGGGTTCATCCCCTTGACGGCGCGAAGGACCTGCATCCCGTCCATTCCGGGCATCCGATAATCGAGGAGGATCAGGTCGTACTGCCCCTCCCGGACCCGCCGGATGGCCAGCTCCCCGTTTTCGGCCTCGCCGACGGTGTGACCCTCCTTCCGCAGGAAATCCCGGAGCATCTCACGCTGCGACTTGCCGTCTTCCACCACCAGGATGTTGAGTAGTCTCTTCATTCCTGCTATGCCTCCCTGACCTCTTTACGCCTTTCCACAGGAAGCAGGATCTCAAAGGTCGTTCCCTTCCCTTTGCGGCTCAGGACAAGGATATCACCGCCATGCCCGCGGATAATCTCATGGGCGAGGGGCAGCCCGAGCCCCAACCCCTTTTCTTTCGTCGTATATTCGGGATTGAAGATCCTGTCCATCTCTTCGGTCGTCATACCGCACCCCGTATCGGCGATTCGGATGCTCACCCGTCCCTTCTCCGGCTTCCGGATGGAGAGGGTGATGCTTCCCTCGCCGCTGATCGACTCCATCGCATTTTTCACAAAGTTAAGAAAGGCCTGCTGGAGCTTGTCCATATCCATCGGGATAACCATCGGGTTCTCTTTCCAGTCGGTCCGGATGGCGATCCCTTTTGCAGCGGCCTCCGCGGAGATCAGATTGACGATTTTCTGGAGGACTACCTGAAGGGGGCAGTCGCGGAGCTCCAGTTTACGGCTCTTCGAAAAGGTGAGAAACTCCTCGATAATCCCGTTGAGTCGGCGGATCTCATCCCGGATCACGCCGGTCATCGTTTCGAATTCCTCGGTTTTGTTCGCTTCGGCCGGAATGAATTCCCGTTTCAACCTTTGGCTCGCCATACTGATCGCGTTCAGGGGATTCCTGATCTCGTGCGCCACCCCGGCGGCAAGCTGCCCGAGCGAGGAGAGACGTTCCGCCTTATCGAGCTGCCTCTCCATTTCCACGATCCCTGCGAGGTGACGGTTCTGGTCGTGATAGAGCAGCCACATCGACAACAGGGTGATCAGGACGATCAGGGCGAGGAACACATAAATGTTCCGCCGGTTCTCATTGAGGATCTGATCGGTATTCCCCCGATCCAGCCCGAGGCGGATGATGCCTGCGATCTGATCGTCCACACGCAAGGGGACGATGAGCTCCAGGATGGTCTTCCCGTCGTGGAGAATCGACCGGCTTTCAATCCCCTGTGTCCCGTCGAGGATCTTCGCAATCAAAGGATCCTCTCTTTTCAACTCCTCCGGGAGTTTTCCGGCATTTCCCAACGGCCACCCCGTCTTATCCCGGATGGTGAGATAGACGAGACCCTGCCCTTCACCGAGCTTCTCGATTGCTTTTTCCACGGAGACTCTCGTCCCCCAGTAGCGCGCAGAGTCCTGATCCAGAGCGATGACTATCGTTCCGCTGCCGTCGGGACGCTGCAGGGCAATAAATCCGACTTTCTTGAGGCGGCCGAGCCGTGCGAACAGTTCGCCGGCCTCACTGCCACCGTTTTTCATCAGTGACTCCTTGCTGCGGACAGGCTCGTCCGGAAGCGACCTGCTCATAAAGATGACTTTCCCCCAGGCATTCAGTACAGCCACGAACCAGAGGTTCTTTTCCTGAGCGTACTGTCGGATATAGCTCGCGCTGAGATGTTCCGTCTTCCATCGGTTATCGATCTCACGCGCCATCTCTATTACCTTCTGGGTAAAAAATACCTGCGGGGAGAGGACCTGTTCCGAGAGGGGTCGAAAATCGCTCCCGCTCGCCTTGTGGGATGCCTGAATCATGGTTTTCAGATTTTCCATGGTGAGGCGTTCCACGACGCCGATGATCCGCAGGCCCTGATTTCGCATGAAACCCTCGAGGGTCGCTTCGCTCCGCCGAAGATCCATCACCCCCATCGCCAGGATGAGACCGATGAAGACGGCGCAAGCAAGGGCAACGGCCAAAGGCTGAAGAAAGGGGCGGTTGTAACGGGGGGAGGCGTGCTGCCAGATGATCTTTTTTTCAGAATTCATAACGCGTATCCATGCCGCCGGGAGAATGGCTGATCATAGGCCATTCCCCCGGAAAGTCAACGATTTCTTTCCCGAGACCAAAAAGGAACACCCTCTCCGGTGAGACGGTTCAGGCGATTTTCGACATTTATGTCGATCTGGGGACACGAACCGTTATTCAATGCAATTATTTGATATAATAAGCTTTTCTACAAGTCGACCCCGAATAGGTGACAAATCTTGCCGCCGGCTTCCTCCCACCGGAGGGGAAACCGGCATGTCCTTATTATAATATATCATATGATTACAAGTATTTACAAAATCTATTCGCCGCTGGCACGGGAGATGCATTCCTCCACTGCAAAGACTTGTTGACTGAGCGCGGGCACGATCAGCCAACAGTAAAACGACCAAAGGAAAGCCTGAGCGTTTTCCACTCCTGAGTGCGGGGAGGTTCTCGGAACCTCCCCGTTTTGCTTTCATAGTTTTCCTTTCTTGGCATTCTCCTCGCGGACACGCCTCCACTGCTCCAGCCGTTCCCCGATGATCTTCTCGTACCCCCGTTCGCTCGGCCGGTAGAACTGCGGCCCCTTCCCCCGAAGTTCATCAGGAAGGTAGTCCTGGGGAACATAGGCCTCGGCGAAATCGTGGGCATAGAGATAACCCTTGCCATACTCCAGCTCCTTCATCAGCTTTGTCGGGGCGTTCCGGATATGAAGCGGAACGGGGAGGGTCCCGGTCCTGGCTATCGTCGAGCGAACAAGACCGTAGCCGGCATAGAGGGAGTTGCTCTTCGGGGCGGTGGCCAAATAGACGACCGCCTGGGCCAGGGCCAGTTCCCCTTCGGGCGAGCCGAGAAAATGGAACGCCTGCATGGCGTCGATGGTCACGGTGAGCGCCCGGGGATCGGCGTTCCCGACGTCCTCGGAGGCGAAACGGATTAGACGCCGCGCGATGTAGAGCGGCTCCTCGCCCGCGATCAGCATCCTCCCCAGCCAGTAGAGGGCCGCATCGGGATCGCTCCCCCGGAGGCTCTTATGGAGGGCGGAGATCAGGTTGTAGTGCTCCTCTCCGCTCTTGTCGTACTGAAGCGCCTTCTTTTGTATCGCCTCTTCGACGAAGGACCGGGTGATCCGCCGCCCTGCCTCTCCTCCCTTGTCTGCGAGAGACGAAGCCGCTTCAAGGCTGTTCAGGGCAGAACGGGCATCCCCGTCGGCAGACCAGACGATATGGCTGAGGGCCTCCGGATCGATCCCGAGGTCAAGGCGGCCGAGCCCCCTCTCGCGATTGGCAAGGGCGCGCCGCACAATCAGGGCGAGGTCTTCCTCGGTAAAAGGCTTCAGTGTGAGGACGCGCATCCTCGAGAGGAGCGGGGCAATCACCTCAAAGGAGGGATTCTCGGTCGTGGCGCCGATCAGGGTGATCAGGCCGCTCTCCACGTGCGGGAGGAAGGCGTCCTGCTGGGCCTTGTTGAAGCGGTGAATCTCATCCACGAAGAGGATCGTTTTTCGTCGTTGCTCTCGCCACTGCTCGGAAGCCTCTTCGACGACTCCCCGTATCTCCTTTACGCCGGAGAGGACCGCTGAAAAGCCGATGAAGTGGGATTTCGTCTCCCGCGCCATGATCCGGGCGAGGGTCGTCTTTCCCGAACCGGGCGGCCCCCAGAAGATGACGGAAAAGATTCGGTCCTCACGGACGGCGCGCCGGAGGAGACCTTCCGCACCGAGGAGGTGGCCCTGCCCGACATACTCATCGAGGCTCCGGGGTCGCATCCTGTCGGCCAGCGGCCGGTTATCGTCCCTTTCATCCTGTTGATCGAAGAGGTCCATCACTACATCCTAACTCATCGGGAAGAGGACGAAGATCAGGAGGTCCCAGAGGGAGTGAGAAATGATCAGCGGAATCAGGTTCTGCTCGCGCTGGTAGAGGAGCCCCCAGTAAAGACCGCAGACCCCGGCCGCCAGGATGAGCATGGGGTTCAGGGAGACGGCGTGGACCAGGGCGTAAACAATGGCCGTCCCCAGAACCCCGGCTCTTGCACCGTACCTGCCGACGAGGCGCCGCTGGACAAAGCCGTGCCAGTAAATCTCCTCCGCCGGCCCCATGACAAACACGAGGAAGACACCGATCAGGACGGCATCAAGCTGGGCCTTGGTCGCGTAGACCGAGGCGATCTGACCGGGGGCAAACAAAAAAAGGAGATTCGCCGCCTCCTTTCCGATCCAGAAGATCCCGTAGAGAATCAGAGCAGAGCCAGTCCCGACCCACAGATGTCTGATGTTGAACGTAAAAAGAGACTTCATCTCGCGATGGCTGGAGATGAGACCCACCGCGGCCAAAAACGAGGCTGAAAAGATCAGCTTGATCCAAAAATTCCCGACCGGGTATGCAAAGATAATAAACCAGAGCACAAAGGCGGCCGCAATGGATATATAAACGGAACGCAGGGAAGAATTGAAGATCTCCGCAGCAAACTGCGGAGAATCTTTAATCCTTATTGGAATAAAATCTTTCATTTTTGCTCGCTTACCCCGCGGCAAGCCGCCGGGAATGCGCTCGCAACGGATTCATCGAAAAGCCCTCATCCGGAGGGCTCAACCGCTCTTGATGACATTTGCAAAATTCCTGTCGAACTCCCGGGCGAGGTCGTCGTGGAGGCTCTTGCCGTGGGCGTCCATCGTCACGATCCCGGTGAACCGGTCGAACCGGATCTTCCAGAAGGCCTCGGGCAGACCGAACTCCTCTTTCTTGAAGACATCCAGCACCTCGGCCACCGAGGCGGCATTGTAGACCCCCGCCCCTCCGATACCGTGCAGGAAGACGGCCTTGTAACGTTTACAGGCCTCCAGGGTGCGCGGACCCATGCCCCCCTTGCCGATCACGACCCTGAGACCGAAGGCGGCGATGACTTTATCCTGGTAGATCTCGTCCCGGATGCTCGTCGTCGGTCCTGAAGAGACAAAGCTCCATCGACCCTCGTCGTTGCGCAGGATGGGCCCGCAGTGGTAAATGGCGCCGCCCCGGAGAAACGATCGGAGCTCGTCATAGAGCTTCTGGTCCGCGGGTGGAAGGGGCCGGGGCGCCTCGATCAGTTTTTCGACCATGTACTTGTGCGCCGCGTCCCGCCCCGTCGTAGCAATTCCCGAAAGCTGGACTGCGTCTCCAGCGTGCAGCCCAAGAATCTCTTCTTCTGAAATCGGTGTCGTCAGATGAATCATCGCTTTATCCCTCATCCGGTGATTCGCCAGGTCCCGTCCGGCTCGATCCGGATAGACCGTCGCCGGCAAACCCAGCACATATAGCTGATAGTGACGAAGTAGGAGGCGGGCACGCGGTGGAGCTTGCCGATCTTCACCCCGAGCAGGGTGGTTTTCCCACCGAGCCCAAGGGGTCCGATCCCCAGTCGGTTTGCGTCGGACAGGATGCGACTTTCCAGCTCGGCCAGGGCGGGATCGGTATGGATGTCGTCGAGACGACGCAGAAGCTGATGCTTCGATTCCATATAGCCCCCGCCCCGATCGCCGCCGATGCAGACCCCCAGGATTCCTGGCGGACACCCCTTCCCTTCCGCCTTGCGCACGGCATCAAGGACCACACGGCGGACGCCTTCGAGGTCCCGTCCCGCGTCGAGCGGCGCATAGGGAATGCTGTACTGACCACTGACGTTTTCGCTGCCCCCGCCCTTGAGGATAAGGGCCATCTCAATGGCGGGTTCGTCCCATTCCGTGAAAGTGACGGCAGGGAATCCCTCGCCGATGTTGTTTCCGCTGTTTTTTCCGGTCACAGAATCCACGGCGTTGTGCCGGAGGTACTGTTTTGTCGTCGCCCAGGCCGCCGCATCCTGACAGACCCGGATGATCTGCCGCATGGAGACGCCTTCCGGATGGTTGATAAAGAAGATCGGCAGCCCCGTATCCTGGCAAACGGGGCCCTGTCTTTCCTTGGCCATCGCGATGTTCTTGAGAAAAAGGGAAAGGGTGAGTTCGGCGGAGGAGCCTGGTTCTTCCGCCGACCGGGCATCGCTCAAGGCCTTCTCCACATCGGCGGGAAGCTCACAAGCGGCCATCCGGACCAGCTCGAAGACCGCCTCCTTGAAGGCTTTGCTGTCGATCCACTCTGCTGTCGATTTCAATAGTAACCTCCTCCGGGGGGATGGTCCGTCGCACGGGCCCCTTCCTGTATTCCCGGCAATCTATTGAAACCGGTTCAAATTGTCAACGAAAATTGAAAAAAGGACCGTCACTGGTGAAAATTACCAACCTGAACGTATTTACATCATAAATAAGGTTGACGGGTATTTCTATAGTCAAAGATAAGATCTATGCTTGATATCGAGCATTTTTTATTGAAGTCATTTATCGAGGATGATTTGATTTTGTAGCAGAGTTCAATTGGAAATGCTTGAAAATGGGTGATTCTGTTTCGTGGTTCGCAATGGCTCCAGAGGACGCACAGCTGCAAGAACTTCGAGTCAAGCATACTATTTCAAATACATGCGGACGTTCAGGGTTAATGTCCCTTTCGGGGATGGTTGAAATCCCTCGCCTTTAGGCGAAGAAAAGTTTATATATGTCGCTATGCGACGTTATCAACTGGGTGCACATACAAAAACGGACCTCAAAGCCCACCTGATCTGGCTTCCAAAATACCGGAAGCGCGTGTTGATTGGTCCTGTGGCGATACGAACCCGAGACGTCCTGCGTCAGATTGCTCTTGAACATGAGATTGACATCATAACGGGGAAGGTATCGAGTGATCATGTCCATATGTTTGTTGCCTATCGACCTACGCAAGAGATCAGTAAGATCATGCAGTGGCTCAAAGGTATAAGTTCACGGATACTGCTTTCAGAGTTCCCCCACCTGAAGAAGCAATTTTGGGGTAGGCATCTCTGGGCGCGAGGATACCTGGCCGTTAGCTCGGGAAATATTACTGATGAGCTGGTGCAACAGTATATTCAAGAGCAAGAAGGGGAGCCGATTGTAGATGACAGTCGATTTGAAATCGACCCCTCATAAAACCCCTCGACTTATAGTCGAGGGTCGTTTAGTTGAGGTGGTCTAGGTGGGATTAATTCGTGTAAAGCCGTTAACGGATCAGCAACGGTTATGCGCTGCCTTTCGGAGCCAGAATACACCACGTCATGACAGCGCCTGCTGATAAACCGGCAACCAGGAAAATAATGTGATCGATAGATATTTGCATGTTTACCACCTAAATCAAAGGTTGAAGGAAGCCAAGCATTTCTCTCAGTTAACTGGAAAAATGGACAGGCGTCCGGATGCGTAACCATCGAGGAGTCTCTGCGCTTCTTCCCGATTTTGACAGCTGATGTATGTATCCCGACATTTATGAGTGTTACTGTCCAAAAAATCGAGCCCGCGATCGATATTGAGCGCAATCTGGTCGGTCATGATAAACCGCTGATGGGGCAAGCTTTGTGTGGACATGGAGTCGCTGTAAATGTGTAATGTTATCTCTGTGCGGGGCAGAGACCGCTGCTTGAACGAACCGAGTTCCCCCAAAATGTGGTTGGTTCCATAACCCTTCGGTTGCCCTAAATGAAAGACAATCTTACAGGCCGCAGGATCATTCAAGAGTCTGCCCAACCAATGTATAAGTTGTTTAATTGTATAACGAAAATTGTCTGAAAAGTTTTTACTTCCGCAAATGCGATCGCAGATGTGAATCTCTGAGGCGTATTTAAGGGCTCTGGCAAGGTGGAAATTTAAAAAGGCAGAGTTATCCATTTCGCCAAGAACACAGGTCTTTCCATTCACGGCTATGGCCGAACGTTTCGGCTCAAAAACCGTGTTTTGGTAGGTTCTCCGCGTAGCTATTTCAGTCCCTGTCGGTGCAGAACGATCTTTTTCTGCATCTATCACCAATACGAAATCCAGCGGTATGGATGCTGCTTGTTCGAATACACAATCAAGATCCGATTTTCCCTCTGAGTAATCAGGCGTCATGCAGTAAAGGAAACGCTTGTGCTTTTTCAATTGCACCAAGAGAGACATAATCCTTTTTCGGGTGAATGTTCCCGGCCACTCCATCAGCATCTCTTTGACGGATGGAGCCCAGCGGTCGTCTTCGAAAACGGCCAAGAAACAATTCTGGAGGAACTCGCTTAAAATGGCGGCGAGATTCTGTGTTGCATCATCGCCATCCGCAGCAGATTCCGAAAATACTTCAGGTTGAAGGAATACGTAGAAGTACATGATTAGAAGAGCTCCCGAAAATCTTCCTCAAAGAATCCACCCGGCCATGGTTTGATCAGATCGCCTTGTTTGTTGATGGGCATTTCATGGATAACGCTTCGAGTTCCATCCGGTACGACGAATAAAACCATCACAACATCAGGAGAGATTGGTATGCAGCCCTCTGGTAATTTGCCTGACGAGGTTTCTCGAATGCGTCTCATGATACGCAGCAGCAAGTGCTCACTGTGGGTTTCGATGAGGAAGCGGTTCTTCCCATCACCTAGCGCCGACTCAATAAACACGTCGCCCAAATCGGCCTGGAGTGCGGGGTGGAGGTGTATTTCCGGTTGCTCGATGGCAATGATATTATTCTGTGATGCGAATGCACTTACAAGGACGGGAAGAACCTGACTGACGCCGATGCCGACGTCTCGGTGGCTGACAATCGTTCCGCTGCGCTTATCGATCAGGTTTAACTCCTGAATGTCAGATAGAAGCTCTTCATTCTTTTCTATATTACGAAGTACTCCATAAATGTCCCCAAACAAATCCATCACCGGATTTTCCTCAGTGCCTGCCGTTGGATCTTCTCCTTGCCTGGTAAAGTGTTTTTCGATGTCTTCTATCTTTTCCTCATAGCTGCTTTTCAGATCATCAATTGTCAATAAATGCCTGATCCTGAGTTCATAGGGTGTCTGGAGCCGATCTGGCGTGGAAAGCCACGCATTAACCAAATCGAGCACACGGGTATCTCGTCGAACTACATCCCAGGCATAACCGCCACCGGCGAACCAATTCGGATCGTAGTGTTGGGAAAAGGCCAAATGACGTGGCGGATAAGACCGGAGCGGACCCAGGTATCTGAGTTGTGACAATTCTTCCGTGACGATCTGGCTAACACCTTTTAGAAGCTCATCAATCTTTCGGGGTAGGAATGAACGAACTGCAGCATTCAGCTCTTCTTTTCGATGGGCTTTGCTGATTGTGAAAAGCCGTGGTTGTCCTCCCGGAATGAATGCGCTTGACTCCGCGAGTCCATCTGGCAAGAATCGCGTACTTTTAACGACAACCTCGGGCACAAGATCGGCAATCGCATCATCCAATCCCTCAAAATCCTCCGGATGGATCGTCTCAGTGGTTGTAGAAAGCATGACCATTGCCCTGATGACTTCACGGAAAACCGGATGTTCGTGGTCCAAGCGATCCAGTTGTAGCTTGCCGTCTCTGCGGCGGCTCATGCGCAGAAGGCTCTTGTCATCGGCGAGGATCTCATAGGTATGAATTTCGGGAAGCGCGTTAGGTAGCGGACGGTCCTGATCGTCTAGACCGATACCCAATTGGAGAAACATGGTTACCTGATTTACCGGTGCGAAAAGGTCAGCGAGGCGATCTTTGAATGCACTGGTGTTCAAGTCCATGACCCACTCAACACGACGGTTGGCCTCTCGCCGGTGTACATATTGACGAAATCCGCCAAGGTCAACGGCTTCCCCGCCTATGTTGCTTAGATAAACATCAAGGTCTCCGGTTTCCTGAGCATGGCGCGCAAGCAGCAGGCTATGGAGGACGCTCGATTTGCCGGAACTGTTCGCGCCATAGATCAACGTCAAAGGGCGGATGGGAATCCTCTGCGTTTCCGCAAAAGCCTTGAAGTTTCCAACTCTAATAGCGGTCAGCACATCATTTCCTCCACATTTAGGATCATTCAAAAACGGCATTGGCTGCCTTAAATATTATCGACATAGTCTCATATACGCTCGTCGGCACAGTGTCTGGCTTTTCCAATATCCAGTTTCTGAGCACTGCGGCCACACGCCACTTCTCGAATTTCTCACTCCCCTTACGGCCAAAGAATGCTGTGAGTTTATTGACAACCCCGTTAAGTTCCTTTTCTTCCTTGTTGAACGCGAGCTTGACCTCGGGGTAGGCGACCTTTACAGCCGCGAGATAAAACTCTTCCGGGAAAATATCTTCGATTTCAGCGGCGGTAAAACCGTCTATGAAATTTCCGATAAAGAGGCACCGGCGATCTTGTCCAGCAAGAAGTTTATCGACAAGCTTCTTGCCTTCTCTGCGTGCCGGTTCATCACCATCAAGGAGGGCGCCAATCTCAATATCATGGCCCAACAGCATGCTAGCCAACGGTAGAAGCTTCGTTACCCCGGCAGCCGGTATCAATGTGACATCGGCCCGAAGAGTAGGTAAATTCCGGCTTGACAGTACTTCGGCAAGAGTTTTAATCAACCAGTAGTCGGTAATCCCTTCAACCAGAAGTTGGCGTTTAGAGATAAATAAGCTTTGAACCAACTGATAGCCGAGGGCTGCCTGTAAAGGAAATAAGGAGTCCTTATCACGGGCCAGACATCTTCCGAAACCCCGGTTGTTCCATCGTCCTTCTCATATACCGCTCTCGCCCTCTCAAGATGATCCCCATCGACCAGGAATGGAGAGTGTGTTGTGTAAAGCGTCTGGTTGTCAATGACCAGTTTGTCTAAAAACTCGATGACCTTTGCCTGCGCAGTTCCGTGGAGATGCAGGCCCGGCTCATCGAGCAAAAGAATACAGTTTTTATGAGCACCTTCACTTTCGACGAGAAAGACCAAGTAGAAGGAGAAAAAGTATTGCAAACCGAGACTGCGCTGGTCCAATTCGATTTCACTGGGATCAAGGTCGTCTGACACCCAAACCCTGAAATACTCACCCTGGAAATCATAGCGGAATCGATGCTTACGTTGTTCCCACCAGTTCTGAAACCTGTTAGTCATGCTGATGGATGCTGAGTTTGCTTTTATAGACAATTCATCGAGCTTGCGGCGAACCGCGTCTTGAAATGGCTTGTCTCGTTCGTAACTGCCAAGCTGAAGCATATTGTTAAGGTCAAGGCCTACATGTTTAAAAAGACAGTGTGTTACGCGGTGCCGAGGGCCTTTTCTCTGGTCTTGCAGTTCCTGTATAAATGTTGGAATGTGGATGGTACTGTCGAGAATGTCGTATCGGTCGAAGTAAACGAAACGGGGAAGGTTCTGCTCAGCCCATTTTTCCGCCTTGCGAAGCGCTTCAATTATCGACAATTGTTGTGCAAGATTGCTGAAGGGTTTAACGAAGGGTTCAAGCAGTTTCTTCTGCCAATCTTCATTTGCCTTTACCATGATCGCGTTGATCACCTGATCCACTTCAGTCTTGGTAGGCAGGTCCTCAAGTGAATGGGTTTTGTGTGAGGTTATAAATCTATCGAATTCCTGGGTCAGCGTGACCTTGATGCCGCCCAAGACCTCTCCTTTATCCGCAGGTGCGGTTAGTCCTTGGATTTCGATTTTAGTCGTCTCCATAGTATCCAGAAGTTCTTTCCTGTCTGGGAACGGCAGATTGGGTTCTGGGCTGAACTCGACTTCGATATTCCACGAGTAGTACCGTGTAACAACAACCTTTGTGACGTCCTTGAGTGCCGGACATATCTCCATCAATTTAATCCGTTCTTCATCATCTAGCGTAAACCGACCACTGGCCACGGGCCAGTCTTTGGACTTGAACTCGTCAGTAAAGCGGCGCCGAGGGAACTCCTTGAGGCCATCGTACTTCTCGCCATCTGACGGGTTCAATTTGGAGAGGCCTCGGAAAATGGCGGACTTGCCAGCCTCGTTCTTCCCGATAAAAGCCGTCAAATCGCGGCATGAAATCCAGTCGGTGTCCGCTACTTTTTTGTAGTTCTGTATCCTGAATGCTTCCAATTTCATGGCGCACCTCCTTGATTATGAAATGCTTTTCAATCCACTCGAAAACAAGCTGACGAATGCCAGGCGCTCTATAGCGTCCTGTGTAAACATCCGATCCATACTGCCGTGACTGGAGAAATTTCGCAATGCTGACAAGGCTCTCATTGTTAGAAACGGGGATCCTTCCTGTTCTTTCTGTTTGTTGGCGATCAGCACGGCATGCATCTATCCAAGATCCCTTATCGACGTCGGAGCCAAGTTCCAGAACAATTGAGCCGTCTGGCAGCGGCCTTTAGCAGGGTAGCGGCTGGAACGTGGTAATGCCATCCCCGCAATTCGATTTGACCAAGTCAGCATCTTGGTCCCTTCATCTTTGTATTTCTCTTGCAACAGCCCATCTTGAATTTCTGCCGATGTCCGCAAGATGTAGGCGAAAAGGTCTGCAACTTGGGACAAAAGAACATGTTTTGAATCCGCGAAGTAGGGTACGTCCACAATCTGATCCAGAGCTGTTTGTTTCTTCCCGCGGTCATAGAATGAGTCTATCCAGTCGGGTGGTTTATGGATGATCAGGCTAAGATCTGTTTCTTTTGAGACCTCGCGGTCAAAAATGAGTACGCTGTGACCTTTGGTCTTGGCTTCATGCTGATGTTGCTTTTGTACCTGAAGAGTGCAGTGCATAGCAGCAGCGCACCAGATAGATTTGAATCGCTTGAGCCGATTGTCCTTTTCTAAAAGATCTTTGTACTTGGTCTTGTTTATCCCACTGAAAACACACTTATGCTTTCTTTTCTCAACCCAGGTGAGAACGGCCTGGATTATCTGCACTCTTTTCGCTCCATCCATTCCACGCCATACTCCGTTACCCCGGTAGAATTCACGGGAATGGAATTCGTCCACACGTCTGCCCGCAGCTTCTGAAAGATACTCAAGAAAGTCAGCCCACGCGTCTTTCGTGACATGCATTCGTGTCGCATCCACAATAATGCCTGCTACGACGAGATAAGGCTCCTCGCCCATGCCACTTTCGTCAAAGTAGCAGAATTTCATGGCTATGCCCTCACGCTTAGAACTTTGGCCTGCATCTCCATCTCCGCCTGGAGCTCCTTCATGTGAACCTCGCGCCATTTGGCGGTAAGGTCGCCGGTAAAGGTGCGGTGAAGCATGACGGCAAATGTTCTCTCCAGATTCTCGTTGGCGGTTGCTATTCGCTTTCGCAGTACACGTATTGATTGCACGGCCTGCGAAAACCGCATCTGTAGATCGTTAGGGACATTAAGAAATGGAGTGGCAGAAACCTGAGCAGCATTCAGATGAGGTTGTCCGGCACGTGCCTTTAGATTCTGGAAATAACCCTTTTGGATGAATGGCGTGAGAAGGTATGTTTCAACAAATTCATCAGTGAGAGCCTTGCCTGGGGTGATTACAAGGTCGTATCCAGCAACACAACCTTCCCATTCGTTTGTGATTTGAGCAACGTCGCCAGTGTAAGCTCCACTTCTCACGACAAGAACTTCATCCTTTTTGAGAAAGGCATTTCTTCCTGGTGGTACATCCTTGGGGTCAACATAGATCATGCTTATGGCGCTTATTGTTCCCCTTGAGATGTTTGTTGCTCGAATGAGTGCCAAACCGGTTTCACTTACCTTCGGTGGCTGTCCTAATCCATACCGGACTTGGGCTCCAAGGTCAGACAGAGGTCTGATTTGCCACCCCTTAGGATTCGTGGCCGGGTCTCCGAACATTTTGTAGAAGAGCGCGGGAAGGATACGGGTGGACTTGGCGTTGGCCTCAGCTCGTTTTTTTCGCAGTGCATTTGCCTGGTCGAGTATCTCGACGATCCGTCGCTGCTCAGATATCGTGGGCAAAGGCACAACGAGTTTTTTAATTTGACTGAGGCTAAGATTCGATATGGTCTGTGTTACCTTGGCCCCCGACATTTGCCACTGCGCATCCTGTGTCTTTAGCCAGTAAAGAAAAAATCTCCTGTCAAGAGGACCAGCTATTCGGACAATAGCCACCGCCTGGTTGCAGTTCATGATCGGCATATTATACGGCACGATAGCACATCGGCCAATCGTGCCCGCTATTGAAATTAGAACGTCATCTACCTTGATCACTGAGCGAGCCAGCAACTGGTGAGTTGCTTTGTCAATGAACAGAGTGCCTGGACCAAGAACGACCTCTTCGCCGAGTAGATTTTCAGCGCGAAGAAACGGTATACCGTCAGACACATACTCCTTCCCAAGTGTCCGTGGGGTTGTTCCCTTCGTGACAACAGAGCAGAGATTTCCCAATCGGGCCGTTGGCCACTTCATTCGACCGCCTCCACATCCTGAAGCAACTTCTCTAAGCCACTAGCGATCTCACGTTCAATCGTCAGTGTCTCTCTGATAAGTTGCGTCGGGTCATCGTCCGGGACTTTTTCGGCAATCTGTGGCTTGTAGCGACCGGCAGCCAGATTGTAATCATTCTCGACGATGGATTTAATGGTCGCCCACCAGCACCGCGTTTCCTCTGTTCCGGCAGGCAGGAGAGCCCCCGCCTCCATGCCGGGAGCATCTTTGAAACCGGAGGCCTTGTAGTTCTTCCATTGTTTCAGCAGGTCAGGGATATCGTTTCGTTCGGGCGTTTCGGGCCTGCCGCCGCCCTGAATCTTGTCCGGATCGAAACCGTCCGCGCGGACTTCGTAGAACCAGACTTTCTCCTTGTATTTTGTCTTCTTGTCCTTTTTCGCATCAACGCCGGGACGACGAAAAACCAGCACGCCGGTCTTGACTCCTGCGTACGGTTTAAACACCCCCGCGGGTAGCGATACTACAGCGATCAGGTCGTAGTCCTCGACGAGCTTGCGGCGAAGCTCCACGTGAGCGGAGTTTGAACCGAAGAGCAACCCTTCGGGGACCACCACCGCACATTGGCCACCCGGTGCCAGGGCCTCCATCATGACGCCCAGAAAGAGCAGCTCACTCTTTTTTGAATTAGTGGGCAGGTCCTTACGAATGGATTCCTTGGGGAGGACGCCGGCAAACGGAGGATTGGAGAGGATCACCTTGTAACGGCGGTTTAAATCGTCTTCGGAAAGTCCGCCCATGTCAGAGAGAGTATTGGCGCGTTTGACGTTGGCCTGGCGAATGCCGTGGAGAACCAAATTCATCATGGCGATGCGCATCATCTGGCGAGACACGTCGGTGCCGTAAATGGAACGCTCCAAAACCTCCCAGTTGGGGATTTTCTCACCCGGACCCTTGCGGTAGGTTTGCAGGGTCGGGATTGCTTTCTTGGCCTCATTAATAGACTGACCGCGTTTCCAGCCATTCCTCGCCGTAGATGGGAACTTCCTCAGGCTCCGTCGAGTATCGAGCAAGAATGTATTCGATAGCATCGATAAGGAAGCCTCCCGTGCCGCAAGCCGGGTCATAGATGGTATCGCCGATGTTGGGATCCACCATCTCCACCATCATAGTCCGGATCTGCCGCGGCGTGCGGAACCGTCCATTCAAGGCAGACTGGCCGAGATGGGTGAGAAGATACTCGAAGATGTCGCCCTTGACGTCCGTGCCGAGCTTTGCGAAATCGATGCCGTCGATCTCGTCCACCACCTGCTTGAGCACGTTGGGATCAATGATCTCTAGCACTGCGTCCCTGAAGTACTCTGCGATCTGCGGTTCTTCCTTCACCAGTGAGGCCATGTAGGGAAATACGTGGTCTCGTACAAAATCGCGGAGGTCCGGCCCGCTTTTAACCGGAAGTTTTTGCTTGAATAATGATTTAACTACTTGTTAATAAATGACTTTATGCTCAAGGATGTTTCAATTTACTGGGTACACTATCCCAAGCAGGTCAAAAGCTTTCGCCTGTAGA
>Ga0116204_1000874_pt1 | contig 17050 bp, 15 predicted proteins | sample LakKivwa52mmetaG_FD_94481 | JGI IMG/M metagenome (GOLD analysis project Ga0116204, IMG submission 94481) | Anoxic lake water microbial communities from Lake Kivu, Rwanda to study Microbial Dark Matter (Phase II) - Lake Kivu water 52m metaG | ecosystem: Environmental > Aquatic > Freshwater > Lake...
ATATTCCGCGTGTCAACCGGGGTCTAAAGGGGTTAAATTTTTCCTTTTTGACCCTGTGGGTTGTGTAGGGATTGAACCTACGACCCGGTGATTAAGAGTCACCTGCTCTACCAACTGAGCTAACAACCCGAGATGCGGGGGAAACTATAGTGATGCGGAGGAATTCCCCCCAATTCCGCGAGGGATAGCTGCAATTGCAAGCCCCGCAGTGATTAGTGCGATTAATCCGAGCGTAATTCCCCATAATGTTCGATTGCCTTCAATCATGTAATAAGCGACTCCAAGGGCGATGAGATTTGCCATCACAATCGGACCTCTTCCATATCTCTTGCCACGCAGAATTCCTCGTCCGGCGAAGAAAAGCCCCGCTGCTCCAGCAATCAGGAAGATGATTTCAGCGATTACTGCGTCTAGCTCTTCTACTTCGGAGGTAACAGATCTTGCGAAGAGATAGATGGCCAGAGATATGAGGAATAGCGCCTCAAGATTGGCGAAAGCAGCCGCCCATTTCCTCACTCGCATATCCGAAGAATAGGGGATGAGAAATCACTTCTTTATCCCTTGACGGTGGTGAAGCCTTAGGGAGTGAGTGAGCTGATGTATGACAAATTGACGGGCTTAATGACCCCATTCCACTTTTATGAGAGCGCTAAGCGCGTTAAATCCTGGGCCAATCGAAAAGGTCAAGCTCTCGCCCTCATCGCGATTCGATTACCGGAGGTATCCGATGATGTTCTGGTTGATTGCGCCCGCAAATTAAATAGTGAGCTACGAGGTGGCGATTTGCTAGCGAGAATGGGAGAGCGGACTTTTGTATTGCTACTTTTGGGTGACGAAGAAGGCGCTGGGCATTTGATTTTTAGATTGGCAAACACAATAAAGCCAAAGTTGGATTTCTCAAGGACTTTCTTTAGTGAAGATGAAACTCTTGTTGAAGCGCTAAATCGATTAGGCGTTTGAGATAAATATGTTTTCGCGGTAGTACTTCATTTCCGCGATTGAATCTTGAATATCTCCAAGGGCTCGGTGATTTCCAGTCTTCTTGGGAGCAGCAAAATAAACTTTTGGATACCACCTTCGTGCCAGTTCCTTTATCGATGAGACATCAACGGACCGGTAGTGCAAGAAAGCGCCGAGCTTCGGCATATCTCTATTTATGAAGTTTCGATCCATACCAATTGAGTTTCCAGCAATGGGGGATTTCCCAGCTGCGGTGAAATTGGATAGGTATTCGAGGATCTTCTCTTCAGCAAAACTCATCTGCACGCCATCTTTGAGTTTTTCAAGGAGTCCAGATTCGGTATGCATCGCTCGTACCTCGGGGCTCATTCCATCTAACTTTGCTGTCTCTGTTTGGATTACTAGATCTATTCCATCACCTAAGACATTTAAGTTTTCATCAGTTACAAGGACGGCAATTTCAATTAAGGCATCTTTATCGAGGTCCAGCCCGGTCATCTCGCAATCAACCCAGACCAAGGGCGGGTTCTCGTTAGCCATGAGGCAAGGCTAGGGGCAGGCATGGGGAAGGTGAGATTTCACTGCTCGTTCACCTTCTGTTAACTATCTTTCCACCCCCGAACGGAGACTGGGTAGCAGTATCGTGCCGTGACCTTGATGGCAGAGAAGCAGATTCCAGCTCCAAGAACCATTACAACCAAGCCTAGAACCTCTGACAAAATCTTTCGGGGCGTAATTTTCGCGGGCGCACTTTCGTCGCTAGTAATTCTTGCTGCGATCGCAATCTTTTTAGGGCTTCGTGGTTTTGAAATCCTCGCTCGAGAAGGACTCTCCTTTGTTACTGGATACGAGTGGTTCTCCTCAATCAATTCAGATGGAACTGCTGGCGAAGATCCATCTGTTTACGGTATAGGCGCGATGCTCATAGGAACAATCGTTACGGCCCTAATTGCCGTAGCGATTGGCGTTCCGATCGCGATCGCTGCTGCTCTCTATCTCAACTTCTACTCACCAAATGCAATTAAAGGGTTTTTGGTCGGTGTGATTGATTTGATGGCAGCATTTCCATCAATTCTCTTCGGGCTTTGGGGCTTCAATATTCTCATGCCTAGTGGAGAGTACTGGGCAAAGCTCCTCCATAAGTATCTGGGATGGATACCGCTATTCGATGTATCAACACCTTTCTTTTCTAGATCGCCATTTATCGCTGGACTAGTTCTGGCAATCATGATCATTCCGATTGTTACTTCAATTGCGCGTGAGGTTTTCTCCCAGACCCCGCTTGATCGAATTCAGGCGGCTTACGCACTTGGTGCAACCAAGTGGACCATGATCCGAGCCGTTGTTCTCCCGTTTGGTTACAGCGGCGTTGTTGGCGGCGCGATGTTGGGATTAGGTAGAGCAATGGGAGAAACCGTTGCCGTATTCACCGTTCTAAACATCATTTTCCAGGCGAATTTCCAGATACTTCTTGGCGCTGGCGGAAACGTTGCATCACTAATTATTTTAAAGTTTGGCGAGGCCTCAGCCGAGGAAATCAAGGCTTTGATGGCTGCTGGCTTAATGCTCTTCTTGCTTACGCTTCTTGTAAATATGTTGGCAGATCTCTTGGTTAATCGAACCGTAAAGCAGGGCCGATAAACATGAGCACCGCTACTTTGAACTATCCAAAACCACAAAAACCGTGGCGACCGAAGCAGCGAGATTTAGTACCTACATATCTAGGAGTCATTGCGACTCTACTGGGAACCTGGGCGCTCGTTGAATTTACTGGTCTGGCCGGAAAGTTGGGCGCTTTTGGTGCAGCAGTGTTGTGTACAACGGTAGTTTCAACGTTTCTCGCGGGAAGAAGCCGAGGTAAGCAAGCTGCGAAGAATGCCGCTGTCGCTTCTCTCATAACATCTCTAGCCCTCCTTGCGATGTTTCCAGTTATAAGCATTCTTGGGACTGTTTTGGTGAGAGGTACTAAAGGACTTTATACCGGTTTCTTCACTACCGACATGGGCCTGGCAAGCGTTAACGATCCCTTGAATGTCGGTGGAATTCTTCATGCAATAGTTGGAACTTTCCTGATGATCGTGATTGCTACTGTAATTTCGGTACCGCTTGGAATTTCCACAGCGATTTATTTGACTGAAATTCGTGGTCCAGGCTCTCGATTGATTCGCTTCCTGGTTCAGGCCATGAGTGGAGTCCCTTCAATCGTTGCTGGACTCTTCATTTACTCGGCAATTATCACTGGCTCGGGAAGAGGGTTTAACGGACTATGGGGCGCACTCGCTCTAGCAATTCTCATGTTGCCAACGGTTGCTCGTACTGCCGAGGAAGTTTTGCTATTGATTGCGGAAGACTTGCGTGAGGCGGGTCTAGCTCTAGGAGCAACCCAATGGCGCACCGTTGCAATGGTCGTTGTACCTGCCGCTAAGAGCGGATTGATTACTGCGATGATCCTTGGTATCGCTCGAATTGCCGGAGAGACCGCTCCTCTACTCTTCACCACCGGTGGAGGCGATGCCACAAATTTAAATCCAGTAGATGGCGTTATGGGTTCAATTCCATTTGCTATCTGGAAGGCGCTTATTTCCGGTTCGGCTGAATCTAATGCTCGTGCCTGGGCATCAATCTTGGTTCTTTTGGTCCTTGTAATGATTCTGTTCTTTTCAGCACGACGCTTGGGGAAGGCTAGGAGATAAAAATGACAGATAACGTGAAGCCATCATCGCTGGCAAGCATCGCCGCCGGAAACGCTAATCGGGTGCCTGGCAAGAATGCGCTTGGTACCGGCCTTGAGGCTCGAAGTGTGCACGCGTGGTTTGGCAAGAACCATGCTCTCGCAAATGTCTCGTTGGATTTTGCCGCCGGAACTGTTACAGCTCTTATTGGCCCTTCTGGATGTGGAAAGTCAACTTTCATTAGAACGTTAAATCGAATGCATGAGTTCATCCCGACTGCGGCAATGGCGGGTGAAGTGCTCTTGGATGGAAGAGATATCTACGCCTCTGGCGTTGATGTTACGAAGATTCGCCTAAAAATCGGAATGGTCTTTCAAAAGCCAAATCCATTTCCTTCGATGACCATTGGTGAGAATGTTTTGTCCGGTTTAAAGCTAGCTCAACTAAAGCAGAGCAATAAAGAAGAACTGATGGAGGAGTGCCTCGTACGTGCTGGACTTTGGAATGAGGTTAAAGATCGCTTAGGCGCTCATGGAGGATCGCTATCTGGAGGGCAGCAACAGAGATTGTGTATCGCGAGATCACTTGCAGTTAACCCTCAAGTGTTGCTGATGGATGAGCCGTGCTCCGCTCTCGATCCTGGATCCACGCTGAGAATTGAAGAGACTATCCGTGAGCTCTCGGAGACTATGACAATCATCATCGTCACACATAACATGCAACAGGCTGCTCGAATTTCGGATTACACCGCGTTCTTCCTAGCCGATGGTCATCCAGGAATGATGATCGAGACTGGGCCAACGAGCCAAATTTTCTCTAATCCAAAAGATAAGCGGACTGAAAACTACGTGACCGGGCGGTTCGGCTAATACCAACTGTTCACCTTACGTTTCCATTTCGTTTAGCAGGAGAATCACTCTAGTTACTTCGGGTTTTCTAGGTTTCTCACACGTTCCCGTTCAAAGAAAAGGAGACCAAATTGGTCCGCAAGACACTCTCGAAAGTGGCGATCATCGCCGCTGTCTTCTCACTGATAGCAGCCCCAGCCCACGCAGTCAATCTCGTAGGTGGCGGCGCTTCATTCGCAAACCCAATTCTCGATGCCTGCAAAGCTGAATATGCACGCTTCTCAGGCGATAGCTATGTCTATAACTCCCTCGGTTCCGGTGCTGGTCGCTCCGGTATCGATAAGGGTGATTACGACTTCGGTTGGTCTGATACGCCGCACTTAGGATCAACAGCTCCAGCATCGATGATTCATCTTCCAGTAGTTGCGGCACCTGTTGCAATTCTTTACAACATTCCTGGAGTGAGGGGCCAAGTTCACCTTTCGCCGACAACTCTTGCAAAAATCTTGTCACGCGAAATTACGAAGTGGAATGACCCAGCAATCAAGGCAGACAATGCGCGAAATGTTAAGTCGCCTCTTTTTGAAACAGTTCGTACCAAGACCACTGTTGGCGGTGTAACAACCTTTACAAATGTCGTAAAGAAGGATGCCAAGGGCAATCCCGTAGTAAAGCGCTACACGCAAAAGCGCATTAATACACGTCTTCCAAATCTCGACATCGTAGTAATTTATCGCGCGGACTCCTCTGGTACTTCGGGAATCGTCACAAATTACCTACGTGCAGTCGTTCCAACCGTCTGGACTAAGAACGGTAACAACGACTTCGCTGCTTCATTCCCGGGCAATATCAATGCCCCAGCGAACATTGGAAAGATTCAGAGCGCTCGTGGCTCTGAGCTAGTTTCAGCGCTCGCAGCGAAGACTCCTGGTGCAATCACATACGCCGAGAAGGACTACGCAACCAAGAACAATCTTGGCTTTGCGAAGCTCTATAACAATGCTGATGTCGCTGTAGATCCAGGCGCTGCCGGAACTTCGGCCTTCCTTGGTTCTGCAACATTCAATGAAGCAAATGGAACCTTGAACTTGGATTACAAGACGACTAATCCACTTGCCTACCTTCTTGGCTCGACTTCTTATGCACTCGTTCTCACAAACTATCCAAACAAAGAGAAAGCTGCAGCTGTTAAAAAGCTAATGACTTTCGTGTTGGATGAGTGCGCGAAGCGATTCCCACAAACTGAGTTCGCAGTTATTGATGGTCCTCTTTATGACTTCAATAAGCGACTAATTGCACGGATTGGTTAATTGCTTCGAGGGGGTAATTAACTGAGCAACACGATTAGAGGCCGGAGAAAATTTACTCCGGCCTCTAAATCATTATGGTGAGAAAAATTGTAGAGTGTGCTTGTGCGCCTCGGAGTTCTTGACGTTGGATCAAACACAGTCCATCTTCAAGTTGTTGATGCATTCTCCGGAGCACGCCCAAATCCAACAACAAATTTAAAGATTGAATTAAGACTCTCAGAGTTCTTGAGTTCAGATGGATTCATAGCGGCTGAAGGTGTTAAGCAGCTTCGAAGTGCCATTAAGGAATGTGTTGAAGAAGCAAGGAAGGTAAATTCTGAAGAACTCCTGCCATTTGCTACATCGGCTCTCCGTGAAGCGCGAAATGGAAGCGAGATTATCTCTGATTTAAATAATGAGTTTGAAATAGATCTACAAGTCCTCTCCGGAGAAGAAGAGGCGCAAATAACTTTCTTGGCCGCGCGACGTTGGTATGGCTGGTCGAGTGGTCGATTGTTGGTTGTAGATATAGGTGGTGGATCATTAGAACTTGCTGTTGGTGTTAATGAATCAGCTGATATTGCGCTCTCATTGCCACTCGGAGCATCGAGATTGACCAAGAGCCATCTTGAAGGCGATCCCTTCACGAAGAAATCGATTAGGAACCTTCGCGATCACGTCGAATCTCAACTATCCGAAGTTCTGCCTGCAATACTGCAACACCAAGATACAGATCGAGCGATAGCTACAAGTAAGACTCTAAGAACGTTGGCCCGCCTAACAGGGGATTGGGCTGACGGAAGTGGGAGATCTTTAGAACTTGAAGGATTAAGAAAGATTCTGCCGAAACTCTCAGAAATGAATCAAGAGGAGCGAAGCGAGCTACCAGGTGTTTCTAAGTCGCGCGCACGACAAATAGTTGCTGGAGCTTATGTTGCAGAGAGCGTGATGCGAAGCCTTGATATCGAGTCTCTAGAAATATGCCCTTGGGCTCTTCGTGAAGGAATCGTCTTGAAGTGGCTGGATTGGATCAAGCAATAACGGGTGCTGCTAGATGATCGACAGCAATAACTTCTTTTCCAATGTGATGAAGAATCCAGGCCTCACCTGGCTTTAAAGCCGCTTCAGAGACTTCAAACCCTTGCTTTGAGTACTTCTCTGATAAGTATTTGGGCAGAATTGGATTATGCCCACAAACCAAAGTTGTGTGGTCGTTCTCAAGTAAGCGGTCTATGTATTTTAAGGTCCGCTCGGGATTCTTGGAAAAAACATACTCAGTCAATGAGTCAGTAAAGAAATAATCCAGCGAAAGAGCCCTTGCTAAGGGGTTTATGGTTTCGTAACATCTAACTGCACTTGAAGAGTGAATCTCTTTAATGCCAAAGGGAATAAGCGAACTAATCAAGCGTTTTGCCTGTTGCTCACCGATTGAAGATAAAGGACGATCTAGATCTTCACTCTGCCAATCTTCTCGAGCCACAGCTTTCGCATGGCGGAGAAGAATCATTGTCTTTGAATCGAGTTCAGTTTTTAGAAAACGTTCCAATATCTCCTTATCGCTCTCGCGAGTGAGCTCGGACTGGGCTTGGGTTACTCCAAGCCAAGAGATTCTGTCTACTTCGAGCGGATTGGGTGAACCAACTTCTTTCAAGAACTTTGCACTCCAATATTCAACTCTTTTGCGCGCCCCTTCAGTTTCGTACGAAATCTCTCCTAAGGATTGTTGGAAGCGAACTTCAAATCCAGTCTCTTCAACTGTCTCGCGATAAGCGCAAGCAATCGCGCTCTCGCCTTGCTCTTGTTTTCCCTTAGGAAGAGTCCAATCGTCGTACTTGGGGCGATGAACTAGAGCTATTTCAATCGCACCCTCTAAATTTCGACGCCAAACAACGGCACCGGCAGCACTAATCTCACTCATTTCTGGCACGTGCCTGATCCATCAATACGTCATGTAACTCAGCGAGCCGGCCTTCACTATTACTATTTTTTCTAATCCAACTACCACTCGACTCGAGCTCCCAATGACTTATCTCTGGGCTTGAATACAAATCGAGAATCTGACCGATTTTTGCCCTATGTTCCGGCTCCTCAATTCTCACAAGCGCTTCAATTCTTCGATTTAGATTTCGATCCATCAGGTCCGCGCTACCAATCCAATACTCATCCGCGCCATCGTTATGGAAATTAACTATTCGAGAGTGCTCGAGAAAACGCCCAAGAAATGAACGCACAACTATGTTCTCGGACTTTCCAGGTAATCCAGGCTTGATGGAACATATACCTCTTACATTCGCTTCAATCTTTACTCCGTTAATTGATGCCTCATACAACGCATCCACAAATTCTTCATCAAGTAGCGCATTCAATTTGAGTCTAATTCGTGCGGGCTTGCCCGCTTTGGCGTTATCTATCTCGCGATTAATCCGTTCAAGTAGCCCTTTTCTTAGTCCTTTAGGAGCTACCAGTAATCGCTCAAAATTCTCCTCACGTACAAATCCTGAAAGTTGGTTAAATAGACGAGATAAATCTTCACATAATCTTGCATCTGCACTTATCAGACCAAAGTCTTCGTATAGTCGAGCAGTCTTGGGATTGTAATTTCCAGTTCCAACATGACAATAACGTTGCAAGTGGCCATTCTCTTTTCGAACCACAAGCGATAACTTCGCATGAGTTTTTAGCCCCATAAGTCCGTAAACAACATGTACGCCGGCCTCTTCTAGCTTTCTCGCCCAGCGCAAGTTTGCCAATTCATCAAAGCGAGCCCTAATTTCAATTACCGCCAGAACTTGTTTTCCAGCAGCTGCAGCTTCCAGAAGCGCCTCGATAATCGGAGAATCTCCCGACGTTCTATATAGAGTCTGCTTTATCGCAAGAACCTTTGGGTCGATTGCTGCCGTCTCAAGAAAGCGGACCACAGTTGAGTTAAATGAGTCATAGGGGTGATGAAGAAGTATCTCGCCCTTCTTTATAGCGCTGAAGAATTCATCCGCCTCCGCTTCTTCCAACTCTGGAAAGGGTTGTGGCAGCGATCCTCGAAATGGCGGGAATTTGAGTTCGGGTCGATCTAGGTCTGCGATGAAATTAAGGCCGGTAAAGTCAAGTGGGCCCCGACTCTTAAAGACCTCTCGGTTTGTGATTTCCAATTCCGCCACTAGTCGCTCAAGCAAGTCAGCTTTGATGTCATCTTCGACTTCAAGGCGTACTGGTGGGCCGAATTTTCTCCGTTGCAGCTCTTGCTCCATCGTCTCTAAAAGGTTGTCACTCTCTTCCTCCTCGAGATCTAGGTCCTCATTTCTAGTCAATCGAAATGCGTAATAGTCTTCGATGAACATTCCAGGAAAGAGCTCTTCTAGGTGAGCGGCTATAACTTCTTCTAAAGCGATAAAGCGATTGTTAACTTGATTATTGACAACTACAAAGCGGGGCAAAGTATTTGGAACCTTTACGCGAGCGAAAAATTCCTCTTCTGATTCAGAGTTACGAACCAGCACCGCAAGACTTACCGATAACCCTGAGATGTAGGGAAATGGCCTAGATGGATCTACAGCAAGTGGTGTGAGGACTGGAAATATGGAGGAGTCAAATAGTTGTTTTACATATTCCCGTTCGCTAATGGTTAAGTCATGCCATCTAACAATGTGAATATTTTGGCGAGCTAATTCGGGCAATAGCGTTCCGTGCCAAGTGTTATATTGTCTTTCAACGAGATTCTTGGATTTCTCAAGAATCGATTCAAACAATTGGACCGGTGTGAGCCCAGAGAGATTCTGTGAACTCAATCCAGATTCAACCTTGAGCTTGACCGAAGCGGCTCGAATCATAAAAAAGTCGTCAAGATTTGAGGAGACAATGGCCATAAAGCGGACTCGTTCGAGTAGTGGCAGTTCTTCATCCTCGGCCAGATCCATCACCCTATTGTTGAAATCCAGCCAACTTAGCTCTCGATCTACATAGGTCGAGGAATCAATATGCGTAAATGCCTTCATTACGGAGAGAGTGTTCTATCCATAGGTGAACTTTGTATGAACTAATAGGTGGGAAGTGGTGAACAGACCTTGTTCTCTTGATGTTTACTATCTTTCAAATCCCTATTCATATTTGCTTCGTATGTTGGCAACATGGAACGACCCGCTGTAATCATGGTTACAAGTAATGGAGTCGGGGCCGGCCATTTAATACGCGCCAGCGCTATCGCAAGAAGGCTTAATGAAAATTCTCGCCCAATTATTCTCTCGATGGCTTACTCAGTTATCGAAGTTTCAAAAGCTCTAGGTATTGAATGTGAATTTGTACCGGGTCGCGACAAGGGCTTAATGGTGCGACGTAAGTGGGATAACTATCTTAGAGATCGCTTAGTGGCCCTAATTGATGAGACCAGTGCGAAAGTTGTCACCTTTGATGGCGTCGTTCCATATCCCGGATTAATCGCCGCAAAATTCCGCAGACCAGATGTGAGCTTTATTTGGATTCGGCGTGGAATGTGGCAGAAGAAGCCCCAAGGGATTGCGCTATCACTGCAATCAAAACTCATGGATTATGTGATTGAGCCCGGGGATGTGGCACGCGAATATGACACCGGGCCTACGAAAGAACGGAATGAAGCGGTTGTAACTTCACCGGTTTCACTTTATGACCCAGAGAAAACGCTTTCCAAGAAGGATTCTCTTAGAACGCTTGGCCTAGAGAAGAACCGGACCACTGTTCTGGTGCAACTAGGAGTCGGCGAAAGAGATTTAGATGAGCGCGTGTCAGCGGTACTTAAAGGTCTTTCTAATTGGCCCGACCTTCAGATAGTCATGGCCAAAGAGCCAAAAAATCAAAGAGGTGAGTCGTTGATACCTAAGGGTGTAGAGGTGCAAGTCATTCGGCACTTTCCTTTGGCCGATGTCATTCACGCTTTCGATGCGATCGTCTGCGCCGCCGGTTACAACTCCGTTCATGAAGTCATTCCCGCAAAGATTCCAACGCTATTGATTGCAAATAACCGCGGGACTGATGATCAACTTGCTCGCGCTAGATGGTGTGAAGACTACAAATTGACCCTTTTTGCAAATAACGAATCTTTAGCAGAGATAGAGCAGAAGGCCAAGGAGCTGATTGAGCCAGAAAATCTCTTAAGACTTACTCAAATGTGTCAGAGAATGCCAAGTTTCAGTGGGGATAAAGACATCGCTGCCATGATTTCCATTCTCACGAATTCAAGTGTTTCATCGCTGATTTTAAAGCGCATGAGGTATCAACGATTTATCGCACAATCAGAATTGGAGCGAGGAATCGGACACATCATAAGAAGGTTTGCCAACTCAATCTTGCGATCGGCGGCGCTGGCATTTAGAACTTTATTTCCTCATAAAGAACAAGTCACACCTGAGTCAGAGGTCACGTTTTCCGACTCTCTGGATGAGAAATTCTGCGCTCCGCGAATTAGAGGCAATACCCGATTTGAACACCTTCTTGCCGGCTCAAGTGATACCTATTTCAAAACGCGTATTCAAATCGCCTTGAAGGCTTATGAAGCAAATCAGGATTCGCTAACACGTCATGATTCAAGTGGAACACTTGGGTCAATCCCCTTTAGCTCTGCGACTATTTTGAGATAACTTTCATTAAATTTTTTCACATCAGAAACTTCTTCTTGCCAACGCCCTCGACTCACCTTTTCAGGCGTTACTTCTGCTTCAAAATATTTTTGCAACTTGCTTTCATTCTCCAAACCGAGGAATGAAAGAATCCTATTTAGGCTCTCACTACGGTTATGAATCGCAAGGTCTTCCAAGGAAATCGTAAGTACTCTTGAATCTAACTCATTTGTATTCAACAAGATTCGCCTCATCCGACGCCGATACCAAGTGAGGCCTTCATCATATGTTCTTGGCCCCCAATGCTCGCGGGTTACCGAGGAAATTACATCACGGCCATCTCGGACCATATGGATAAATCTTGCACCAGGCAGAAAGGGGGCTAACTCGTTAGAGCGAAAAAGGTTTATAGGAGTGGTATCTATCCACAAAGGTTTCCCACTAGCTCTCTTTTGAGTTTCAACAAAAGCACGTAAGAAGTTCGCTGGCGCCAATTTCCTATTAAGTTTCCAATCTGATTTCATCTTGCTATACAGCGTTTTTAACTCTTCAAGTTCGATGCCTTGAATCAAACCTGCAATCTCACCGACTTTAGGATCGCGCTCCCACCAATCATTGAATAATCGATATCGGAACCTCTCCAGATGAAGCCGGTCTGTGATCAGGAGGCGCTTGTATCTCCCCACTCTTTTCCCGAGATAGAGGTCAAGCAGACCATTTCCGTATGTGAGCATCTTTATTTCAGCAGGTCTTGATAGTCCGACTTGTGAATGTCGAGAGAGAAGTTTTCCAATAATTGTCGTGCCACTTCGGCCGGTACCGCCAGAAAGAATTACGTCCGAAAAATCTAGGCTGGTCTCGTGCATGGTCAGAGGCTACAGAGAAGTATTTCCGAATCTCTTACTTCCACTCGAGTTTGTAGAACCTACCTTTACATTTAACCCACTGTTAACCCACTTTAATTGAGACTTCGGTCATCAAACTAACTCCTCGTAAGGCCATCACCACAACTTTGATTTTGTCCCTCGTACTCTTGCTTGGGAACACTTTGCCGGCAAAAAGCAATTCTGAACCTTTTACCATCACTGAGTTAAGTCGAATTGTCTCTGGCGATGGTGAAGGGGGAGCGGAAATACCCACCTATCACGCTGCGAGTAAGAGACTCTTCTCAACAAACGGAGCAAGAAATACGGTCGATGTTTATGACTTGAGTGATCCAACAAAGCCAGTCCGAATCAACCGAGTGGAACTCAAGAGTTTTGGAACGGATGTTACAAGTGTTGCAGCTGGCAAAGATGTCATTGTGGCCGCTGTTCACCGAGGCGAGACCTTCGCTGCTAATGGCACGCCAACAACTCCTACGGGTGTGTTAGTGGTAATGGATGTGAACGGAAAAGTTCTAGCCACACCAGATTTAAAAGGTGTTTTGCCCGATGCAGTTATATTCACACCGTCAGGAACTACGGCATTAGTTGCAATAGAAGGTCAACCTGTTTGCGCCAAAGATGATCTTGCAACAACTGCGAACGAAGCGACGGACTACACAAAGGCGCTTGATCCACTAGGCGGAGTTTCAGTAGTTGACTTAACAAATCCAACTGCACCGGAAGTGACATTCGTTGGCTTCAAGGGATTTTCCGTTAGTGAATTACGAGCTAAAGGTTTAGCCCTTTCAACAGTTGTTAATGATGCTGCAAAAGATCTCGAGCCTGAATACATTGTGGCTTTAGATGATGCCAAGGCATACGTAACAATTCAGGAAGCAAATGGTTTAGGCGTATTGGATATTGAGAATGGTTCTTGGCTTGAAGTTCGAAAAGCATTTGAATCAAAGTTGACCGCGACTCCAATTGATACTAGCGATAGAGATTCTGGCAGAGGTCCCCGTTCCTACATCAATGTCGTTGGCGCAAGCCAGCCAGATGCCATAGCAGGGTTCAAGATAGGTTCAGGCCATTACTTATTGACGGCTAACGAGGGTGATGCTCGAGAGTACACATGTCTCAATGAGGATCTGCGTGGCTCTTCGCTCAAAGTTGATTCACGTAGATTCCCAGACTGGAAGACGTGGTCAGCAAATGCTGAGTTAGGTCGCATAAAAGTTAACCCCAATGCCGGTGATCGTGATGGGGATGGAGACATCAACACGATCCACCTAAGAGGTTCACGCTCTATGACCATGTACCGCAACGGAGTTCCAATTTGGGATAGTGGAAAGCTTCTTGAAGATATCCAGATAAGTGCATTTGGTGTGGCAAACATAAATGGTTCGCACGCACTTTCTGCAGATAAGACAACTGTTAACTACACACCACAGGATCGCTCCGATGACAAAGGCTCTGAGCCAGAAGGTGTTGCTGTAGGAATGGTTGGTAACTCTCGGATTGCAATTTTAGGACTTGAGAGAATGAGCGCCTTGGTTGTATTCGATGTTTCAACTCCACGAGAGCCAACATTTCTTAAGTGGATTCAAATGCTCCCAACAACTCCAACTCCGGCAGCCCAAGCAACCGCTTGGTCACCCGAGGGAGTGATTTTTATTCCTGCTGATAAGTCTCCTAATGGCAAGGCTCTCTTCATAACTAGCTATGAGTTGAGCGGTTCATTATCGATTCATCAGATTGAAGAAAAGAAGTAACGATTTAAATTCACCTGCCGGGTAAGTGCATCCTGCGCGCCCGGCAGGAATCGAACCTGCGACAACCCGCTTAGAAGGCGGGTGCTCTATCCGACTGAGCTACGGGCGCAATAGCTTGAATTCTAGCGATTGTGCACAGGGCAAGAGTCAGTTGGTACCACGGTGATACCTTTTGCGAGTGAGCCAAAATTCAGTGCGTGAGAAGAGATTAAGAGAAGCAATTGCATTGGTAGCGAAGGAAGACAAAGAACTCCTCAAGCGATTAGCCCAGTAGTGGAGTCGGTCGACTGTCTAGCCCCCAAAGAAATCGAGCCGCACATTAAAAAGGGCAAGGCCCAGTAAAGGGCCGCGATAGGGTTTCGCCTCGTGGCAGAGTTCATTTATACGATGAAGAAAGTGCGCAAAGCGCACGGCGACAAAGTCATACTTGATGATGTAACCCTGATGTTCTTACCGGGCGCCAAGATCGGCGTTGTTGGCCCAAATGGTGCAGGTAAATCAACAGTCCTTCAGATGATGGCGGGTTTGCAACAACCTTCAAATGGCGAGGCTTATTTAACTCCCGGCTATAGCGTCGGAATTCTTCTGCAAGAACCCCCACTTAATGATTCAAAGAACGTTCTTGAAAATGTGCAAGAAGGCGTTGCCGAAACGATGGCGCTCCTTGCTCGCTTCAATCAAGTTTCAGAAGAGATGGCAAGCCCTGATGCGGACTACGACAAGCTCCTTGCTGAGATGGGAAGTTTGCAAGAGAAGTTAGATCACTTAAATGCTTGGGATTTAGATTCACAACTAGAACAAGCCATGGATGCGCTTCGTTGTCCGCCTCCTGATGCAGATGTAAGAGTTCTATCCGGTGGCGAGCGTCGTCGCGTTGCGCTCTGTAAGTTGTTGCTACAGAAGCCAGATTTATTACTTCTAGATGAGCCAACTAACCATCTTGATGCTGAATCTGTGCTCTGGTTAGAGCAATTCCTCTCAAAGTACGAGGGAACTGTCGTTGCGATTACCCACGATCGTTATTTTCTCGACAACGTCGCCCAATGGATTCTTGAGTTGGATCGTGGTCGCGCCTATCCCTATGAAGGAAACTATTCGACCTACCTTGAGACCAAAACTGCCCGCTTAAAGGTTGAAGGTCAGAAAGATGCGAAGCGAGCCAAGCGGCTTGCCGAAGAGCTTGATTGGGTCCGCCAAAATGCAAAAGGTCGCCAGGCAAAGTCAAAGGCGCGTCTTGCTCGATATGAAGAGATGGCGGCCGAAGCTGAGAAGGCGCGCAAACTTGATTTTGAAGAGATTCAAATTCCGATGGGCCCGAGGCTTGGAAATATAGTCGTTGATGTTGAGGGCTTGAGTAAAGGTTTTGGCGATCGATTATTGATAGACAATCTTTCATTCTCGCTACCTCGGAATGGAATTGTTGGAGTTATTGGTCCAAACGGTGCGGGAAAGACCACGCTCTTCAAGATGATTCTTGGCCTTGAGAAACCAGATTCAGGAAGTATAAAAGTTGGCGAGACGGTAAAGATTTCTTATGTCGACCAGTCTCGTTCTGGGATTGATCCAAAGAAATCTCTCTGGGAAGTTGTCTCAGATCGTTTGGATTTTATGAAAGTGGGACAAGTTGAGATGCCTAGCCGAGCTTATGTTTCAGCCTTTGGTTTTAAGGGACCTGATCAACAGAAACCTGCAGGGGTTTTGTCTGGTGGAGAGCGAAATAGATTAAATCTTGCAATGACTTTAAAGATGGGTGGAAATCTTCTATTACTTGATGAGCCAACCAACGATCTTGATGTTGAGACTCTAGGCTCGCTTGAGAATGCGCTTTTGGATTTTCCAGGGTGCGCTGTTGTTATCTCTCACGATAGATGGTTCCTAGATCGTATTGCGACCCACATTTTGGCTTATGAAGGGGACTCACAATGGTTCTGGTTTGAAGGAAACTTTGAATCATATGAGAAGAACAAGGTTGATCGACTTGGCCCTGAAGCAGCTCGCCCGCATCGCGTTACGTATAGGAAGTTAACTCGATGAAATATTCACATAAGGCATTTGTGAGATGGGATGACCTTGATGCGATGGGTCATGTGAATAATGCAAAGTATTTAACTTTTGCCCAAGAAGCTCGTTTCGAGTGGTCGCATATGCAACACCAAACGAAGGGCGAGAAGCCCGGAATTCGTGACCGCGAGATGGTTGTCGCTCGAGCAGAAGTTGATTTCCTCAAAGGCATCACATCGGGCGGGATTTTCGTGGATGTAGTTCTATGGGTTACGAAGATTGGAAACTCTTCGTTCCATATGGTTTATGAAATAAGCAATGGTGGCGAACTATGTGCTCGAGTTCGCACCGTACAAGTAGGAGTCGATCACACCGCCTCAAAGTCGCGGCCCCTCGGCGCTGAGGAACGTAAGTTCCTTGAGCAATATCTGATTCAGGAGAGTTAAATGACTAAGCAGAATCCGCGTAGCTCCCGTCCATGGTGGCGCGATGCCGTTACCTACCAGATCTATATCCGCTCATTTGCTGATAGCAACGGTGATGGCAAAGGTGATGTCGAGGGAATTCGCTCACGACTTCCGTACTTGAAGAAACTTGGTATTGATGCAATTTGGATTACGCCTTGGTATCCGTCGCCACAAAAAGATCATGGTTATGACGTCTCTGATTACATGAATATTGAACCGGATTATGGAACGTTGAAAGATGCAGAGTTATTGATTAAAGAAGCGCATGCGATGGGTATTCGCATGATTGTTGATATCGTTCCAAATCACTCCTCCGATCAACATGAGTGGTTCCAAGCTGCGCTTAAGGCGGCGCCTGGTTCGAAAGAACGCGACCGTTACATCTTTAGAGATGGAAAAGGCGCTAGCGGTGAGTTGCCTCCAAATAATTGGCAAGCAGTCTTTGGTGGACCTGCATGGCATCGAATAACAGAAGCAGATGGAAAACCTGGCCAGTGGTATTTACATCTTTTTGCAGTAGAGCAACCAGATTTCAATTGGGAGAATCCGGAAGTAAATGATTATTTCGAGCGGACACTTAAGTTCTGGCTAGA
>Ga0116204_1000876_pt1 | contig 17038 bp, 16 predicted proteins | sample LakKivwa52mmetaG_FD_94481 | JGI IMG/M metagenome (GOLD analysis project Ga0116204, IMG submission 94481) | Anoxic lake water microbial communities from Lake Kivu, Rwanda to study Microbial Dark Matter (Phase II) - Lake Kivu water 52m metaG | ecosystem: Environmental > Aquatic > Freshwater > Lake...
ACTATTCAAACACATGATCAACGGCTACACCGGCAAGGCAGATGATTCGATCATCTACTATAACCGCTATCTGAACCGGGTGATCATTCGCCGCCGTCCCGACCGCAAGAACGGAGAGGAGAAACTCTTTGAGTGGCTGTTGAAATTGAATGAGGTCTATTTTGGTGGTATTCAGTATCATTGTCGAAAGTATTTTTTCAAAATATTAAAAAAACCACTTGCCAGAAATCGGCCCTTTAGTTATCATGTAAACAAGTAAAGTTTATCAAAGTAAACTATCGATAGAGGTGTAATGTTTACTCTTTCTGTAACTGTTCCGGAACCAGCAACTGCAAAGGAGGGATGGAATGAATAAGATCAAAGGTCTAATTCTGGGTTTCCTGATACTATGGGGACTTTGGATAATACTGACCGATGTATCAGGATTGGAATTGGTAACCGGTGCCGTGATCGCCTGGTTTATATCAGCCATCTTCATTTCCAGGCTGGAGATCCTGTCATCGATCTGTTTCAAACCCCGCGCCGTGATAAATGGTGTTGCATTCATCTTTGTTTTTCTGATCGAGCTGTTCAAGAGTGCCATTGATGTTGCCGGACGGGTGCTTTCTCTGCGTTTACCGCTCAATCCGGGGATCGTCAAGGTTCGCACCAGGCTGAAAAGCAAGCTGGGTCGCATAGTTCTTGCCAATTCCATCACATTAACACCGGGAACGATGACAGTCGAGACAGATGGAGAATATTTTTATATTCATTGGATCGACATCAAGAGTCCCGATATTGAAGAGACGACCAAGGCGATAGTCAGTAAGTTTGAACGCCATTTGGAGGTGATGTTTGGATAGGATTGCATTGTTCATATTTGAGCTGGGATTTTATCTGGCGCTGATATCCCTGGTGATATCATTCATCCGCTTCATCAAGGGACCCACATGTGCAGACAGAGTTGTAGCCCTGGATGCAATGACGGTATCCGGCATTTCGATCATAGTCTTTATTGCCTTGTTTGCCGGCCGGATCATCTATCTCGATGTTGCATTGGTCTATGCCCTGCTTAGTTTTTTGGGTGTGATAGCGGTGGCAAGATATCTGGAGGGGGGATTATGATCCAGATGATTGGAGCAATTATAAGTTTGTTGGGTGCATTTTTCCTGTTTTTGGGAGCACTTGGAGTATTGAGAATGCCGGATGTATATAACCGGATGCAGGCAGGAACCAAGGCCACGACTTTGGGTTCGATGCTGACCCTGTTGGGGATCGGGATTGCCATGCCATCCTGGCTTATGAAACTGATCATTCTGATCCTCTTTATCCTGTTTACCAATCCGATCAGTTCGCATGCCCTGGCCCGGGCTGCACATTTTGCGGGGATAAAACTCACTGAAAAAAGCGTGTCCGATGCCCTGGCTGAAGACAAGGAGAAGGAAAATGAGTAGCATCATTGCCATGACCGTGCTGGCGCTGTTCTGCCTGATCGCTGCTGTTTATGCGGTTCTGACCAAAAAGACGATCAATGCAGTAATTGCCTCCGGGGTGATCAGTTTAACTGCTTCGATCATGTTCCTGATATATGCAGCACCAGATGTAGCCATGACAGAAGCAACCATCGGAGCCGGACTTACGACAGTTGTTTTCCTCTATGCCTTGAAACAGATCAAGAGCGATAAGGGAGACAGCGATGATTAAGTATATCCTGATTTTTATCGCGCTGGTTGGGCTTGCCTGGTTGCTTTGGCCTCTAACAAAGGACTTTTCTACTCCCGAACAGCTCAATTCAATAGCAAGCCAATATGTGAGCGGATCGGTGACTGATCTCAATTCTCCCAATGTGGTAACTTCCATAGTTGTAACATATCGGGGTCTTGATACTTTGGGCGAGGTTACAGTGCTGTTTCTGGCCACGGCGGGAGTTGGATTTCTTTTGAAAAAGAAGAGTGGAAGCCGAAGCCAAAGAAGAGATGGCTCGGAGATATTGCAGAGTGGGGCTGGGTTCCTGGCACCACTGATCATGCTCTTTGGGGTGTATGTATTCACGCATGGACACTTGAGTCCCGGAGGTGGTTTTCAGGGTGGAGTGTTGATTGCCTCGGGAGTGTTATTGATGGTGATGGCCAGCACATCTTTCCGGTTTTCACATTTACTCATCCAACTAACCGAGTCACTATCGGGTATTGCCTATGTTATCATCGCTATCTTGGGTGTTATCCTTTTGGGAGCCAATCATTTCCTCGATCCGCGCATCCTGCCTTTGGGGAACTGGCTATCGCTGTTTTCGGCCGGAGCGATTCCTGTTATCTACAGTTTTCTGGGCTTGAAAGTGGGAGCAGAGCTATCGGCAGTGATTGAATCCCTGTCGGCAGATGGAGGTGAGGAATGATCATGCTGGTATCGGGTTTCCTGCTTGTCCTGATTGGGATTTGGGCAATGCTGACCAGGAAGAATATCATCCGTATCATAATTGGTTTCTCAATTCTGGATACCGGGATCCATCTTATTATTGTGGCAGTTGGATTTGTGAAGGGAGGTACAGCTCCTATCCTGGATAATGCCCTGCTGAGGGTTCCGACTTCTGTGGATTTGAGTGCTGCGGTTAGCAGAGTTGTAGATCCCTTGCCTTCAGCGCTGGTTCTGACGGCAATTGTGATTGGATTGGCGGTAACTGCGCTGCTATTGAGTTTTGCAATCCGTCTCCACAAATATGGAAGATCTCTGGATATTGATGTTTATGAGGAGCAGAAATGGTAAATCCGCTTTATCTGATTGCCCTGTATCTGATTGCCGCATTTCTGGTCTCACTGTTTTTCCGTTTAAACCGCTATCTGGGACTGGGATTGATGTACTTAAGCATTGCTGCAGTTTTGGGAGCAAGTATTTTCAGGATATGGGAGTTGTTGCTGGTAGGAGTTAGTGGTCGCGAGGTCTTCACGGCTGGCTTTTATTCTTCGCTATCCATAGTATTGCAGTTTGGCATCACGGAAGCGGTCGGGCTTGCCCTGATCAGCATTTGCGGATTGCTGGGAGCCGTCTTCCTGTTTCAGAACTTTCAGCGCTTGGGTGCCTATCCATTGGCTTTGTATCTCATGGTTTTATTGGGTGCGAGCGGAATGGTGCTGACCCGGGATATCTTCAATTCCTTCGTCTTTTTGGAGATTCTCTCGATCTCAACTACAGCGTTGATCGGACTTAAGCAAGGGAAAAATGCGCTTGCTGCCGGGCTTAAGTATATGCTGGCAGGTGGCATAGCGAGTTCGCTGATGTTGATCGGCATCATCTTTGTCTATCGATATACCGGAACTTTGAATATCGATACCTGGCTGGCATATTCTGTGAATGGTGCTATGGGAAGCACTACCGCATCCATCCAGCTTGGCAGTGGTTACAAAGTAGCACTCTATCTGATCGCTATATCTATATTTATCGAGCTGAAGCCATATCCGGCAAATGGATGGGCTCTGGATCTTTATAACTCGGTACACAGCGGTCTGGGAGCAATAATTGCAACCGTTAATGTCACGGCTCAAGCCTTCTTGTTTTACAAGCTTATTCCGTTATTTGGCAATGATATGCTGCTGCTTTTTGCCGGAGCGGGTCTGTTCAGCTATGTCATGTCAAATCTGGTGGCTCTGCGTCAAAAGAATGTGAAACGGCTGCTGGGATATTCTGGGGCGGCACAGAGCGGACTTATCATCTTTGTGCTCTGTGCTTTGCATTATATGAAGCTGCCGGCTCAGAGTTATTTATTGATCGCGGGAGGTATCCTTGCCACCAATATCTTTGCAAAGTCCGGGCTCTTCTGGTTGACCGGAATTCTCAAAGAAGAAGAGATCAGTGCCTGGAAAGTACTGGGCAAGCATCCCGGACTTTTGATATTGTTTGGAGTGTTTGTGGTTGCGCTTACTGGCTTCCCACCCTTTCCTGTTTTCTTTGCCAAGTATGCTTTGGTGCATATTTTTGCCAATACCGGTCATTGGTTCTGGCTGTCCTTCCTCCTGATCGGTTCATTTTTGGAGGCAGTTTATCTTCTGCGCTGGCTGTCGCTTTCGATTGATAAGGAAGCTATGACTATGACCCTGGTTGGTATCAGACCAAACCTGATATTTGCCACGGTGTTTTCATTGATTGCACTTGGTTTCATGGCTTTTTATGGAGGAAGGATCTATTTTGGGCTATCAGATCATGTTCTGTATCCATTGATAGGGGCTGCGCTCTTTATGCTGCTGGATTTTCTTCCTGCGAAACTCAAAGGAGCTATTGCCATTATTACGCTTGGTGCCTGGGGGTATCTGAAAGTATATCCTGATCTCCCCTTGCTGGGACAGGTTTTTGCCGGGATTCTGGTGGGTGGAGCTATCATTCAGATCTTTGCCTTCATGCGTCATAAAGGTGCTCAGGATGGTCTGTTTCCGCTTTTGGTGATGCTGATCCTGGCCATGGGCAATCTCGTTATTACCGCTTCCAAGTTGGAGTTTTTTGTCGCTTGGGAATTCATCGCCCTTGCCTCCTATCTTTTGATCCTGAGGGGCAGAAAAGCCCAATATCCCGCTCTGAACTATATCCTGTTTTCCCTTTTTGGGGCTTTCATGATATTGATTGGACTGGCTTTGATGCCGGAATTTATCTCCGGATATCCCATTATCCTGCAGGCAGTTATCTTTGGGGTAAGTCCGCTGGCAGCACTGCTGGTGGGGATCGGGTTACTGATCAAGGTTGCAGCTTTGGGGCTTCATATCTGGTTGCCTTCGGCTTATGCCGAAGCGGAGGATGAGACGACATCGCTGCTTTCCTCTGTGCTCTCCAAGGCGGGTGTATTTGGGATGTTCATTTTCCTTATCATGCTCAGAAATGTATATACTGGAAACGACATACCGATGATAACCCTGGGGTGGATCGGAGCGCTGACTGCATTTTTCGGAGCTTTGATGGCTGTCTTTCAGGAAGATGCCAAACGTCTGCTGGCCTATTCCAGCATGAGCCAGCTTGGTTACGTTGTTCTTGGGCTGTCATTGATGAGCCATCTGGGCTGGGTATCGGCTTTGTATCTGACTATAAATCATTTATTTTTCAAAGCGTTGGTCTTTATGGCCATTGCCGGTGTAATCCTGAGAACCGGAACCCGGAATATGTATGAAATGGGCGGTCTGATCAAGAAAATGCCGATCTCATTCATCTCGGTATTGATGGGCATCATTGCGATATCAGGAGTGCCTCCGCTCTCTGGCTTTGGTTCGAAGTGGTTTATCTATACATCCCTTTTGGAGAGTGGAAGGTATTTGCAGATGGGGCTTGCCTTCTTTGCCAGTGCAGTCGCATTCCTCTACCTGTACCGCTTGATCCACACGGTGTTTTTGGGACAGGCCAAGCCGGAACAATCCTCTGTGAAAGAAGCACCTTTCTGGCTGATTATTCCCCAGGGGATATTCATCATGCTGATCATGGCCATCTCTATGTTTCCCAACCTGATCACTAAGCTTGTCTCAGCTGCTGTCGGCTCTTTTATTTCCAAGCCGGAGTGGCTGAACTGGAATGGATATAACCTATCTCTTTCTGCCAGCAACTTATCTGGGAACTGGAATGGGAACCTCGTGATGTATGTAACCATGGCAGTATTCGGTTTCCCATTAGTTTGGCTGCTTTTGGTTAATGCCAGGACCCAAAAGGTGAAGCAGTTCAATATAGTATATGCTGCGGAGCGTCCTTACAGACCCGGGACAACCCACTTTGCTTTCAACATGTTTGCCCATTATTATAAAGCACTTGGCTTCTGGGTAAAACCCAGGGCAACAGCATTTTACATGGGAGTTTCGGAGTGGACGCATTCCATTGCCTCAACCCTTGCCAGGCTCTATACCGGAAATGCTCAAACCTATATGTTGCATATATTTCTCTATACTTTATTAATGTATATTATACTGGGGGTGAAGGTATGAACATACCTGTCAAACTCATCTGGTCTTTCCTGTCTTTGGCGGTTGTCACGATATGGGGACTTACGCTGAATGGGATAGTACACAAAATCTTTGCCCGGGTGCAGGGACGGCTGGGTCCTCCAGTCTGGCAACCATTCATTGATATCATCAAGAACAATGCAAAGCGCACCACCGTCAGCCATGGCATCATGTTCTATCTGGGGCCGGTGTTCCGGATAGCGGGTGGAATTGGAACTTACATGTTCATTCCGGTTATCTTTGGCTCCGAGATCTTTTCCAATTTCTCGATGAGTGGAGACCTGCTGTTGGTGATGTATTTCATCTTTTTTGGTCAGTTGGGAATGGCGTTGGGAGCCGGGGAAGGTGGGCATCCATATTCCGCGATCGGGGTTAGCAGAGGCCTTGCTCAAATGACTGCTTTCGAAGTCCCCTTTGCTCTATCGGTGATCAGTCTGGCCATTCAATACCAGAGTTTGGATATCACCCAAATCGTTGCTGCTCAACAGGGTGGCTTCCTGAACTGGACACTGATAACCAATCCACTGGCTGTAATCGCTGCCATGATTTCCATGTTGGGGATGAATATGTATAATCCGTTCTCGGTTGTGATAGCACCCCAGGAGATCCCAATTGGCCCCCCTACTGAGTACTCTTCATCCTTTTTGGGGTTACTGGCCACCAATCGCGGTATCTTTGCCGGTGCGAAGCTTATCCTCTTTATGAATCTATACTTTGGTGGGGCCACCAATCTCTTTGCACTCCTGGCCAAGACCTTTTCCATCTATATGTTCAGTGTGTTTATCGGAGCTGCCTACCCCCGCTTCAGAACCGAGGATTCCATCCGGTTTTTCCTAAAGGTTCCAACTGCGATTGGCATCCTTGCAGTTCTTTTGTTCAGCTTTTAAGGAGCTTATATGTTTGAAGATAAAAAAGATATTCAACTCCAGGAACCAGAGCAAGACCAACGTCCTGACTGGGTAAAGGACAGCAAAACCCTCACCAATTCCGGTTTGCCCGATGAGGAAAGGGATTGGTTTTGTGATGCAAGACCTACTCCTGCGCCCAAAAGCAACCGGATCATGGAGAAGTTCTTTAACTGGGCAAGGGCAAATTCTCTCTGGATTCTTGCTTTTGGTACTGGTTGCGGAGCTATCGAGCTGCGTCCACTCATCACAGCCCGTTACGACATCAGCCGGTTGGGTATGCAGCCCAGACCCACTCCCCGCCAGGCATCTGTCTTCATGATTGGGGGTTATGTTTCGATCAAGACCCTGAAGAGGATTGTGCGATCCTACGAGCAGATGCAGGGGCCGAAGTTCGTGGTTGCTGTCTGTTCCTGTGCTATCAATGGCGGAATGTATTGGGATTCTTATAACACCATAAAGCGCATTGATGAATATATCCCCGTAGATGTCTATGTGACCGGATGCATGCCACGTCCGGAGGCGGTGCTCAGTGGCTTCACCAAACTCAAGGAACTCATCCTGGCCGGAAAAGCCGAAGGACAGAACCTCTATGCCGAAAAGTTCGATTGGTACAAGGCAAATCAGAAAAAGATCATCCACGACTGGAATATGCCGGACTATAACTGGTAGGAATTATGATAGATACGATAGAAATCCTCAAGAAACAATTTGAGATCAATGATCTTTATCATCAGCGCTCAAATCTTTGCTTTATCACCGGCAAAAAGGAACAACTGCTCAGTATATTGCAAGCTTTGCGTGATTTGCATAACTATACGCATCTTGTTATGGTTACAGCAGTTGACTGGATCGAACAAAACCAGTTCCAGCTCACCTATCTTTTACATAACTATGAGAGCAGGACCGATCTGGGAATTAGGGTTTTCCTCGATCGGGAATGTCCGGTCATGGCCTCCATCCATCATCTCTGGAAACAGGGCAGGGTCTATCAGCAGGAACTGCATGAGATGTTTGGGATCGATTTCCCCGGCTCTCCTGATCAGGATATACCCATGATCCTTGAGGGCTGGCAAGGACCACCACCAATGCGAAGGGATTTCGATACCAAAAAATATAGCGAGGAGACCTATTCAAACCGCGAAAGAAACCACCACGAACCTGAACAATACATGAAACAAATCCTGTATCCGGAGGAAAATTGAGCTCATTATACCCCCCCATTCTCAATGGCAAAGCCGTTTACGACCTCAAAGATCAGAAATACCTAAAGATCTGGCAGGGACCTCAACATCCCGGTGTTACCGGAAACATGTCCCTGGAACTCGATGTCTGCGGAGATCAGGTTATCAAATGTAAAACCCATGTCGGTTACCTCCACCGCGGCTTCGAAAAGCTGATGGAACGCCGAAGATATATAAATTGCTTCCCAATCGTCTGCCGCATCTGTGTCCCTGAACCGGACACCAATGAATATCTCTTTGCTGCTGCTGTGGAAGAACTGCTTGGCATAGAGATTCCAGAACGTGCAAAATGGCTCCGAACCCTCAATCTGGAGCTTTCCCGGTTGGCTTCCTTCCTGATGTGGATAGGTGGTCAGAGCGGTTCCTTTGGTTCTGGAACTGTAGCTCAATGGGCTTTGGCGCATCGTGACTACGTGCTCGATCTTTTTGAGGAATGGACCGGTGCCAGGATCTATCATATGTATATGACTCCTGGTGGTGTTAGAGGCGGTCTGCCAGAAGGCTGGGATGCCCATGCCCAAAAGGTCTTGGATGGGGTCTATAAACTTCTGGATGAGATCCGGCATGTCCAGCTCAACAACGCGATCTTCAAAATGCGAGCTGTGGGACTGGGCACCATAACACCGGATATGATAGATAAATATGGCATTGTTGGTCCCGTTGCCAGAGGCAGCGGGTTGGGGAGAGACATCCGAAAAGATCAGCCCTATCTGATCTATGACCAGCTCTCATTTGATACAATTACCGAAAGTGGGGGAGATACTTATGCCAGGACCGTAGTCCGCTGGAGGGAGATGTATCAATCCATTGATCTGATCCGTCAGATACTGAAGAATATGCCGCGCAGCGGACCACTGCATATCAGCCTCCCTAATGTATTACACCTCAAAGTGCCAGCTGGAGAGACCTACGTCCGGGCAGAATCCACCCGGGGAGAATATGGCTATTACATGGTCTCGGATGGATCTGCTTTCCCGCGTAAGATCACAGTCCGGGGTCCATCTTATTCTCATGCCATGGCCCTTTTGGAGGACCTGGCAGTTGGGGTCAATCTGGCAGATATCCATGGTCTGATGCTATCACTTCACACCTATCCCCCCGAGATCGAGAGGTAAAAAACCGTCATTCCCGACTTGATCGGGAATCCATAAAGGAAGTACAAATGAATTTAAGAGATATACTCTCTCCACTATATGTCTGGAAACGGGCTTTTGAAAAACCCTATACCATGAACACGTTGAAGGATGGCCGTCCCGGAGCTCCGAACTACCGCGGTTTTCACCAGAATGATATAGATAAATGCATCGGTTGCGGAACCTGTGCCGAGATCTGTCAGAACGTCTCAATTGACATGGTACCCATCAAGCCCACCAGGGATGGAGACAGTGGTTTGCGTCCCAGGATCGATTATGGACGCTGTTGCTGGTGCGCTCTCTGTGTCGATATCTGTCCCACTGGTTCATTGACCATGTCCAATGCTTATACTTGGGTGGAGGAAGGCCTGGATCTTGATGTCCGGGAAACATTCTGCTATATCCCTGGCCACGATCCCAAGCCATGGGATGATGAACCCCTCGGCTACAGACGTCCACAGGACTATGAATTGCTCCATCTGGATAGAACGCCGATGCCGCAACTGCCTCCGGAACAGCGGATCAGCTCTTTCATTGAAATGGTGAAGGGCTATTCCAGAGAACTTGCTCTAAAGGAAGCCGACCGCTGTATCCAGTGCGGAATTTGCACTGCCACCTGTCCGGCTCACATGAACATCCCCGCCTATATCAAAGCGATAAGAGAGGATAACATTGCCGAAGGTCTCATGATTCTCTACGAGACCAACCCTCTGCCTGGTATTTGCGGAAGGATCTGTACCCGCCGTTGTGAAGATGTCTGTGCTCTTTCCCATCGGGGTGAGGCGATTTCCATCCGCTGGCTGAAAAGATATCTCACGGATTGCGTTGAAGCTGTGGACTACCAGAACATCCTGCAAAAAGAAATATCATTAAATGGAAAAAAGATCAGCGTAATCGGATCGGGTCCAGGCGGTCTTTCTGCGGCATACTATTTGTCACGAATGGGTTATCAGGTGGATGTCTATGAACAGAATAAGGCAGCGGGTGGTATGTTGCGTTATGGCATTCCGGAATACCGCCTGCCCTATGACATGCTTGACAAAGATATCGAATACATTCTCTCGCAAGGTGTTAAACTGCACCTTGAAACACGGGTGGGTCAGGAAATCAGCTTCGATGAAATTTATAAAGGATCGGATGCCATCTTCATCAGTACCGGCCTCTTTGAACCATATCGCATTGGCGTGAAAGGAGATGAGATTGCGGGAGTGATCTCCGGTCTGGAGCTGCTGGCAGATGTCACCAATGGAGTGGAGGTCATTCTTGGGAAATCTGTCCTGGTTATCGGTGGAGGCAACGTCGCCATGGATGCAGCCCGGACAGCGAGACGACTTGGTTCGGAAGTAAAAGTCATCTATCGCAGGCGCTTGGAAGATATGCCAGCAGATCATGAAGAGATCACTGAGGCCATGGAAGAGGATGTCGAATTTGTCTTTCAGGCCATTCCGCTTGAGATAGAAAAGACTGGTGACAACCGTCTGCGCCTGATATATGGCCTTGCCGAAATGGTCGATCAGGGCGATGGGAAAAGACCACAACCAATCCTGATCGAGGGCAGCAGGATCGAGATCATTGCAGATACTATAATTGCAGCCATCGGACAGGGAATGAACTTCAAATGGATGGATGGCGAAGCCAGTGCCAATATCAAGTTTGGCAAGTGGAATATCGAGGCCGACCGCTATGGCTGTACCACAGATAAAAAGGTTTTCATAGGTGGAGACATGTTCAATCGCACTGCTGATGCGATCTCTGCCATCGCGGATGGTCACCGCAGTGCAAGAGCGATTGATAGTTTGCTTAAGTAATCAGCTTCCGGTTGATCACACAGAAGTGATTTGATTCGAGTATTTTAAACTATCCGGTTGACAAATATATAGCATACTGAGATTTGGCAAACAGGATTAATCCGCGTGAGATCTCATGCCAAAAATATCCAAAAATCAATGTTTTCTGGAGAAATAATGAATGCTCACATCAAAGATCTTCTGGCTTTTCTTGATGGCTCGCCCTGCAACTTTCTGGCTTGTTCTGAGGCCATAAAACGTCTGGAAGAAGCCGGTTTTTCGCCTTTGAATGAAGATCAGCCCTGGCAGATCAAAACCAATGGAAGATACTATGTCCAACGTGATAATGCTGCCGTTATTGCCTTTGTAATAGGCAGCAAAGCAATTGAAAATACAGGATTTAAGCTTGCAGCAGCACATCTGGACAGTCCAGCTCTGAAACTCAAGCCCGAGTCCATCAGATCAGATAAAGGCGTTTGCAGGATTGGGGTGGAAGTCTATGGTGGTCCGATAGTTCAGACTTGGTTGGACAAAGAACTTGGTATTGCCGGCAAAGTTACATACAAAACTGGAAAAGGTAAGAATATACAAGTTATATCATCCACTGTGATGATAAAAAAACCAGTTGCTATCATTCCGAATGCTGCTATCCACCTGAACCGGGATATCAACAAGGGATTTGAATATAACAAGCAGAACCATCTGATCGCTCTGCTTGGAACTGATATTAAAGATGAGAACTGCCTGAAGGATCTAATCGCAGGTGAACTTGCCATCACCCCGGATAGAATCCTGGGTATGGATCTCTTTCTCTATGACTATGTTCCTTCTGTATTGACCGGGGTGAACGAGGATTTTGTTGTCTCCGGACGTCTGGATGATCTTGCCATGGCGCATACCATTCTGCGCTCCATTATCTCTGTACCAAAACCGGAAGCAACTACTGTGGCAGTGCTTTACGATGCCGAAGAAATTGGCAGTGAAACCCTCCAGGGAGCTAATGGAAGCTTCCTTTCCGATACTCTGAACCGCATTTTCGCTGCGCTTGCAGTTTCTGAAGAAAATCGCTATATTGCTCTGAAAAGATCATTCCTGATCTCCGCGGATATGGCTCATGCCTATCATCCGGCTTATCCGGAAAAGTTTGAACCATCATATACGCCCCTTATGAATAAGGGACCTGTAATCAAGAGTAATGCCAACCAGCGCTACGCCACCACCTCAGAAAGCTCGGTTATCTTTGAAACACTCTGCCAAAGTGCTTCAGTTGAATATCAGAAGTTTCTTACCCGCAGTGATTTGCCCTGTGGATCAACCATTGGACCCATTGCTTCATCCCGTTTGGGGATAAGGACAGTCGATGTTGGAAATCCGATGTGGGCAATGCACTCTATCCGCGAGACCGCAGGTGTCCTTGACCACCTTTCCATGATCAAAGTACTCAGCCAATACTATAATTCAATTTAATATATATCAGGAGAATCAGTATGTCCATATTCAAACCTTTCAAAGCAGTGCGTCCACTGCCAGAGTATGCCTCAGATATTGCCTCGCTGCCCTATGATGTGATGGATTCCGATGAAGCCCGGATCGAGGTGAAGAAGCATCCGCTTTCTTTCATTCATGTGGAAAAAGCCGAAGTCGATTTGCCCCTTGGAACCAACCTCTATGACCCCAGCGTCTATGCCAAAGCCCGGGAAAACCTCTATGCCTACCTGCAAAACGGCCACATGCAACAGGACACAAACCCCGCCTTCTATGTCTATAAACAGACAATGGCAGGCAGAGTTCAGATCGGACTGGTTGGGCTTGCATCAGTTGATGAATATATGCAAGGCAAGATCAAAAAGCACGAACTTACCAGGTCTGAAAAGGAAGCAGACCGCATCCGCCACGTGGATATCTGCGATGCTCATGCTTCACCGGTCTTTTTCACCTATCGTCATCAGGAGATTATAGATAGCACCGTGGCAAGAGTAATGCAAAGCAAAGCCCCGGAATATGATTTCGTCTCTGATGATGGAATTGGCCATGCCCTGTGGTCGATGGATGCTCCGGCAGATATTGAGATCATCCAGAATGCTTTTGCTGCTATGGACTGTCTCTATGTGGCGGATGGTCATCACCGCACCGCTTCGGCTGCAAAGGTTGGATTGATCCGCCGGGAGCAGTATCCGGACTTCAATGGTGAGGAGGAATTCAATTTCTTCATGACTGTCATTTTCCCGGATAACCATCTCAAAATCTTCGATTATAACCGCGTCGTGAAAGATCTGAATGGTCATAGCCAGCAAGAGTTTATGGATCTGGTGAGCCAGAAGTTTACTATAGAAGAAATGGGGAGCGATCAACCCTACCGTCCTGAGAGTTTACACTCTTTTGGAATGTACATTGATGGGAAGTGGTATCGTCTCTCCGCCAAATCAGGCACCTGGGACAGCTCAAATGTGGTTCAGTCCCTCGATGTTTCCATTCTGCAAAGCAATCTGCTCGATCCCATCCTGGGGATAAAAGATCCCAGAACCGACAAACGGATAGATTTCATTGGTGGTATTCGTGGATTAGAAGAGCTCTCGAGAAGAGTGGATAGTGGTCGCGAAGTTGTTGCTTTTGCCATGTATCCCACCTCGATGGATGAGTTGATCGGGATTGCTGATGCCGGTGAGATCATGCCTCCAAAATCCACCTGGTTCGAGCCGAAATTGCGCTCGGGTTTGTTCATCCATCTGCTGAAATAAATGCCACTATACTATCTGGACTCGTTGGGATGTGCCAAAAACCTCGTGGATAGCGAGGTTTTTGCCCATATACTATCCCGTCATGGATATGAGCAAACCGATGATGCTGAGATTGCAGATATCATCCTGGTCAATACCTGCGCTTTTTTGCAAAGTGCTATGACAGAACTGGATGAGGTCCTTTGTGATCTGGCTGAGATCAAAAAACCAAAGCAGCGCCTGATAGTGACCGGCTGTGTTATGAACCGTGACAAAGATGAGTTCATCAACTGGTTTCCGGAAGTGGATAACTGGATCCCGCTCAAGGATTTCAGCGCTTTCGAACAGATGCTTTTTGGTTCTGTTACAACACCTGAAGGTCGCCAGAGGCTGTCAGAAAACCCCTATGCCTATTTAAGAATAAGTGACGGTTGCAACAACCGCTGTTCCTATTGCACCATCCCTTCCATCCGGGGAAATCTACAAAGCCAGCCCCTGGAAGATCTCGTTATCCAAGCCCAAAAGCTGGCAGAACGGGGTGCCAGAGAACTCGTCATAATTGCTCAGGATACTTGCAGTTACGGGCTTGATCTTTATGGCCGGAAGGCCTTGCCGGAACTAATCGAGCGTTTACATGGCATCGATGGCTTCCGCTGGTTGCGCCTGATGTATTTGCATCCCGATAACTACGAGCCCGAATGGATCGATCTTCATAGAAAATATCCCAAACTGCTGCCATATTTTGAACTGCCCATTCAACATATCGACGACGACATCCTGAAGGCGATGAACCGAAAAAAAACCGGAAGCCAGATCATCGACCTCTTTGATGTGATAAGATTAAAAATCCCCGAGGCCTCACTACGCACGACTCTGATCACCGGTTTTCCAGGAGAGACAGATGCTGCCTTCCATAAGCTGAAAGATCTGATCAGGAAAGTCCTGTTTTTGCACCTGGGGATCTTTGAGTTTTCTCCGGAGCCGGGAACACTGGCTTTTGACTTATCAGACAAGATCGAACCCAAGCTTGCTTCCCGCCGTCTTTCCCAACTTACTAAGCTCCACCGCAAGACCGTTCAAAAAGAACTTGAAAAGTATATAGGTCAAGCTCTTGAATGTATTGTGGATACGCCAGCTGTACATGATGACAAGACCCTGATTTACCAAAACCATATCGGTCGTGCCTGGTTTCAGGCCCCTGAAGTGGATGGTGTTGTCCATATCGATGGGGGAGACCTCGTGGCTGGTGACTTTGCATTGGTCGAAATCACAGATCAGATTGATATCGACCTCTTTGGAAAATTCATCAGGAAACTTAGCTAATAGTGTTGCCAGAGTATAACATAACAATAAGATAAGATACCAGGACATAAATATGAATAAGAAAATAGCCCTTACCGGCATCAAACCAACCGGTATCCCCCACCTGGGGAATTATATCGGTGCAATCAAACCAGCTCTGAAGCTTTCTCAGACCTGCGAAGCACGTTATTTTATAGCGGATTACCATGCTTTGAACTCCATCAAGGATCCTGATCAAATCCGTCAAATGACCCTTGAGGTGGCGGCTGCCTGGCTTGCCTGCGGTCTTGATCCCGAAAAGACTCTGATCTACCGCCAATCCGAAGTTCCGGAGACCTTTGAACTCCTCACCATCCTGCTGGCTTTCACACCCAAGGGTCTGATGAACCGCGCCCATGCCTACAAGGCCATGCTGCAAAACAATAAAGAAGCCGAACGCGATCCGGATGATGGAGTCAATATGGGTCTTTACACCTATCCGGTTCTGATGGCTGCCGATATTCTGCTCTTTGACACGGATTTTGTCCCGGTTGGCAACGACCAGTTCCAACATATTGAAATGGCAGTCGATATTGCCCAGAGTTTCAATTTTATTTATGGTCGTGAGGCCTTGAGACTTCCCCAGCCGATGGCAACGGAGGAGACCAGAACTGTGCCCGGACTGGACGGACGCAAGATGTCCAAGAGTTACAACAACACCATTCCCCTTTTCACTCCCGAAAAACAACTTCGCAAACTCATCATGCAAATCAAGACAAATTCCCAAACCATTGATGAACCAAAAGATCCGGACACCTGCTCGATCTACTCTTTATATCGCAATTTTGCCTCTCCAAATCAGATTGCCCACCTTAAGAAACGTTATCTGGAAGGCGGAATGGGTTGGGGACATGCCAAGCAGGAACTCTTTGAAGCGATGAATTCTGTCCTGGCACCCATGCGTCAGAAATATGAAGAACTGATCAGCGACCCAGACCGGATCATGTCTATCCTGCACGAGGGCAGCCGGAAAGCCCAAGCCCTTGCCTCTGCCAAGATATCATTCCTGCGGAAGATCATTGGTCTTGACTGAGACCCCAAAGACAAAGAATATACCAGGAAATCCTCAGGGCAAGATGAACATAAAATTTGCTTATATCCTGCCTTGAACAGTTTTTAATCAATTGCTTTTCCTGTGAGATAGGACTTATGCACTTGACAAAATCGGCCATCCAAAAATCTGATGCACAGCCTCCAAACACAGGAATAATGCTGAGGAATACCATAAGGACTGTTAAACATTATGAAATTTGAGAAAGAATTAAAGATCATCCAACGCGGGGTTGAGGAGATCATACCCCTCGAGGATATGATCCGTAAACTGGAAAAAACTGAACAAACTGGAAAACCGCTCAGAATCAAATATGGCATCGATCCCACCGGCTATGACGTGCATATCGGTCACCTTGTACCCATCCGCAAGATGCGAGAATTTCAGGATCTTGGACATGTTGGAGTTATCATCATTGGTGATTTCACAGCCCAGATCGGCGATCCGACCGGCCGGGATGAATCGCGTCCACCCCTAAGCCGGGAACAGATCATTGCCAACAGCGAAAAATATATGGATCAGTTATTTACAGTTCTGGATCCGGATAAGACGGAGCTTCGTTATCAGACAGAGTGGTTTGGACAGATGGGCATGAGCGAAGTGATCAAACTGATGGGTAAGTTCACTCTGGCTCAGTTTTTGGCGCATGATACCTTCCGTTCCCGTTATGAACAAGGCCTACCGCTGGGTATGCATGAGATCATGTATCCCATTCTGCAGGGTTATGATTCCGTGGCTATTGAAAGCGATGTTGAACTCGGTGCCACAGAGCAGAAGTTCAATATCCTGGCCGGAAGAGATATGCAAAGATACTTTGGACAGGAACAGCAGGTTGCGCTCCTGTCTCCGATCCTGATGGGAACCGATGGTGTCATCAAAATGAGCAAGAGTATGAACAACTACATCGCTGTATTTGAC
>Ga0116204_1000877_pt1 | contig 17024 bp, 13 predicted proteins | sample LakKivwa52mmetaG_FD_94481 | JGI IMG/M metagenome (GOLD analysis project Ga0116204, IMG submission 94481) | Anoxic lake water microbial communities from Lake Kivu, Rwanda to study Microbial Dark Matter (Phase II) - Lake Kivu water 52m metaG | ecosystem: Environmental > Aquatic > Freshwater > Lake...
GGTTTGGGGTGCAGGAGGGTTTGGGGGGCAGGCGTGTTAGGGGGTCATTATGCCTTGTTTGCGCTCCCCAGCACATTGACCACCTTGTGCTTGTAAAGCTCCTTCAGCTTATCGCGTGCCGGGCCAAGGTAATTACGCGGATCAAATTCGCCGGGCTTCTCTGCAAATACCTTACGTATGGCTGCAGTAACTGCAAGGCGGCCGTCACTGTCAATATTGATCTTGCATACTGCCGAGGATGCCGCTCTTCTGAGCTGGTCTTCAGACACACCCGCAGTGTTCTCCATCCTTCCCCCATATTTGTTTATCTCGTCAACGATATCCTGGGGTACTGATGATGCGCCGTGAAGCACTATGGGGAAACCCGGGATTCGTTGTTCACATTCCTCAAGGATATCAAAGCGAAGGGGAGGAGGAAGCTCTCCGGGCTTTACCTTGAATTTAAATGCGCCATGGGATGTACCGATCGATATGGCAAGCGAATCGACTCCTGTTTTCTTTACAAAATCCTCAACTTCTTCGGGACGGGTATATGATGAGTGATCTGACGACACTTCATCTTCTATTCCTGCAAGCACTCCAAGCTCACCTTCAACAGTCACATCGAACTGATGAGCATATTCAACCACCTGCTTTGTAAGCCTGATGTTCTCCTCATAAGGAAAATGAGATCCGTCGATCATAACTGAAGAGAATCCCGTTTCGATACACGCTTTGCATGTTTCAAACGAATCGCCGTGATCGAGATGCAGGACTACCGGAATAGCATATCCGAGCTCCTTTGCATATTCAACCGCTCCCTTGGCAAGGTATTGCAGAAGTGTCTGATTTGCATATTTGCGGGCACCCTTTGATACCTGCAGTATCACCGGAGATTTTGTCTCAACACAGGCGCTTATTATAGCCTGCAGCTGTTCGAGATTATTGAAATTGAAAGCCGGAATGGCATAGCCTCCCTTCATGGCATCACTGAACAGCTGTCTCGAATTTACTAATCCTAGTTCTTTATAATGTATCATGACTAAATGGTTTTTACAGCCGCACAAGATAGTTAATTTTCATTAAAACAGATTTCCCGTAATCAGTTTTTGACTATCTTCGTAACCGATTTTTTCTGAGTTAAAACTGTACTGATAAGGAATTCCAATGCAACACAGCTTATTTGTTTCCGTATTTGACAAGAGAACCTGTGGTATCCTTTTTTAATGACCATCAAGATGAAGAAGATACTTATTTTTAATATTATCCTGTTTACCGTTTCTTCCGGTTTTGCCGGGGCACAGGAGAAGCTCTGGTCGCTCCAGGAGTGCATCCGGTATGCCATAGATCATAATATCCAGATCAAGCAGCAGGCCTTGCAGACCATGTTCCAGGAAAATGCCCTTTTGCAGTCAAAGCTTAACCTGCTGCCGACCATCAACGGTCAGGCATCACATAATTTTTCATTCAACCGCACCCTTGACCAGACGACATACCAGTATGTTGATCAGAACGGACAGTCAGAACAGTTCTACCTGGGAGGCAGCCTGAATCTTTTCAGCGGACTACAGAACCTCAATACGATCAGAAGAAACAAATACCAGCTTCTGGCCAGCGAGCATGACCTGCAGACCATCAGGGACAACATATCGCTTAACATTGCCCTTGCCTACCTGCAGATATTGCTTAACAGCGAGCTTGTAGCCACCACTGACAACCAGCTTCAGATAACGCTTCAGCAGATTGAAAAGACCAGAAAGATGTATGATGCCGGAAGTATTGCCATGGGAAATCTTCTGCAGATAGAAGCACAGGCCGCCGGTGAGGAGCTGCAGCTGATCAACCTTAAGAACCAGCTTGATATCTCCTATCTCACTCTTACCCAGATGCTTGAGCTTGAATCACCCGTGGGATTCCGTATTGCAGCTCCGGTGATCTCAATCGATACCAGTACAATCATATCAGGAAGCGTGGATGATATTTTCATCAGTGCACAGGGGCGGAGACCTGAAATACAGAGCGCCGAACTGAATCTGCAGGCAAGCGGGCTTGACCTCAAAATTGCACAGGGGGCAAGAAGTCCCCGCCTCTCAATGAGCCACACTGCCAGTACAATGTATTCAAACATAAGGCAAAAGATAACAGGCATTGACCCTTTCACCGGTCCTATATATGATGAATACCCCTATACCGAACAGCTTAGCGATAACCTGAATTACGGGGTTGGTTTCACGTTAAGTCTCCCTATCCTGAACGGATGGCAGGTAAACAGGAATATATCAAACTCAAGGATCAGCATAGATAATTACCGCTACAACCTTGAAGCAGAAAGGAAAAGGCTATACAAGACCATCCAGCAGGCTTATGCCGATGCAGTTGCATCCCTGAAGAGATACAATGCCAGTATTAAGGCGGTTGCTTCAATGGAAGAGTCATTCAGATATACAGAGCAGAAATTTAATGTGGGGATGGTCACCCCGGTTGATTACAGCGCTGCAAAGACACAGCTTCTGAATGCACAGTCAGATATGTCGCAGGCAAAGTATGAATTCATTTTCAAAACAAAAGTCCTGGATTTCTATAAAGGCCTGCCTCTTAATTTAAACCAGCAAAATCCATAAAAAGGTATAATATCATGAAGAGCAATAAGATATTAAAGATCCTGATCGCAACTGTAGTCGTATTACTGATCTTTGCATTCATCGGCAAGAAAGCCGGATGGTTCGGAAAAGGTGTACAGGTAAAGGTTGCCGTTGAATATGCAGTGAAGCGCAGTATCACTGAGACCATTACGGCAAACGGGAAAATACAGCCCGAAAAAGAGGTCAAGATCACTCCTGATGTTTCAGGCGAGATTGTTGAGCTCAATGTGAGGGAAGGCGATTATGTTGAAAAGGGCAAGCTTCTGCTCAGGATAAAACCTGATGTATATATCTCGCAGAGGGATCGTTCGCTGGCAGCAATCAGCCAGACACGTGCGCGTCTTACCCAGGCGGAAGCGCAGTTCCGGCAGGCAGAACTATCATTTAACCGGACCAGGCAGCTGTTCGAGGAAAAGACTATCTCCAGGGCTGATTTCGAGCAGGCTGAAGCATCTTATAATGTTGCAAAAGCGGAAGTTGATGCTGCAAAACATTCTGTAACAAGCGCTGAAGCATCGCTGAAGGAAGCCAATGAAAATCTGGTTAAAACTTCAATCCATGCCCCTATGTCTGGCACGGTTTCAATGCTTCTTGTAGAGCTTGGCGAACGGGTTGCAGGAACAAACCTTATGGCCGGTACTGAAATAATGCGTATTGCGGATCTCTCACGTATGGAAGCCAGGGTGGAGGTTAATGAGAATGATATTGTAAGGGTAAGCGCTGGCGACACTGCCGTTATTGAGGTTGATGCGTACATGAATGAAAAATTCAGGGGTGTAGTCACCGAGATAGCCAACTCGGCCAGGACAACGGGTCTCTCTGCCGACCAGGTAACAAACTTTGACGTCAAGATCTTTATACTGCCGGAATCATACAGAGGGCTCTCTTTCAAGGGGAACAATCCCTTCCGTCCGGGAATGTCAACCACTGTTGATATCCGCACAGAATTGAAAGATGACGTGATTACAGTTCCGATACAGTCGGTAACAACCAGGGCAGATACCACGAAGGTTGTCTCCTCCTTAAAAGACGAAATCCGCACACTGGTGTTCATAACCGATGGTAAATATGCCCTAGCCAGGGACGTGAAAACCGGGATCCAGGATAATAACCACATTGAAATAGTCTCAGGCATAGAAGACAGTTTGCGTGTCATTTCTGCACCTTTCAGCGCTATCAGCAAGAAGCTGTCCGACAGCTCCCTTGTTGAGATTGTGAAAAAAGAGGAGCTCTTCAAGCAAAAATAGAGACAATATATCCTTTCTTAATGTAATGATCATCTGCATTGAAACAGCAACATCACTATGTTCCGTGGCACTATGTGACAGCAAGGGGGTGATAGCTTTAAAGGAGAATAATGAAGGCAGGTCGCATGCTGCCTTGCTTACTATCTTTGTACAGGATCTCATACAGGAAGCGAACCTCCGGGTGACTGATCTTGAAGCTGTGGCTGTAAGCAAAGGGCCCGGATCATACACCGGTCTCAGGATCGGTGTATCAACGGCTAAAGGTATGGCTTATGCTGCATCAATACCCCTGATAGGGATCGGCACAACCCTCTCAATGTTCCATGGATTTATCTCTTCGGAAAAAGAGCTTCATGATACCGATCTGTTCTGCCCTGTGATCGATGCCAGGCGAATGGAGGTTTATTATTCAGTTTATGATATTAACGGAGGCATTATTAAAAACACACGTGCAGAGATAATCAGTGAGGATTCATTTTCTGATCTTCCGGCTGCATCCAGGATCTATTTCTTTGGAGACGGGAGCTCAAAATGCAGGGACATAATTAAACGCAATAATATCGTTTTTGACGATGAGTTCAGTATCTCTGCCGCATATATGCAAAAACCCGTATACGATTCGTTCAGGGGGCTCCGTTTTGAAAATACAGCATATTTTGAGCCGTTTTACCTGAAGGATTTTCTGACCACCAGACCTGTCAAAAACATCCTGTGAAAAAACCGGCCCGTAAATTGCCTGTGATTTAATACCATGAAGAAGCTGTTTTTGATTTCAGGCATCATAGTTTTGTTCCTCGCTCAGGCATCAGGACAGGCAAAATCATACCAGCCGGGCGAGAAAATATCATATGTTGTAAATTACGGGTTTGTCACGGGAGGAGTAGCAACGCTTGAGCTGAAAAGAGAAACTCTTGATGGCAGGGAGGTCTGGCACTCTGTCCTGACCGGCAGAACCACAGGTCTTGCCGATGCCATCTTCAAGGTGCTTGATATTTATGAAAGCTACATTGATCCCGTGACCGAACTTCCGGTATTATCAGTAAGGAATATCCGCGAAGGAAGGTACAGGAGATACAACGAAGTTACTTTCGACCATCATACAAGAAAGGATTCTGCAATACTCGCAAGCGACCTGACGGGCATTCACATTGCTCCACCCGGTATTCATGATATCCTCTCATGCTTTTACTGGTACAGGAACCAGATCTTCCCCGGCATGAGCAAGATCAGAAAAGGGGATATGATAACTGTGATTACATGGTTTACCGACGAGCTTTATCCCATTAAAATGAGATACATAGGCACCGAGGAGGTCAAAACAAAAGCCGGAAGAATAAGATGCCACAAGTTCAATCCCGTGACCGAAAAGGGAAGGCTTTTCAAAACCGAGGATGATGTCTCATTCTGGTTCTCGGATGATAAGAATTTTTTACCTGTTAAAATCCGTTTTGATATATTTGTGGGGTCATTTATGGTAGATATGCAGGATTATGAAGGTCTTGTATATCCGCTTGACATTAAGAAGAAATAAGTTAACTTAGTAACGATTTAATCAGTTTATGGCAACTACGGCGGATTTCAGGAATGGACTTGTTATTGAATTCAATAATGATCTTTATTCCATTGTGCAGTTTCAGCATGTTAAACCGGGCAAGGGACCGGCATTCGTAAGGACAAAGCTCAGGAACCTTAAAACAGGAAGAATAATCGACAATACTTTTTCATCAGGAGTTAAGGTAAATGTGGCCAGGGTGGAAAGACGGCCTTACCAGTATCTATACAAAGATGATGTCGGATACTATTTCATGCACCTGGAGACATTTGAGCAGATACATGTTGAAGAGGCCCTTATTGATTATCCCGAATTCCTGTTTGAAGGAGAGCGTGTTGAGGTTGTTTATCACACTGATACCGATAATGTTCTGTCTGTGGAGCTTCCCCAGTCGGTGATCATGGAGGTCGTTTACTCTGAGAAAGGCCTTAAGGGAGACACAGCAACCAACGCTTATAAACAGGCAAAAATGCAAAACGGATGTACCGTTATGGTGCCTCTCTTCGTCAATACCGGCGATAAGATAAGAATTGACACCCATACCCGCACCTATATGGAAAGGGTTAAGAGCTGAATTTACGGGATGGAAAACAAAAAGATACCGAACGACAGGCTCAGGATATCCAAATTCAAGCTGGATTCTTTGCTCGATATAACGTTATCGATCAATGCCAACCTGCCTACCGAGGTACTCTTAACCAAATACGAATCGATCCTCAGGGAAAGCCTCGGCATAGGCAAGATCCTCATCTTTAAGAAGTCCGAGACATGGGAGTGCCTTGTGAACGGCGGTTTTCCTGAAAGTTATGAGACGATCAGTGTTGAAGAGCGCCTGCTGGGCTTTGATGATATAACATATGTGTCAGCCGATATGGGTTTTGAAGGTGTTGATATTATTGTGCCGGTCTTTAACAATAACATTCATCTTGCATTCCTTTTCATCGGCGATATCGAGGAAGAGGGAGAAGGGATGAGCCCCGTGCTGAAGCATCTCAATTTTATTCAGACGATCTCAAGCATTATCATCGTGGCAATTGAGAACATCAGGCTGCATAAGGAGAGCCTGAGGCAGGAAGCGCTGAAGAAAGAGCTTGAGCTTGCTGCCAGGATGCAGAAGATGCTTATCCCCGATAACCGGCATATGCCGCAGAATCCTTCCATAATTGTCAATGGCTTCTATCATCCTCATTTTGAGGTTGGTGGTGATTACTACGACTGCCTGAAGCTCTCCGAAACGAAAACCGGATTCTGCATTGCCGACGTATCCGGAAAAGGGATCTCCGCGGCAATACTCATGTCGAATTTCCAGGCAAGCTTCCGCGCTCTCTTCACGGCCGATATTGATCTCGAGCTTCTGATCAACAAGCTTAACTCAATAGTCGTTTCAAATGCTGCAGGTGAAAAATTCATTACTTTTTTTGTTGCCCGCTATGACCATAAGAAGAAAATGCTTGAATATGTCAATGCGGCCCATAACCCCCCGGTGATCTATAACACCTCCTCGGGTGAAGTACATCATCTCCCTGCCTGCTGCGTGGGAATCGGGATGCTTGATGAAATACCTGTTGTCAGGAAAACCGAAATGCCTGTTGTAGGATTCTCAAAGATAGTGTGCTATACAGACGGACTGTCGGAACTGAAGGATGAGAACGGAGAGGACATAGGGACAGATGAGATAATCAGACAAATATCCAATACTGATCCGGTAGAGCAGAATATTAACACGATGATAAAGCACCTGGGGATACCCGATACCAATCCCTATCTTTTTGATGATGTATCTATTATTGCCGCCGACCTCAGGTAAAGGTTATACAGCCCTTATCAGATAATAGTTCTTCTTCCCCTTCTGGATCAGCAGGTACTTATTGTTAAGCAGCTGCTGTGTCCCCAGTTTCATTTCCGGATCATCAATCTTTTCCTTGTTAAGACTGACGCCGCCGCCTTCTGTCATCCTTTTAAGCTCTCCTTTTGACGCAAATATCTTTGTATGACCAGTGCAAAGCCCGGTAAAGGTGACACCCTCCTGAAGTACGCTCATGTTCACATCAAATACAGGAACACCCTCAAATACAGAGAGAAAGGTATCTTCATTCATTCGCTGAAGCGATTCTGTCGTTCCTTTTCCGAAGAGTATCTGGGAAGCCTCAACGGCTGATTCAAGGTCATCGCGGGAATGAACCATAACTGTCATCTCCTCTGCAAGGCGCTTCTGGAGGATCCTGTCATGAGGCGACTGCTTGTGTTCTGCGATAAGGTCTTCAATTTCATCACGGCCGAGCAGGGTGAATATTCTGATATATTTTCCGGCATCCTCATCCGATACATTAAGCCAGAACTGGTAGAAATGATACGGGGATGTTTTTTCTGGATCAAGCCAGACGTTTCCGGCTTCAGTCTTGCCGAATTTAGATCCGTCAGATTTTGTTATCAATGGGCTTGTCAGAGCGAAAGCTTCTCCTCCTGTTTTTCTGCGGATCAGCTCGGTACCGGTGACAATATTGCCCCACTGGTCGGATCCGCCCATCTGAAGCCTGCATCCGTAATTAGTGTACAGATGAAGGAAATCGGTCCCCTGGACAAGCTGGTACGAAAACTCGGTGAATGACATTCCCTCAGCGGCATCAGAACCTACTCTTTTTTTGACTGAATCCTTTGCCATCATATAATTGACTGTGATATGCTTTCCTATATCACGGATGAATTCAAGGAATGAGTATTCCTTCATCCAGTCGTAATTATTGACAAGAATAGCCCTGTTCTTTTTGTTTGACTGAAAATCGAGGAATTTTGAAAGCTGCTTTTTAATGGCATCCTGGTTCTTTCGTAATGTGGCTTCTTCAAGCAGGGATCTCTCCTCCGACTTTCCTGAGGGATCGCCTATCATCCCGGTAGCTCCACCCACCAGTGCTATCGGAACATGTCCGGCACGCTGAAAATGAACCAGCAGCATCACCTGCACCATGTGTCCCAGATGAAGCGAGTCAGCAGTGGGATCAAATCCTATATATCCTTTAGTCCCCTCTTTCTGCAGCAATTCTTCCGTACCGGGCATGATATCATGTATCATGCCTCTCCATCTCAGTTCTTCAATAAAATTCATAAATCTCCTTATTCAGAATTGCAAATATAGCAAAGAGGATTAAACAGGAACGCCTTTTATCCCGGGTATGGTATCCGGTTCTGTCAGGCGAAAGTCGTTGTCGGGCAGTTTTTTCAGCCTGTCAAAACTTTTACGGAAATCACCTTCGCCTATCACGGGGAAAAAGGCCGGTGCGATATCAGAGATCGGATTGTATAACATCGATTCTTGAATCTTTTCTCTGGGCAGGAAAGGCCTCCGTGCATCAATGGCATTCAGGACTGCAAAGAAAACACTGAGTATCAGCACCGTTTTAATCAACCCGAAGAGTATGCCGAGCAGCCTGTTGAGGAAGGTGAGTGCGGCAGCATCAACAATCTTATCGACGATTATTCCCACAAAATTGACCAGCACCACTATGACTCCGAATGTGACCAGAAAAGCAATAATTCCCACATATTCGCCGGTCATATCAAACCATTCATAGAGTTTCCATGCAGTGAAGGCGGAGAATTTGATTGCACCCCATATTCCGAGGATAAGCGCTGCCAGCGAGGCTACCTCTTTCACGAAACCCTGTGTAAAACCTCTCAGCAGGGAAAGGGCCAGGATAATCACTATGACCAGGTCGATCCAGTTCATTCAGTATATTGTTTTTAAAGATGTGAAATTATGAAAGATGGAGGATTAATCAAAATAAAGGCTTAACGGTGTGACGGTATCCCACCTTCGTCCCGATCCCGAATGCTCGGGACGGGACTACGGTGGGCAATGGACGGTGTGACGGTAAGTGGTATTGTGGTTTTATTATTCTTTTTGATTATAAATATTTTACTTGTAATTTTGATATGACTATTGTCAGTTTAACGACTGAGTAACCTGATACCGTTTCGGATTTTTTAATGAATTCTGAACATCATTAAAAGCGTCAACATGGATTCCAGGGTCTTTTCAACAGGTCTTATCAGGTTTAGCAGCCTGATGATCGCTTTATTTTCATTATGCCCGCTTGCAGGTCAGCAGGCAGGTAATACGCCGGTCATAAAGCTTATCTCTCCCGTCCCGGCAGACAGTCTGAACAATTCAGGGGTTGTCACAGTAACCGCTGAAATAGTTACCGATATTCCGCTACAGGCATTCAGGATAATACATAATTCGGCAACAGTGGTTGACCAGGCAGGGATGAAGCCAAAGATGAAAGATGACAGAACCTACGTTATAAGCACCTTTGTTCCGCTGAGAAAAGGAGTGAATACAATAGGTCTTGAAGCCAGAAATTCTTCAGGAATTTCATTTTCTGAGACCCGCACCATAATAAGCCATATTGAGCCTTTCATTACCTGGCTTTTGCCGGATCAGAATAATTCAAATTTCGAATCAGGAGTAGTGAATATAAAGGTCGAGATCAGGACTCTTCATCCTTTGCAGAACCTGAGTATCAATATTAACAGTGTTGAATCATCAAGGGAAGCAGCGGGAGTTATCCCCGCCGGAGAAAACATATATCATTTTGAAAAAAGGATTCAGCTGAAGCCCGGCAGGAATGCCGTTTATCTGACCGCCGATAACGGGAAAGGAATAACAAAATCTGTTTCAAGAATAATATATTTCGGAATCCCCCCGGTGATAACCCTTCAGAGTCCTCTGGCAGCGGACAGCATAAATAATTCAGGTCTTGTAACAATTGTAGCTGAGATTGTTTCATCCGTACCTCTACAGACATACAGGATATATCATAACAATATTGCTGTTCTTGATGAGAAAAGGATGGCCCCTGAAAAGAAAGACAGTTCAACCTATATTCTTAGCAGCAACCTGCCTTTGAAAAAGGGTTTTAATACACTGTATGTTGAGGCAAAAAATGCCCTGGGTACGGCAATATCGGAAAAGCGTACGATAAACAGCCAAAGTGAGCCATTTGTAGTATGGCTTACACCGGGAACCGGTAATGTGGTTGCCAAATCAGGGACAATGAATCTCAGGGCTGAGATCAAAACTATTTTTCCGCTTCAGAATCTGAGGGTAAGCCTGAACGGGAGTTTGTCGGGTGATGAGACTGCAACTCTTTCCCGGTTGAAAGATGATACATATCTGTTTGAGAAACTAATTCAGCTTAAACCCGGGAAAAACACTGTTTTTATCTCTGCTGTTAATTCCAGGGGGTCCGTTAAGTCGGCTACAAGAATAGTCAATTTCGGTTCAGCACCACAGATAACCCTTTTTTCTCCATCCCCGAGAGATAGCCTGAACAATTCCGGAATGAGCCTTGTCAGGGCTGAAATAGTCTCCTATACACCATTGCAGGCCTTCAGGATTGTCAATAATGAAGAGACAGCAGCAAGTGAATCCACATTGAAGCCTGAACAGAAGGATAGTGCAACATATACAATCGGCAGTAATATTCCGCTCAGAAAAGGTGTGAATACTATATATGTTGAAGTAAAAAATGCCCTGGGAACATCAATTTCAAAAAAACAGATTGTCATAAGCCAGAATGAACCGTTCATAACCTGGCTTTCGCCTGCGGCACCTGTTTCAGAAGCTGAGTCCGGAACAGTAATTATCAAGGCTGAAATCAGGTCATCTCTTGATCTGCAAAGCGTCAGGCTGAATCTTAACGGAACCCTCCAGCCTCCGCTGGAAGGAGAAATAACAAAAACCAATGAGGGGTTTTACATCTTTGAAAGAAGGCTCCAGGATGTTCTGTCATCAAAAAACAGTATCATTTTAACTGCATCAAACATAAGGGGAACCACAACATCTGAATCAAGAATTGTAAATTACTATTCCGGATCAAAGCCGGTTATAACGATTGCTTCAACTGACAGCCTTAATAATTCCGGCATATTCCTTTTCAGTGCTGAAATTGTTTCAAATACAAGGCTGCAAACGATCAGGGTAGTGCAGAACGGGACGATCCTTGCACATGAATCTTCCAGTATCCCTGAACCGAAAGACAGTATTACCTACGAGTTGAAAAGCCTTATTCCGCTTAAAGCCGGACCGAATATCTTTTACGTTGAAGCAAAAAATGCATTTGGTACCGGCATCTCGGAAAAGCGTATGATTATCTGCAAACCTGAACCTATAATCACCTGGGTATTGCCATCGTATGCAAACTCTACCGATGAAACAGGCCTGGTTAAGATCAAAGCCGAGATAGTCACCAGCTTTGACCTGATTAATACCAGTGTTAATATAAACGGAGTTGCACTTGCTGATCAGAAGGATGGTATAACCAGGGTTGGTAATGATAAGTATATACTTGAAAAAGATATCCCGCTGAAAGAAGGCGATAATACAATTGTTTTATCTGCCGGCAATGCCAGGGGTATTGGATATTCCCAGAAACGTACAATCAACCATGTGCCGGCAGTGATTGCTGAAATCAAACCAGAGGCATCTCTGAAGGAGAAAACTGAAGCAGCTGATAATAAAGAAGTGGCTGTCGTGCCTGAGACGAAGACTAAAACTACTGGTGTACAATCCGAGGCTCCAGTCATAACACCTGAACCCCCGGTTGCTATACCTGATGTACCTGCTGCAAAACCGGAAGCCCCGGCTGTAACCTGGCACAGTCCTTCCAGGCAATACACTGATATCAATCTCAATTCAGCCAGAATAAAGGTATCCCTCAGATCGTCTGAGAAGCCACAGTCGCTGCTGGTATATGTCAATGGAGTAGCCTCTGAAGATGTCACTATGCTCTCAGTATCCGATCTGCCGGGAGAATATACAATAGATAAGACAATAGGCCTGAGGCCGGGTGAAAACAGTATCTATATTATCGCCACCAACAGCGGCGGAACGACCAGGTCTGAGACCCGGTACCTGACAAATCCGCCGGCAAATCCGCCTGTTGTGAGCTGGGCCGTCCCTGCAGACCCCAATACGATAGTAAATTCTGAAGTCGTTTTGATTGAAGCGTGTATTAAGTCAGCTACAGATCTTAAAGAAGTAAAGGTGCTGGTAAACGGCATTCAGCAGGCAAGCGATATGATGTTCCCGGCGCCTTTGACAGGCGAATGCAATTACAGGATCGCAAAATCAGTCGTTCTGAAAGACGGTGATAACAGTATCTATATTATCGCTGATAACCTTGCAGGAAGCATTACATCCGACCGAAGAGTGATAAGGTTTAAAACAGGCACCGTGGAAAAAAGACTTGCACTGGTCATAGGCAATTCTAATTACAGGAATTCCACAACCCTGAAAAATCCTGTCAATGATGCTAATCTTATTGAAGGGACATTAAAAAATCTTGGTTTTGAAGTAATTAAAAGGCTTGATGCCACAAAGGACGCCATGCTGGAAGCAGTAAGGGATTTCAGCAAGAAGCTGACTGAATATAACGTAGCACTGTTTTATTATGCAGGGCACGGCGTACAGGTAGACGGACAGAATTATCTTTTGCCTGTCAATGCTGAATTGAACGAACAGGCCGACTGCAAATGGGAGGCTGTGCCTGTTAATTTCATTGTTGAGGAGTTTGAAAAAGTCCCCGAGAATATAAACATTGTCATTCTTGATGCCTGCAGGAACAATCCTTTCAAAAGCTGGGCAAGAGGAGGTTCGGAAGGATTCCGGGCTCTCAATGCAGTAACAGGTACCATTGTCGGATACGCCACATCCGAGAACTCTACTGCAGCCGATGGCTCCGGGTCTAACGGCACCTATACAGAAGAGCTTGTGAAGCAGATGGTGATTCCCCAGTCTATTTCGAGTGTATTCATCAACACCAGGAAAAATGTCCTGCAGCGCACAAATAATAGCCAGCGGCCCCAGGAGTGGAACATGCTCACCGGGGATTTTTTCTTTAAGAGGTAATGTAATAACACATCACTTTAATTGTGATGTGCTGGCCTGATATACAATTCTGATTTGTAGCCCCACCAGGAATCGAACCTGGATTTAAGGTTTAGGAAACCTCCGTTCTATCCATTGAACTATAGGGCCGTTGAAAACGCAAAAATATTGTTTTTTTTTTGCATTGCAAGCCTGTGAGTAATGTCATGTGGTATTGCTGCCGCCAGGTAACCTGGCAGAAAGATTCTAAAATTAGTCTTGCCGCTACAGAATTGATTAGATTAATAGCAAAATTATGCCAAATCATTTGCATGGAATCATAATTCTGAAATATCCTGATAACGGGTCACGCCATGGAGTGTCCCTTGTTGTCCTGTGCATATTCAAATGTGTCTCCGCCCTGCAGCGCAATAGTCAGACCGTTTTCATCGTAAAACCACACCTTGCCATTATAACCCCGGGGGGATGCCCATGCTGCACCAAAGCCGGGTATCCTTCCGGTATAAATAACCCCGCCGGTAAGTGCGTTGAGACAAATTACCTGTCCTCCCCTGCCTGATACATCATACGGCTTGTTTTATTTCATATCTTAAACACATAATAAAAATAAAAACCTGCATGAAAAGGTTTGTGAAAAATGCATCGCAGATACAATAGAAATCGCTGAGGTGCTTTTTTCAGTAAAATAAATGGGGGAAATATTATGGGATCCGGGCAAAGATTATTACTGATATTGGTCATCTGTGCTATTTCATTATCCGGATTGAATGCGCAGAAGGAAAAGCGTGGTCCGGGTATCGGGTTTGATTTTGCAACCGGGACTCAACAGGCTTTCCCATTCAATGACCCTGATTATAAATATAGCATCAAAGGCTATAAGTTGCAGATATTTTATCTGTTAAGTGAAAAAGGCTCATTCAGTTTTGAGGCTCTTTTCGAACCTTCACTTTATTTTGCCAGGCATGAACTGCTGAATGAATATTTTGTTAAACCGGATGAATACCCTGAATACGAAGCTCTTCGTATTGAATACTCAAAGGAGAAAACAATCAGGGAATATGCATTCAATATCGGCATACTAATCAGGCTGTTTCTGAATGACAAAGTCAGTCTGTTCTTTCTGGGAAGCGTCGGGCCCATGTTCTCAGACACCAGAACAGAGAGAATGGCGCGCGGATTTGCTTTTTCTGATATTGCAGCAATAGGCGCAGGATTTCATGCAAAAAACTTTCTTTTTGAACTCAGGCCGGGAGTCAGGCATGTCTCTAATGCCAATATACAATGGCCCAACAGCGGATACAACAGCTTAACCCTGGATTTTGGTATATCCTATTTGTTATTAAAGTCTGATTAGGCTAAAGAATCTTTTGCCCTCCACCAATGTCTCCTGATAAAAAGGAGACTCATGAACATTATGAAATTTATTCTCAATCTTTCTTTAGCATTTGTAATGGTGCTGTTGAATGATCCATGTTCATTCTACGGACCGGAGTTCACCGGAAATGGGTGCTTCAGAGAACTGGTATAAAAAAATAAAAAATGGCAGGGGAGATACTCCAGAAATGTTCAAACTATAAGTTCAGGCTGGAAATAACAGGATATTTATCAAAATACACCAGTAAAAGGCTCAGGGATTTTATCCGTGAATCGAACAGGGGTAATAGGGTATTCTTTACCGATGACCTTCAGCGAGTCATTCAGCGGCTCTGTAACGATCTCATTCCATAACCAGCGGAAAATCGTGTCCCATGGAAAAGGTGCTCGGAAACTGCCTGTGCCTGATGAGGTTGAATGAGACTTCGGGGACCTGGTCATCAATGTACGATTTGATCTCATAAACGGTGATCTTTGAATCGGCAGGCGCACCGTCGGCTTTCCCGCTGAGCGCCTCAAGCAGGACATAGGTGAAGACACCATGCCCAAGGCTCTTTATCTCTGCCGACTGCTGCTCTCTTTCCGATGAAGCCATCACGTGCACCCCTGAGCTCCGGGAGAGCTGGGCAAGAGCTTTCTCCTCCGAAGCACCTCTCATGGCAAGTGTCTCAACAGACCCCCCTGAATGACATGCATCAACAAAAACCACCTGCTTCAATGCCGGCAGGAGCCTGAACTTCTCCTGCAATTCGTTAACCTGCAGAGCATCCTTCAGCTTATCCTGCTGGTATAACCCGGTTATCTCGGAAGTGATGAAATAAAAAACACCATTTTCCATACTGCCATGTCCGGCATAAAAGAACACAAAGACATCCTCCTTTCTGATCACTTTACTGATCTCCTCAATTGCTGAAAGGATCTTTGGTTTTGTCGCATTGTCGTCATAGATGGCGAAGGTGTGTATTTTGTTAAACAGCTTATCACCCTTCGTTTTCATAAATGATGCAAATGCCTGGGCATCAGGACGGGCATAGGTCAGGTTAAGGTTTTCATTCTTGTATTTATTGATACCCACGCTCAATACATAGCAGTCGGAACTTTTTTGCAATCCCTTGTATATCAGTTTTATATCTTTTTGCTCCGATTCAATGTCTCCATTGCTGAAAGCGGATACTGAAATAACATTCTCACCCGGTATAAGACTGACATTAAAAGTCTTGGTGGTATACTGGTCAGGTTTTGTCATACGCCGCAGCTCCGATGCATCAACTTCCTGCCGCTTCCCGTTATGCATTACCTTGAATTCCTTTATTCCGCCTCCGCTGTTTGTCACCTTCACCATCAATGTAACCAGCGGGCTCTCAACTGCCGAGCCGTCTTCAGGCAGGATTATTTCAATTGCCGGCGGAGGCGAACTTTCAATGGTCCGGCTAATGTTTTTCCAGATAGTTTTTAAATCTTCCCCGAAAAGCATTTCACGGTATAATCCGGGCCTGAAGAATTCATTGAAAAACTGGTTGATCGAATAGATTTCTGTACCCTTTACAAACGAAATTGAATTAAAGGCACCTGCAGAAGCATCAAAATATCCGTCAGGATTTTTCATGAACCAGTCGTTTTCATTCAGGAAAATCACTGATACCAGTTCTTTTCTTTCCGCCACATTCCATATTCTTACTGATCCGTCCCGGCTTCCTGAAATTATGAACCGCAGGTCTTTTGTGATATTCACATCCCCCACGCCGCCCCGATGTCCTTCCAGCTTGCATATCATTTCTCCTGTTGATGCATTCCACTGCTTTACAAGAAAATCATCACCACCCGACACAATATATTCTCCCGAGGGGTCATATTTCGCATTATATACCCCTCCCTCATGAGCTCTTATCTTCACCACCTGCAATCCGGAATAAAAATCCCATATCCTCACTGTACCGTCCCATCCCGATGTGATTATCCTGTTCCCGTCAGGACTGAGGTTAATCGAATTCACCAGGTTCGTATGTCCTGTGAAAATCCTTATTTCCTGTCCCGTATCTATTTCTGTGAGTTTCAGCTTTCTGTCGAGTCCTGCAGAAATAAAATATGCTCCATTCGATGAGAATTTCACCTGGTAAACACCCATCCTGTCATGCGGCGATACACCCTGTATCATTTTGCCGGTTTCGATATCCCATATATATACAAAACCGCCCCAGTCGGCAGTCGCAAGCATCTTTCCGTCGGAGCTGATATCAACAGAGAATAGAGCCAGTTTCTCATCCCTGAAAGTTATTGTCTGAACTGGATTCCCTGACTCAACATCCCAGACTATTGCTTTACCGTCGATGCCTCCCGTTGCA
>Ga0116204_1000878_pt1 | contig 17019 bp, 11 predicted proteins | sample LakKivwa52mmetaG_FD_94481 | JGI IMG/M metagenome (GOLD analysis project Ga0116204, IMG submission 94481) | Anoxic lake water microbial communities from Lake Kivu, Rwanda to study Microbial Dark Matter (Phase II) - Lake Kivu water 52m metaG | ecosystem: Environmental > Aquatic > Freshwater > Lake...
ACTAGTCACCCTTCTTTTTTTTGAACCATCCTCTCGCACATTTAGTTCATTTTCAGCAGCAGTAAAAAAACTAGGGGGGATGACCCTTGAGTATCAAAACCCCATGCAGACCTCATCAAGTGTAAAGGGTGAAACACTTGAGGATACCATGAAGGTATTTGCACATTATTCGGATGCAGTTGTCATGCGTCATTTTGAAACCGGTACACTTCAAAAAGCAACCAATGCAGTACCTATTCCTGTAATTAATGCAGGAGACGGTATAGGAGAGCACCCAACGCAGGCACTGCTTGATGCATACACAATATACAGACACACAAAAAAGTTAAGCGGACTTACCGGTGTTATGGCAGGCGACTTGTTGTATGGTCGCACCGTACACTCACTGTTAAAGTTACTCTCACTATACAAACAAAACACACTGTATTTATTATCCCCAAAACGACTTGCTATAAACCCAGAGCTACGAAACGATTTACAACAGAAAGGACTCAAACTTATCGAGATTGAAAAAACATCAGATATCCCAGTAACCTGTGATTTTTGGTATTGGACCCGAGTTCAAAAAGAGCGATTTTCCAGTAAAAGTGAGTATGAAGGACTAAAAAATAAATATGTTATTACACCAGAACTCTTGCTTGAAAAGGGGAACAAAAAACTCATTCTCCTTCATCCGCTCCCGCGCGTTGGGGATATTGATACCCGTATTGACACAGACAAACGAGCGCTCTACCTAACTAAACAGGTTGAAAACGGACTTATTATTCGCATGGCGTTATTAAGTTTAATCCTCGGAGGGAAATAACTCATGAAAGCGAAGCTTATTTTTAAGGACGGAACAACGTTTGAGGGGGTTAGTTTTGGCTATGAAAAAAGTGTTGCTGGCGAAATTGCATTTTCAACCAGCATGATGGGGTATCCAGAAAGCTTAACAGATCCATCGTATCGAGGCCAGGTTCTTACTTTATCGTATCCACTTATTGGCAACTATGGCGTGCCCGCACAACACTATTGGGAGTCAAACACTATACAGGTTACAGGACTTATTGTTTCAAACTTCTCCAAAAGTCCACCGGTTCATGCGCACAGTATAATGAGTTTATCGGAATGGCTTATCGAACATAAAATTCCAGCTCTTGAAATTATCGACACCCGTGCAATTGTAAAAAAAATTCGCGATGGGGGTGCGGCCCTCGTCAAAATAGAGTTTGAGCAGAAAATGCCATTTAGTGATCCAAATCTGCGGAACTTAGTGGCCGAGGTGTCAACCGCGCAGGTTGCCAGGCTGGGAAGCGGAAAGAAAAAAATAGTTGTCATCGACTGCGGTGTGAAAGAAAACATAATAAGAGAACTATTAATGCGAGACACTACAGTTATCCGAGTACCATGGGACTACGATGTGGTTGGAAATAATCTAGATTGTGACGGTGTGCTTGTATCAAATGGACCAGGTGACCCAAAAATGGCAGACGCCACAATTAAAAATGTGAAAAAAATACTCAACAAAAAAATTCCGTTGTTTGGGATTTGTCTTGGGAATCAAATACTTGCCCTTGCAGCAGGAGGAGACACGTACAAGCTTCCCTTTGGACACCGAGGGCAGAATCAGCCCTGCGCACAGGTAGGGACTAAGAAATGTTTTATTACCACACAAAATCATGGATTTGCCATTGGGAGAATGCCTGAAGGGTTTAAACAATGGTTTATTAATAGCAACGACAAAACAAATGAAGGAATAATACATTCCAAACTGCCGTTTATGTCGGTGCAGTTTCATCCAGAAGCGGCGCCGGGACCAATGGATACGACGTGGTTATTTGATTTTTTTCTTTCGAACATATGAAAAAATTACTTATTCTTGGCTCTGGTGCTCTTAAAATTGGAGAGGCGGGAGAGTTTGACTATTCTGGTTCACAGGCAATTAAAGCATTAAAGGAAAATGGTATTAAGACAGTACTCATTAACCCAAATATTGCCACCATTCAAACCTCGGAAGATTTTGCTGACGCAGTCTACTTTTTACCGGTGACCCCTTATTTTGTGGAGGAAGTTATTAAAAAAGAAAAACCTGATGGCATACTCCTTTCATTTGGAGGTCAAACAGCACTCAACTGCGGAGTAGAGTTGTACAAGAAAAAAGTATTATCAAAATACAACGTTCAAGTGGTGGGGACGCCTGTTGAGTCAATTATTTTATCTGAAGATAGAAAAAAATTTGCAGACCATTTGGCAACAATTGGTCAACCGGTCGCACCAAGTAAAACAGCAACAACAGTCGAGGAGGCGGTCTCAATAGGTGAGGAGATAGGCTATCCGGTAATGGTGCGCGCTGCGTACACACTGGGCGGTCAAAAGTCGGGAATAGCTAAAAATAAAGCAGAATTAACACAACGTGCCACCGATGCACTCGTGTTTGCACCTCAAGTGTTAGTTGAAAAGTACCTCTACCACTACAAGGAAATTGAGTATGAAATTGTTCGTGACACTGCCGACAACTGCATTGCAGTTTGCAACATGGAAAACATTGATCCTATGGGAATCCATACGGGTGAGTCCATAGTTGTTGCTCCAAGTCAAACACTTACCAATATGGAGTATCACACACTTCGATCTGCTGCTATTGCCATAGCACGAAGTCTTAATATTGTGGGTGAGTGTAATGTACAGTTTGCACTTAATCCTAAACCAAAAAATGGTGAAGTTGAGTACTACGTTATAGAACTCAATGCACGGTTATCACGGTCATCTGCTCTTGCGTCTAAAGCAGTTGGGTATCCACTTGCGTATTTAGCAGCTCAATTGGTGATTGGAAAGTTATTAAACAATGTAAAAAACCAGGTAACTCAGGTTACTCAATCATGTTTTGAACCTGCACTCGATTATATTGTGGTTAAGATACCTCGTTGGGATCTGGAAAAATTTAAAGGTGCTGAAGAAAAACTGGGGAGCAGTATGAAGTCGGTGGGTGAGGTGATGGCGATTGGACGCACATTTGAGGAAGCAATTCAGAAAGCAATTCGCATGTTAGACATTGGTGCATACGGACTCACTCATACACGGTATGATAATATAGAGCTTAAAGAAGCCTTAAAGACAATAAAAAACCCAACTCCTAAACGAATGTTTGCAATAGTTGCAGCACTCCAAAAGGGGGTGTCGGTTGAGACGATTCACAAACTTTCTGGTATTCACCCATGGTTTTTATATGGTATTAAACGCATAGTCGATCACGAACATTTAATTCGAACTCAACAAGAACTGACACGTGATAGCCTATACTCTGCAAAACGCATTGGATTTAGCGACAAAACAATTGCATATATTCTCCATAAAACTGAATCTGAAGTTAGAAAACTTCGAAAAAAGTGGAGCATTGTTCCATCGGTATTTCAAATAGACACTCTCGCCGGTGAAGTGCCTGCACACACAAACTATCTCTATATGACGTATGGGGGGAGTCATAACGATGTTGAGCCGTTGGGGACTACAGGAACGCTTATTTTGGGTTCTGGTCCATACCATATTGGATCATCGGTTGAGTTTGATTGGACCTGCGTGACCACTGCACAACATATTCACAAACAAGGAAGAAAATCCATCATTGTAAACTGCAACCCCGAGACCGTGTCTACCGACTACGACATGTCAGATAGACTTTATTTTGAAGAGTTAACTTTTGAACGAGTCGCTGATATTTATGACTTTGAGCAGGCGGGGGGTATTGTACTATCAGTTGGAGGTCAAACCCCCAATTCACTCGCAAGACAGGTGTATGAATATGGAATTCCTGTTTTGGGAACATCGCCGCATAATATTGATAAAGCCGAAAATAGAAGTAGGTTTTCTGCCATTCTAGACTCGCTTGGGGTAGATCAACCTGCATGGAATAGTTTTACCAATATAAAAGCCTTAAAGCAGTTTGTGAAAAAAACAGGATATCCTGTATTGGTTCGACCGTCCTATGTATTATCGGGAAGTGCGATGGCAGTGTGTCATACCGAACATGAGCTTACTACATTTGTAACAAAAGCAGCTCACTTGAATAAAGATTATCCAATCACCGTATCACAGTTTATTACTGATGCGAAGGAGATTGAGTTTGATGGAGTTGCACAAAATGGGGAGATAATAACCTATGCGATATCTGAACATATAGAACATGCAGGGGTACATTCAGGAGATGCAACCGTAGTCTATCCGGCACAAGAAATATATATGCAAACAGAACGAAAAATGCATAAAATCGCTGAACAGCTTGTAAAAGAAACACAGGTAACTGGACCATTTAACATTCAATTTATTGCGAAAGAAAATGATGTGTATGTGATTGAGATGAATATACGCGCTTCGCGTACGTTTCCATTTATCTCAAAAGCAAGTGGACTTAACTATGCGGAACTATTGGCTCTCAGCCTATTTGGAAAGGCGAAAAAAATCGAGACCCCAAGACCAGACTATGTGGTAGTAAAAGCACCTCAGTTTTCATTTGCCCGACTTGAAGGGGTAGATCCAGTACTTCGTGTTGAGATGGCGTCAACCGGTGAAGTCGCATGTTTTGGTGACACGGCAGAGGAGGCATATCTTAAGGCGGTGTACGCAACGGGCGTTCAAGTAAATGGCAAGTCGGCACTCATAAGCATTGGGGGGGAGGTACAAAAAGAACGACTTCTCAACTCAATTTGGCGGTTAAAAAACCAAGGGTTCACCCTCTACGCAACAGACAAAACACATGAATTTCTTGCACGAAAAGGTATACCATCGATACATGTGCATAAAGTATATGAAAATCAGGATTCGAGCGTGGTTGATGTAATTGCCCAAAAAAAAGTATCGATTGTCATAAACATTAGTGAGCCATTTACAAAAGAAGAGAAAAAGTTTCAGAAACAGGTAAGCGATGGATACAGAATTCGCCGTACTGCGATCGACAATAATATCCCTCTCTTTACCGATCTTCGAACTGCACGATACTTTATTCGAGCGATTGAAAAATATCCACTCAAAGACCTAAGTATTACCAGTTGGGGAGAATATCTCAATTCACTATGAGCACCATTACACTACCTGGACTTATTGACATTCACGTACATCTGCGTGATCCAGGACAAACAGAGAAGGAAGATTTTGAAACAGGAACATTAGCAGCACGTGCTGGAGGGTTTACCACAGTATGTGATATGCCCAATAACAAAAAACCAATTTTTACATATGAAGCATTAATGGAGAAAAAAAAGATTGCTAAGGAAAAAAGCAAGTGTACGGTGCTTTTTTATTTTGGAACGACGGGTGACAATCTAAACGAATTTGATAAAGTGTATGACGAGGTTGTGGGATTAAAAATATATTTAGACCATACGACAGGAGGATATATCTTACATCCAAACTACTTAAAGGAAATATATTTAAAATGGAACGGTGGACCGATACTTGCTCACTGTGAAGATGAACATATTGAAACGCTCCTTACAATCGCAAAACAGACTAGTAAACCCACACATATTTGTCATATTCACTCAAAATATGTTCTTACAAAAATAATACAAGCAAAAAAAGAAGGAGTGCCGGTTACCTGTGGTATTACCCCACATCACTTATTTCTTACCGATACCGACTTTGCCCGAATCGGACCACTTGCAAAAATGAAACCACCCCTTGCTCCTCAATCTGATGTAGATTTTTTCTGGAAAAACTTAGATGCAGTTGATGTTGTTGAGTCGGATCATGCACCTCATACATTGGTAGAGAAATTGTCAGATAATCCGCCATATGGAGTGCCAGGTCTTGAGACTACACTACCACTTCTTCTCACTGCAGTATATGAAAAAAAAATAACCATCCAAGATATTGTACGGTTATGTTACGATCGACCACGCGAAATTTTGTCTCTTCCTGAATCTTCACAACATATAGTGATTGATACAGAATATGACTATATAATTAAAGGAGAGGATATGGTGGGAAAATCTAAGTGGACGCCATTTGAAGGTAGAAAGGTTAAGGGTAAGGTATTACGAGTTACTGATAATTAATATGTTGCACAAACCATTTTATGACCCAACACTTTCATATGAAGATAACTATGAGAAGGGACCGTTTGGTCAGTTTGGAGATGGAAAGGTTGAAATGTTTGAAGTAAAAAATAGAGTTACATTTTTAGGACAAGAAGTAGATAGTCCATTTGGAATTCCTGCAGGACCACTCTTAAATGCAAAATTCGTTCGAGCAGCACTAAATAAAGGGTTTGATATCCCCGTGTATAAAACAGTTCGAAGTCGTGTACACCCATGTCATCCGGCGCCTAACGTACTTGCTGTGCATATTCCAGGTAATTTAACCATTGAGCATGCAGTACAAAATCCTCTTGTGGCAGACTCAAACTACACAAACCCACTCGGAATTACAAACTCCTTTGGAGTACCTTCAATGTCACCAGACATTTGGCAAAAGGATCTCCATAATGTAGTGCAGACCACATACCCAGGACAGCTTGTGGTTGGTAGTTTTCAAGGTACTGGAGGCAGTGGTATAGACGCATATATTGCCGACTGGGTAACTACTGCTTCCCTCATAAAGGAAACGGGTGTTAAGGTAGTAGAGGCTAACTTAAGCTGCCCAAACGAAGGTACTGCGCATTTGTTATGTCTTGATATTGAAAGAAGCGCGGCAGTCCTTGAAGCAGTGAAAGAAGAGCTCGGAAATATACCGCTGATTATTAAATGTGCATATATGGAACAACCATATTTGGAACAGTTTTTGCAAAAAGTTTCACCATTTATTGATGCGGTAGCTGCAATTAATACGATACCTGCGACAATCATTGACAAACAAGGGAAACAGGCATTACCAGGGGAGGGACGGCTCAAAAGTGGAGTGTGTGGTGCTCCCATACAATGGGCGGGATTGGACATGGTACGACGTCTTAATGATCTTAAAAAGACAAAAAAATATACCTATTCTATTGTTGGTGTTGGCGGAGTAATGACTGTTGCAGATTTTAAAGCGTATAGAAATGCTGGTGCTGATGTGGTTATGTCAGCAACTGGTGCGATGTGGAACCCACTCCTTGGTATTGAAATTAAAAATCATTTTATAAACAAACAATGAAGACATCTACCGAGACATCAATTATACGTATCTTGCGAAAAGTGGGAGCAATTCTAACAAATGATCATTTTGTATATACGTCCGGTAATCATGGGAGTGTATATATTAATAAAGACTATTTATATCCACACACACAAGAAACAGCACGGGTAGGAAAGCTAATTGCTGAAAAAATGAAAAATAAAACAATTGATGTTGTTGCGGCACCTGCAATAGGGGGTACAATCTTAGGTACGTGGACAGCCTATCACCTTTCAAAATTAAAGAAAAAAGAAATTCATAGTGTGTACGCAGAAAAGGCAAAAGGGTCAAATGCAGGAGCATCAGAAACCGACCTCATATTCAAAAGAGGGTATGATTCCTTTCTCAAGGGGAAGAAAGTACTCGTTATCGAAGATTTGACAAATACTGGAATATCAGTGAAAAAAACAGTTGATTCAGTAAGAAAGGCGGGAGGTACAGTTGTGGCAGTGTGCGTGATGATAAACAGAAATCCTCAACTAGTAAACTCAGATATGATGGGCGCACCATTTTATTCACTAGGAATATTTCCGGCGAGTTTTTCAACACCTGCAGAATGCGAACTGTGCAAAAATCATGTCCCAGTAAACACAAAAATTGGACATGGAAAAGAGTTTGTGTCTAAATATTCGAATAATCAGATATGACTTTGACGGGCATCTCAAAACTGGAACATATAATGACAAAAAACAACTCACTTGTCTGTGTGGGGCTTGATTCTGACATGTATAAATTACCGCCAGTCGTACTCAATGAAAAGCACCCACAGTTTGTTTTCAACAAAGCAATTGTTGATTCTACATATCCTTATGTATGTGCGTTTAAACCCAATATTGCTTTTTATGAGGCACGGGGCGCTAGAGGAATTGAGGAACTTGCAATGACTATGGATTATATTACCTCAACATATCCCGACATCTTTACAATTTGTGATGCAAAGCGAGCAGATATTGGGAACACAAATAAGGGTTATGTTGAGTTTATTTTTGATCGTCTCAAATTTGACGCTATAACACTACACCCGTATTTAGGGCGTGAGGCACTCGCTCCCTTTTTAGAGAGAAAAGATAAGGTTTCAATTATTTTGTGTAAAACATCAAATCCCGGTTCTCATGAATTTCAAGATATGAAGATTGAAGAAGATCCCCTTTATCTTCGAGTTGCTCACAACATATCAACTCAGTGGAATATGAATAACAATTGCATGCTCGTTATTGGTGCAACATATCCACATGAAATGAGCGCGGTTCGAGAGCGAGTTGGCGATATGCCTTTTTTAGTTCCAGGCATAGGCGCACAAGGAGGCGATCTAAATGCAGTTATGAAGGCAGGATTAAACAATAAGAAAATGGGAATGATTATTAACTCTTCCCGAGAAATTATATTTGGATCATCTGATATTCAGTTTGCTGAAGCAGCTGGACAAAAGGCAAGTAAACTGCGGGCAGTTATCAACTTGTTCAGGCGGTGAGCTATCGGATATAAGGTTTTACCAGGGAAAGGACGTGTTCAAATATAGCTTCACGACTAAGTAATTTATTATTCGGCGCACACTCTACAACCTTCCAATGCCGAAATTTATGCACAAGCTGGCGATACATCTCTTCAGTCTTTTTCTGATGGTCGATATTTGACTCTGCAATATCAAGTTTTGTTCCTTTTTGCAGCGCACGTTTTTTAGCTAATTCATACGCTACGCTATAGGGAACATGAAGATAGATCACAAGATTCTCTTTCGGAATTTTGTGTACCTTATATTCCAGTTCATAAATCCACTTCAAAAAATCAAAACGCTCCTTTTCTGACGTAAATTTCGCAGCTTGATGTGCCATGCTGGAGGTGGCATATCTATTTGCAACAATAACCCCACCTTGGGCGAGAAATTCATCCATTTCTCGCTTAACAGATGCCCGGTCAAGCGCATACGCTAGCGATGCTAGATAGGGAGAGACTTCGTTAATACTCCCAAACTCTCCTTTAAGAAACTTACCTACCGTTTTACCATGAAAACTTCGTTTGTATTGAGGGAAGTCGACGTACTTTACTGGAATTTGTTTACTTTTCAGATAATCGACTAGCATTTTAGCCTGAGTAGTCTTCCCAGAACCATCACCGCCGTCAACTACAATAAGTTTACCTTTTCTCCCTAGAGACTTACTTACATGAGTAATAAAATCGTTTACCTTAAGTCGTGCGTTTTCAGTGTCATAATATTCGACAAATAAATTTTCTGAGGGATTACCCACCAACATAGGGGAGATGTGATCTTCAAAACGTGTATCAATTAAGATAAGGACTGGTTTGTTTAGAGACAGTGCATACACAATTTCTCCTCCCACTCCATGTGACGGCTTTGATGCTTCTGCGATAACCAAATCTGAGGATTCTATTCGTTTTTTTTGACGATCAAATATTTGCTGAGAAGTAAGTTTTTTATCCTCTTCCAACAGTTGTGGTGTAATTATTTGTTCGCCAGACGTAAGGGCTATGTCATGATTTTTTATGTACTGAATTATCGTTTTGTATTGAGGAACTAAATCGCCATTTCCAGATGTAGATGCGGTGAAGTATATTTTCATGTGACGTCACTAATAATACATCAAGGCTGAATAAAATACTACTGAGTCAATTACCAAATACCTTACAGTTGTATGGTTTGACCTTCTTTTACCTTGTCCTCCAAAAGGAGAGAGGCTATTTTGTCTTCTATTTGTTGCGTGAGGGAGCGTTCAAGATTGCGTGCACCAAATGCAGGATCATACCCTGTCTTTATCATTTCAACGAGTGATGCATCTGCTACCGTTAGGCGAATACGGTATAAAGAGTAAATTGATTGTTGAATTGCTTGTATTGTTTTTTGAGCTATTGCCAGTGCTGACTTTTCATTTATAGGGCTATACTCAATTACTCCATCAAATCTATTAAGAAATTCTGGAGAAAAAATATGATTTTGGACCAAATAGTTCATTATTGAATTTGATTTTGTTGGAGGACTATTTTCTTCAGGCGGAGAAACTGAAGAGAGCCGGTTCATAATATCTTGTTGCTTAAAAACATAATCACTCCCCGCATTACTGGTCGCTATAATGATGAGATTTTTACAATCTACTCGCTTACCATATCCATCGGTAAAATAACCTTCGTCGATTACGGTAAGAAAAATATTAATAAGATCTGGGTGCGCCTTCTCAAGTTCATCAAGTAAAAGCACTGCATAGGGTTGTTCTCTTAGCGTTTTAGGGAGAAGACCAGGCAAGCCCGACTCAATAGAACCGATAAGCGTTTTAATGTCATTTTTAGACTGATAAAGAGACATGTCAAACCGGACTAAGTATTTTTGTGAACCAAAAAAAATATCTGCAACTGCTTTTGCAGTTTCGGTTTTTCCCACTCCAGTTGGACCAAGGAAAAGAAACGTAGCGAGAGGTTTTTTTCGTTTCCCAAGTAGGATAAACGAACGACGTACAGCAGCAGCTAGGCTGTGAATTGCGTTTTCTTGAAAAAGAACTCTCTGAGAAAGCATAATCTCAAGCTTAAGTAGTTTCGATTTTAGTTCTTCTGTTAGGGTGGTTGGTATATGTGTTTTTTTAGCGAGAACCACATCAATATGCTCGGGTAATATGGTGGAATTAGGTAGGCCAGCGCATACTTCATCAAGAAGGGCGAGTGCCTTTTCAGGAAACGGAATATAGGTAATATAAAATTCGCTTTTAGTTACCACTGCTACAGCTGTTTCAAAGGGGATTGTTGTATTAAATCGAAGCTCAAATTGTGGTATGGCGTGAAGTATTGTCTCTTTTGCCTCATCTTTGGATATTTCGGTTATGTCTACCTTCGTGAATAATCGTTGTATTTTTTCATTGGGAAACAGAAAACGCTGATACGAGAATGGTGAAGACATGCCAATAAACTGTATTTCTGATTGTTTTGCAAACCGTTCTATAATAGAGGACAAATCTATGTGATTTTCACCTTGCGATGTGTACTTTTCTATATTTTCAATTACAAGGACAATGCTCTTTGCTGTTTGAGCTTCAAGCAGTAATTCCTCAAAAAAAGCTTCACGTTGCTGAAAGTCGGTACACTTGTTCAATATTTTTTCCATATTCAACTTCAGCACACGTTTATATGCGAGTTCTTTAACGCAGGAGCCATCATAAATCATTCGTGCTAGTGCATCTATTACGGTATGCTTGCCAACACCCTCTTCGCCCACAACGATAGCATTTGCTTCTTGCAACTTTCCAAGAATATGTTGCAGTTGATCAAGCTCTTTTCCCCTTCCCACAACGTGTCGAGTTATTGATTGATAGGATGGACTTGTCAGATCTTCGACATATTCATCAAGCGTAGGTGTGTAACCGTATGCCCAGTCTCGAGCGAGTGGGGGATACGAAAATAGACTTTTTGTTTCAGAGCTTTGAAGAGCCAAAAACCACTTTTCTACTAACTCTTTATTTTCCTCAGGTTTAAGACAGTGTGTTGCAATAAATTGACTTTTTCTTTGTTGAAACATTTCCTCTGGTGTTGGTTGTGTGATGTAGAGAATTATTTCAATCGGAAGAATAAGACTCAGATATACAGCACAAAGGATTGGCAGGCTGATAATAAGCGCTAACTCAAATATCACAAAGAACGAAATCATAGAAAATCGCATAATAGCCCCAATACCGCTTGACATAATGTTGAGACTTGTTCGATTAGCCCACTCTGAAAACGAAAATCCACGCGTTTCCTTTTTGGTTACGATAAGTTTCCAAGGGTAGAACATGGTTCGAAGGAGGGTAGACACAGAGAAAAAATAGGGGAGAAATACAAAGAGCGTTTTGACTTGATGAATACGCGTACGTATCTGTTTTTTGATAAAGACTACAATATTCTTTTCCATGACTATATATCCATTATGAAAGAAAACAATGAAAGACGCAAGCGGCCTTTTCACAGATTTGCTATTAAGAATAGTCTCTATAACTACTAAAAAACATCTTTTTGTATGTATCTTGTCTCTATGTCAACCATTATTACCAATAATTGTCCCATATAGACAATCTAAACCATCCCTTTTGTGGTTTATAAACTATTGCTACTTAATACTTTATTTATTATTTTAAATAAAGTATGGTACGAATGTCCAAATATAAACTATCTGAGGATACGTTTGAAAAGATATTTGAGTTAAGTATGCAGGTAATTATGAGAGGAAAGAATGTGAATGCGATTAAGCAAACATTTTTTGATATTTTGTCGCCTGTTGAAAGGCTCATGATTGCCAAACGAATAGCTGTAATGTACTTGATTAGAAAGGGAATAGATTACCACACGATATGTGAAGTATTAAAAGTATCTACCACAACTATTGCCAAGTTTGTATATCTGCTTGAAAGAAGTAGTAGTATTAAGCGTGCACTAGACTCGCTTATTAATGATTCACATTTAACACTATTTTTTAAAGAACTATTTGGTTTGTTATACCGGCCAGGAGCTTCAGGAATAAACTGGAAATCAGCAGCAGAATATCATAGGAAACTACGTAACGAGAAGACAAGAGGAATATAATAAACTTTATTTATTATTTTAAATAAAGTATTACTTTTGGGACAGGGATAAACGGAGTGATGTACTATTATGAACAGTTTTCGATGCAATAGCTGAGGAGTTGCTGTTTGGAAGTAGTGAAGATTGTGGCCGCTGAGGGATTTGAACCCCCAACATCTTCGATGTAAACGAAGCGCTCTACCGTTGAGCTAAGCGGCCAAAATGAGCAAATAGCCATTAGCGATTAGCTAATAGATAAAACAAACATAATAGATAACCGACTTATGAGCTAATAGCTATTAGCTAAAAGCTAATAGCTAACTTGTGGGCGCGGATAGAATCGGACTATCGCTCTGTTCTTTATCAGAGAACTGTTTTACCATTAAACTACGCGCCCAAACAATCCAGGGGAGCTATATTCACGAAATTATAGCAAATAAATGCCTATTGAACAACGTGTTTGAGCTTCTGTGAAACTACTCTACGAAGCGCATCAAGGTCATTTTTGTTCTCAGCAATAACCACCACTGCAAGAATATGTACATTGAGCATATCTGGATTTGACACTATAATCCCTTTTTTTTGATTGTTGCTATATAGCTCTTCATGAAAAAGTTTTTTGCACGCATCATAGGTAAGGGAATGATTTGGGCGCAACATAATATCTTCAATCAGGGCGTGGTAATGCTCTCCATACCGTTTACCAAGCAGAGCCATACACAGCTCATGAAGATGAGTACCTCCGGTCCGCCTCATATTTGATTCGACTGCGTACATTTTATTCTGACTACTTCTGATTAAATCTATATCATATACACCACGGTACCCATACCGGGCAAGTTGTCTTCCAAATTTAAGACCGGCTTGAAATGCATGTTTGATATTTTTATCTTTGTAAAGCTCAGGATATGTATAAACTCCGCGAAATGTCTTTTTATCTTCTGCAAGTACCTGATCACATGCATAGTATTTGTTGACTGTTCCATCAGGGGATACATACATTTCAACACTGGGCGAAATACTTTCCCCGCCCTTTGTTATTGGTACGGCCTCTTCTATTATTATTGCGGAACTTCGCCATATTTTGTCGGTGAGGATTTTTCTGATATGTGCATTAAACTCTTCTCTTTTTTTGGGTAGTGTTTTGCGATCGATCATCTGTACACCTATACCCTGGGCACCCTTGTTGTATTTAATGACAAAAGATTTCTGGTGAGTCATAAACCACCATCCCGCCTCAATTACTTCTTGCTTATCTTCTGTTATAAAACCCTCAGGAATTTGAACGTATGTCGAACTGTCTGCTCCCGACATATGCCATAAGTGACGGAACCCGCGTTTTGTGTTGAAATAGGTCAACACAAACTGTTTGTCCTGTGGTATTGTTTCGGGGGTTGTAAAGGTGAGTTTTTTTGAATTAAGAAAATGAATAAGTTTTTGAAACTGTGGTGTGAGTCGATAGGGGATAAGCGCTATACCAGGATTATCAGAAATGATTTCCACTAATCTTTTTTTTAAAAATTTATTTTTAAAACAATCTTCGGATATAGAAAATCCAGGTCGAGTCGGCGAAAGATTGATAACATTTTTCCATCCAAGCAATTTGTTTACGTACACAAAATGATCGCGGAGAATAGGCTGTGAGGTGATCACAATCTTATTGTCATCTCCATACATCCAAGCTCTATTGCTATCAAGGGTGTCATACTGGGTCCAGAACTCTCTCTTTTTTTTGGGAAGATCAAGATAGCTTTTGTAATATCCCTCGAGAATATTTGAAATATATATCGTATCAAACCTGTTACTCATATGCGTTAAAAAACAAATAAATAATCGGGCGATGGGCAATCGTGCTTACAACGGACGGTTATACTCGGAGGTTTGTCTTCAGAATAGTCGTCGCTTATACTCATGGATATTGAAACATTATTCCTTATTTTTTTTAATTGTCAATATTAGTTTTTTTTGAAGTTTTTTAGCTTCCCCTCTCGACTTCGCAATAATCACATATGACAATCCTCGTTGCCGAAGTGCAAGGGCTGATCCGATAACAATACCTGTATTTGTAGTCGCATCGTAAAGATACTTTCTAAGTAGCGATACAAGATTGGTAAATGTGAATTTTTGTTTTTTTGAAAAGTTGAGGTAGTTACTCAGTATATACCGCGAAGTAAAAAAATCGCTACCAATAAGTTTACGTGCAGTGACATATGTATCGGTACCCCCATTTGTTCGCATATTTGATTCATTCGCATATAGTTTTTTCCCATCATGTAAAAAATCAATATCAAACGTTCCGCGATACCCTGCTTTAACATACCGAGATCCAATTTGAGTTGATTTTCGTATTAACTCTCGAGTGAGTTTTGGAGATAGTACTTTTTTATGTATTTCTACTCCAAAAAATTCACCCTTTTTTGTTACTATCATATTGCAGTAGTAGGGGAACGATAGTTTACCTTTTGGGTCTATGTATCCCTCAATACTTGGAAATGGGCAGTTTTGCATATCTGGTTTTATATATTCCTCAACAACGATGGGAAATGAGTTCCAATAGGGTTGTTGAGAAAACAACGTTGCTAATTCAGTCTTAACTTTTTCATAGGGAGAGGTTTTTCTAAATATATGCACCCCTTCGCCTGCACAACCGCGATCTGTTTTACACACAACGCCAGAACCACTCTTGTAAATTTTTTCAGCACTGACGAGTGCCTCTTCAGGGGATGAACAAACAAACCCTTTAGGCATTAAAGAACTAAACTCCTTGCGGAAACCGGATTTTGATCCAAAATAATGAACAGAGGAAAGATTCGTTTTAGGTGTCGTATCGTAAAGTGTTACTCGTAAGCCTTTTAATCGCAGTGCTTGTGCCACTTCATATACACCGATACTGGATGAATACGATTTAATTATAATTCGATTACCAAAGTTTTTTGCGGACTGCACAATTTGATCAATACACTTGTTATCGCGTGCCACATGTTGTGCAAGGAGATGATTGTGTTTTTGGGGGACAAGCACAGTAAATGAAGAACTCAGTAGTCGTTCTGCATAGCGTACAAAACTTCTATCAATAGGTAGTGGTGAAATGAAAATACAGGTTGAATCTGGATTTGCAAATAAATAAGTATCTGCAAGATTTTCTGATGATCGAATAGCAGCGACTTGCTTTTTCTTTGATTTTAATGAAACAATAAAATCCCATTCGTGTTCGACTCCGTTATAAATATATAGTGTGAGTCCTGGACTTTGACTCATGGATGTTCTGAGTGGAGAAGCTTTTTCATTTCAGCTTCAATTTGATATGCCCTTCGTTTTGTGTTCCCAAAAATAAGGTAGATGAACTCGTGTTGTTTGATAATATTTTCTGAGCTAATAACAACACCTTCCCGAGTTTTCTTGTCGTATAGCAACGGTCGAATTGCATTTTTTACACTCATAAAAGATGGTCGCTTGAGGTTTGAAATATCATACTTACTTCTGCTAATGACATAAGAGTCTGACATAAAATCTTTACCAATGAGTTCGAGAGCAATTTTATATACATCAGTTCCCCCTGTGTTTCTCGTATTTGATTCGTTTACGAAAACTTGATCATACTTAGTTGCAATCATATCTATGTCAAAGTGACCTCTGTATCCTGCGGCGGCATACCGCTCGGCAATGTAAAAACCGGTATCAACTATTCGAGCTGCAAGTCGCTCACTAATCACATCTTCGTGCATATCAATCCCATAAAAAACACCTTCTTTCGTAACCATCATGAGACAGTAGTAGAGCATCTCAATTTTTCCACTTTTATGAATTTTAAACTCAATATTGGGGAAACTACTTCCATTTTGAACATTTACATTGATAAGATCCTCAATGATGATAGGGTAGCGATCCCAATAATCATTTTGATTGAAAATTGAATAAATTTTCTTCTCACACTGTTTATAGTCGTTGGGTAAATCTCCCTGTCTAAAAATAAGAACTCCATTTCCGCTACTTCCTTTATTTGTTTTAATAACTACACCTTTATCTCGGATATATCTATTAGCTGCAATACGTGCCGCATCAAGTTTTCCTACACAAATAATTCCCTCCGGCATGATAAAGTCAGGTTCCAAAGCAGTGCTTTGTTGTGCGAGTTGTCGAATTCCTGACTTACTTCCATAAAAGTTGACCGTCCATGCACAATCTACCTCAGGTGATTCAGGAGTGACAACGTTAATATGCTTGTCACGAAGTTTTTCTTTTAGGTCTAAAAATTGAGGTGAAGATGCATAGCTGACAAGTGTAACTTTTTTGTATCGTCGAGCTTTTTTTATAAATCGATTAAATAATACTTTATCATTAAAGAAATCTTTACATACA
>Ga0116204_1000879_pt1 | contig 16993 bp, 11 predicted proteins | sample LakKivwa52mmetaG_FD_94481 | JGI IMG/M metagenome (GOLD analysis project Ga0116204, IMG submission 94481) | Anoxic lake water microbial communities from Lake Kivu, Rwanda to study Microbial Dark Matter (Phase II) - Lake Kivu water 52m metaG | ecosystem: Environmental > Aquatic > Freshwater > Lake...
ATAATAGACAGGGTTGACCGGAACATGTCATCAGAAAACAGGTTCTTCGAATCAACAATGATAATTCACGGCACAAGGACAAGACGGTCAATTACAGCCCGGACATATTCAGTCGGAGACTCAAAAGCATTTACGGAATACCTCTCCCCGCCCCGCGAACAGGGCACAAAAATGCTTAAGCTTGAAAACCAGCTCTGGATATATTCACCATCCACCGACCGCACTATCCAGATATCAGGACATATGCTCCGCCAGTCTGTTATGGGCTCCGACCTGTCATATGAAGATATGATGGAGGACAGGAAGCTGACAGATGTTTATGACGCATCAGTGTCGGGAACCGAAGAGGTTGACGGAAGGGACTGCTGGGTCCTCGAACTGAAGGCAAAAGTCACAGATGTGGCATATGCCTCCCGCAAGATGTGGATAGACAGGGAACGGTTTGTCCCTCTTAAGGAAGAGCTGTATGCCAGGGGCGGACAGCTTCTGAAACGTTCAATCCTGAGCAATGTTATCAGGCAGGACGGAAGATGGTTTCCGACAACAATAATCTATAAGGATATGCTGAAGCAGGGCGACGGAACAGAATTCAGGATAACAAGCATAAAATTCGACCAGAAGATCCCTGATTACATTTTCACTAAAGCGGCCTTGAAACAGTAGAAAAATATTAAAAACTTTCTTAACCGCAGAGGTCGCTAAGATGACTCAAAGACCGCAAAGTGAAAACATTGGTATATATTCTTTGCATTCTCTGCGTATTGTCTTTGCGCTTTATTGATCCTTGGATTTGTAGACCAGGTTACCGCTGACGTAAGTCCGTTTGATAATCAGTTCATTATCAACTATCTGAAATACAATTATATCAGCCCGTTTACCGGCTGCTATCTCTCCCCTGTCATCAAGACCATAAAGCTGTGCCGGATTTGTGCTTGCCATCTTAATAGCATCCTCAAGCGAACATCCGGTAACTCTCATGACATTGCCGACACCTTTCCTCAGAGGCGAGGCAGATCCGTACAGCACATTCTGGGCAGGATACCTGAGCATCCCCTCTGATGTCAGCTCTATTGAATCACCTTCCTCAGTAATGTATTTCCCGGGAGGAAGTGATCCGTACCCGGTAACGTCAGAAGTGATAATCGTTTTATCCGGACCCTTGACCTTATAAAATACCCTGATCTCTTCGTCGTTAAGATGAAATCCGTCACCTATTATGCTAATCATCAGCCTCTCTTCGGCCAGCTGGGGCCAGAGCGGATTAACATGCCGGTTTATCATGTTAGCGCAGCCGTTGCCTAAATGAGTCGATATCCTGGCACCCCTGTCAACAGCTTCCCTGACAACTTCAGCCGTAGCATTGTGATGGCCCAGGCCCACAATGATGCCTGATCTGATGCATTCCGGGATGAATTCCATAGCTCCTTCCATCTCAGGAGCAAGAGTGACCTGCAGGATATTGTTCCCGGAAGCTTCATTAAGCGAGACAAACTCATCCCAGTCGGGTTTCCTGACGTGTTTCAGCGGATGGGCTCCCCTGTATCCGTCAACAGGTGAGATGTAAGGACCTTCGAGATGAAATCCTGCTATTGAGCCGAGCAGCCCGGGGTCGTCTTTCATCTTTCCAAGGATTGAGAAGTTATTCCTCAGTACCTCAAAACTGTTTGTGGTAAGTGTCGGAAGGTAGGTCGTCACACCTGATCTCCATAACTCAGCGGTTGCCTTCCTCACACCCTCGTCTGTCAGCTCTCCTCCTCCGAAAGTGAATGACACCCCGGCAAATCCGTTCACCTGGTTATCGATCAGTCCCGGGGCAATAAACAAACCCCGGCTGCTTTCCGGAAGCTTCCTGGTCCTTTTGATCCCTGCTATTTTACCTTCCTTTATGGTAATGGAGACCGGTTTATTGTCAGAATACAGTATTCCTGTTACTGTTTCCTGACCAAAGGCGGATACAGTAAATCCAATTAAACTAAGTGTAAAAAATAACCTGATTAACATTGCTTTGATTATCCGGTAAATGACTTGTTCCTGACATGCATATTTGCATACCACATAAACCAGGCCAGTGATGCTGCTGCACACACCGAACCGGTGATATAGGCGATTGCATGCGGCAGCGAAAATCCCTCAGGGGCAATTGCAAGATAGGTGGTGGTAACAGCGGTCATAAAAACAGCCGGCACCAGGGTGATCCAGTATGTTTTTCCTTCGCGTAAAAGGTAAACACTTATAGCCCAGAGGACTATCATGGCGAGAGTCTGGTTCGACCAGGCAAAATAGCGCCATATCACACTGAAGTCGGTTAAAGTAAGCAGAAATCCTGTTACAAACAGCGGTATGCTTATCATTAACCTGTTCTTAAGCGGCCCCTGCCGGAACTTAAGGAAATCAGCCACAATAAGCCTGGCGCTTCTGAAAGCCGTATCGCCCGATGTTATCGGAGCCGCCACAACACCCAGCAGGGCCAGCACTGCCCCTGTCCTGCCGAGCAGAGAATTCGATACTTCATTTACAACAACAGCGGCATTTCCCTGGTTAGCATTCATAATGTCGTTCAGTTCCCTTACACCCCCGTAGAAGCTCATCCCGATCGCGGCCCATATCATTGCTACCAGGGCTTCTGATATCATGGCGCCGTAAAAGACCCTCCGTCCAAGCTTTTCATTTGTGATACACCGTGCCATGAGCGGTGACTGGGTTGAATGGAAACCGGAGATCGCACCACAGGCTATGGTTATGAACATCATCGGGAAAACCGGGAAAGAGGCTGAACCGGAATGCTGGTTGATGAAAGAATTTAAAGTCAGCTCAGGTACTTTATACCCTTTCAGGATCAGGGTAATTACCAGGCTCAATGCCATGAATATTAGTGCAAACCCGAAAACCGGGTATACCTTACCGATTATCTTATCTATAGGCAGCATTGTAGCAAGAATGTAATAAATGAATACTACCCATACCCAGAATGTCTTTGACAGGGATTCCGGGGTGAGGCCGGCAAGAATTCCTGCAGGACCCATAATAAAGACTGCCCCCACCAGGACCATCAGAATCACGGTGAAACCCCTCATGAACTGTTTTGCTCCCGTACCGAGGTATATTCCCACTATTTCTGTAATGCTCAGGCCGTTATGCTTTATTGAAAGCATTCCCGAGAAATAATCGTGTACAGCACCGGCAAATACGGACCCGAGACCGATCCACAAGAATGCCACAGGACCCCACATTGCTCCGGCAAGGGCGCCGAAAATAGGACCAAGTCCTGCTATGTTAAGGAACTGTATGAGGAATACCCGCCACCAGGGAAGCGGGACATAATCCACACCGTCTTTCATTCGGAATGCAGGTGTTTCTCTTGCTGCATCGGCCCCGGCAATTCTTTCGATGACCTTCGAATATAGAAAATAGCCTGCCAGAAGAATCAATATCGCAACCAGGAAAGTTATCATCTTGTTATCCTGCTCAGAACAATAAAACCATTAAATTTTCAACCTGTACCATTTAACTGCATTTTCCCTGTAGATCTTGTCAATGACCTTTTTCGGCAGTTTCAGTCCTGTGAATTCCCCTTTGAACAGACCGGAGTTCATTTCAGAGTCTGTTACAAAATATTTCCAGTCGTAGAGCCAGGTATTATGCATCCTTTTTTTAAAGATTTCTGGATTTCTTCCGCCGTCGTAACCGACATCTGTTCCGTAAAGGAGTCTGTCCTGGTATTTGATTATGAAATCCCTGACACGTTCCCTGTCCTGTGCCGACTGGTACTGCAGATGGCATATCCTTGCCGACATATCGACCGCCATGTTCGGGTACCTGTCAAGTCTGAGTGCCAGCGAATCGACATTCCACTCGAGACTTCCCAGGTGACAGCCGATGAACATCATGCCGGGATTCTGTTCAAGCATTTTATCCCTTGCCCTTATCTGATCGTTATAAGAGGGATATTCAGGGTGAAGGAACATATGATACTGCGGGTTTCCTGCAAAATAACCGCTGTCGCTGCTGACTGTCATCCGGTCAAGCGGGAGCCAGCAGTTGAGCGGTTCCCCGAGATGCCCCGTCACAGGCAGTCCCCTGCTTTTAATGAAGTCAAAAACAGGTTTCAGCCCGGGAGCATCAACCATGATGAAATTACCATCCCGGTCACGGACAGTCATGCCGATATTCTTCCATATCTTAACTGTAATGGCGCCTGCAGAGATATCCTCATCCAGCTGACTGATGATCTTTTTGCTCCACGACTCCGTGCCCCATTCTGCAGTATCGAAAAGAAATGAAGGACCGAAGAAGACCCTTCCCGGATGGTTCTGTGACGAAATGACGGCATGGTCAAACTGTCTCCGCAGATTCAATGAATCGCTGTGATCCACGTTAAGCGTGATCAGAAGGAAGTTGTCGGCAGCCGCCTGTTCTTCAAATGTTCCGTCATCAGAACCAATATGGATATGTGAGTCTATCTTCAGAATCGACATGAAGTCTTCTTCTGAATAAAAACTGTTGCGGCACCCTGTTATGAGGAATGCCGCGACAAGCAAAACAAAAGATATTCTTTTCAAAGTCTATTTCTTTGGCATCTTCACATAGGGTGCATTATTGAGGAATTCAAGGCTCTTCCGGCAGCTTGTGAACTGATCATAATTGTATCTTTCAACCTCAACAATACCATATTTCATCCCTGATATCTTTGCTGCAGCCCACATTGAAGCAAAATCCATCTGGCCGCTGGCTCCGATCTCTTCCTTATCCTTTATATGCCACAGGATGAAACGGCCCGGGTATTTTTTGAAATAATCGACAGGGTTTTTCTTTCCTTCCACGCACCAGTAAAGGTCGAGCTGGAAGAATACTTTCTCAGGGTCGGTATTTTTCAGCATGTGATCATAGAGCGGTTTTCCGTCAAATTCTGTTGTGAACTCGCCGGAATGGTTATGATAGCCGAACTTTATCCCCTTTGCATTGCATTTCTCTCCGACCTTGTTGAAATAATCGCAGTATTTCAGGATCCCTTCAAGGCTCTGGTAAGCATCCCTCCCCATTGAGGGCTGAACTATATATTTTGCACCTGCTGCCAGATGGGCGTCAATGCACTGGTCCCACCATGCCATTACCTTTTCCAGGTTGCCGTCGGCCGGGGGATTCTGCCCGGTATGTGAGCTCAGCATATATAACCCGTTCTTTTCCAGGAGGTTCCTGAATTCAACCGGATCCATTCCGTATAATTTTCCGTTGCTGTAGCCTGCAGCCTCAACGAAAGTGTATCCCATTTTAGCCACCTTCTCAATGGCTCCGGGAACATCCTTCCTGATAGAATCGCGGATTGAGTAGAGCTGAAGACCAATATTCTTTTTCCCGGGGGGGGAGAGTGATAATAATAATGCTGACAGGAAGGCCATCACTGCAACCGTCAGAACAATGTTGAGCAGGTTTCTTTTTTTCATGTTATTCAGGTTTTAATATTTGACGAAATATACAAATTAAATCAATCACCGCTTCTGCAAATAAGAATGCTGAAGCCCTTCCAGTCATATGAACCTTTAGTATCTGTCACTCGGCTATGAACTTCTGCAGAGGAATAAGCACCGGTTTTCCGTGTTCGGCTCTGTAGACTATATCTCCGTTTCTTGTCTCCTGGTGAACATAAGGATTCATCTTGCTCACGAAGGTCAGGGCTCTCTCCCTTGCCTCATCGCTGTATCTGGAGAAAACTGGATAAACAGCTGTGATAAGATCCGGAAGTTCGTCCCTGGCGGTAATAAGGGTTCCCTTTGGCCAGTTGTTCACACTGCTCTCCTGGGAGACAATGACCGTACCGCCTGAAGGGATCCAGTTCATCCAGTTCATCTCGTCGCCCGCGTTTTTCTCACTGCCTCCGGTAATGATCATATCGGCATAATATTTTATCAGTGTCTCCTTGAATAACGGAGGCAGTTTGGTTGCACTGACATAGCCTGAAATAAGACGGCAGTTATTATAGAACCCGATGCTGAAATTATAGTCGGTGACGGAAAGAATCCCGTTATTGTTGACAAGGTATGTTGCAAACAGGCCGACAAGTGCTCTGAACTCGACTGTAGTGGTATCGACAGAAGGGTTATTCCGGGAGATGTATTCCCTTACATACTTCCTGTAACCCTGCCTGTCCATCGGCCCCGGATTCAGGTCGGTGCCGGTTTTCTTCACTTCTTCCGGAACCTCCTCAAGCCTTTCAATTACAAGCACTGCACGGGCTACATTCCTTCGTCCTTCATCATTCAGAAGAGGCTCAATAACTGCTGAATTATCCTGCTTCACTTCAGCCGCATCAAACTCGAAAGTACCTGAGGCAAGGCCGCTGGCAGATACGGTAACACCTACCTTCCCGGGTCTGCCGTTTGATCTTATAACATTCGAAACAGGCATTTCTGAATAGAGAGCAACGTCAGCTGAGCTATACCTGTTCCTGTCTGACTCAAAAAGTGAAGGACCTGCCAGGCGTGCCGGGCCTGTCACTTCCCATTTAAGGGTATTTGAGGCATTATTGACCCGCACTCCTTTTGAGTCAACGATTTCAGCACTGACAATAACCACCGATCCCCGGTCAGCATCTGTTTTTTTATGAGAGCCGTTCAACACTATCCTTGCAGGTTCTCCCCCGTATACGGAAGCCGATCCCGCCTCCCTGCCTGCCGGTGCATAACTTTCCAGCAGCATAATATTCAGCTTCTCATATGAATGCCTTACAGAACCTCCCGGAGCGCTTCCGGCTGTCAGTATTCTTGTGGTATCTTCAGCAAGTGCAACCCTTGAACTCACAGTGTGGTCGGGTCCGGTCCCCATGCTCCAGAACACAACTGAAGGATGATTGCGGTCGCGCCTGATCATCTCTTTAACCTGCTGTTCCTGAACATCTGCGGAATATGGCTGGTTACCGGCAGATGGGGTCTCTTCAATAACAATAAAGCCGTTCTTGTCGGTCAGGGAGTTTAGATGTTTATCATTCGGGAAAATTGAAGTGATTATCATATTATACTTCTTTGTCGCTGCTGTTTCCCTGAGGACTGTCTCAGCGAGCCACTCCGGCACGGCACTGCCCAGCCAGGGATGCTCATGATTCATTTTCCCTATGGCTGCTGTAACTTTCTTCCCGTTCAGATAAAGTGCATTTTCGCTGTAATCCCATCTGAACCACCTGATTCCCAGAGGGCTGGTATAGCTGTCATTCACCATTGATCCGTCTGTCACCTCTGAGTATATCTTATATAAATAGGGTGTTTGAGCAGACCACAGCCGCGGATTCTTTATGGGTTTGGAGGTCTGATCAAACCTGTAAAGCTGACCCGGATTAATAGTGAATTTCGATTTTATTACCTGCACCGTATTGTTTGATGCATCCATTATGTATGTGTTCAACATACAGGACTTAGGTTGTTCATAATCGTTTTTCACCCATGTCTGGATCCTTACAACTGCCTGTTTATCAGAGACTGACGGAGTTGTGATAAAAGTACCGCCCTCATGGGAGGCCGATCCCTGCATGGGAATATGCAGCCTGTCTTTGATGACTATTCTCACGTCACGGTGAATCCCTCCGTAAACGTTCAGACCGGGCACATCCATAGGAGGAATCCTGTACTGGTCGTTTTTGCGGTTGTTTACTGCAACTGCAAGCAGATTGTCTTTTCCCGGTACTATCAGGGAGGTAATATCAAAGTCAAATGACCCAAACCCCCCTTTGTGGTCGCCCAGGTATTTCCCGTTAAGCCAGACCTTGCAGTATTTCTGAACTCCGTCAAACTCCACGAAGACCTTTTTGCCTGCATGTTTTTCGTTTATCGTAAAATGTTTCCGGTACCATCCCCATCCTTTCCACCAGTAAGGATCACTTGTCTCAGATGTTTTTTTTATGAAGGGATGTATATCACCTGTTGTTTCATAAGTCGACCACGTATGCGGGATGCTTATCACTGGCCAGTTCAGGTCGTTGTACCCGGGAGCCTCCAGCCCTTTTCCATGTTCTTCTTCAGGAAAATAATTGAAGGTCCAGTTCGGGTTGATAGTTTTCTCAATCCTCTGGCTTTTTGCGAAAGTTGAAGATCTCTTTTTTGCGCCGCATAGAATAACGCACAAAACGAGTAAAATAAAAGTCAGGAGTTTTTTCATATCCGGATATTTTACCAGGATTAAGTTTCTAATTCTTTGATATTATCCGCCGAGACGTAAATTAACACAAAAAAATTTAATATGTGCTTCATTTTCCGGCACATTCATGATGGTTTAATAACAAAATATTAAAATAAATGTACTTTTTCTTTGAAATATTAAATTTTAATATACCTTTGCCGTCTGTTTATTACAAATAAATGGTAAAAAATTTAATCCATATTATTGCCCTCATCCTCATTATCGTGCCAGGCACGTGATCCGGGAATAATATGTAATACTATAACTGTACAATAGCTTTCCGGATCTCCGGGAAGCTTTTTTTATAATAAGGTTTCAGACTATGAAGAGAAAACTTAGAAGCCTCACTACAATGACCGGAAGGACGATGGCAGGAGCCAGGAGCCTTTGGCGCGCCAACGGAATGAAGGATGAGCATTTCGGCAAACCTGTTATCGCTGTCGTAAACTCTTTTTCCCAGTTTGTACCGGGCCATGTCCATCTTCATGATACAGGCCAGAGAGTTAAGAAGGAGATAGAGAGTCTCGGCTGTTTTGCAGCTGAATTCAACACGATCGCAATTGATGACGGCATAGCAATGGGGCATACCGGGATGCTATATTCACTCCCGTCAAGGGAACTGATAGCCGACAGTGTGGAATACATGGTCAATGCACATTGTGCAGATGCCATGATCTGCATCAGCAACTGCGATAAGATCACTCCGGGGATGATGATGGCTGCAATGCGGCTTAATATACCTGCGGTGTTTGTATCAGGAGGCCCGATGGAGGCGGGCTTGCTGGGTAACAGGTACCTTGATCTGGTTGATGTTATGGTGAAAGGGGCAGATGACCGGGTAAGTGAAAGCGAACTGGATGCTGTTGAAAGATCGGCCTGCCCCACCTGTGGCTCCTGTTCCGGGATGTTCACCGCAAACTCGATGAACTGCCTGAATGAAGCACTTGGTCTGGCTCTCCCGGGAAACGGGACAATAGTAGCCACCCATTCAAACCGGGTCGCCCTCTTCAGCAAAGCCTCGCATCTTATTGTTGAACTGGCAAAAAGATATTATGAGGATGGTGATGAAAATGTTCTGCCGCGTTCAATAGCCACAAGAGAAGCATTCCTCAATTCCATGTCGCTCGACATTGCCATGGGCGGTTCAACCAATACCATCCTGCACCTCCTGGCAATAGCGCATGAAGCAGGGGTTAACTTCTCACTTAATGATATAGACACTATTTCGCGCAGGGTCCCTACTTTATGCAAAGTTGCACCAAGCTCTCATTACCATATCCAGGATGTTAACAGAGCCGGCGGTGTAATGGCCATCCTCGGAGAACTTGAACGTAACGGTATGATAAATACTACCGTGAAAAGGATCGATTATCCTTCCCTGCATGATGCAATATCCGACTGGGATATAATGAACAGCAAAGCATTGTCTGAAGCTTTTACACTCTTTAAGAGCGCTCCATCGATGAAGAGAGGTATTGAAATGGGGTTTCATGACACGATGTATGACGAACCCGACACCGACAGGATAAACGGCTGCATCCGTGATGCAGGGCACGCTTACAGCATGGACGGGGGACTTGCCGTGCTTTACGGGAATATTGCCCGTGACGGCTGCATTGTCAAGAGTGCAGGTGTCGATGCCGGGCTGCTTCACTTCTCAGGCCATGCTGTTGTATTTGATTCACAGGAAGATGCAGTTGAAGGGATCCTTGGTGATAAAGTAAAGGCCGGAAATGTTGTTGTCATAAGATATGAGGGACCGAAAGGAGGACCGGGAATGCAGGAAATGCTCTATCCCACCTCATACATCAGATCAAAAGGCCTCGCAAAAGAATGCGCCCTCATCACCGACGGCCGGTTTTCAGGCGGGACATCCGGGTTGTCGGTCGGCCATATCTCACCCGAGGCTGCGGCAGGAGGTTCACTGGCGCTTATCAAAAACGGTGATGTGATTGAGATAAACATCCCGGAAAGAATTATAAATGTCAAACTAACTGATAAAGAACTGAACAAAAGACGATCAGAGGAGGAGAAAAAAGGCAAAGTATCATTTAAACCCTCAGGGAGGAAACGTGAAATACCGGTTTCACTCAGGGCTTATGCAGAGTTTGTAAGCTCAGCTGACAAAGGAGCGGTAAGGATAATATAAACAGTTGCTGGTTACTGGTTCCTGGTTCCTGGTTGCTGGTTCAATATCAGTTAACAAGGACCAAGCAACAAGCAACAAGCAACAAGCAACAAGCAACAAGCAACAAGCAACAAGCAACAAGCAACAAGCAACAAGCAACAAGCAAGTTATGAGTATGGAAAAGACAATGGAATCCGAGTCCGGCAGGGTACAACTTAACGGGCAGGAGCAAATAACAGGAGCAGAAGCTCTCCTGAGATGCCTCATTGAAGAGGGAGTTGATACCATCTTCGGCTATCCCGGCGGAGCAATAATGCCTGTCTATGACAAGCTTCTTGACTACCAGGGAACACTGAAACATATTCTTACCCGGCATGAGCAGGGAGCTGCACATGCTGCGCAGGCTTATGCAATGGTAACGGGCAGACCCGGGGTATGCTTTGCCACTTCAGGGCCGGGAGCAACAAACCTGATAACAGGCATTGCCAACGCTTACCTTGACTCGGTACCTGTTATCTTCATTACAGCACAGGTTGTCTCATCTCTCATCGGGTCGGATGCCTTCCAGGAAACAGACATCCTGGGCGTATCAATGCCTGTTACCAAATGGAACTGCCAGGTTAAGAAGAGCGCAGATATACCTGAAATGGTTGCCAAAGCTTTTTACCTGGCTGCTACAGGCAGACCGGGGCCTGTCCTTATTGATATCACCAAGGATGCACAGGTTGAGAAACTATCCTTCAGATATGAGAAATGCACCTATATGAGGAGTTACAATCCTCATATCCCGCTTAGGAAAAGGGAGATTGATTCAGCTGCGATAATGATCAACCATGCGGAAAAACCGCTTATACTTGCCGGTCACGGAGTGCTTATATCAGGGGCTGTGGATGAGCTGAGGCAGTTCGCGGAAAAGACCGGGATACCTGTTGCCATGACCCTCCTCGGGCTCTCATCATTCCCTGCCGGTCACAGGCTATATACAGGATTCCTCGGGATGCATGGCAATTACGGTCCCAACCTGCTGACAAATGAAGCAGACCTGATCATCGCTATCGGGATGCGCTTTGACGACCGTGTCACGGGAAACCTGAAGAAATATGCGAAAAAAGCAAGGATCATACATATTGAGATCGATAACGCCGAGATCAATAAGAACGTACAGGTCGACCTGGAAATCAATAATGATGCAAAAGAGGTGCTCCGGGCACTTATCCCGCTGGTCAAGGAAAAATCGTATGAATCCTGGATAAGGGAATTCAGGATATGCGACAAAACCGAATATGAAAAGGTAGTCAGGTATGAGGTTGAACCCGGCGAGGGCAATATAAGGATGGGTGAAGTTATAAGACAGGTATCGGAAATGACAAATGGTGACGCAATAATCGTTACGGATGTGGGACAGCACCAGATGTCTGCAGCAAGATATTATAAATTCAGGGAACCGGGATCCCTTGTCACTTCAGGCGGAATGGGAACGATGGGCTTCGGACTCCCTGCTTCAATAGGTGCAAAAACCGGGAGACCTGACAAGCAGGTCATAGCATTTATCGGCGACGGTGGATTCCAGATGACAATCCAGGAACTGGGAACCATTTTGCATTTCAGGATACCGGTGAAGATTGTGATCCTTAATAACGGGTTCCTGGGAATGGTAAGACAATGGCAGGACATGTTCTTCAGGAAAAGATATGCTTCAACGGAACTCGTAAACCCTGATTTTGTAAAGGTCGCGGAAGGTTACGGGATACCGGGGAGGAAGGTAACCGTCAGAGAGGAGCTGAAAGATGCACTTGAGGAGCTTCTCACAGCAGAGGGCCCTTACATCCTGGATATACATGTCGAAAAGGAAGGTAATGTTCTTCCGATGGTAGAACCCGGAGCATCAGTATCAGAGATAACACTTAACTACAAAACTTAACCTCTGTGGAACTCTGTGACTCCTCTGTGTTTCTCTGTGTAAGTTCTTGGAATAAAATATGTTACACAGAGTTCCACAGAGAAGGCACAGAGGGGCACAGAGAGACACAGAGAAAAACAAAAATTATGGGAAAACAGGAATTTACGATTTCAATCTTCAGCGAGAACCATATCGGTCTCCTGAACCAGGTGACGATAATTCTCACCAGGCGGCAGATTAACATTGAAAGCATAACTGCTTCCGAATCGGCGGTGAACGGTATCCACCTGCTTACGATGGTGGTAAAGACAACTCCCGACATGATCAGGAAAGTTGCAAAACAGTTTGAAAAACTGGTGGAGGTACTTAAGGTGTTCGTCCACACTTCCGACGAGATCATTTACCAGGAGATAGCTCTTTATAAAGTAGCTACCAAAGCTCTGATGTCGGGAAATACAGTCGACAACATCGTCAGGAATTATCATGCACGTATAATAGAAATATCGCCCGAGTATATGGTGATCGAAAAGACAGGACATAAGGCGGAAATTTCGGAACTGCTGAAGAAGCTTGAACCGCATGGTGTGCTTCAGTTCGTCCGTTCCGGGAGAGTTGCAATCACCAGGCAGGTGCGCGAACTTAATTCGTACCTGAAGGAGATGGATGAAGCGCACAGGTATAAAACAGAAGAATTGGAGATGTATAATAAAAATTAACACTTATGGCACAGATCGATTTTGGCGGAGTACTGGAAACAGTCGTAACCAGGGAAGAGTTCCCTCTTGACAGGGCACGTGAAATCCTTAAAGATGAAGTAGTTGCAGTTATCGGGTACGGCGTGCAGGGTCCGGCTCAGGCAATGAACATGAGAGATAATGGTATAAATGTCATCGTCGGCCAGGCGCCTGAGTTCAGTGGCGACTGGGATAAAGCAGTAAAAGACGGGTTTGTACCGGGAGTAACTCTTTTTCCGGTAAGGGAAGCAGCTGAAAAAGGAACCATAATCCAGTACCTTGTTTCTGATGCAGCGCAACGCATCCTGTGGCCGGAGATAAAACCATGCCTGACCACAGGAAAAGCTCTTTATTTCTCTCACGGTTTTTCAATCACCTATAAGAAGCATACAGAAGTTATCCCTCCCGAAGATATTGATGTCATACTCTGTGCACCGAAAGGATCAGGCACCAGCGTACGGCGCAATTTCCTTGCCGGGGCAGGCATCAATTCAAGCTATTCAGTGTTCCGCGATTTTACGGGACACGCAGAGGAACGAACCATTGCTCTGGGTATTGCCATCGGTTCAGGTTACCTGTTCCCGACAACCTTTGAAAAAGAGGTCTTCAGCGATCTTACAGGTGAACGCGGGGTGCTTATGGGAGCCCTGGCCGGTATCATGGATGCGCAATTCCAGGTGCTGCGCGAAAACGGACACTCTCCTTCCGAAGCATTCAATGAAACTGTTGAAGAGCTCACACAAAGCCTGATCCGCCTTGTTGATGAAAACGGGATGGACTGGATGTACGCCAACTGCAGCGCAACAGCCCAGAGAGGGGCGCTTGACTGGAGACCAAAGTTCAGGGATGCCACGCTCCCTGTTTTTAAAAAACTCTATAAGAGAGTGAAGTCAGGAGAAGAGTGCGTGAGAGTTCTTAAATCAACCGGCTCTCCAGACTATAAGGAACAGCTCAATGCCGAGCTTCAGGAACTGGGAAATTCCGAATTATGGAAAGCGGGAGCGGCAGTGAGAAAACTCAGGCCTGTTAAATAATATAAACTGTAAGTATCATGGAAGAAAAGATTATTATTTTCGATACAACGCTCAGGGACGGCGAACAGGTCCCGGGATGCCAGCTCAATACCATTGAAAAGATACAGGTCGCAAAAGCCCTTGAAGCACTGGGGGTTGATGTTATCGAAGCAGGATTTCCGGTCTCAAGCCCCGGTGATTTCAATTCGGTGGTCGAGATCTCAAAAGCTGTATCTGCACCGGTAATATGCGCCCTCACAAGAGCGGTAAAAAAGGATATCGAGGTGGCTGCTGAAGCGCTTCAGCATGCAAAGAGAGGCAGGATACATACAGGTATCGGGACATCTCCGTTTCATATTCAGCACAAGATAAGGACCACTCCTGAGGAGATCCTGAGAAGAGCTGCTGATGCGGTGAAATATGCAAGGAAATTTGTTGAGGATGTTGAATTTTATGCGGAGGATGCCGGCCGGAGTGATAACGAATACCTCGCAAGGGTAATTGAAGCCGTGATCAAAGCCGGGGCCACAGTGGTAAATATACCCGACACAACAGGCTACTGCCTTCCTGAGGAGTACGGGGCAAAGATCAGGTACCTGAAGGAGAATGTCCCCAATATTGATAAGGCAGTAATCTCAACCCACTGCCATAACGATCTCGGAATGGCAACCGCCAATACCATGATGGGGATCATCAACGGAGCCAGGCAGGCTGAGGTGACAATGAACGGCATAGGCGAACGGGCCGGTAATACATCTCTTGAAGAGGTGGCTATGATCATAAAAAGCCATCACGACCTCAAGCTTAAGACCGGTATTAACTCGAAACTGATATACAGCACGAGCCGCCTGGTATCGACTCTCATGAGCATGCCGGTACAGGCAAACAAGGCAATAGTGGGGCGAAATGCATTTGCCCATTCATCGGGCATTCACCAGGATGGTGTTCTGAAACACAGGGAGAACTATGAGATAATTGATCCCGTTGAGGTGGGTGTTCGTGAATCATCTATCATCCTGACTGCGCGCAGCGGGAGGGCAGCCCTGAATCACCGTCTTGAAATGCTCGGATTCAGATTCGGGAAGGAGGAGCTGGATGAGATATACCACAGGTTCCTTCTGCTCGCCGACAGGAAAAAGGAGATAAACGACGAAGATATGAGGATCCTGACTGGTGAGGTATTCCAGGGAGAAAAGGCGCTGAAGCTCGAGTTGCTCCAGGTTGTCTGCGGCAAGTCCGCCACACCGGTTGCTACAGTGGGGCTGAGGATAAACGGAGAGGTACACACATCAACAGCCCCGGGCAACGGACCGATCGATGCCGCATTCACTGCAGTCAGGCACCTGATAAGCAAGACAGTACACCTCGAAGAGTTCCTCATCCAGGCTATTACCAGGGGCAGTGATGACCTGGGTAAAGTACATGTTCAGGTGGTACATGAAGACAAGATCTATTACGGATTCGGAACCAGCACCGACATAATAACAGCTTCAGTGGAAGCATTTATTGACGCAATATCGAAAATAAAATAGCCTCTGTGGACCTCCGTGTCTTCTCAGTGTAACTCTGTGTAACAAGAAAAAAGAAAAACTTACACAGAGAGACACAGAGAATGCACAGAGAGACACAGAGAAAACAAAAACAGATTAATGATACCAAAAACACTTTTTGATAAGATATGGGATTCTCATGTTGTCCGTTCAATTGACGGAGTACCGGATGTCCTTTATATAGACCAGCATTACATCCATGAGGTAACCAGCCCGCAGGCTTTTGACGGACTGCGGCAGAGAGGAATACCGGTTTTCCGTCCCTCTCAGACACTGGCGACAGCCGATCATAACGTCCCTACAAAAAACCAGCACCTCAGGATACCCGATAAACAGGCCCGCCTTCAGGTTGAAAAGCTCAGGGAAAACTGCAGGGAGTTCAGTATCAATTATTTTGGTCCCGGCGACCCGGGGAACGGGATAGTGCATGTAATCGGTCCCGAACTCGGATATACCCTTCCAGGGATGACTATTGTCTGCGGAGACAGCCATACTTCGACCCATGGCGCTTTTGGAGCAATTGCTTTCGGAATAGGGACAAGCGAGGTTGAAATGGTGCTTGCCTCACAGTGTATACTGCAGAGCCGGCCGAAGAAAATGAGGATCACAGTCAACGGAATGATCAGTCCTGGTGTGACTGCAAAAGACATCATCCTCTTTCTTATATCCTATATCTCGTCAGGCGGGGCAACAGGTTATAGTGTTGAATACGCCGGTACAGCAATTGAATCACTCTCCATGGAAGGGAGAATGACAGTGTGCAACATGAGCATCGAGATGGGCGCCAGGGGCGGGCTCATAGCTCCTGACCGGACTACTTTCCGCTATCTCAACGGCATCCCCTCCCTGTCAGGAAGAGACGACTTCAAATCAATGCTTCTCAGGTGGAGATCTCTGAAGAGTGACGAAGGAGCACATTTTGACCGCGAACTGTTAATCGATGCGGAAGCAATAAGCCCGATGATAACCTATGGCACAAACCCCGGAATGGGCATGCCTGTCGACGGGGCCATCCCTGATCAGGGGTCAGCTTCATTCATGAAAGCTCTTGACTATATGGGGTTCAAGCCAGGTGTAAAATTGATTGGACATCCTGTAAACTATGTTTTCCTGGGCAGCTGCACCAACGGAAGGATTGAGGATATACGTGAATTTGCGAACCTGGTAAAGGGAAGAAGAAAAGCCCCGAATGTAACCGCACTGATAGTCCCGGGCTCAAGGAGAGTTGAACAGCAGGTAAAGATTGAAAGGCTTGATAAGATACTCGAAGAGGCAGGATTTCACCTGAGGGAGCCGGGATGCTCATCATGCCTCGCCATGAATGAGGACAAGATACCCGCAGGTGAGTATGTCGTGTCGACTTCAAACAGGAATTTTGAAGGACGGCAGGGACCGGGTGCGAGAACCATTCTTGCCAGTCCTCTCACAGCGGCTGCAGCTGCTGTAACAGGCAGGATCACCGACCCCCGAGATCTGTTAAACAATTAATAATAAGAGTGTTATGC
>Ga0116204_1000880_pt1 | contig 16956 bp, 14 predicted proteins | sample LakKivwa52mmetaG_FD_94481 | JGI IMG/M metagenome (GOLD analysis project Ga0116204, IMG submission 94481) | Anoxic lake water microbial communities from Lake Kivu, Rwanda to study Microbial Dark Matter (Phase II) - Lake Kivu water 52m metaG | ecosystem: Environmental > Aquatic > Freshwater > Lake...
CGAGGAAGAAGCCCGCCAGGTGCGCGAACAAATTGCCCATCTCGAAGACCTGCTGGCACATCCCAAGAAAATCCTGGCGCTCATCCAGGCCGATATGCAAGAAATCGCCGAAAAATACGGCGACGAGCGCCGCACTCGCATCGCCGGGGAAGCGAAAGAAGAACTGCGCGAAGAAGACCTGGTACAGGACGAGGCCGTGCTGATTACCCTGACCGGGCGCGGGTACATCAAACGCACCAGCGCCACCGCGTACAAGTCGCAAGGAATCGGCGGGAAGGGCGTTACGGGGCATACCACGAAAGAAGAAGACGAAATCCAGTTCATCTTCCCGGCGCGCACGCTCCAGACGGTGTTGTTCTTCTCGTCGAAGGGCAAAGTTTACAGCGAGAAGGTCTACCAAATCCCAGACGCCGATCGCACCGGGAAGGGTATCTCCATCTACAATGTTTTGTCGCTCGAAGCGAATGAAAAAATCACCGCCGCGCTCTCGGTTGCCAATTTCAACTCCCACGGCTATTGTGTCCTTGCCACCACCGGCGGAAAAATCAAGCGCGTCGACCTGGAAGAGTTCGCCGCCGTGCGTCCATCCGGGCTGATTGCGATGACGCTCGAAAACGGTGATGAGCTCGGCTGGGCGCGCCTGACCAACGGCGAGGACGAAATCCTGCTCGTGACCAGCGGCGGACAGGCCTTGCGCTTCGCCGAAGAAGAAGTGCGTTCGATGGGGCGGGCCGCTGCCGGGGTGCAGGGTATCCGCCTGGGCAAGGACGACAAAGTGACCAGCATGGAAATCGTCGAACCGGGCGGCTCACTGCTGGTTGTGACCGACAAAGGCTACGGCAAGCGCACGCCGCTCAAAGACTATTCCGCCAAGGGACGCGCCACCGGCGGCATCGCCACCATTGACCAGAAAGCGTTCGGCGTGATTGGTAAAGTCGCATCGGCGCGCGTTGTGCAGCCTGCCGATGATATCACCGTCATTTCGACCAACGGCATCGTCCTGCGCCTGAAAGTGAAGGAAATCAAGGAAGCCAGTCGCGCCACGCGCGGGGTGCGCTTGATGAAGCCGCAGTCCGGCGACAGCGTGGCCGCGATTGCCCGCATCGCCAACGCCGATTTGAAATCGGTCGGCGCAAACGGCAACGGGGCCGAGAAACCGGTCGAGAAGGAACAGCCGAACCTGTTATAAAGAGGTTCCTATGCCAACCAGTATTGACCCGCTGCCCGGTGAGAACGAAATCGAATGCGCCCGCTGTGGGGCCATCTTTCATTACGAGTTGACGCGCTGCCCCAATTGCAAAATCAACATCTACGAACCGGAAGAAGATGAGCAGCGCCCCAGGCTGGCGGGCGAACCAGGGCCGGGCGGCAAGATTGCCCGTTTTTTCCGCCGCTTGTTCGGGGAGCCACACCCAGCGGATGAATTGTTCCAGGCCGCGCTTGACCAGGCGACCGTTTACAACGACATGGTGCGAAAAGCGGGCGGCGACCTTGCCGCTGCCGACCGATTAATCGACTTTGAGCGCCAACAAAATCCCCGCCAAACCCGCGCGCAGTGGATACGAAACGCCATCCAGCGCTGGGAGCGCGATAACGGCACATGAAAATTTAAGTAAAAGAGAACTCCCGCCCAAACCAGGCGGGAGTTCTCTTTCCAGGATGATGCGCGGTTAGAAAAACGCGATCCTGCCGGTTACAAACAGCACGGCCATGCCCACCATGCAAACCATCAAGAACAGCAGGGTGGAAACGACAAAGCGCTGCCCTGCCGTCATGCCCAGGATTTTCTTATTTTTTTTCTTTTTGGCAACGGGACGGCTGGACGCCGTGAGAACAGGCTGGGGCTTGTTGACCTGTTCGCCTTCGAATATGGGATGGTCGCTATTGCGTAAATCGTCGAACACGTTTCACCTCGCACGTTAAAGTATATCATACTCGTAGGATGACCCGTCCAAAGGACTGTCTTGCCAGGTCGGGGACCTGTTTTACGCTGCGTTTAGATAGGCCGCAGGTGGACTTCGCCAAAGTGAATGACGGTTATCGTTCCACCGGGGAGTCTCAACTGCAAACTGCCATCCGGTTCCAGGCCGAGGATTTGCCCGGCAAACGGCTCTGCGTCACTGCCCCACACCCGCACAGATTCGCCCCGAAAAGCAAGCGCTGACTCCCAGGCGCGGAGGAATGTGTCAGATGCCAGCATGGCCCTTCGACGCTGGATCGCTTCGAGCAGGGTCTTAAGCAGGAGCGCGCGTGAGATGGGATGCGGCCCTTCGCTTGCACTCAGGACAGGCCCTTCGGCGTGGACACAGGTGGCAGGGAAATTCAATCCTTCGGGAGGCGGGATAGAGTCCGGGCTAACGTTGACCCCCATCCCCAGCACCACGCTATCCACCTCCAGCCCCAACCAGACGGTCTCGACCAGGATTCCTGCCACTTTTTTACGTCCAATCAGCACGTCGTTCGGCCATTTGACCTGGGCTGTTATATCGAATGCTTGGAGCGCATCGACCAGTGCCAGCGCGCCCAGGCCCGAGAACAACCCAACCTTTTCGCGTTCTATGCCTTGCGGACGCAACACCAGGCTAAAGGCCAGGGCGGAACCGGGCGGGGTGAACCAACGTCGCCCCATGCGCCCGCGCCCTTTGGTTTGCTCATTCGCGATGACCAGCGAAAAATCAGGAGCGCCGTCCGAGGCCCAGGCCAGGGCTTCGTCGTTGGTGGAACCGATGGATGCGAAAAATCGCAAACCGCCTGGCAAGATTCCCTGCAAAGCAGTCTTGAACTCGGCTTCTAGATGGTTACTGGAAGATGGTCCAGGGGTTGATGTACGCGCCATTTAATCGCACCTCGAAATGCAAGTGCGCGCCAAAAGAATTGCCGGTGTTGCCCGATGCGCCAATCACCGCGCCGCGCCCAACCACCGTGCCAACCGAAACGTTGATGACGCTCAAGTGGGCATAGAGGGTGTTATAGCCGTTGCAGTGGTCGATAACGATGTAGTTTCCGTAACCGTTGTTCCAGCCTCCGGCGGCTTTGGTGATAACGCCGCTGGCAGCAGCATAGATGGGCGCGCCCTCGACGGCTGCGATATCGATGGCATAGTGGCCGGGGAAGTAGTCATTGCCAGAAAGGTAGGTTTCGCCCGCGGGCCAGCCAAACCCGCTGAAAGAAACCCTGCATGTGCCGGAAGCCGCCCTGCCAACATCGACGGTGGGGGCCTTCGATTCGCGCCAGCCGCCCGGGATCATGACCCACTGATTGGCCTGCGGCTGCGGGTTGCCCAAGTCAAGTTGGTTGCCCGGCCAGTTGACAATGTCATCGGGTTTGGCCCGGTATTGGGCTGCGATTTTCTCAATTAAATCACCATCTTTCCACTGGTAGAGCAGGCCGTCGGTGGGTGGGATTTGTAGTTCCTGGCCGGGTTTGAGGCCATGCGGGTCATCTTTCAGGACGTTGAAATTCGCCCATAAGAGCGTTTCGGGTTTGATGTTGAAATCTTTTGCGATTCGAAACAGGGCATCTCCACGCCGGACGGTATGGTTGAGTACGGCGTACTGCGGTCGTTCCGGGATGATTGTCTCCAGTTTCAAGTCGCGGTCGATGGAGGGCAGGGCAAGCATCGAAACCGCGGGACCTGGCGCAACCACCCCCACAGGCATCTGGACGCTTGCCTGGGTCGGCGCAGTTATTGGTGACAGCGCAGGCTGGGTGCTGCTGGCTGAAACACTGCGGGTATGCCAAAACGCAAAACCACCCAGGCCCAGGACGATGATAAGTGTGATTCCCCAACTGATAAGGTTAAACCGACGGGAGGAAGAGAGGCTTTCCATATCTTGATACTCGTTATTCGATACTGGGTATTCGATACGCGTCACTGGATAGTCGATTTACGAATTATCGAATACCGAATTTTCACAAACTATCATGAAGGGTTTCTAAGAAATCCTGGTTGTTCTTGGTCTTGGACATACGGGTAATAATGGCCTCGGTGGCGACAGTCTGATCCATACCAGCGCCCTGCGGCGGGTTGGAGGTCATCTGCCCGTACATCCGGCGCATGGTCCAAACGCGCTGGAGAATATCCGGGCCGAGCAGCAGGTCTTCGCGTCGGGTGGACGAGCGTTCGATATCGACGGCAGGGAAGATGCGACGCTCTTGCAGTTTGCGCGAGAGGTGCAATTCCATGTTGCCGGTGCCTTTGAACTCTTCGTATACCACGTCATCTAGCCGGGAGCCGGTATCGACCAGGCAAGTGGCGATGATGGTCAGCGAACCGCCTTCTTCGATATTTCGCGCGGCACCGAAGAAATGTTTGGGCGGGTAAAGCGCGGAGGGGTCCATACCACCGGAGAGGGTGCGGCCAGACGGGTTTACCGTCAGATTATAAGCGCGCGCCAGGCGGGTGATGGAATCCATCAGGATGACGACATGGCGGCCAATTTCCACCAGTCGTTTGGCACGGTCAAGCGCAATTTCAGCGGTGCGGACGTGCGAAGTCACCGGCTCATCGAAGGTCGAGGCAATCACCTCGGCATCCACAGAGCGATCCATATCGGTCACTTCTTCAGGGCGCTCGCCAATCAGGGCGACCATCAGGTGAACATCGGGATACTGGGTCGAAATGGCATTCGCGATTTGCTTCAAAATGGTTGTTTTCCCGGCTTTGGGCGGCGAGACAATCAGGCCGCGTTGGCCGCGTCCGATGGGGGTAATCAAGTTAATCACGCGGGTGGCGAGAATATCGCCCTTTGTCTCCAGGTCAAACCGCTTTTCGGGGAAAATGGGAGTCAGGGTTTCAAACTTTGGACGGCGGCGGGCGTCTTCAGGGTCGACGCCGTTGACAGACTCAACCTTCAACATTCCCCAATGTCGCTCCGAATCACGCGGCGCGCGCACATGACCCAAAATCAGGTCACCGGAACGCAGTTCATAGCGCCGCAACTGAGCCTGTGAAACGTACACATCATCATCGCTGATGCTGTAACGCGCCGAACGGAGGAAACCAATCCCCTCGTCCATAATTTCCAAAATGCCGCCGCGAATTTCAAGTCCTTCGCGCAGGGCTTCCTCCTGGCGCAGGCGCAGCACCAGGGCTTCCTTCTTCAACCGGTTAGCGTTCTGGACGCCAAACTCCTTAAAAGCCATGTGGCGAAGGTCAGGAAGAGGCTTACTTTCAAGTTCGAGGATATTCATCATAGGTTTTTCTCTACTGGGGGAAATGGGATGTGGGAAACGAAAGCCCCGTCCCTGGATTATGGACGTGGGAAAGTTTTAATTTTCAAAATTGGGAAATATATTCATGAAACCTGGCCCCGCGGCCACCCTTGTTACAATAAGTTATCAACCGTCCGGGGAATTATCTTGATTATAGCACGGATTTTCACGCGAGAGCGCAAGATTATGACGTTACAAGTCTGTAAACGGTTCCCGTTAAACCAGCGTCATCGCGCACCCATCGGCGCGCGGGTCGCTCCCTGCTGAAAGCGCGCCACCGCTGTCACGGAGAATCACCTGTCCCCGGCCAAAGAGCGCCCGTCCCCAGCCGCTCACCGGACGGACGGGATGTCCCATCTCGGCCAGGGCAGACATCACCGGGAACGGAATGCCTTCTTCGAGTGCCACGCTATCCCCCACATGACCGTCCTCCAGGCAAAAGCGAGGCAGGTCGAGCGCGGATTGCGGGTCGAGGCCATCGAGCATGAGCGCCAGGCCAACCTGCACATGTCCTTGCGGCTGCATGAAGCCGCCCATCACGCCGAAGGGGCCAAAGAGCGAACCATCTGCCTCATGGGTAATCAAACCGGGAATAATCGTGTGGTAGGGCCGCTTGCCCGGCTCCAGCCGGTTGGGGTGGGCCGGGTCGAGACTGAAGTTGTGTCCCCGGTTTTGGAGCGTGAAGCCCCAACCTTTCGGGACAATTCCTGCGCCAAATCCCATGTAATTGCTGTTGATGAATGAGCAGGCGTTGCCCCATTGATCAACAACACAGAAGTAAACCGTATCCGACGAGGTAAACGGGCGTCCGCGCTGCTGGTCGAGCGTGGCGCGCTTGGGATGTATCAGTTTGCGCCGTTCGGCGGCGTATTCCTTGGAGAGTAACCACTGCCAACCGGAGTCCAACGTCTCCTGACGTTGGAAAGATGGGTCGGCCACATACCAGCGTGTATCGGCAAAGGCCAGCCGCAAAGACTCGATTTCGAGATGCAATCGCTCGGCAGAAAGCGGATTCAGCCCGGCGAGGTCGAATCCCTCCAGCAGGTTGATCGCCAGCAGCGCGGTAATCCCCTGCCCGTTGGGTGGGCATTCATAAACGCGAAAATCGCCAAAGGTGACGCTGGCGGGCGTCTCCCAAGTGGAAGTGTGCGCGGCGAGGTCGTCAGCGGTCATGCAGCCGCCCACACTGTGAAGGACTTCCACGATGTCCCCGGCGACTTCTCCTTGATAAAAGGCCTGTTTTCCGCCTTCGGCAATCACGCGCAGGGTACGCGCCAGGCCGGGGTTGCGGAAGGTTTCTCCCGCGCGCGGGCCGCGCCCCTCGATGGTCAATTCGCCACCGTTGGGAGCTGTTTTTAACTGTCGCTCCGCGCCGCGCCCCCAAAAGTAGGAGGTCAGCGGGGCAACCGGGAAGCCTGCCTCGGCCAATCGGATCGCCGGGGAGAGGATGTCGGCCATCGAAAGCGTGCCATGCCGCGCAATGAGGTCGCACCAGCCAGCGCACGCTCCCGGCACGGTAACAGTGTGCGGGGGGAAGGGCGGCAGCCCGGAATCCAGCCCCTCGCGCCGCAGGAGTTCCAGCGTCAATCCCGCCGGGGCGCGGCCCGAACCATTCAGGGCCGTCACCTGGCGGGTTTGGGCAGCATAGAACAGCGCAAACATATCGCCACCCAGCCCGGTGGAGGTCGGCTCAGTGACGTTGAGCGCGGCGGCAGTGGCGACAGCTGCATCAGCGGCGTTACCGCCCCGCGCCAGGATTTCTAACCCGGCGGCAGTCGCCAGCGGCTGGGAGGCGGCCACCATGCCGCCCCTGCCGTAGATTGTGGAACGATGGGATGTGAATTTAGGGGGCAACATCTCTGTCGAGTAAATACATATTCCTGCTTTTTCAAGCAAAGGGTCAGAAGGCATGGGCAGTTTTCATACAGGGCTTCACATCCTCTTTCACCGGTCGCCTAACCGCTGGCAGGCACAGACGGCTTGAGTGAGACCATGACCTTATCCACGCGATTACCATCCATGTCCATAACTTCAAAGCGCAACCCGTTCCATTCAAAAGTATCAGCCGACTGGGGAACGCTGCCCAAGTGATTCATCACAAATCCGCCCAGCGTTTCAAACTCGTCCTCATCGGGCAAATGCCGCAAGTTGAAAATTTCCTTGAAATCCTCGACATCCAGCATCCCATCGAGCAGCCATGAGCCATCCTGGCGTTGGGTGGCCTGCGGCTCGCCATCCTGGATGTCGCCGACGATTTCCTCGAGGATGTCACTAATGGTTAACAATCCCTGCACCGAGCCAAATTCATCCACCACGAGCAGCATCTCGGCTTCGCCCGACTTGAAAATTTCGAGGGCGCGTGAGGCGTAAGCTGTTTCAGGAATATACGTTACCGACTGGAGGTTGAGCTTCAGTCGTAACGGCTCGCCATGCAGGCTTTCGAGCAGCAGATCGCGCGCTTTGATAATGCCCAGCACAATATCCAGGCTGTCTTCACAAACCGGGAATTGTGAAAAAAGACTTTCTTCGATGACTTTCCTGATTTCTTCGGGAGAATCGTTTATATCCAACCAGACGATTTCGGAGCGAGGGGTCATCAGCGAGAACACGCGCCGGTCGTGCAGGCGAAAAACGCCCTCGACCATATCCTGCTCCACTTCGCCAAAGACGCCCGCCTGGGTGCCCTGGTCCAGTTGCACCAGGAGTTCTTCTTCCGTTACCGGCGGCTCCAGGCTGGGTTTGACGCCCAACAGGCGCAACATCAGGTCTGTCGAAGCCCCTAGCAGCCATACCAGCGGTGCAACCAGGCGCGAAATAAACATCATAGGTCCGGCAATTATCGAGGCGGCCCGCTCCGGGTTATTAAGCGCGAGCCGCTTGGGAACCAGTTCGCCCAGCACTAACGACAGGCTGGTGATGACCAGCACAACACTTCCCAGGGCAATTGAACTGGCATATTCCGCCAGCCAGGGCACGTCATCTATCCACGCCGCCAATGGTTCAGCGATTGTCGCGCCACCGACTGCGCCGGCCAGCACGCCAATCAGCGTAATCCCGATTTGTACAGTTGAGAGAAAGTTATTGGGGTTTTCTGCCAGGTGCAGGGCTGTTTTTGCGCCCAGGTCGCCGTCATTAATCCTCTGTTGAAGGCGCGCCCTGCGAGAAGAAACAACCGCCATTTCTGAGAGAGCAAACACACCGTTGAGAACAATGAGTAGGAATACAATCAGTATTTCTAGGCTTACATCCATTTTTGCTTGTTTTACCTCGTTGGATTCAACTTGCATGAACCAAAATTGTGGTATTAGATTTTACCGTACAACCTCAATTCCTGCACCTTTTGCGACTTCGCCCACTACCCAAGCCGACTGATTCAATTCGCATGCGCGTTTCTCGAACATGGGGATTTTCTCCGCCGGGACAGAAAGCAGCAGCCCGCCGCTGGTTTGCGCGTCGAACAGGAGCATTTGCTCCATCTCGCTGATTTTTTCGTCGAAACTGACATGCTCGCCGTAAAACAGGCGATTATCTGCCGAGCCGCCAGGGAAAAGCCACTGCTCGGCATATTTTCGGGCGCAGGAGATGAATGGAATACGGGAAAACTCCAGGCGGAATCGGACGCCCGAGGCGCGCGCCATCTCCCAGCCGTGGCCGAGCAGGCTGAAGCCGGTAATATCAGTCCCGGCCCGGACGCCGAACTCGCTCGCCAGTTGGGCAGCTTGCGCGTTAAGCCGGCTCATCCAGTCGATGACCTCGCTCACATCCTCCGGCGCGGCGCTGCCACGCTTCAGGGCGGTCGTCGTCACGCCAAAGCCGAGCGGCTTGGTCAATACCAACACATCGCCGGGTTTTGCGCCGCCTTTGGTCATCATTTTCCGCGGGTGGACAAAACCGAGCGCCACCAGCCCGAATTTCGGCTCTTTATCTTGAACCGTGTGTCCGCCCGCTACCACCACGCCCGCCTCGCGGCATTTTTCCGCGCCGCCGCGCAGGATTTCGCCGGAGAGTTCGGGCGGCAAATCGGGCGGCAGGGCGGCAATGTTGAGGGCCAAGAAGGGCTGCCCGCCCATGGCGTAAATATCCGAGAGCGAGTTGGCCGCCGCAATTGCGCCGTATTCGTAGGGAGAATCGACCACCGGGGTAAAGAAATCGGTCGTCACCACCAGGGCGCGCTCGTCATCCAGCCGCCAGACCGCCGCATCGTCGGGGCCGTCCAACCCAACCAGCAAATCCGGGTACGCGCCCGGCTGGAAAAGGTTGGAGACAGGGCGCAGAACCTGCGCCAGCGTTTCCGCGTTTAATTTCGACGCTCAGCCAGCGCAACTGGAAAGCGTCGTCAGGCGGATTTCTCGCCCCGAAGTGGCATTCTCATTCATTGGAAACTCCAAAGCAAAAAGGAAAGCAGGAAAATTTTACCACTTCCTGCTTTCCACAAATGTAAGTCGCACCACCCAATCTGGCAGGCTGAAGCCTGCGATACTTACTGCGGAATCACCGGCGCCGGAGCAGCCGAAGGCGTCAGGCTGGGCAATGGCAACAGGTACGGATTATCATTCGGAACCAACATCACCTGGATATTGGGCGCGAGTTTTGTGATGTACTGGTACGTCAACAAATCCGGACTTTCCTGTAACGCATCGGCAATCAACCGCAAAGCCTTGGCTTCTGCCTCCGCCTGGATCAGGCGCGCATCCGCCGCGCCCTGGGCGGCAATCACCGCCGCATCGGCCTGACCCTGGGCTATCTGGCGGGCCTGCTCGGCTTCCTGCTTTTTTGATTCAACGACAAACTTGGCCTGCTGGGCCTGCTGCTCGGCAATTTGCTTCTGCTCGACCGCAGCGGCATACTCATCGCTGAAGCGGATGTTGCGCAACACGAAGTCCTGCAACACCAGGTTGTTTTGAGCCAAGACGCGCTCCAACTCTTCGGTAATAAACTGCTCCATCTCGCCGCGCTTGCTGCTGACAATTTCCTCTATGCCATACTGAGAAGCGATATCGCGGATGACGCCGCGCGCCACAGGACGCACCAGCCCAGCTTCATACCCGCCGCGCCAGGTGCGGTACAAATCCACCACGCGCGCCTGTTCCACCGCGAAAATCACCGACGCATCCACAAACACCTGCTGGCCGTCTTTGGTGCGCACCTGGATGGAATCATCATCCCGCTGCGCACCCTCGCCTTCGACAGATGACATGGTATAAGTCTGGCGCAAAATCGAATAGCGTTCAACGCGATTGACAAACGGGATAATCCAATGCAACCCCGAGGGCAGCGGGTCAGGCCGAATGCCGCCCTGCCCAACCGCCGTAATCACTACGCCAATTTCATCCGGCTCAATAAACACCAGCCCGGCGCCAATACCGGTCAGGGCAATGGCAGCCACCAGGAAAACCACCAGCAGGGTCGAAAGTCCTTTGGCATTTTGACCGCGCCCGGCGCGTGTGATGGCAATCACGCCAATCACAATCGTCAACAACCAGGCCACCGAACCAACAAACTGAACAACTTGGGCAATATTCATAGGTTCCTCCTTTTTGATTTGAACATTATAACGTGATAGGATTGAGATATGCATAGCGGCACAGGTCGAATTGATGAAACGTTTATACAAGCCTATCCCGAGGTTCGAGGGACTGGACGCGCGGCGCGCATTACCTGCGCCCCGAACCTGGTTCCCGCGCCCGGGCAATACCTGCTTGCCCATGCGCCCTGCGAGCCAGACGCCCCGCTGCCGCATCCCGTTTTCCTGGCCGCCAGCCATCCCAGGGGATTCTACGCAGCCCAGCCCCTGCCGGTTGCATGGACACCCGGCACAGAACTGACCCTGCGCGGCCCGCTCGGGCGCGGATTCCGCCTCCCCGCATCCGCCCGGCGGGTAACATTGGCTGTCTTTGGCGGCAACCCCTCCCGGCTGCTTGCCCTGCTCGAACCGGCCCTGGCCCAAAAAGCAGAAATCACCCTGCTGGCAGAGACCATCCCCAGCGGCCTGCCGCCCGCCATCGAGATATTACCGCTCACCACCCTGGCCGAAACCGTAAAATGGGCCGACTACCTGGCAATCGACGCGCCGCGCGCTGCCCTGGCCGCAATCCGGGATGCCCTGCGGCCAGATTCCCGCCAATCCTATTCTGGCTACACGCCAAGCACGGCAAATAATTCCCCCCTTACGATGATTGGCTACGCGACAGAAATTCTCATCGAGACGCCCCTGCCCTGCGGCGGGATGGCAGAATGCGGCGTGTGCGCCGTCCACGCCCGACAGGGCTTCCTGCTGGCTTGCAAAGATGGGCCGGTTTTCGACTTGCGAGCCGTCATATAAGAAAAACGTCCCAAAGGTTGAATTAACCTTCTGGACGTTGCACTTGTGACCAACTGTGTGCGCAGCCTGTCCTGACGGTCAGGCCAGGGAGAACGCGGAGATTTTTTCTGGTTTTGCAATTTAATTGCCCTGCGCGCTCCGCGTTCTTTGCGTTTAATGGTTTTTCCAGTAGACGCATTCAGTAGACGCATTCGTTGAATCAATTCATTGCCAGACGCGGAACGATGTCACGGTTTCGCTGTTCCAGCCCTGGTACAAGACCTCCACTGTAATGGTCACCAGGCTGCCATGCGGCTGCCCCTGCACCGGGAAAGAGAGTATCACCAGGCCATACTCGTTCGTGATGTCCGCCAGCGATTGGGTCCTGCCACCGGGCCAGGAAACGGTCACGATGGACATCGCGCCGGAGACCGGGGAAAGAGTCTGGTCCTGCACAACAACATAAACCGTCTGTGTATCATCCAGCCGGGTAACGGCCTTCCAGGTAAAAGCGCGCGCGTAGATTTCAGTCACACTGCCGGGAAAGGCATCGGCCTTAACAGGCTGCAACAGGTTTGGGTCTTCACCAGCCAGGTCAAAGTAAATGCGTCCCAACTCCGCCAGCGCCACACGCTGCCCATCGGGATATTCAGGATACCATTCGAAGCGCGCCCGCTCGAAATACTGCACGATGCGGCCATTGTAAAAGACGAAAGGCGACTTCGGTTTGCCAAAAATCGCCTCGCCGCCATTTTTATCAAAGAATTCGAGGAAGGCATAACAGACGGAATACCCGCTTTCGGCATAATAACGGCAGCCAATCGGGGTAAAGATGTTCACTTCCCCCTCATTTGGTACGCGTTGGGAAACATATTCCCCCAGCGGGGAAACCTGCACGCGCTGGCCCGCCGCGCGCTCAGGGAAATACTCGAAACGCGCGCGTTGGAAATACTGCACCAGGCGTCCGCTGGTTGGGTCAGTAAACTGCTCGGTGATGGGAGAACCGAAGACAAACTGGGCATTGGGGACGCCCTGGTAGAAAACCCAGAAATCACCGCTGACATTGTGCCCGGTATCGGCGAAGTATTGCGACGAAATCCCCTGCGCCGATACCTGCGGCCCGGCAGCAGAGAAAAGACCGGCCAGCAAAAAAAATGAAAGGAACAGGCGCGTGAACTTGCTCATGATTCGATTATACAACAAGGCAGGTTGATTTAATACACACAAATCAGTTGCCGAGCTTTCCAGTTTCCAGCTGCCCGGTTTTCCTGTTCCCTTGTCTACCTGATCTATGTGTTTCCCCTTCTACCTGCCCGCTCCCAGCCGCCAGACCCTGAACCCGGCGGATTCCCAGTCTTTTCCAGTCAGCGCGTTGACAACATCCACCAGCACCCGCGCGAGGGTCAGGGAGGCCAGTTGGGCGGGCGTCAGGGCACGGAATTCGGTATGCCCGACCAGCAGCAGCACGGCATCGACACCTTCCAGCGCGGCTTCGAGCGTGGAAGCAGAATTGATACCTGGCAGGCCGTTGTTCGGCTTGAACGGCTCGAAAGCTCTGACAATCGCCCCTTCTTTTTGCAGGAGATGCACCACTTCCACAGCGGGACTCTCGCGCAGGTCATCCACATCGGGTTTGTAGGCCAGGCCCAGGGCGGCAATACGCTTCCCGTTCAAATCCCCGCCCAGCGCCTGCCGCGCTATCTCGACCACAAAATATGGCTGGGCGTCATTGACTTGCCGCGCCTTGAGAATCAGTTGCGCCAGGTCGGGCGCGGCTTCGACAAAGAACCAGGGGTCAACGCTGATGCAGTGTCCACCCACGCCGGGGCCGGGATTGAGAATTTTGACGCGCGGGTGCAGGCTGGCGAGTTGAATCGCCTCCCATACATCCACGCCGAAACGCTCAGCCAGGCGCGAAAATTCGTTGGCGATGGCAATGTTGACATCGCGGTAGGTGTTTTCCATCAGCTTGACCATTTCAGCGGTGGTGGCGTCGGTCTGGTGGATTTGCCCGCGCACAAAGATCGAGTATAAATCAACGCCCGCCTGGGCCGACTCGGGGGTCAGGCCGCCGATGACGCGCGCGTTTTCGACCAGTTCGCGCAAAATCTGGCCAGGCAGCACCCGCTCGGGCGAGTAGGCGACGTAAAAATCGGAACCCGCTTCCAGCCCGGATTTCTCCAGGATGGGAACGACCAAATCAACGGTGGTGCGCGGCGGGGAGGTCGATTCCAAGACCACGAGATTCCCCTTGCGCAGATGCGGCATAATCGCCTCGGTAGCCGAGGTCACAGCGCGCATATCGGCTTTTTTGTAAACCTGGCCGTTAAACTGGCCAGTTTCATGCTCAAAAAATGGCGTGGGGACGGCAATCAGGAAGGCGTCGGCGGGTTCAGGAGTGGGCGCGACACTGAGATTGCCGCTGGCGATGGCTTTTGCGAGAATATCACCCAGACCGGGCTCGTGAATGTGCAGCCGCCCGGCCTTGAGCGTCTCGACCACGTTCGGGTTGGTATCGACGCCGACGACTTCGACACCGTTGGCGGCTAACATGGTGGCCGTGGGCAGGCCAATGTAACCCAACCCCAGGATACAGATTTTTTCGAATTTCACAAAGGCTCCTTGACCGAAAACTCAGCCCATTATACCGCTGTAAGACAGGTCTCCGACCTGTCCGCGAGAAAGCCAGACCTTTGGTCTGTCTTACAATAGTGCTGTAGTACCGTTGGGGAGCAGGTATAATGCCCGGCATGGAATTTTCATCGTTTTGGAATGCGCTGATTGCCGACCTGCCCCACCCGCACTTCCTGCAAACCTGGCAATGGGGGCAGGTGAAGGCGAAGTATGGCTGGCAGCCAATGTACCTGGTTTGGGACGAAGAGCGGTTTTCAATCATCAGTCATCCGTCATCTGTGAGCAAGGAACAGTTGGGGGAGGGGCGGAAGATTCAGGCGGCGGCGCTGGTATTGAAAAAATCCGTGCTATCTGGCGGATTCGCGGCACGGCTGTCTCTTTTATACTGTCCAAAAGGGCCGAATCTCGACTGGAACGACCTGCCTCTGCGAAAACGGGTGCTGGACGATTTGGAGCGCCTGGCCCGCCAGCAGGGGGCCATCTTCCTGAAACTTGACCCCGATGTGGTGCTGGGAACCGGCGTCCCTGGCACGGAGACCGAGATAACGGAACCAGGCGGCGAGGCCGCCCGCGCGGAGTTGCTGCGCCGGGGCTGGCGATTCTCTGAGGAGCAAATCCAATTCAAAAACACAGTACTGCTCGATGTCAGCATCCCCGAAGAAGTGATGCTGGCGCGCATGAAGCAGAAAACGCGCTACAACCTACGCCTGGCTGCCAAAAAAGAAGTGACGGTGCGGGCTGGTACGGAGACCGACTGGTCGGTCCTATACAAAATGTACGCCGAGACCTCCGCGCGGGATGGGTTTGTGATTCGGGACGGAGCTTATTATCGAACCGTATGGGGGTTATTTCAATCAAAAATCGAAAATCCAAAATCCAATATTCCCCTGGCTGAGCCTTTGATTGCGGATGTGGAGGGCCAGCCGGTGGCGGCGGTCTTCCTGTTTGCATTTGCAGGGCGGGCATATTACGTGTACGGCATGAGCCGCGAGGCGCACCGCGACAGGATGCCCAATTACCTGCTGCAATGGGAAGCGATGAAATGGGCCAAGGCGCGCGGATGCAGCGTTTACGACCTATGGGGTGCGCCGGACGTGTTCGACGAGAGCGATTCGATGTGGGGGGTGTTCCGATTCAAAGAGGGGCTGGGCGGGCAGGTCATGCGCACGCTCGGGGCGTGGGATTTCGTCCCCAACCCGCTGTGGTACGCGATGTATACGAAGGTCATGCCGAAGGTGCTGGAACTGATGCGCTTGCGCGGGAAAACAAAAACCCGCCAGCAAATTGGGGGTTGAAATTTGCAGGCGGGCGGAAAACCTATCTGGCGACACTATGATGTTGTGCTGGGCACACGAAGGTCATGCTTATCGGTGGCGTCCTTGATTTAATCCCTAAATCACGCGGATGGCTTCCTGCAAAACCAGCGCCTTGAACTCCGGGCGCAGGGATTGCGGCTTGCCAATTTCAATCTTGCAGCCCAGCAGGGCTTCGAGGTGCTTTTTCAGGCCGAGTAACTGTAAAAAACGGGTCGGCTTGGTAAATGTAACCAGAACTCCGATCTTTTTGTTGGCGCTGATTTCGCCCCGGACGACCGATCCAAAGATCGAAAGTCGGGCAACCTGGTATCGTTCCACCAGCTCTTTTTGCTGCGTTTGCAGAATCCGAATCACTTCTTCGCGTTTCATCAGCTTCCTTTCCTGGCATTTTAGCCAATTAAGAATGGTGTTTGGGTAGGAGCGGGTCTTGCTCTGGAACATCCCCGCTCCTGAAGACCTCCTCAAGCATACCCCGGAATTGATGAGGCGAATCTGATGATTTTCCGCCGTTTGACCGACGAAACGCCAACGATTTTTGTGAGGACAGGATTAATCCTGTCCTACATCCACATTCACCGTAGCGGTCATATTCCATAGAAACCGGGAATCGGCCTGGTCGAGCGTTAGCGTGACCTGGTAGGTTCGGTCGCCCAGGTATTCCTGTCCGATGGGGTTGATGGCGGTGACTGTGGCGGGGAATTCTTCGCCGGGGAAGGCGTCGAGTTTGACGGTGGCATTCTGTCCGATGGCAACCAGGGCTATGTCAATTTCGGCCAGGTCTTTGGTTTCGACCACCCAGCGGGAGGTGTCGGCCAGCCAGACGACGGGCAAGCCGGGTTGGGTGGCCTGTCCGGGTTTCAGGTCGAGGTGCAGGATTGTGCCGGCGAAGGGGGCGCGCAGTTCGTAGAACGCCAGGGCGGCCTGGGCGGCGGTTACGTGGGCGGTCGCCGCGTCGAGACGGGCTTCGGCCAGGGCCAGGGTTTCGCTATCGAGGTTTTGGCTGTCGAGGCGGGAATGGTTCTCGCGGTCTGCTTCAAGGGCGGCGATGGCGGCCAGCAGGTTGGCCTGTTTTTCGGTGAGCGGATGCTCATTGGCGGCAACATCTTTCAGCAAATCGGCGTATGCCTCGGCCAGGGATTGGGCTTCGCGGTCGAAATCGGTTTGGGCGCTGCGGCGTTCGCGGTTGGATTCGTCTTTGCCGAGCAAGTCGGTCAGTTTTTCGCGGGCTTCGCGGTAATCCTGCTCTGTCAGGATGTAATCTTCCAACCCCAGTTCGAGGTCGCTGGCGGATTCAAGATTGTCGATCTCCCAGCTGTCCGACTCGTTTTCGTAGAGGTCCTGGGCGGCAAGCAGGGCCTGTTCAGACTGGGCGGCTGTCAGCAGGGCGTTGCGTTTGAGTTGGTCGTGGGCTTGTTCGGCCTGGGTCTGGGCCAGTTGCCCGGCGGCCAGTTCGGCCTGGACGGTTTCGATGCCAACCAGGCGGGCCAGCAC
>Ga0116204_1000881_pt1 | contig 16942 bp, 12 predicted proteins | sample LakKivwa52mmetaG_FD_94481 | JGI IMG/M metagenome (GOLD analysis project Ga0116204, IMG submission 94481) | Anoxic lake water microbial communities from Lake Kivu, Rwanda to study Microbial Dark Matter (Phase II) - Lake Kivu water 52m metaG | ecosystem: Environmental > Aquatic > Freshwater > Lake...
AATCGACCCCAGGGTGAGCAACATAAGGGTTCGTTTTCGCAAGATGGGGGCATTTATGATATATATACATCAATGCGCTACAACAAACCCTCTATTGAGGGCGATAAAACCTTTATCCAATATTGGAGCGTGCGTCAACCAGCATTGGACTATTACTGATGTAGGATCTGGGTTTTATAAAATTGAAAATGTGAATAGCACCAAAGCACTAAGCGTAAATGAGAACAGCACAAATAATGGCGCTAATGTATTACAGTGGGATTATAACGGCTGGACACACCAACACTGGTCCTTTGAAGAGGTCATGCCAGTATTTATTTTGGGTGAAAAAAAATTAACAAAGGCCTCTCAAGACATATTCCTTTATTCAGGGTCAAGAAAATACTCGAAAATAAATTTATCTCTACAGGAAGACTTTACAAGCCTTTTTATATATGATTCCCAGGGTAATACTGTAAGCCTTAAAGGTGAAAACGGATACTATTCTATCAGTTCCAATATTCCCTCTGGAGTATATTTGATTGCCGCTTATACTCACAAAAGATTTCTGGGGCAAAAAAAGATAGTCATCTATAAGTAGGGTCTGCTGAACAACTTAAGTTTTAGCAGCAGACCCTAAGTAAGACGCAAATTTAGGGTCTGTTGCACAAAGCACCTTTTAGCAAGTATCCTTTATTTGTATGCGATAAAAGATTGCGCCTAGGGTACATACCCAGATCAAGGCAAAGTAAATAGAGAGCAAAAAGTATTAAACAAGAACTTTAAACCAGATGTATATTTTTTCTATCTCAGCGTCACTTTGGAAAAAATGTATGTGTGCGAATACGCTTTTGGATTCATTTATACTTTGATAGAACTTTTAGTAAAGCATCACCAAACGATTCGCCCTGCAATTTATAACCCAATGCTTCAAAATGTAGCCCATCTTTTTTTACAAGACCGGCCCTATACCAGTTGATAAATGCTTCTTCACCACCCATTGCCCTTCCCAGATCATAACCTACCACCTGATACCTTTGTAGTATTTGGTTAAGGGCCAAGCGTACTTCTTTATCCCAAGCGGCCTTTTTACCATTGGCCTGTGTATAGGGAGGGAAAGTGAGAATAATACCAGCTTGTGGCGCTATCTGCTGCAAAAGGTACAAGAGCTTTTCCCATTCAGTAACATATTTTTCTAGGTTAAATACAGGTGCATAGGATTCATTGGTTCCATAAGACAGAATAATAAGGTGAGATCTTAAAAGTGAAATTTGCTTACGCAATTCCAAGCTATCCATGAGCAGATTTGGCATTTTGGCCCCAACCAGGCCCATTTTATGGTATACCAATCCTGCAGAAATTTTTGAATTAAAAGTTTCAACACCTTTAAACACAAAATTACTCTGGAGAGATTGTAGCATACAACTCAGGATCTCATGCTCAGAAGCATTGCCAGTATCATTGTTCTTAGACTGAATGGCAGATGATAATTGACCTTTTGAAGAACTCGCAGGCGAGGTACTCAGTTCTGACAAATAAAATTCTGTCTGCATTTTATTATAATTAGCGTTTTGGAAATTACTTGAATTATTTTTTAAATGAACTGGATCTAAATTCGATTTCTGATCGGATTCAACCCTTCTTATATATACAGCAGAGGCTCGTTTTAGCTTTTGAGACCCTCTGGCTGTGGTTTTTTGAGTGTATACATGCAGACTACATGTTGCTAAATTTACCTGGTGTCCTTCACCATGAAAAATACGCACAAAGAGAGGATGCGACAATTTAATTCCGGGTAGGGAATTAAACTTGAGTTGAATTTTTGAACCACTCTCCTGGGAATATAACACATAACCTTGGGGGCCTATACCTCTGGAAGGAGAACTGGTCAAGAGAGTTGAACAAGTCCAGGTGCCTGCAGTATCAGCGATTAACTGTGGCGGGCCATAACTCTTGCAAAGTGAATATGGAAAAAGTAATCCTGATGCAGAAGGTGGAAGGGCAGAAGAAAGTACACTTTTAATGGCTCCTCCAAAATGAGGGGTCTGCACATGCGAATCGCCCAGATGCATAATCACAAAATTTTGATTAGAAGCAGATACATTGGTGTGAATTGAATGCCAAAATTTAGCAGTCTCATCTAAGTACTGTGGATTGAGGAGAGAAGTTTTTTGCATTTCCCCTGCCCATACCCAAGAGAGTGTGGTGCTCATCAGAGTTATAATTACATAGAGGCTCAGAATTAAAAAAGTAGCCTTTTTAGCTTTGGGGTATTTTTGATTTACATCCATATACAATGCTAGAAATTTGCGCTAAAATTGAAAATAGACAAAGGGCTGAACCAAACTGGATTTAATTTGTATAGATAACTGAACCACTAAAAGCAGAATAATTATTTTAACCAGCAAGGGGGAACTTAGAAAATAGTCTTTTACATGGTCCTTAAGGGTTTGTGGAAAAAATACTGCCCCATACCCGGATAAGAGAACCCCAATCAAAACTGTATTAACTTGCATAAAAGGAATTAAACCCTGTAGGGAAAAACCATTTCCCAAATTTTTATAAATCTGTATAGCATCAGCCAAAGTGGCGGCACGAAAAGGCACCCAGAGTAAGGCGACCGCACAAAATGTACAGATCCATCCTAAAACAGCATAAAGCCATTTGGCCTGTGCTGGCCTAAAAAAGTACTTAAGAAAAAGTTTATGCAAAATGAGCAAAATGCCATGTCCCCCACCCCATAAAACAAACTTCCAGCTGGCGCCATGCCACAGACCACCGATGAGCATGGTAAGCAACAAAAAGAGCAGTTGTAAGGATGGGCCGCGCCGATTTCCACCAAGTGGTATGTATATATAATCACGGAGCCAAGTGGATAGAGAAATATGCCAACGCCGCCAAAAATCTGTGATATTTAGCGCCTTGTAGGGTGAGGTAAAGTTTATGCAGAGTTTAAAACCCATCAGCAAAGAAATACCAATGGCCATATCGGTATATCCGCTAAAATCTCCAAAAATTTGCAAAGTATAACACAAAACACCAAGACATGTTTCGAGTGATGTATAAGCTCCGGGATCGGAGAAAATAAGATCTGCATACTGACCGACCTGATCGGCCACAAGACTCTTTTTAATAAAACCCTGAAGGATCAAATAAAAACCTAACCCTAACATTTTGGCATCGACTTGCGGGAGTTTAAGAGTTTGCGGTATAAAATCACGCGCACGCACAATAGGCCCCGCAACCAAATGGGGGAAAAATGTCATGTAAACAGTATAGGAGCGCAGACTGGCCGCCTCAATTTTTTTCTGATAGATATCGACCAGGTAAGATACAGTTTGAAATGTATAGAAGGAAATTCCGATGGGTAAAACCAGCTGGAGAACAGGGACAGACACTCCGGTAAGCAAATTTAAATTTTCGAGCAAAAAACCCGAGTACTTAAAATACAAAAGAGGCGTCAAGCTAAAAACCAAACCTAAGCCCAAGAGAATTTGGCGCATCCGGTGTTGCTTAGTGTGTTGCAATCCCCTCCCTATTAGGTATCCGAGGAGTACAGAAACTCCTAACAAAACAAAATAATGACCTGAGCTTCGGTAGTAGAAATAAGCACTAAATACTATCAGAATTAGATCACGAGAAATACGAAAGGAAGCACTGAAACCATAACATATAAGAAAGAGGGAAAAGAGGAATAGAAAAAAACCATTTGTGAACAGGAAAGGTTCAGCAGGATTATATATAAAGAGTTTTAAAAATTCATTCATAGAGCAACCTGCCGAAGCAAAATAAGAGGCCCTTGATAGGGTTTAAGGGTGTCTGATACAAATGAATTACTCAGAACTGGTAGCCACGGTTTAATTTGATCAAACCAGAGCCAAGCGGCTTGACTGGAAGGATGCCGTTTATCGGCAGCTCTATCTAATTTTAAAAGATGAGAGGGAAAAAAATCCTTACCGTTTATAACCGCTAGGGTGCTACAGATTCCCCTGTCTTTTTTCCAGGCTGCTGGCCCAATCCAGAAAGCCCTGGCTCCGCTCTTATAAATGTTATGCAGAATTATTCGGCTATTATCAGCGATTTTATCTTGATCTACTAAAAAGAGCTCATTTAATCCCAAGGCAAGTATGACTAGACTGGGTTGGTATTTTTTCAAATAAAAATTGAGTGTATCAGTTTGAGCCCAGATCTGAGTTGAGGAACCGTACCAGAGCACCGTCGCGGCAATATGTATACCCTGTTCTTTATAATATTTGTATAGAGGTTTTTTTAAACCTTCAAGTTGTGAGTCACCAATAATGAGAATACGAGGATTGCCATCGCACGGCGCTTGAGTTTCTTGGAGCCCTCTGTTATTTTCTTCCTGAGTTGATTCCATACAACGGTACTTAATGGCAGGAAGATTTTGGGTAAGTGAATCGTGATTTTTTAGGGAAGCGGAACTCGATAGCTCAGCATATTTTTTTTGTGACCAGGCATGTTTAAGTTTTTTAATCTCAAATCGGATGGGATTGGGGTGGAAGGCCAGATTAAAAAAAACAAGAAAGACAAGCATAAAAATACTTGCAGCAATAAAAATATTTTTTTGCGATTGATTCACGAGATGCTCAAAAATTTTAGGGAGTTTTTAGGTATCCGATTTTTTCCCAAAAACTAGAGCCAATCAATTTAGCAATTAAAGCCCACCTTACGGAAAGAGGCTCAAAAGAAAGTGAGTAAGACGCCGCAGGACCCGCAAAAACAATACAAATTTTATTTAAAGCCTTTTTTTATCCCTGATTGTAAGGGGGGGCAGCTCCTATTTACCGGCCAAAGGGCTAACTCTTGCTACCCTTGACCACCCGTAAAAACCAAATAACTAGTATAGACAATAAAACTCAAAAGTAAAATAGCCCCCTCGAGTCTATTTATTTTTCCTGGGCCCTTAAATCCAAAACACATAATTAAGAGAACCAAGGTAATTAGACCCATGAGTGGTATATCGCGAACCAATAAGGCTGTTGGAACTTGGAGCGGTTTAAGGAGACCAGCCAGGCCCACAACTGCCAGAGAATTAAAGAGATTTGAACCGACAATATTTCCAAGTGCAATATCATGCTCGCCCTTACGCGCGGCGGCTATAGAAGAAGCTAACTCGGGAAGAGAAGTTCCGGCTGCAACGATAGTAAGACCAATCACCAAATCGCTCATGCCTAGTATATGTGCAAGCTCCACAGCACCCCATACCAAAAACCTAGAACTGATTATCAGAACAACTAAACCAAAAATTGTAAAAAGCCAAGCCCTACTATTACTCATTTTTGCTTCAGAAAGTTCAGATTCAAATTCGGTTTTTAGGGCATCATTTTTTGCCTTAAGAGCTTCCTTTACAGACCAAAAAATTAACACTCCAAAAAAAGCCAATAAGACTAAGGCATCGAGCCGAGTTACAATTCCATCCCAAGCCTGATAGGCCGCCAATGCCGTGATGACCAGAAGGAGGGGAATTTCTTTGCGTACTATTTGGGACTGCACCAGTATAGGACTGATGAGAGCAGTCACGCCCAAAATAAGGGCAATATTTAAAAAGTTCGAACCATAGGCATTACCTAAAGCAATACCTGATTGGCCTGCCAAAGAAGCCTGTGCCGATACAATCATTTCGGGAGCTGAAGTTCCAAATCCTACTATAACCATTCCGATGAGTAAAGGAGGCATACCAAACAAGCGGGCCAGGGCCGAGGACCCCGCAACAAAACGATCGGCACTCAGCACTAAAAATACCAAACTGAGGCACAATACAAAAAGAGGAAGAAGCATAGTATTTCCTTTACAAATTCTTTAAGGGAAAATCTAAAAACATGGAATTCGCTAAATAAAACATAGCAACCATTTTAAAATTCCGCATAAATACCCAATAAAGGGTGGCTTTGAGAACTTGTGCGTTTTATGATGATCCGCGAAAAATAATTCTAAGTAGAAAATAGAATTTTTAAAAAACATTGTCCTTTGTGCAACCGCAATTGCACCTATAACCTATAACTGTGTAAGTCACTCAAACAACACTTCCTCTCACTGCCCTAAAGCCCTTAATTCAAATTACTGCAACCTGGTCCTTCAATTCGGCTCCTGCCTCCATTTTGTGGAATAACTCTGATCTGTGCACTGATGCGTTCTCGGAGTGTTTTTACATGGGATATAACACCAATAATTTTTCCCTCAGACCGCAGGCCAGCAAGAGTTTCCAGGGCAGCATTGAGTGCTAACTCATCCAGAGTTCCAAATCCTTCATCAAGAAACAAGGAATCAATTCGTACCTTTTGGCTAGACATACCTGATAGCCCCAAAGCAAGAGCTAAACTGACAAGAAAACTTTCTCCGCCCGACAAGTTTTTTACAGACCTTAGAACGCCTGCTTGGTATAGATCAAGAACCCTGAGTTCCAAAGCAGATTTTTCATCACGGGTAAGAAGGTAACGATCTGTCAATTTTTGCAGTTGTTTATTGGCATAAGACAATAAAACTTCAAAGGTGATCCCTTGCGCAAAATTGCGAAATTTATTGCCATCAGCAGATCCAATCAGGTCGTGAAGACGCATCCAGCGATGAAGCTGTTTTTTCTGCACACCCACCTGGCTCCCGATCTTTTGCTGTTCCACCTTTATCAGTCTTTGATCCTCAAGGGCTTTTTGCGCAAGTGTTTTTTCTTCTATACATACACGCAATTGCTTTTCACATTGTGATTTATTATCCTGAAGTTCTTCGAGTGTCCTGATAAAAGAGTGTTCTGCCTCAACTTTTTCAAGCTTTTGTAAAAGTGCGGCGTGTGAGTGGTTGAGTTTACTTTCCCTTTCAGATAAAAGAGAAGCTCTTTCTTCAAGTTGTTGAATTTCTTCTTCTGAAATTAGTGCAGCACGAAAACTATCCAAATTTTCCCATCCTTCACTAAATAGTTTTAGGCTAAAAAGGCTCTCTGCCTCAGTATATTCAAGCTCCACTACCTTTAAATTTTTATTCAATTGTTCCAGTATAGTGTTTTGGCGAGTTAGATCTAACCTTAGCTGATCCGTCACTTTTTCTTGCTCGGTCACCTGGTTCTGGTGAGTATAGAGAGATTTCTTAAAATCTTCTTCTTCTTGCTGGGGATCTCTTGTACCAAATAAAAGAAAGCGTTCCTGGGATAGATCTTGAATATGATTTTTTGCCTGTAATACTTCAGCTTCAAGAGAGGGGAGCTGATCTCCAAGCGCAGTAATTTTACCTTTCAGTTGCGCCAGTTGGAGATTTTCATTGTGCAAACCTGTTTCGTGTTTGGATTTTTCTTCGAGGGATCGTGACCAAATATTTTTTCGCCTCCCTAGATTCTTGAGCAAATCTTGGAAAGCAGCACCTGTAGAATCCGCAAGTTCGGGAGATTCCCTTGTCACACCCAGTGGAGATAACTTTTGAAAAAGGGAATCGACCCTTGTTTTAAATTTCTCAGTGTGCTTCTCCAGTTCATTTAAACTATTCTTCATGGTCAATTGAGCATTACTTAACTTCTCATTGTATAGACCCAAACTATGCTCAATTTTACCGAACTCCAACTGAGATGTACGCATGGATTCTTTTTCATCCTCAATTTTTTTGTGCAAGCGTTCAAGGGCCTCCAGTTGCTCATCCCTTTGTTTTGACTGTAACTCAAGTTCAGGTTGTTGCCAATCCTGACCTGCTGCAAAAGGGTGTTGGTGTGAACCGCAAAGAGGGCAGGCACATCCTTGCTGTAACTGCCCACGCAATTCTTCCAGGGAAAGATATTGCCTTTGTAACATTATATCACGGTAGAGTTGATCCCTTTCCGCACGGAGTTGTTGAAGGGTCTGTCCCTTAAGGAGTTGTGCATAGTTATTTTGCAGGGTATTTAAGCGATTATTTGCCTCCTCCAGATTTTTTTGGGAAAGCTTGAGATTATTATGCAGATTTACTGTTTCTTCTTGCAGGGCAGAATACTTGTTTTTATTTTGCTCGGATTCTTTTTTTAAATTTGCAAATTCGGATTCTCTTTTTTGAAGTTCCTCGACCCTCTGTTCAATTGCCGAATATTCTTCCAACAGAATTTTATCTGCTGAGTTGTTGACCTGATACAGCTGAATTTGTTCAAGTTTCTTTTGGTGGGCTAAAATCTTTTCTTCTATCTGCACCATGAGTACATTCTGTGTTTTATGGCTTACCTGACACTCAAGGTATTTATTTTGTTTGCTTTCTAAATTGGATTTAAGTTTTAACAGGCTTTTATCTATAGATCTCACCTGTGGCCAAAGCTGTAGAAGGGTTACATGTTGTTGCGAAAGCAGATCCATTTGACTTTTAGCCTCATCAGAACGCTGTTTTTCAAGTGTATATTTACTCTCAAGTTCCTGAATATTATTTTGCCATCTTTGACAATCTTCCTGTATGCTTTTTCTTTCTAATAGTGCTTTTAGTACAGGTATATATATTGAATTTAATTTTAAGGCACGAACTCCTAACTCTAGCTTATGTTTATGCGGAGCAAAGCTATCTATTTCGCTCTGGAGCAGAGTCTTTTGATTTTCGAGTTGGGCCAACTCTTGCTTTTGAGAATTATATAAATGTCTAAAAGAAATATATCCCTGAATTTCTTCCAGGCTTTTATTAAGCCTTTCCTCGTTTGATGAATACTCTTGAATTTGTATGTAAAGTTTTTCTTCCTCTTCGGGTTCTTTAACCTGTATACTTTTAAGTTTATCCTCTAGTTGCATCAATATATCGGTTTCTTCCCGCTTTTTTTGATGGACATAGCATGAGAGATTACCATATATATCTGTACCCGTAAGACTTTCAAGCAAGGGAGCCCGGTCTTGGGGTGGGGCATGCAAAAAGGCAGCAAAAGCACCTTGTGCCAACAGTACTGACCGAGTAAATCGTTCAAAATCCATACCAGTCAATTCTTCTACCACTTTATCAACGCAGGAAAGTCGGCTTTCCAATATATAACCATCGCTTATTCGGGAAACCTCGTGTTTAGGGGCTTGTAGATCTGATTCGGCTTTTTTGCGGGCTCGGTGTTGACTCCAGAAACAACGGTAGGACCCTTGTGGAAGCCAAAAGACCACTTCAGCAAAGCAGGTTCCTGTATGTCGGGACATGATCTCGTTGGCAGATTGGGTTATTTTGCCCAGCCTGGGGGTGCGACCATATAAACCCAGACACAGGGCATCGAGCAGAGTCGATTTTCCTGCACCTGTAGGACCAATAATTGCAAATAAGCCTTCTTGTGTATAGGTAGGATGCGAAAAGTCTATACTCCATTCACCGGTGAGTGAATTAAGGTTTCCAAATCTTAGTTGGATAATCCGCATACTAGAACGCCCCCTGATCAAGGCTTTCAAAACCTTTGACCGCTTCTTGGAAAAGGTCTCGCAATTCTTGACATTCTGGAGGAGAAATTTTATGGGCAAGCAGACACCTTTCAAACATTTCTTCCAGAGTGAGATCCGTCAGGTTTTCGGTTTCTTTTTGAAGCCCGGGAATTAATGAGAAAAATCCTTTACTTTTAATGCGTAAGATTTCAAGAAGCGAACCCTCTATACATGTATTGAGGGCTTCCATAAATCCGCTAGTAGCGGTGCCTGAATCAAGAATGATTTCAACCCAACCACTTTTTTGTTCTTTGACCCAAGTACTTAAATGCCTCAGTATATCGGACTCATGTCCCCGCAAAGTATAGAGATGAATAAATTCTGGCACCTCAATCAGTTTTATCTGTCTTGCATAGCCAGCCAGAAGCCCAGGTGAAGAAAAAGATTTTACATCTTTCGTAACCAATTCCGGTAAGCGATGAGCACCCATATCTTCTCTTGCTGGAGCACCCGTATCTTCTCTTGCTGGACCAGCCGGATATACAAAATTATCTGAATGGGCCCCTGATTCCGCACCCGTGTCTAATACACCGCTTTGTTGTACGCGGGATATAAAAGAAGTATAGGCGGTAGTTGATGTTTGGGGAGCAATACTGTTTTTAACAGACGAGGGAGACTGGAACTCTACCAAAACTACAGATTTTTTTTGACCTGCTTCATTAAAGCTCATAGCCAAGGGTGCACCACTATAGCGATAGAAAGGGTTATTTCCAACAGATTGTGGGCTATGTAAATGCCCTAGAGCTAAATAATCAAAACAGTCTGGCAAATTATGGGCCGATAGATGCGCGAGAGTGCCCACATAGAGTTCACGGACTCCATCTCCTTCTTGTATTTGCCCTCCCGCTGTAAAAAGGTGCCCCATACCCACCAGGGGAATATTCAAATTTTGTTCTTTAATTAACCTGAGGGCTTCCTGCGCTACTGAATTATAATGCGCACGGATCCCTTGGGTCAGTTTATTTTCCTTATCCTCCAGCGATTCACTTTCTTCCACTCGGCGGACATCACGGTCCCTCAGAAAGGGCACTGCACATACCAAAAGCTCAGGTTGTCCCTGTACATCCCTTAAAAGTAAAATTTCATCGTGTATATTATCCGTGCATGCGCCTAGAACCGAAATGTTAAAACTTTTGAGTAAAGCTGCTGGAGCATTGAGAAAACTGGGAGAATCGTGATTACCTCCAATGATAACAAGGTGTCGACAACCGGCTTCTGAGGCCTGACGCAAAAAACGGTAATAGAGCTCCTGCGCTTTATTTGTGGGCGTAGTTGTATCGAAGACATCTCCTGCAATCAGAAGAACATCAATAGAATTCTGTTCAATGAGAGTTACCAGCCATTGAAGAAATTGAGAAAATTCATCATAGCGCTGCCTATCATGCAGGGTTCGACCCAAATGCCAATCGGAAGTGTGGAGAATTTTCATTATACTGCGAAATTATCAAACAGGAGCATCTATATGGTCCATACATCTTTAACTGGAAAGGTCTTGTGTACCCTGCTGATTAAAGTTAATTGTTAAGGGTTTAAAAGGTTGAAGGAGATTTTTAGACATTTCCTTGTTTCGTTTATGGTGGTATGCGTTAGAATGGCGTAAAGCACAAACCACTTTTCTAATAAGTTAGAAAAGGAGCCTCAAATGTCCGAGGAAAAAACACGCTAAACTAAGGGTAAAGGTCTGGCTAAAAAAATACAGGTTAAAGGCCCGGATTTGGTCGTACACTTGCAGAAGGATGGTGACCAAGGCCCTGCCTACCCCTGCACTTAAAACACCTTTCTATTTTCCGGATAGATTTAGATCAAGGAGCAATGTGGATTTTGGCAGAGTCTCCCTAAATCCGTATGAATGAATTTACATTTTTTAAAGGCACACCTTTAAAGTCGATTTTACCGACATCACGTTAATTTATACACACAGACAATAGTGACCTTACTCTTGAAACGGTAGTAATTGATCAAGCACTTAAATCAACCCGGCCACCCACTCCTTGTGGACCTGGTGGCGGGGGAATTTGTTTGATTAATTCTAAAGCCAGCCTTTGGCCTTGATTGGCTTTTTTTAAAATTGAAGTTTGAATACTCTGTTGGGCAGCCCCCATTTGAGCATTTACAGCTTCTAAATCCATCGGCATACCCTCCCTTAGAAAGGGTATCGGCAAAGTTAAAGGTCTACTTTAATTTTAAAATCAACTTTTAAACTGTCGATTATTGGACAAAGGCATTTTCCGCCCGGAATTGTATTTCCATCATGGATTATCTGCATGTGTACAAGTGCAGTATTGTGAGCGTTTACTATATGATTTGCATTTTGCACTGTTGAAGGAATTATAAGTCGGGTTAGGCTATCAAGTTCACCTTTCCAGAAATTCTTGAAAGCAGTTTCTACAGAATCAACATCACCAGCTATTTCCTGAATTTTTTCAGCAGAAAGGTTGTGATCTCCACTACCAGAAAGCCTCTCAGCTGCCACCGCATAATCGAGAGTTAAAGGTTTTCCAGAACCAATTTGATAGGTGGCATCACCACTACCTGCGGTTTTTGCGGCCTGATTGACCGGAGTGAGTCCGTCGGGAACCCCGACACTTACAGAAACACTACCACTTGTCTGGGTACCTGTATAGGTAAGGATGACGCGTTCATACAGGATAACATACAGAGCATCGACACCAGATTTTCGCGTATGAGCGAAGTATTTGATTTTCGCCTTGAAATCTGGAATATCAAATTCATAAACTACACTGGGATAAAATCCCTGATCAAAACTCCATTGAACCTTACTTGGTTTTCGGTTTATCAAGCCAAATTGAAGAATCGTTTTCCCGTTTGGTTCCAAAAGAATTCGCCCTATTTCATCAATAATAGGGGCATCCATCTGCGCCTTAGAGCCTATAATTGTAACAAGCCTGCTTCCGCCATCACTTTCGTTAATACCCCGGTCACCAGTTACAGCGCGTGGCTACGCAGAAATAATACAGGCTGTTAGCCATAATAAACCAAGTGTATTGAGATTTTTTGAATTGTAAACATTTTGAACTCCTAATTAGGGTCTGCTGAACAACTTAAGTTTTAGCAGCAGACCCTAATTTTTTATCACGAATAGGAGGGGCGGATCTGCGTCCCCCCTCCTATTTGCTCGTTTGCCAGTGCCTTCACTTACGATCAGGCACATTTCGCTTCACTCGCAAATAACCTCCCCCCGCTAGTTTGGCTGACCACAAGTCCAAGGGTTTATACTGAATTCCATTATTTTGAATGGTAAACCCTTGGACTTGTTACAAGGGAAAAGCACATCCTACCCTTGCAAACATAGAGATTTCCCCTTGTTCAGCAAGCCCTCATTACCAAGAAATTTTAATGTTTTATAAGTTGCATAGGAGACATCCACTGTATTATAAATCTGAAACCATTTTAATACTAACTCATAAGGTTCAAGTAATATACCCAACTATTATAGGGTTTATTTTACAATGTTTTAAAATGTCATAAATTTGTTAATTTTAAAGCCTGGGTGGCCTCCGATCTGAACTAAAGCAAATTGAATTAAGAAGAATTTTAAACAAAACTTTCTCATAGCACCTTAAAGCAGGAGCAATTCTTGAATCCCTTATTTGACCTGGCCCCCAACCGGCGCAATACTTCCAGTGAAAAATGGGATAAATACAAGGGTCAAGATATCATACCCCTTTGGGTTGCAGATATGGATTTCCGCGCTCCACCTGCTATTTTGAAAATTTTACAAGAAAGGTTAGACCATGGCGTATTAGGCTATACACGCTTGCCACAGGCCTTGAGCGAGGCGGTATGTACACATCTTTATCAAAACTATCATTGGAAAGTTGAGCCACAATGGCTTGTGTTTTTGCCGGGACTGGTAACAGGTCTTAACTTGTCCTGCGCCTCAGTAGGAAATTCAGGAGATAGTGTGCTTACCCTTAGCCCTGTGTATCCCCCCTTCTTTACCGCACCACAAAATCAACAAAGAAAAATCCTTAAAGCACCCCTCATCCAGATACAAAATCACTGGCATATTGATTTTACTAGTCTTGAGCAAATAGTCCAAAAGGACACACAATTATTTTTATTATGCAACCCACACAACCCTGTTGGCAAATGTTACACCGAACAGGAACTTTTAAATTTAGCAGCCTTTTGTGAAAAAAAGAATTTAATCCTCTGTTCCGACGAAATTCACAACGAAATCATTCTTGCTCCCCACATCAAGCACATACCCATAGCAAGCTTATCCCCAGAGATCGCTCAACGCACTATTACCCTGCTTTCTCCCAGTAAAATATGCAATATTCCCGGGTTAGGAGCCTCGGTAGCGGTTATACCCAATGATAGCCTGCGCCGAAGATTTAAACAGTGTATGGCTGGTATAGTTCCGCAGATCAATCTCTTTGGTGTTTATGCCGCTTTGGCTGCTTACCAGGAATGTGCAGACTGGAAAAAGCAATTGATTTCTTATCTGCAACAAAATCTTGATGATATATATAAGGAACTAGGGCCTTGTACCGATCTAAAAATTTCGCCCCTCGAAGCAACCTATCTCGCTTGGATAGATACTCGATCTTTACAGCTTAAAAACCCTGTTGAATTTTTTGAAAAATGGGGTGTTGGATTATCTCAGGGCTCCGATTTTGGACTGGAGGGTTTTGTGCGCCTCAATTTTGGCTGTGCACACGATCTTTTACTTGAAGCCATCAAAAGAATAAAATTAGGGATTGAGAGTGTAAGTAGGATCAGCTAATTTTTCCCCTTATAGCTGCTAACCCTAACTATCAAGTTATACATCTCCCTTATTCACCTCTAAAAAGTTCTCCTGCTTTGCCCCTCCCATTTTCTAAAAATTCCAGTAGCTGGGCTTGGATAGTTCCCGTCTATCAGGATTCTCTTGCCTGTGAATCCCTAATTAAACAATGGGATAGACTTTCGCATCCGCCTACCCTTATTATAGTATTGGCAAACAATGACCCTTGGGCGGGTCCTGTCCATTCCAATACAAAAAAGCTGATCCTTTTGCGTTCCGAGTTAGGTCGAGGCAAACAACTCAACAGAGGAGCCCAATGGGCACAAGAGCACGGCATGGAATGGATTTGGTTTTTGCACGCGGATTCTTTCAATATTGAGCCGGCCTGGAAGGCGGTTCAAATAGCAACCCAAGAAGCTATTGAGGGTGGATGCTTGCGTTTTTCCCTGCCTGATTCCCAGGGTTTTTGGCCCAGAAGCTACGAATTTTGGGTGCATATAAGATCTATTATGGGTTATCCCTATGGGGACCAAGGTTATTTTGTAAATCTAAATTCATGGAAGCAACAAGATGGCTTTCAAGAATGGCCCTTGTTTGAAGACTTAGAATGGTGGAGACGATTGAAAAAAAAACATCGATTTATTTATTTAAATACCACCCTTGGCACTTCAGCCCGCAGGTTTGAAAAAAGGGGTTGGATTAAAAGTGCAGTGCGTAACCTCACCCTTCTTTGTGCCTTTACAATGGGTATTTCTACCTTCCGTCTTAAAAAGTATTACACTTAACAAAGGATAATCTATGGCAAATTACTTTGAATCAGAAGATCTTAAAAAATTTGGCAATATCAAACGAGTTAACCCAGAACTCGGTCAGAAGTTTTTTGATTATTACGGTGCAGTAATGGCAGAAGGAGCACTCAGCGCACGCGAGAAAGCCTTGATTGCCCTGGCTGTTTCACATGCCCTCAAATGTCCTTATTGTATCGATGCCTATACAACTACCTGCCTAGAAAAAGGCGCAGATGAAACTCAAATGAATGAGGCTGTACATGTGGCCGCGGCTATGGCAGCAGGCATCAATTTGGTGCATGGTGTGCAAATGATGAACCACATTGACAAGTTAAGTGTATGAGTCGACTTTCAGGGGCCCAGCAAATAGAATTACTTGAAAGGAGTAGCGTTTCTTTTGCAAGTTCTATACAGAAACCCTATCTAGTTGCAGCTCCTGAAGTTAAAATATTACAGATTAATGTCGGTAAGTGGTGTAATCAAGCTTGCCGGCACTGCCATGTAGATGCATCGCCTGCCCGCACCGAACGCATGGATGATGCTACAGCTCGTCGTTGTCTTGCAATTGCCCAAGATTTGCCAAACCTTGAAGTAATTGATCTCACTGGCGGAGCTCCAGAAGGTCATGAGGTTTTTCCTTTACTTATTGAAGGAGCGCGGTCTTTAGATAAGCGGGTTATCGACCGCTGTAACCTCACTATCCTGAGTGAACCAGGATATGAACATATACCTGCTTATCTAGCCGAACACAGGGTAGAAGTGGTCGCCTCTCTTCCCCACTTTTCCGCACAGCGCACAGACCACCAAAGGGGAAAAGGAGTTTTTGACCGTTCACTAGCTGGTCTTAAAAAGTTAAATGAACTAGGTTATGGAACTGCTCTTCCTTTACATCTGGTATATAATCCCAGTGGTGCCTTTCTAGCAGGAGATCAAACTTCACTTGAAAAAGAATTTAAACATAAATTATTAAATCAGTTCGGCATTACCTTTACAGGCTTGTATGCACTCAACAACCTCCCCATAAGCCGCTTTCTTGAATCTTTGGTGAGAGCAAATCAGTTTAAAGAATACATGGAAGTTCTCGCCCAGGCCTTTAACCCAAAAACATTGCCAGGTCTGATGTGTCGCCACCAAATTAATGTAGGATTTGATGGCTTTATCTACGACTGTGATTTTAACCAAATGCTCGATCTTCCCGTTGAAAATAGAATGGATATCTGGAATTTTGATTTAACAACTTATTTAAACAGGAAAATTCGTATTCATAACCACTGTTATGGATGTACTGCCGGTGCAGGATCATCGTGTGGCGGTAGTATAGAATAAGAAATAAAGAGAAACTCTAAAGGGCACCTCTAAAAATTGCCCTCGCGACCCTAGACTGCGTTACCCTTATGAACAGTGGAAAATCCACTTGTTCAAGAAGTCAGAAATAGACCAGTATAGGAGATCGACTTTAAATATTTTATGAGATCATGACCAATCTAGATTTTTTTCCCATAATAGAAAGCATAAAGCTTTGCACTGATGTCAAAGCCTAGTCGTCGCGCAATTAAAAAAACAGACACCAATCCAATCACATGTAAAGAGTGTTTGAAAGTAGAGCGAACTTGCCAACGACGGGTAGAAGAAGTAAGCAGAGAACCTAAACGCACACGCGGATAATCCGATAAAAGAAGAGATAATTCTACATCCTCCATAAGGGGCAAGGCAGGTAAGCCTCCTTGTTTTTCCAGCAAGTTGCGACGAAAAAATATTCCTTGATCACCAAAGGCAATTGCGCCCAGTTCAAAACGCAAATAATTGAGGAGCCGGATAAAACGCATTTGATTATTGTCTTTTCCGTAATGATGCCCCAATATTCCCCATGCTAAGGTGGGCTTATCTTTAAAGACTTTGTAGAGTTGGGTTATTGCTTCTTGAGATACAATACTATCAGAATGTAAGATTAGAATAAGATCACCTTGTGCCTGGCCCAGTCCGGTTACAATCTGATTTCCCCGACCACGCTTACTTTCAAGAAT